>Ga0137325_1000286_pt1 | contig 11944 bp, 16 predicted proteins | sample EasRivERMZT469_2_FD_102294 | JGI IMG/M metagenome (GOLD analysis project Ga0137325, IMG submission 102294) | Soil microbial communities from meander-bound floodplain in the East River, Colorado, USA - East River MetaG ERMZT469_2 | ecosystem: Environmental > Terrestrial > Soil > Floodplain ...
CACATCGTCGTCAGGCGGAATTGGATTCTGCGGCCTGCTAACCATCGTCTTCATCACCCTCAAGCTGACCAAGGTCATAGATTGGTCGTGGTGGTGGGTCCTGTCACCAATCTGGATCGGCTGGGGGCTGATTTTGGGGATCCTCGGATTGATTGGCCTCGTGGCCTTACTGATCGCCGTCTTCCGTCGCTGAGTCAATCTCAACCCACAAACTTCAAAGGAAAAATAGTATGGACGAACTGGTCCCCACGAAAGAAATCAAGATCAAACAGAGCGCAGCCTCCACGGAGGTCAGTGCGCTGAATAACATTCTCCGCACGGTCAACACCCCGGAGTTTTCTAACAACGACGGCGACGGACCCTTCGTGCCGCCGAACGATCCCATTCCCGCGGCGGTGCAGCAGCAAGCTGTGGCCCCAAAGCGCGCCGAGGTTGCCGCACCGGTTGCTGAACGCCGGCAGGTGCCCTCGTTGATTTTCACAACGGGCCGGCTGCGGGTGGGCAAGGATTTCATCCTGAGGAATCTGGGCTTCCAGATCCACGGGTTTGCGGAGCCGTTGTATGCCCTGCAAGAATACTTCTTCGGCACGGCGGACAAGTCTGCCCCGGGCGCCCGGAAGTTTTTGCAGATGGTCGGACAGTGGGGCCGGGGTCAGGTGGACGCGGCTTATCCCATCAGCGCCCAGCGCGCGACGTTTACCACGATCATCCGTGGTCTGGGAATGAACAAGCAGTTCCCCGCGGAGCTTGGCGTTGACTGGAGTAAATTCGGAAAGAGTGCGGATCTCTGGCTGAATGCGTTTGTCACCCGCACGGCGAATCTGGCCTCGGAATTAGGCCGGCACGCCGTCTCGAACGTCCGGTTCCACAACGAGTATGAAGGGCTGACCGCTGCTGGCTGGACGCACTTTCATGTCATGTGCTCGCCGGCTACGTGGGCGAAGCGGCTCAAGGAAGGCGGACTGACCCCACAGTCGCCGGAAGTCCGGGACACGTCCGAAGCTCTGGCGGCACAGATGGACACCGACTCTCTCCAGCGCGCGAAACTCAAGCCGCAGGGCCCGAAGCTGCGCGTGATCTGGAATGATCCAGAAGTCCGTTCTCCATCGCCGCGGTTTTACAACCCCAACGAATTAGAATGAAATTCATAGCTGTTCACAAAGCAACCACGGAGCGTCTCGAAGATGAGGATGCCGTAGGGCTGGCCTACCAGTTGTGGGGGCGGGATGTTTCAGAGTTTTTCTTCCGATTGCGCCATGAGAGTCCCTCGGGGAAATTCAACTCTCCCATTCATGGAAATCCTCCGGTGGATGTAGATGATTTGGCGGGCTGGCTGTTCGTGAGAGCTTCGGAGATCATCGCCCGGTATAATAAACCGATTGCGGGACTGATGCCAAGGGAGGAATGGCTGTTGCAGCGCGAGGAAGCGATCTATGCGGCGATGCGGCGATACGTCGAAGCGAACAAAGTCATTCCGATGGAGTGGATCGAAGAACTGGAAGAACTGAACCTACCGGATCACCGGTTGATAGCATGAGCGATCCACGTCCAAACGTCATCTGTCCAAACGAGAACTGTTGCCAAGGCTCGGTGGACACCGGGATTGTCACATCTTGCGGACCTGTGACTGACATCTGTCCGATCTGCAAGGGTTACGGCTTCGTGACCGCTGAAGAAATGGATGAGGTAAATGAAAGTCGGGACTAAATCACTGCTGTTCGGGGTGCATCAGTTCTTGATTCACCCGCTGGTCGTCGCGCTCGCGTGGCGCAAGTATTACGGTCGCTGGCCGCAGGACAAAGCCGAGTGGGTGTCCATCATCGTCCATGACTGGGGATACTGGGGCTGCGACGACATGGACGGCGCGACGGGACGCGATCACCCATTGCGCGGCTGCGAGATCGCGTGGGACATTCTCAAGAGTGACCGTGCCGCGCGGCAAAAGGCGGCGACGCTCTGCCTCGGGCATAGCAGCAACTTCGCCATGTCTCGGGGCGAACCAGTGTCAGACCTCTACGCGCCGGACAAGTTGTCCATCCTTTTCGAGCCGCGGTGGTTTTACCTGCTGCGCGGATTTGCGTCGGGTGAGATCTGGGAATACCTTGACCGGGCTCCGAAAATAGCGCGGGCTGGCGAATGGATGCACCAACTATCGTGCCCGGCCTATACTGGAGCCGTGAGGCCGATGTCGCCGTGGAAGTGGATCAATTGGTATCGGGAGAAGATGCGAAAAAAGTTTTATGAAGTCCAAGACTAAGAACAAGACCAAGCCGCGGGATAACAACGTCCGGATGCTCTACCATCTGGAGAACACGTCCCTCCCGGTGGGGCGACGGTTTTCCGACACGAAGCAAATTCAGGAATTCGTGGATTACATCACGGCATCGAATTTCTGGCACGTCGCCAAGATGCGCGATCCTGAATTGCCGGGTTCTCTCCGCGTTTTTTCGCTGGGGGACAAGGCTTACTCCGAGCAAGTTTACCCGAACGAGATCTGGATGGCAATCAAGCACTGGGACCAACAGGTCGTGCTTCACGAAGTCGCCCACTTCTTCGCCGACAACCACACGCCAAAGTTTGTGCGGGCCTACTTGGATCTGATTACGCAGTTCATGGGATTGGAATTTGCCGCCGAGTATCGCCGGGCATTCCGACTCGGTAAGATCAAATTCTGACATGGCGCCTGTTGAAACAAAAATCGCGCCTCGCGGCGACAAAATTTTTTTCCGCGGCGACGCCCTACGTCCTCATCAGATTTCGCCTGTGGCGGATCTGGTCGGTCTGCTGAGTGCCGGCCAGAATGCAATTGACATTTCCGACTGTGGCACCGGCAAGACCTACGTCGCTGCCGCCGTCGCGAAGACACTGGCCCGCCCTACGCTCGCCGTCGTGCCGAAGATCACCCAATCCCAGTGGCGAAAAGCCGCGGCGCATTTCGACGACACTCTGAGCGTGACTGGCTATGAAGCGCTGCGCACCGGGCGGACGCCGTTTGGAACGTGGGACAATAACCCGCCGCCCGGGTTCAAGAGTGAGACTTGGTTCAAGTGCCAGTGTTGCCAACGTGAAGTGGACATGGACAATTATGTCCCGTGCTACTGTCACCCAGCGGGCGTGCATTGCTTGGAAACGAAAAAGGTGCCGTGGAAGTATGGCAGGTTCAATTTTCATCCGGGGATCGAGTTTCTAATCATGGACGAGGTCCATCGGTGCGGGGCGATGGACTCCCTCAACGCGGACATGCTCATCGCGGCGAAGCGGCAGGGGATTCGTATCCTAGGGCTGTCTGCGACGGCGGCGTGCGGGCCCCTACAGATGCGCGCCTTGGGTTTTGCGCTCGGCCTGCACAATCTGGCTGACTTCTACGCTTGGACGCGGCGGTATGGCTGCGGGAAGATTGACGGCGTGCCCGGATGGCACTGGAAGGCCGGCAAGGACCGTCAGGTGGAGTTCATGCGGAAGCTGAACGCAGAAATCATACCATCCCGCGGGGTGAGAGTGCGTGTAAACGACATCCCGAACTTCCCGAAACGAATCGTAGATTGCCGGCTGTTTGACCTTGACGAAGCTGGCCGAATTGACGCACTATATGACGAGATGCGGATCCCCCTCGATATACTGGCCAAACGAACCTCGCGGGACGCGGCCTCAGATCATCCTCTCACCATGCAGCTTCGCATGATGCAGAAAATCGAGATCTTGAAGGTGCCTCTGTTGACTGAATTGGTTCCCGACTACGTCGCCAAGGGATACTCGGTCGGGGTGTTCTGTAATTTCCAACAGACGATTGACGAGTTGCGCAAGCGACTTCATTGTGACTGCGTGATTGACGGATCCGTCACCGGCGCCGCGCGTGATCGTAGCGTTGAACGCTTCCAAAGTGCCGACGCGCGCGTGATGCTTCTCAACAGCGAAGCCGGGGGCGTTGGTCTGGACCTGCCGGATCTGACCGGCGAGCATCCGCGCGTGGGCCTCGTGTTGCCGCCGCGCTCCGCCCGAACTTTCAAGCAGTTGATAAGCCGGTTCCACCGCGAGTCGTCCAAGTCAACGTGCGTTTACAACGTGCTGCTGGCGGCGGGCAGCAAGGAAGTTTCGATTCACAATAAGGTGATGGCCAAGGTTGACAACTTGGACGCTTTGAACGACGGTGATTTTTTACCAGACTAATCATTATGCCAATCGTAAGAAAAACTTGGAAGACTGAAAGTCGAATTGACTGGGGGCAGGATCTTGAGGAAAATGAATTTCCCGGTCGTGACGCAATTAGAATGGGCGCGCTCCTTCGCATCGCGGACGCAACCGAGTTAATGGCCAAGAACCATCAGGCACTTATCAATGAGCGTGACCAGTATCAAAAATGGTATCACGAAGCGCGCGAGATGCGTGACCGTGCTTATCGGCAGGTCCAATCGTTGCGCGGGGTAATCACCAGATTGAAAAAGAACCACGGCAAATATCACAAACCAAAATGAGCACTGAACAAACACCAGTAGAAGAACGGAAGCATCACCCTTACTCGCCAAGCAGTTTGCAGAACCGGGAAGCGTGCCCGTGTTTCGAGAACCGGAACACCCAGCACGTCAAGGCAATCATCGGCACGTTGCAGCATAGCGTAACCGAAACCGGCGAGGACGATCACCGCCTGTCCGACGACGAAGCACTGGCCGCTGCGGAGTGTCTGGACTTTTACGAACGGCAGAAGACACTCATGCTCGAAGACCGCGAGCGAGCCGCGAAAGCGGCAGCGCAGCAGACCGGTATGACGACGGTTTGGCCGTTGGTCATTGAAGAAACCGAGTCCTATCTGCCCGTAGATGATTGTAAGTTTGACGAATTTTACATCGCGAATGTGCAGGTCAAAGACGGGCCAAAGGGTAAGATGGAGCCCGCCGTTCACCATCGAATCGTTGAGTCCACGACTGCCGGCTACGTGGATCGCGCGTTGATTTCGTGGGACCGCACGCATGGCATTTTGCTGGACTGGAAGTTCGGCGCGTGGGCGGTCGAGAAAGCATCGAACAATTTACAGGGAATCGCCTACGCATTGGGGCTGTTCAAAAAATATCCCACGCTTCAGACCATCAAGTTCTTTTTCAAGCAGCCTCACCTGAACCTGCTGACTGAAGCCACGTTCACCCGCGCACAGGTGCCCGAGCTTTACCTTCGCGTGCAGACCGTCGTCGCGCGGGCCAAGGAAGCCCGGCAACGTATGATGCGGGACGATTTTTCGATGGCTAACCCGATGGCGCCGGCCTGTAATTTTTGTGCCAACCTCGGACGATGCCCGAAGGTCGCTGAAATGGCGATCAGAGTCGGCAGCAAGTTCGCCCCGCTTCAGGTGCCCTCCAACATCACGCCCACCGGGCTGAAAAATGACGAGGACACTACCATCGGCCTGCGGTTGTCGCAGGTCATGGCGGTGTGGGCCAAGGCGTTTCGCTCCACGATTACCGAACGCGCGATCCGTGGCACCGCGCCGATACCCGAAGGCTTCCGCATGGAAACCCGGGCAGACCGGGAGATCGTGAGCGTTGACAAGTTCATCGCCGTCACCCATAAGTATCTGACCGAGGCCGAACTGGCCCCGCTGGCGCAATACACCTTCGGATCGGTGGAGGAAAAAATCAAAGAGAAAGCGCCCCGTGGGAGCAAGAAGTCCACGCTCGAAGAATATCAGGCGGCGCTGAAGGAGGCCGGCGCGGTGAAGCTCGGCGACTCCTACACATTTTTGAAAGCCGTGTCCGGTAAGGCAGAATAATTTTCGGTCGAGTGGCCGAGATAACAAAAAAAAAAAAAACCAAACAAAGAGAAAGTAAAAACACATGGAAGTATCATTCGCAAAGAACGCCCCATCCGCCGCCACGGTGGATGTGGAATCAACCACAATCCCTGTCCCGGTTCCGAGTGCGCCGTCTGCACCGCAGCCCGCACCCGCCGCGGCGCCTACGCAGGCGATGACGAAGCAACCGGTATCGGGAGCGATGGCTCCGGTCGGCCTCGTGCTCGGTGATCGTATCCCGGACTTTGATGAAGTCATCATGCCCCGGTTGAACATCGTGCAGAACATCGGCGACTTGAAGGACTCGTTCCCGCTGGGCGCGATTGTGTTCAATCAATCCGCGGTGATTTTCACTGCGCCGATTGTGAACAAGACGACCGGGATCCAAGAGAAGGCGGCGTCGGCTCCGGTGATTGTCACCTGTCTCGGCTTCCGTCCGGATCGCTTCGTCGAGAAGGTCCAAGGCGGTCGCGGCATGATCGTCAACACTGAAGATCAGGTGTTGGCCGCGGGCGGCACGCTGGATTACAATGAGGCGAAGCTCAAGGCAGCGGACGGAATCAAGTATTTCGAGCGCTTGGCCGAGGGTCTGTTCGCCATTGAACGCCCGGAGATCGTCAACGACGACGGCACCGTGTTCGTTTACCCGGTGGACGGAAAGAAATACGCGCTGGCAATGTGGGGCATGAAAGGCACCGCCTACACCGCCGCAGCCAAGCGGGTATTTTTCACCAACCGGTCAATGGGATGCTTGCGTGAAGGCGGATACCCGTCACGCAGCTTCGCGCTGACTACCCGCTGGAAAAGCTTCGGCGAACAGAAGGGTGCGCACGTCCCCGTGCTGCTGCCGCATCTGCCAAGCTCGCCGGCCTTCCTCGAATGGGTCAAGCAAGTGCTGAACCCCGCAGCTTCGCCCGTTACGGGCGCTGAGTAATCAATTACTCAATACCCCGGGGGCTTCGGCTCCCGGGGACAATTTTTATGTCAACTCATTACTGCCTTGGGTTCATGTTCAGCCCGGACTTCAATCACGTTGTTTTGATTGAGAAGAACAAACCCGAATGGATGGCGGGTCATCTTAATGGCGTCGGCGGCAAGGTCGAAGCCGGCGAGTCTTCGGTTGAAGCGATGGTGCGCGAGTTTCGCGAGGAAGCCGCGCTCGAAACGACGCCCGAAAGATGGATCCGGGTTTGCGCCCTGCACGAGCCGGGTGTGACAGTGGACGTTTTCGCCTGCGTCAATGCGCACTACGGTAAGGCCGAGCCTCGAACCGCGGAACCGCTGGTGACGTTGGATCCCTATTATGTAGGGCTTCGTAAAGCGATGCCCAACCTCCGTTGGCTGGTTCCCATGAGTATCTGGGCGTTGAAAAAACCCTACCATTCTACTATTGACATGATCGGCGGTCTGTCGTAGTCTGGTTGCAACATGAAAAACACAAGATTCCAAACCAGAGAAGAATGGATGGTCGCCGCGGTGAACCTGATGAAGCCGTTGTTCCGATCCCAGAAATACGAAATCCCCAAGCTGCGCGTCGCGTGTGGCTGGCCCTCACGGGGCGGGACCAGTGCGGCCAAGCGGTCGCTGGGTCAGTGCTGGAGCGAGGAAGCCGCCGCGGACGGTCTGCATCAGATTTTTGTGTCCCCGTTCTGCGAGGACAAGGACGCCTACGGTGTGCTGCCGGTGCTCGTGCATGAAGTGGTTCACGCCGTTGTCGGAATCGAAGCCAAGCATGGAAAAGTTTTTCGCAAGTGCGCGGAAGCGGTTGGGCTGACTGGCAAGATGACCTCCACCGTTCCCGGCGACGTGTTGCAGGTCAAGATTGCGGAGTGGCAGCAGATCCTCGGGCCCTATCCGCACGCCAAGCTTGACCCGGCACAATCGCCGGTCAAGAAGCAAACCACGCGCATGATTAAGATGACGTGCAAGCACGACGAGTGTGGATACGTGGCGCGCACGGCGAAGAAGTGGCTGGACGAAGTCGGAGTGCTGCATTGCCCTAAGCACGGCGAGATGACGGTGGATGGTGCGAAGGAGGCGGAAGATGAATAGCCGGGATTTATTCATCGCCCGGTTGACGGAACAGATTTCTGTCTTGTCGGAGGTCAGACTTGAACTTACTCAGGCGAGCTTGTGGGAAAAGTCCGGCTTCACCAAGGGAGATTTAATAACTTGGAAGACCCGGACTTCGGCTCGTCGCGGTCGGATCGAAGGGGTGTTTGAATTTTGTGGACGCCCGGCATTTAGGGTTCAATCCGTCCGAAAGGACGGGAGTCTTGGGGATCATAAACTGATGGACATTTACTACTATCACGAACCAACGAAGGTGCAAACATGATGACCTGTGCAAAGAATCACGTTCTAATCGAGTGGCACAATCCCCTCGCGGTCTGCCCGGCTTGCGACGCGCTGGAGGATCTGGCGCGCGTGTCAGCGGAATTGGACTCGCTGAAGGCCGAGCAACAGGCGACGAAAGACGCCGAGGTTGTTGACCTTGAATGCCGGAAAGGATTTTCTCATGCTGCTGAATAACCCGAGTCGGTGGGAGACGATCTGGACCCGCGCGGAGATCGAAGCGATAAATGCTTCGTTCGACGAGAACATAAAGTCGGTCAAGATGGACCTTCCGACCTGCCGGCGAAATCTGTCAGATTTGAAAGACAGTTTCGACGCTCGCTGCCTACCTTTTTTCTTATTGTTTGGCACTCTGCTGGGCGCGCACCGGGACAAGGATTTTATCCCGGGGGATCACGATACCGACATTGGGATCCTCGCGGCTTCCGCCTCGCTTTTGATGGTAGCTCTCAATGAGTGGAAGGTCATCCGCATTTGGGATACTCTGATTACCATCATGCGCGGCGGTGAATACATTGACATCTACATCTTCGAGGACTCCCCGGATCCGGAAAAGTGGTGGAGTTGTGAAAATTACTACCTCGAAAAGAAATACCTCAACCCGTTGGGATCAATCGAATTCTGGGGTCAGCGATATTGGACGGTAAACGACATAGAGTCCTATTTAACTGACCGCTACGGCGCCGATTGGCGGACGCCAGCAAACGTTCAAGCTTCAAAATAATTATGGCAATCGTCAAACAGAAAAAGGTTGGCACAATCGAGCACGCGAAGGCAAACATCTCGGTGGATTTTTTCCTTCGAGGGACGCAGTTTGTGGCGACAGTGCTCGAAAAGGAATTCACCGCGCCGGACGCTTCGGTGCTCCGTCACAAGGTCAACGAGCATATCGAGCACTGGTTGAATTTGAACTGGCACCCGGTCATTGAAGTGGACGTGTCCGGAAGTCGGTATTCCGGCGACAGCGACAACGAAGTGAAGATTGATTTCAAACGGTATTATCTTTCTGTTGGACCCGCGGGTGGACTGGCAACAGTTGACTGGGATGTGGACGAGTCTCACCGCAAAGCGAAGTGTGAATGGTCGCGCCGGGATGACTGGCGTAAGCTCGTCAAGTGGCCTCTCGAAGCCCCGTTGGAAGTGGGCGACGAATGGCTGCTTCCTTACTCTGAAGAAACTTGGTCTGCACTGGAAAACATTTCTGACGGCATCGGCAAATTGAAAAAGGCGATTCGTGCTTTGATCTCCACCCGGGCCGGCGTGGCCAAGCTTCAGTCAACCGGTGGGAAACTTTTGCTGACGGAAGGTGCTCGATGAGCGGGCATGTTGCGATTGACTACGAAACGTTTTACTCGAAGAAGCTCAAGTATTCGCTCACGACTTCCATCGCTGAGACGTATTGCAAGCATCACCTTTTCGATCCTTACATGCTGGCGGTGCATGACGCGACTCAGTCGTGGGTCGGGCATCCGCGTGATTTCAATTGGGCGGCTCTGGAGGGCCGGGACGTGGTTGCGCATAATTCTTACTTCGAGGAATCGGTAACTGCCGAGCTTATCGAACGGGGCCTGATACCGAAGTTCACTCCGAAGTCTTGGTCCTGCACCGCCAACCTCACCGCTTACACCTGCAATCGGCGCCCGTTGGACGGGGCTGTGGAACATCTTTACGGGATCAAGCTGGACAAGTCCGCCCGCAAGGACGCCGCGGAACGGCACTGGCCAAAAGATTTCCCCGAGGCCGAACAGAAAGCGATGATCGCCTACGCCGCCCGGGATGCGCGTTATTGCTGGCAGCTTTATGAGGATTACGGTCCCAAGTGGCCGACGATGGAGCAGCGATTAAGCCGCATGACGATCAACCAAGGTCGTCATGGCGTGCAGATCAACCGGGATCTTCTCGAAGACTACATCGTCAAGTCGCACGAGATGAAGATGAACACGGAACAAGTCATTCCGTGGATCAGGGACGCCGACGATGACGAGTGGGAAGATTTCAAAACCAAACCGACTTCAACCAAGTGCATCGCCGAGCAATGCCGGCGTGACGGGATCCCTTGTCCGCCTGTCAAATCCGAAGACGAGGAAGCTTACGAATTGTGGGAAAAAACCTACGGTCCTACCCGCCCTTGGATCGCCTCGCTGTCCTGCTGGCGGTCTATCAACAAACTTTACCGCACCTTCCTGCTGATGAAGGAACGGATCCGCGACGATGGCACCATGCCCTTCGCCTTGCTTTACTTCGGCGCCCACACGGGACGATGGTCGGGCACCGCGAGAATCAACTTCCAGAATTTTCGCAAGAAGCCAATTTTCTGCAACGAGCACGGGCTGATGGAAACCGATTGGAAGCGCGAGGATGCCGCCGTTGGCTACAAGATTGAAACGGGTCACTGGCCGGACTGGGTGCGTTACGCAATTGACATCCGGCATCTGATTATCCCCCGACCGGGCAAGAAGATGATTGTGTCCGATCTATCGCAGATTGAACCGCGCGTGCTCGCGTGGCTGGCCGGCGATACGGCGATGTTGGACATGATCCGGGGCGGTATGGCGATCTACGAAGCGCACGCGCGCTCAACGATGAAGTGGATTGGCGGCACTTTGAAAAAGGAAAACCCCGGCACGTATGCGCTGGCCAAGGCGCGTGTGCTCGGGCTGGGTTACGGCGCCGGCTGGGAGAAATTCATCGCGATGGCGCAGACGTTGGCCAGTTTGGACATTACCGTTGACGATCCAGAATGGATTACCGTCCGGGACCCAGCTACCGGGGCGGAGAAACAAGTTTCCGGCTGGGGCCAGAACAGCAAGGCCATCGTCAAGGCGTTTCGCGAAGCCAACCCAAAGATTGCGGATCCAGAAACGGGTCTGTGGAAAAAGCTGGACGGCGCCATGCGCCGGTCGGTTGGCAGCGATCTGATTTTGACCCTTCCCAGTGGCCGGAAGATGCGTTACGAGAGGGTGCGCGGCGAACGCCGGATCGAACCGGATCCCGAAACCAAGCTGCCCCGGTCAAAGAGCGTTTACACGGTGCTGGTTGGTCACAAAAGGACCTTGACTTATGGCGGGAAGCTGTGCGAGAATATAACTCAAGCGACGGCTCGCGACGTATTCGGTGAACACTTGGTTGCGATGGAAGACAACGGCTGGGGAAACCTGTTCTCGTCGCATGACGAAGCGATCCTTGAAGTGGATAACTCAGTCACCACCAAAGATGTCGAACATGAAATGTCGAAGTGTCCGGAGTGGCTCGAAGGTTGCCCCATCGGCGCCGAGGCCCAAGAGGTTCCCTGCTACCAGAAATAAATTATGAATCCAAAAGATCGTGAGAGAGTCCTGCGCGTCGCGCGGGAAAAAGTCAAACGCGCCAAGGAACTGATTGCCCACGCTGAGACGTTGGGAATCGAAATTGGCTGGGAGGGCGAATACACCACTTTCACCCCGATGACGGCGGCGCCACCGCGCTTCATCGAAGAAGCAACCATCCTCAGCGGCTTCATCAAAGCGATCAAAGAAGGAAAAATCAAGTAGCATGTTTTGGTTCGCTGAGAATCTGACGAAACTTTCTGTTTCGACGGGCGTGCTGCCTTGGGACTTCAAGGCCGGGGGAGTCATCTCCGAGCAAATACGCCACGAGAAGAAAGCGCGTCAGCAGTGGTATCAGAACATCGCCACGAAACACTATTTCTACACGCCGCTGGAGGGGTCGAACCCCAACATGCGCCCGTCGAAGGAAAATCCGCCGCGCGCAATCCATGCCCTCGCCGCGGATTACGACGTTCGCATCTCTCCCGAGCGCGTGCTCGAAGCG
>Ga0137325_1000305_pt1 | contig 11561 bp, 7 predicted proteins | sample EasRivERMZT469_2_FD_102294 | JGI IMG/M metagenome (GOLD analysis project Ga0137325, IMG submission 102294) | Soil microbial communities from meander-bound floodplain in the East River, Colorado, USA - East River MetaG ERMZT469_2 | ecosystem: Environmental > Terrestrial > Soil > Floodplain ...
ATTTTGAAGCCCGAAGGTTTCATCACCTTCGCCGCGCACGCCGTCAAACCCTTCTACTCGTGGGCCGACATTCTTGGACCTGAGTTTATCCGCCAGTTCGCCGTCGAGAGCATCGCCAAGGCGACGAAAGACATCTGGTGGGACGGCAAGCGGTTCTGGCGTCGTAAGAATGAAACCTATGTCTCGCTGGAAACCCCGGAGTTGAGTAACTACTTCCGGGTCGAGTGCAAGCTTAGCACCAAGCCCGGCAGCGACGGCGTGTCTCCCGTGGATCTCGCCTTGAATCACATCTACAACGAGGGCCACGTCCTCGGCGCGGCGCCGTTCGTGTTTCGTCCTCCCGGGCTGCTGAGTTTCATGGGCAAGCGGGTATTGAATACCTACGTCAACCGCGTGACGCAGCCCGTCGCCGGCTCCGCGGCGTGGCCGGCAAACTTCCCATTCCTCGCCTCACTGTTGGAAAACCTGTTTGACCCCGCGCACCAGATGAACCATTTTCTCGCGTGGTGGAAACACTATTACCTCGCCGCGCTGTCGAATATCCCCATGCCCGGCCAGAATATCTTCCTGATGGGCGGCGCCGATGTGGGAAAAACGTTCCTCAACCGTGTGGTGATTGGCCGGTCGGTCGGGGGACACGTTGACGCCAGTGAATTTCTGATTCGCGGCGGCAACTTCAACTCGGAACTGTTCGAGTCGCCGCTGTGGTGCGTGGATGACGAGACAGCCGGCGAGTCTGATGTGACCCGGAACAACTTTCAGGCGATGCTGAAGAAAAGCACTGCCAACCAGACCCACCGGCACAACAAAAAGTTCGAGGTCCCGGTGATGACTGAATGGATGGGCCGGATCATCTGCACGACTAACCTCGATTACGTTTCATCCCGCCTGCTGGGCTCAATGGACAACACGTCGCAGGACAAGACGAGCTTGTTTCGGTGCGCCTCGAAGTCCAAGATCGTTTTTCCCAGTCGCTACGAGTTGCAAAAAATCGTCGAGTCGGAGCTTCCATTTTTCCTTCGCTGGTTGAACGACTGGACCCCACCTGAGGAAGTCAAGCGGCATGTCCGGTTTGGCTACGAATCGTTTCACGAAGACTCGCTGCTGGACAAGTCCTCGCAGGGAAGCAAGTCCGCCCCCTTCAAGGAAGTGCTCATCGAATCGTTGCAACAATGGTTTGCCGACAACAAGAACGCGACGCGCTGGGAGGGCACCACGACACAGGTCGTCCGGATGCTGCACTGTAATCCGATGAACGAAATGGTTCTCCGAACAATGAGGTTGGAACAGACCAGCCGGTATCTGGAGTCCATCCAACGCGAGGGCATGATCCCCTGTCGCGTGGAGACAGGAAAGTTGAAACAAAGGATCTGGGTATTCGACAAGATATGACACCAACACACACGCACAAGATCCTCAACGGGATCCCGCAAGACCGGTTGAACACCGATCAGGAACAATTACTGGCCCGCGTGATCCGCGGGAAATCCACCACGGCGAACGAGAAGCAGGCCGCGCGCAACATGCTGATTCTGCACGCCATGTGGGAGGCTTTCTTCTACGCCCGCCGTTGCTGCCGGCTGAAGTTGCCGGATGACGAGATTTACAGCCTGTCCTATGATGCGCTGTGTAAAGCGGTGGGGAACTTTCGTCCCGGCAAGATCCGCTTTTTCGCCTACGCCAAGGTTTACGTCCGCGGCGCGATCTGCAAGGAGTGGAAGAAAAAGGACGTGGTCAAAAATTCATCGTCACACGAGTCGCTGATGTTGGAGGATGATCTTTATTCAAGTGTTGGGCACCATCCAGATGTTGACGCTGACTACGACAGTGGGGCGGGCATAAGGACAAGGGGGACCCATCCAAACGGTGTGGATCACGCCACATTCAGATCCAAAAAACTTTTGCCGGATGTTGCCGAACCGGACTTCTCGTCCATACGTTCCCGGGAAGTGTGGGCTACACTGGAGCCCGTGTTACAAACGCGGCTGAACCCGCACGAGCAAAAGGTCATTCAGATGGCCTATAGCGAGGGATTGAATTTTCAAGAGATCGGCAACAAGCTCGGCGTCAGCCGGGCAGCGATCCACACCACGCACGACCGGGCGATCAAAAGATTGCGTTGCGTTTTGTCCCACAAAAAGGAACTATTACTTGGAACTGAATGAGTGACACTTTGAATTGGGACGTGAACTGTCTCGCGCTGGACCTCGGGACAAACACCGGGTATGCTACCAACGCGAATGGGTTTCGCGCGGGGACGTGGGAACTGGCGACAGCAGCGCAAACCAAAGCCCGCCGCGTTGACCGGCTGGATCGTCGGTGTGACCCGCGGATACGTTATTTTTACGACAAGCTGAAGGCGAGGGACGAGGGAATCAATTTTGATCTTGTCGTTTTCGAGGACGTGCAGTTTCAATCCTACACCATGCAGTGCCAGTTGTGGTCCAGTTATCGCGCGGCGATGTGGCTGGCTTTCCCTCGCGCGCATTTCGAGTGTGTTCCCGTCAGCACGTTGAAAAAGTTTGCCACTGGCCACGGCGGCGCGATCAAAGAGATGATGGCTAACGCGCTCACCCGCCAGCATCCAAACGCTCTGTGGGCCGGACTGGACGATAATGCCGTTGACGCGGTGTGGCTATGGCTTTGGGCCAAGCGAAACTTTGGCCGGCTGAAACCGGTTGACATCAAGAAACTTCGTGATACTCTTTGACGCATGGCAAATGTTATAGTTCAACGGAACAGCCCGGATGATCCGGGCAATCGTCGTCCGCTGGCCCCTATTCCCAACCGTGACGTAACCGTCTCGCAGCAGGTCGGCACGCTTCTCGCCGCGGCAAATACTTTCATGGCGTTCCTTGCCAACACTCGGGACATCATCAAGGAGGAACCTGAAGTCAGTCCGATTGACGGCGGTGCCAAGTGCGCGGCTGAAACAACCCTCATCGGGATCTGCAATCGTTTGGACAAGGTGATGGCTGATGAGTCGCGCTGGAGCATGGATCTTCAGAACACTCTTGAAGCTCAGCTTTCGCAGGTCTATACCGAACACACCCGCAATCTGGTGGAACAACGGCACGCTACCGCCTTGGCTGTGGCGCCTCAATCCCGGCTGGCTCCCCAGTTGACCCGCCTGTCCAATGGTATGTGGGCGGCGTTCATCGGGAACCCATCCAGTGAAAAGGATTACGTCGCCGGCATCGGCAACTCAGTGCAGGAGGCACTGGACAATTTTGATCTCGTGGTGCAGGGCAAACCTGTGCCATTTATGGAACAGTGGTTGAAAAATTATGAGCAAAGCAATCGGCAATCAGTGGACGGCGGCACAAATCCGCCAGTTGAAAACGTTGAACGCAACCCACAGCAAACGACAAATCGCCGTGAAGCTGGGGAGAAGCCAAAAGTCCGTCGAGCAAAAGCTGGCCAAGCTTCGCGACGCAGGCGAGATCGAAAAGGTCGTTGAGACGGTCGAGTTTTGGAAAAAGAAGGCGGTTAGCCTTCAGGAAAAATTGCGGGCGAAGGCCCCCGCTTCGCCAAAGGAACCGCGGGAAGACTACTGGAAGAAAGAAGCGCAGGACGCGCAGCGCAAGCTGGCTGAGGCCGAGCGATCCCACACCGCGGTTGACATCCTCGTCGAGAAGGCGGTTGAACTTGCGCCGTTGCGTTACCTGCCAGTTTCCCGCCCCTTCGTCCACGTCAAAAGGAAAAAGGGATCTCCCCAAAGCGCCCTGCTGATGTTTTCGGACACCCATGTCGGCCAGTGCATCAGCGCGGACCAGACGCTCGGGCTCGGCAACTACAGCTTCGAGATTTTTCTCCGCCGTTTGCGCCGGCTGGAGCAATCTGTTTTCTCTATCATCGAAGACCACACCACCACCGAGGTCCCGGAGATCGTCGTCGCCATGCTCGGCGATATGCTGCATGGCAATCTGAACCACGCCGTCGAGGCGGGTCAGATCAATACCCTGTTCGATCAGTTCTATTCAGCCGGCCACGCCATCGCGCAATTCTTCCGGAACATCAGCGCGCTGGCGCCCGTCCGGATCTACACCGCGGTTGGAAACCATCCTCGCTGGCAGAACCAGAAAAAGATGCCCACTGATAACCGGTATTCCAACCTTGACCAGTTCCTTTACGCCTACCTCGCCGCGCTGTTGCGCGACGTGCCTACGGTGAAGTTCAATCTCAACCAGCAGCCCTCCGCGTTATTTGAAGTTCAGGGGCACCAGTTCTTCGCGACGCACGGCGACACCTTCCGCGGCGGCGACAAAGCGCTGGGAGTCCCTAATCACGCCATTGGCCGCAACATCGGCGCGGTGACTCAAAACTTTTCCTCAGCCGGCAAGGTCCTGCCTCACTACTACCTGATTGGACATCTCCACCGATCAATTACGCTGCCCACGGCGTCAGGAGAATTCTTGGTAAACGGTGGGTTCCCCGGAACGGACGGCTTCGCACTGGCGCAGGCGTTCAATCTGTCGAAGCCCAGCCAGCGGTTCTTCTTGGTTCACCCGAGGTTCGGCAAGGCGGCGTCCTACGACCTGCGGCTGGATCTGGGCGACGCTACGCCACACGAGTATTCACTGCCGGGAGAGTTTACCTGCAAGTAATTACTAATTTGCTATCAATTGGTAGCAAATTAGTAGTTAGAGAACTGGCTTCAAGATCTGATTCAGAATCCTGCCCGCGCCGGGCTTCGGACCCTCTGTAGGCGAGCCGGGATCCAAGTTCCTGATCTTCGCACCAAGCAATCGCGCGGGCGTCTTGCCGGCTGATTGTGGCGTCGGGGCGGGCGGTGGGGCGGTTACAGGCCCGGGCGTCGGTGCCGGGGCGCCGGCAGACTTCAAACCCGTGGGGCGTTCGCCCTGCTTGAGAACCGGGTTCTGTTGGCCGGACTGGGAAATCATCTGGTTCACCTGATCGAACGGCGGGGCCACTTGAGACAGTTGGCCGGCTTTGTCAGCCGCCTGAATCTCCGAATCGGCCAGAAACATTCGATTGAAAACTGCCCCGATGTCGCCGCCCAGACTGCGGTAAAAACCCATGCCGGCCTGCATAAGAGCATCCTTGTTGTCGGTGATGATCTTGCCTTCGGGCCGGGCGTCAAATTCTGCGATGGGGATTGAGAAGGCCGCGGGCTCGCCGGCCAGCAACCCTTGAATGGCGGGGATCTGAACCAACTCAGGAGAGAAATTCGCGCCGCCTTCTTCCGGGGCAGCTTGTGGTTGTGGAGTGGTAGGTTCAACTGCCGGCGCCGATTGCGCCGTAGCGTTTGGTTCAACGAGGGAAGCCATGCCCGTTACGCGATCAAATCTGAAGTCCGGACGATCATCGTCAGGAGCGTGGAGAACGGGCGAAGGCGAAGACCATCAGCAAACTCCTGATCGGAGTAACTGAAAGCGGCGGCGACGTTCGGCGTAGTTCCGTGCTGAAGCAACCGGGACGCGATGACCTCGTTCACAGAAGGTTTTTCTGTCTCACCCTGATAGAGCGCGAGAACTTCCTCAATCCTTGCTTCTGCCGCGTCGGGAAACACTGCCACAGCCGCGAGATTCCGGACCCCGGTGAACAAGGTGGAATAGGGGCTCAACCGCAGGCTGTCCAGCAACACCGCGCGATTCTCAAAGCCGAGGGCTTCGTGGAGTCGGGAGATCTGTTCGGCGACAAGAGAGTTCAACGGCTTCTCGTAGCCGTTGGACATCCGGGTAATTTCCGCCTGAACCAGCGCGGCCTCGTCTTCAGTAAGTTTTCGTGCCATACAAAGAAAAGTGCCCGGATTACCGGGTCACGTCAACGAGATTCAACCTTGGGATTCCTGTCAGCCTCCAGCCGGTCGAGATTCTCGCCAACTTCATCCCAAAAGTCTTCGACAAATGGGTTTGCAGACGCGATCCGGGTTGCCCGGATAAGCTCCGCGCGCTCCTTCTTGTCCACTTTTTCAGTTTTGTCAGCCATAGTGCCTCAATTTACTCGAATCGCGGTTGCACGTCAAGCCCGAGTTGCTCCGAAGATTTGACCTTCGCTTTTTGCGCTCGTAAACGTTGCTTATACCCACTTTCCAATAAAGGAGTTTTCTTAATTTCCTCCCGGAAGTCGCCGAGGTCCAGCCGGCCCCAGCCGTTGTCTGCCCAGCGCTTCTTCTCGGCGAACCAGAGCGCGCCTTGAAGGTCGCTCGGCTTCATGCCCAGTTCTTCCGCGGCGGCGCGGAACACTTTTTGTGAAAACGCAAAGTCCTCGTCGGCCACAGACGATTTGTTCTCGGGCAGGATCCGCCATCGGTCTTGAAAACCTTCGTAGCCGGCCCAGCGCATTGTCCGGTCGGCCCAAACGTCAATTGTTGCCTCATCGGATTGGCCTAGCAAATTCTCCACGAAGTTTCGGGTCTTGGGGCCCTTGCTGAGATCCAGCCAGCGACGCGCGAAAACCTGCAACACCGGAATGGAGTGCTGACCGTAAAGCTTGCCGTTGGATTGCTTCGGCTTCAGGTCGAACTTGTCAATCCAGTGCGCGAGGAACGCGGCGGGTGTTGGCGTCGCGGGCGGTGCCTTGACCTTGTCGGCCTTTAACTCGCGGTCATACCATTTTTCCCATGACTCGTCCGCAATTTTTTCCAGACCTTCCTCAAACTTCGGGATGATTTTTGCAAACCGCCCTTCGCGCATACTCTTTAGCGCGTCGAAGGCGTAGCCGTAGTTGACTTCAACGCCGGTATTGGGGCTGGTCGCCGCCAGCAACTCGGCCATCAGTTGAGCGTCCTTGCCGAATTGCTTTTTGAGCATCGGCGTGAAATCAGAATACCACTTCTTGCCGGCTTGATAGGCCGGGTCAGATTCGTATTCGCGCGCGAAGTCCACAACCCGCTTGGCGAACTGTTCGACGGCGGTTTGTTCATCGCCAGCCCGCTTATACAGCGGGGAGCCCACGATGTCCGAGGGCACCGCTTCATCCAGCGCGCGGGGAATTGCGGCCTCGGGAAAATGTTCCCGCATTTCCCGGAGGGACATTTGGGATCGCTCGCGCGTCGAGAGGACCTCACGCGGCACGTCCAGTCCGGGGAGTCCTTCCGTTTCTCCGCGGGGTTGAAAAGCCGCCTGATCTCGAAACTCTCGCGTGTGAATTCCCTCGCTGGGATCGGCTAACTGAGTATCTTCCTTAAGTTGACCAATCTCTTTTGCGCGTTCAAAGGCTGCGTCACGGGAAAGAAATTCTCCTTCGCCAGTAACGAATCCGACTCGATACGGAACATCCCAACTCGGATCAAAGTAATCTGGAATCTTAGGGGCCTTTGCAATTTGGGCCCGATCAATTGCTTCTCCGTGGTATCGTCCAAAATAAAGCCTGCCCTCGTTATCCTGAACGGCGGCACTCTCAATGGCTCGTGGATTGCTACTAGGCTGAAACTGAGGATCCACCAGAAACGCACGAGCCCGTGCAATCGCGCCGGGACCGCGCTTGGATCCGCCCGCAGGCGCGGCAGGCGCCTCAATTCCACTCGTCACGAACGGAATGTGGTTCAACTTCTCAGCGTTGTCGTAGCGGAAAACTGACTCTGAGGCGTTGTCCACCACGTCGCGAACCGATTCATCCATCAACGTGACGGTGATGCTGTCCACCAGCGAGGCGTTTTGCTCCACCAGATCGAAAATTGATTTCTTGTGCTTGCGCAAATCCTTGGCGCGAAGTTCAACCGTTAGTGCGCCGTTGTTCAACCCAAGGTTGACGCGAGCGAACCCACGCTTGAGCGCCGCTTCACGACTGCCGTCTGCGTCGGAGCTTTTTGCTTCCTTGATCGGAATGCCCCATTGGTCGTTGACCTCCTTCGCATTGGCGTTGAGCCACTCGTGATGCCATTGTGATCCAAGCTGGATCGGTTCGCCGTTGGGCTGGATCCACGCTTTTGAAAACCCTCCGCCAACACCGGTCGTCATCTGGTAGGTCGGTTTTATCTTCACCACGACCACTTTGGGCTTTCGCTTCGCCTCAGAAGCTTCCTGCTTCATGCGCGCGTCCCATTCTCCCATTGACGGTTGGAATCGCTTGGCGTAATCAAAAGTGTTGGCTTCCAGATAACCTTCCGAGGCTCCAAATTCCTGTTCGATCATCTTCGCATCCTTGGCGGTGAGTTGTTTTAACTCCCGCGCACGGCTGAAGGCAGCTTCCCGGTCTAAAAATTCTCCGTTGTTGGTGACGAACCCTTCGTAGGTTACGGCGTCATCCATTCCTTCTTTGAGAAGGCCACGCTCCCATGCCGATTCAAATGCCGTGGCATGAATCGGGCCTTCGACGATCTCGGGTTTCTGGCCGGGGCGTTCAATGAGAATTGCGGCGCCCTTGACGGCACGCGGCTCGTCCTTGCGTGGCTGGAATCGGAAGATCGCGTCAGCGAGGTTGCGGACTTCACGAATTAGAGTGTCCGGCACGACGATATTTTTCTGTGCGGCGAACGGGCGATCAGACGGAGCGACGTATCCCTCATCGCCGCGCTCACGGACTTTGCCCGAGGAATCACGGAGATGTTTCCCGAAGTTCACCCACGAATTCTGCGCCAAAGTTTCCGCGGCCAGCGCGCCTTGCGCCGCATCAGAGAACATTTCCGAGTGAGCGCGCCAAGCGTTCAGTTCTCCCTTGGGTCCAAACTCATAACCCTCCTTGGCGTGGCCAAAGAAGTCATGCACCGCGCGGAAAGCATCGTTGACGGTGAGATTCGAGAACCCGGCGTCCTTCAGCAAGGGATTGTCCGGAGTCGCGGAGATTGTGTCCGGGCTGGTGCGCAGAAAAAACAAATGCTTGTTGTCCCGCACGTCTTCCAACATCTCTTTGCTGTTCTTGTAGGGCTCACCCTTGCCTGTGTAGGGCTCCAGCACGTAGCCGGCGTCTTCAATTGCTTTCCACTGGTTCAGCGTCTCCTTGACCAAGGCGTCGTAAGATGCTTTGACCTCCGGATTAGTAGGATCAGAAACCGCGTCCTCGTAAAAGTCCGCAATCTTCTTACTCGTGTCCGGATTGGGTGTCAAGATCTGCTTCGACGGCGCGTAGGGGAACCCAGATCGCTTAGTGTATTTCACCGCGACGCCTTCAACGTCCTTGTTCGGGTCCGGCTGGAACCGGCGACTCTCGTTGAACGAGAATGATTCCAGCGCGGGGCGTTCATCCGCGAGTCCTAAAAACTTGGCAGTGGATGTAGCCGCGCTGTCGGCGTCAATCTGTTGGGCCTGTTTCCCAATTTCAAAAGCTTCTTCGCGGCCAACGAACCGGCCCGTCGAGGTTGTAAATCCTTCCTCGATTGCTTTGAGTGCGATTGGGCGGGCGCCTTCGACGGGAGAGATCCCCGCGTTCTGATACGCCATGCCATGCACGAGTCCTTGATGCACCGTGCCGTCCGGTGTCCGAATCGCTGCCAGAGTAATTGATTCACGATCCGCGCGGACGGGCTTTGGCTGGAACTGCCCACCGATTAACTCGGCTTGGGCGGCAGGGATTTCCACACCACGCAACGGCGGAGTGAAATCCGGATAGTCCCGAGCGATAGCTAGTTCACCAGAACCAGTCCCGGTAGCAAATTCAACCGCTTCACGGAAGAACTGCGCCTTGTTCCCGTTGATTGCCGCGGAGTCGAAATTTTTCTCAGCCAGTGCCTTCTTGGCTTCGCCTGCGTGGAACAAGCGGGCATCTTCCAGCGTGCGAAGCTGTCCGGCTTCCTTGAGCCCGGCACCCATGTCGTAAGCAAAACCTGTCAACGAACGTCCGAAACGACCAGAGGCGCCTTTGAAAATCTCCCGGAGCGTCGGCATGTCGGCGTCACGAATTGACTTGACCGTGGCTTCCAACGCGCGCGGCTGGAACCCGGCCTGCAACGTAAATTCACTTCCGCGGAACTGAGGCACTGCCCCCGCGCCCTGAACATCGGCGATGCTCTCCATGTTCAAGCGCTGAATGGCTTCGATGAACGACGGGTCAATTCCCTTCTCGGCAAGTTGCGCACGAAACGGATTGACCTCCCGAAGCTGACGCCCGGCAATACCCAGATCCTCCGCCGCGGCGCCCTCGAATGGGGATCGCGGCTGAACCAGTTCCGAAGTGCGGCCCGGTGCCGTGGCTTCGGACACTTCCTGCCCGGCGAGATTGCGAGGAAAACGACCGCTGGTAATGCGCGGCGTCTTCGGGACGGGAATTCCAAACAGCGCGGAGATCACATCAGCGCGCGGTTGACTCAAGGATCCACCGGCCTCGCCGGCTTTCGCCGGCTGTGTGAAGCCGCGTTCAATCACCGATTGCGGGACGACCAAAGGCTCGCCCGCGCCAGTCTGACCGGCCATTTGATTTTTGACGAAGACGTTTGCGTCCTCATAAAGCTGCCGCCAACCTTGTTCGGTAAAAGAACCGATGGTTGCGTCAATCGGATAAGGCGACAGATCCGTCGCGTTTTTCTCGATCAACGATTTTGCCAGCTTGTGCGCGTTGGCGGCAAAAACTTCGGGCGCCCAGCCCATGACCTGAATCTTGCCAGTCCCGGTGCGAATGACTCGCTCGGGGAAAAACAATTTCTCAAACAACGGACGTGCCGCCTGCGGCATGGACCGAAAAGCTTCGATGATCGCGCGCCGAACAGTGCGATTGGAGGACACTGCGCCCGCGGGTTCGCCCGGGGCGGAACGATAGTCAATCTTCAGACCACCACGACCAGCAATGGTTTCGGCGATTTCGCCCAACACTTCCCGCGGCGAGCGCTGGCCGCGTGTGGCCGGCGTAGTGGATGCTTCCGCCGCGATTGCCCGAGCTTCCTCTGCCGCCGCAGCCGGGTCAGCCGGCGCGGGAGTTTCTTCTTTCGGTGCAACGCCGGGTTTTGTCGCTGCCGCTTTTCCGCGCGGTGCGTAGGGAGGAACACTCGTCACATCAGGACGGCGTTGCTCAACCTGCAAATCACTGATTCCAGTTCGGAAAGCTTCCTTGATTGCCTGCGTTGGCTCCATGCGAAGCGGAACGCGCTGGCCTTCGGTGCCCACGCCTTCAAACGGTTCGAGCCCGAGGCCCACCATAGTTTTGCCGAGCACGCGCGCAAGTTTGCCGGGAAACGATTGGTTGTCCAGTAATTCAGGCCCGGAAGCCCGAAGCACGGCGTCGCCAACTTCGGCGGAGATCTCCCGGGACAGATACAAATTGGCCACTTGATCCACTTCTGCGGGATCCAGTTCGTTGCGCCATTCCTTGCCGCCTGAAGTGATGTCCAGCATCGCTTCCTGCCAGCCTTCGCCGCGCGCCTGATACTCGGCAAACCCCTTGGCGCCGAAAAACTGCCGGGCGTAGTTCTCGCCAAGCTGATTCCAGATCGGAGCGTATTCATTGTAAACCAACTGGTCAATTTCTCCCATCGCCCGTTCGCCGAGAACGTCCTGCAAAGGATGAAATGCTTCATGCGGTGCAGCGTTGGCGTCACGAAGCAGAATCACTTTACGGGACACGCCGGCATCATCGGTCATTTTCAGGGCAACAGCGCGCTGCTGGGCGGCGGTGTCATACCACGATTCTTCCGCACCCGGCGCGTATCGTTTCAAGGAGTCCTTGAG
>Ga0137325_1000312_pt1 | contig 11443 bp, 15 predicted proteins | sample EasRivERMZT469_2_FD_102294 | JGI IMG/M metagenome (GOLD analysis project Ga0137325, IMG submission 102294) | Soil microbial communities from meander-bound floodplain in the East River, Colorado, USA - East River MetaG ERMZT469_2 | ecosystem: Environmental > Terrestrial > Soil > Floodplain ...
CGGCGGTGCCCGGGCCCTGGACAAAAAACCGCGACGAACACTTCGCCTGGACGCTGGCGGCGCGGGTCGAGCGGGTCGATAGCCTGCGGATTCGCCAGCTCCCGCTGATCTTCCAGGCGCCGCGCCGCGCGAAGCCCGCCGGGCTGTGGTGCTTCCCCGTGCTCCCGAAAACGCTGCAGGTCAATGGCGAGTCGCTGACCGCGAAACTCGGCCCGCCAGAAGGACGCTGAATGTCAGACATCGTCGTACCGCGAGAACTGACGTTGCCGCTCACGAACGGGCGCAGCGTCACCGTGTGGGCCGAACTCAATCACGGTCAATACATCGCCATGCTCTCGCGGATGTATACCGAGTCGAAGGGCGGCGAACTCAAGCGCGACGTGCTCAAGACGACGGATGCGACGGTGATCGCGTATCTGATCGACTGGACGCTGACCGACCCGCAGGGTGCGCGGATTCCGGTGCGCGGCCTGCCGCCGGATGATGTGCAGGACGCGCTCAACAATTTGCGCCAGGCGACGGCGCTCGAGGTGAAGCGCGCGATCGAAGCGCATCACGCGACGGTCGAAGCCGCGGGCGAGGCGCTAAAAAAAACGGACTCTACCGACGCCTCGTCGGCACCACCCTCGCCGTCTGCCAGCGTAGCGGCCTGAGTTGGGACACGGTGCTCACCATGCCTGAAACCACCTTCAGCATCTTGGCCGCGGACCTGTCGCGGAAATAGCCCATGGCTCTCACGGGTGCGCTGACCGCCGACTTCTCCGATTTCGTCACTGAGGCGAACAAGGCCAGCGCCGCGCTCGGCGTGATGGAAGGCGAAGCGAAAAAGACCGGCGTCACGCTCGCGAAGACGGGTCAGGTGGTCGACGGGTTCGGCAAGGAGGCCAGCCTGTCGCAGTTGACGACCGGCCTCAAGACGGTCGATGCGACCGCGAACGCGATGGGCGTGAGCCTGGCGAAGCCGATCGCCGCGGTCGAGGAGTTGGGCAAGGTGTCGGGGATGACCTACGCGCAGCTCGGGCTGCTCGGGTCGGCCGGCGTGGCGGTGGGCGTGGCCGTCACCGGCATCGAACTCGGCAAGGTGATCGCCGACCTGACGGGCATGAACCAGGTGATGACCAACCTGCAGGACAAGTACATGCCCTGGATTGCGGCCAATGATGCCGCCGCGAATAGCCAAGCGGTGCTCGCGCTGGCGCTCCAGCGCACCGGGATCGCCTTCGATGATCCCATCGCGGCCAGCGAAGCCCTGGTCGAGTTGACGAAAAAGCACGCCAAGGAACTCGGGACCGCGGCGCATCGGCAGGCGGTGATGGAAGGCGAGTTGCGGAAGTTTGGCGGCGCCCTGCCGAAGATGACGGCGGCGCTCGAGAACCATACCGCCACCGTCAAACAGCTACACGAAGAGTACGGCATCTCGGAAGCCGCGCTGACGTTCTACCTGGCGACCCTCAAAGACCAGACCGCGGTACAGGCGAAGGCGACCGCGGAAGCGGAGGCCGCCGCGGCGGCACAGCAGAAGCTGAAAGATTCCATGTTCGGCGGTGACAGCATCACGAAGGCCAACGAGATGGCGACGGCGCTCGGCGGCGTCGGCAGCGTGTCGCGGATGACCACCGAGGAACAAGCGAAGCTGAACACCGCGGTCGGCGAGGCGATCGAGACCTACAAGCGGTGGGGCGACACGGCACCCGCGGCGCTGAACGAAATCTATCTCGCGACGCTGCAGCTCCCGAAAGTCGTCACCGGGCTCGGGTCGGAATTCGCGAGCCTGGGGACCAAGTTCACGCCGAGTGCCGATGCCATCATTGCCGACACGAACCGGATGGCGGCCGAGACCGCGGCGTATGAGGCCGAGACGCAAGCGATGGCGCAGGCGTGGCAGCAAGTGCCGCCACCGATCGCAGCGGCCACCAAGGAAACCCAACAGTTGACGGTGGCGTTCAACCAGGCGTCGAGCGCCATTCGGATGACGGCCGCGGAGTCCATCAAGGCGGGCGAAGCGTTGATGCAGGCGTACCAGAACGCCGGGATCTTCGTCGGCATCCAGGGCGGCGCACTGAGCGGCTACCAACAGCAGCGACGGATCAACGCCTCGCATGAAGTCACGGGCGCGGGGCAGACGTGGGGCAATACGCTCAACGTCAACGTCAACAGCACCGACGCCAAAAACATCTCGGCGGCGCTGGTCGACGAGATGCGGCGGAATGGGGTGCGGTTCTAGTGCCCAGCCATCCGCATATCCCCGGCTGCGCGCGGCTCAACGTGATGCGGCTCAACGCCGCCCGCCTGAACTATTACGAGTCGCTGACCGTCGTCGACATCGGCGGCACCGACCGTTCGCGGAATGTCCGCATCGAAGGCGCCAGCGTCCAGCATGTGCTGAACGATGCGCCCGATACCGCCGCCGTGCGGGTGCACGGGTTTGTGCCGGTGGCGGGGCAGCCGTTCGCGCTCTATGACGGCGACCGCTCGAGTGACCTGCAGTTGTTCGGCGGGCGCATCTTGCAGACGACGGTCCTGTATGAGTCGCGCAAGCAGAACGTCGCGTATGACCTCGAGGCCATCGACCCGACGTGGCTGTTGAACCGGCTGCGCGTGCTGGCGGCGTATCCTAACTGGAGTGCGACGAGCATCATTCACGATCTGATCGGGCGATTCACGACCGGCGTCACGGTGGTGCACGTCGCCGCGGGCCTGCCGATCATCGACGCGATCACGTTCACGAACGAAACCCCGGCGGCGTGCCTGACGGCCATCTGCGAGCGCATCGGGGCGTACTGGTATCTCGACTACAGCAACGATCTGCATGTGTTTCTCAGCGAGGCGCCAGACGCCGCGCCGATCACCGATGCGGCGCCGCGCGGCGCCAGCGACCTGCAGTTGTCGGAGGACTTATCGCAAGTCGTCACGCGGGTGATCGCGCGGGGCGGCAGCGGCAACGCCGTGGTCGACCTGCCGGCGGGCGCGACCGAGATGCCGGTCACCGATGAGGTCGGATGGTTTAGTGCCACGGGCGGCGTGGCCGAAGTCGCGGCGCAGCGCATCACCTACACCGGCATGCGCGGCTGGGCCGGCACGGGGGCGCTGGTGGGGGTCGGCCTGGCGCCGACCAGTGCGCCGGTCGCCGCCGTCACGGGTGGGACGCTACTCCCGTCTGGCACGTATCAGTATGCGATCACGTTTGCCAATGCGAGCGGCGAAACCCTGCCAGGACCGGTGGCGAGTGTCCCGGTGGGCGGCTCGGCCCCGACGCTGACCAAGACCAGCGTGCGCCCGGGCTATTACCAGGACTACCAGGGCAAGACGGCCGGCGGGCGCTACTCGTGGCGGATTGCGCTGGGCTACGCGGGGAGCGGGTATTCGCTCGGGCCGCCCACGGATTACGTGACGACCAACGATCGCGAGTATGAGATTTTCGTGGGCTATCCGCAGCGCGATCCCTCGAATGGGTACTACTACTATCCCGGGCTGACGACGGGGGCGGCGGGTGAAGTCGAGATGACCTACCTGTACCGCACGGTCGACGGCGGCAATATTTGGTATCGCGAAAAGTTCTGGAGCGGCGTGGTCAACACGGCGGGCGGCTGGCTGAACACGGCTAACCAGATGACCGACGCCGATCTGTTGTACGAGGACAGCGCGAACGGCGGGATCTTCCGCTATCCGACCGGGCCGATCGCCACCTTCAACGCCGCGAAAGTGACCAGCCTGCAGACATTGCCGGCGACCGGGTTCACGTCCCGCAAGCTCTATCGCACGGCCGCCAATGGATCGCAACTCAAGTTGCGCGCCGTCGATCCGGCGCTACCCCTGACCGATACGGCGGCGGATGCCACGCTCGGTGCGAATGCCCCGACGACCGATACCAGTGGCGTCGTCGCCAGCGGATCACAGACCGTGGCCGCGGGCGCGACGACGATCCCGATCACCGATACGGCGGCCTTCGAGGCTGACGGTGGCGCATCGGGCGGCTGGGCGAACGTCGGCAATCTGGCGATTAAGTACACCGGCATCACGGGCGCGGCGCTCACCGGCATCCCGGCGGCCGGCGTCGGCGCCCTGACCGCGGCCGTGCGGCATGGCGCCGTGATCCTGGTGCAACCACGCCTGATCGGGGTCACGGGGATCATTCGGGCCGTCGTGGCCGGCGAGTCCGTAACGATCCGGCTCGAGCTGGACGACGCCGCGGCACAAACCGCCTTCGCGGCGCGGCTCGGCGGCGGGGATGGCATCGTCGAGGAAGTGTTTAGCGATAGCCGGATGACCCTGGCCGAACTCGCGAACTACGCGAAGGCGCTGCTGCTCGAGCGGAAAGACCCGCGGCTGACGCTGCGGTTCGTGACGCGTGACGTGTCGGTGCGCGTCGGCCGGCTGATCACGGTGACCACCGCGCAGCCGCCGATTAGCGGTACCTTCCGGGTGCAGCGGATTAGCTTCGATGAAATCGCGATCACGGGCGGCCTGGGGCGCACGCAGCCGCGGCGCACAGTGGAAGCGTCCAACAAGCTCTATACGTTTGCGGATTTGCTGCGCCGGCTGCGCGGCCGGGAAGGGGGCGCGGCCTAATGGCACTCGATCGCAACTGGTTCAATGCTTTAATCGACGACGACGGCTCCAACACCGTCGGCACCGTGTGGGGCAAAGACGACATCAAGAATCTCCTGGATTCGGTCGACGCCGAGATCGCCCGCGTCGGAACCCATCAGTATTGCGATGTCAATCTGGTCAACGCGAGCGGGCAATCCTTCGCCAATGGGGTGTGGACGGTCGCGACGTTTGATTCGTTTACCTATAACCCGTTCGGCATGTGGAGCGGCAGCGATCCGACGGCGATCGTGATTCCCGTGAGCGGGACGTACCACGTCACGGCGCAAATTTTCTGGGACAACAATCAAACGGGCATCCGCTCCATCCAAGTCATGGGCAATGGCGTCAACATCTTGCCCGACGCCATCCAGAACGCGGTCGTCGGCGGCTATACCGGGCAACAGGCGAGCGGGATCGTCAACCTCACGGCGGGCACCCGCGTGCAAGTGCAGGGCATTCAAGCGAGCGGCGTCACGCTCCGCGCCGGCGGGTTCGGGGGGCGCTCAACGAATCTCATGCGAGTCGACCGGGTCGGCTTCTAAGGAAGGAATCCAGCATTATGGCGATTGTGCAAGCAGGCCGACAGTTCACGGCCGAGGACATCACACGCACGGCCGGCAACCTGGCGGCGACGCTGACCGACGCGACGCAGAACGGCGGCGATTTTCGGGTGCAGCTCGAATCGTGGCCGGACGCCGATCTGGTGCTGCTCGGGCTAACGCAGGAACAGGTCAACGCGATCAAGGGGTTCTATGTCGGCGATCTGCCGGCGATCGCGACGCTACTAGCGCAGTCCGTATGGATCAAGCAACTGCTCGGAACGGGGGTCTGAGCGGTTTCCATATCCGCCGTTATCAGACCTTCGATCTGATTTTCGCCCCATGCGACCCTACTACGACGCGGACGGGATCACGATCTACCACGGCGACTGCCGGGACGTGTTGCCGTTTGTTCGCGCCGATGTGCTCGTCACCGATCCGCCGTACGGGATCAACTACACCAGCAGCATGACGGGGCACAACGGCGGGACCGCCTTACCGGGCATCGTGGGCGATGCGGATACCGGGCTGCGGGATACCGTGCTCGCGCACTGGGGCGACAGGCCCGCGCTGGTGTTTGGGTCGTGGAAGCGGGCGCGGGTCGAGTGCCGCATGATCCTGATTTGGGACAAGGGCGATCACGTCGGGATGGGCGACCTGTCGCTGCCCTGGAAACCCAACACCGAGGAAGTCTACGTGATGGGCGACGGGTTCACCGGCCATCGCAGCGGATCGGTCTTGCGCTATCCCGCCCCCGTAACGTGGAACTCGACACGGGGCGGGCGAGTGCATCCCCACGAAAAGCCGGAAGCGTTGATGCTCGCGCTGCTGTCGAAGTGTCCTCCGGGTGTCGTGCTCGATCCGTTCCTAGGGAGCGGGACGACACTGTCGGCAGCGAAGCGGTTAGGCCGAACGGCCATCGGGATCGAGGTTGAGGAACGCTACTGCGAGATGGCGGCTGAACGGCTGGCGCAAGGGGTGCTAGACCTGTCGGCGGCTACCAGTCCGGCGACCAGTGCCACTTTGGCGGGGCTATTTTGAGTCTCTGTGACCGCACCGGGATCATGGTGATGGCCGAAGTCAAACTGGAGCACTGCCGCCACGGGACGGAGGGCTGTTTCGTGAGCCCCGGTGACGTGCGGGAAGTGCGGGAGCGATAACGGAATGAGTGATCAACTTGTCGAAGCCTTGAAGCGGCTGGAACAGCACGCCGACGCCTTGATGCGATTCCCGCCCGATGTAGAGCACATCAAGAACATTCAGGCGATTACATCCATCGCAATTCTGGAATGCAAGCGGACCATCGAAGCGTTATGGCTACACGAACAGTCGAACAGGAAATCGCCGGTTTGAAGCTGGAAGTGAAGGCGCTGAAGAAGGCGCTCGGCACGCTGCTCTCGTGGCTACCGCAAAGCGCCAACAGCCCGATCCGAGTCGATGAGGCATCGACGCTGATCAAAATGCTGAACGGGCACGAACCGTGACGGCTCCCAGTCCGGCTCCCAGTGCCCCGGTGGCGGGGCTTTTTTGAGGGTGATGGACGATCAAGAAGATCCGCGACCCACTGCCGAGGAACTAGCGCAGATCGTTGAGCGGGTCAGGTTCCTGTGCAACATCTACGAGCAGGGCGAAACGACGCTCACGGCTGCACAGATCGTTGCGGAGATCGCGGGAACCGTGGACCGATCGATATGTCGATGACTGTGGGCTCACTGTTTTCGGGAATAGGCGGCTTTGAACTTGGTTTCTCGCGGGCAGGGTTCGACATCAAGTGGCAAGTGGAGATTGATCCGTTTTGCCGGGCCGTGCTCGCGCAGCACTGGCCGGACGTGAGGCGCTATCCCGATGTCCGAGACTGCTACGGTTTGGAGAACGCCTACGGCGAGGGATGGCATGCCCCGCGGACAGCAGCCGCCATCGAAGCGAGTGGCCGCAGGCCATGCGATCAGTCTCGCGGAACAGGTCGCGTTCCCGAACGATGCGATCACCTCGAACCAGTTGACGTTATTTGCGGAGGCTTTCCCTGTCAGCCCCATAGTCTCGCCGGCCGACGCGGCGCCTCCACCGATGACCGCGACCTCTGGCCCCAGTTCGCCCGCCTTATTCGCGAGCTTAGACCCCGATGGGTCGTGGCGGAAAACGTACCCGGACTGCTCTCCAGTGAGGCTGGACGGTTCTTCGGTACCGTTCTCGGAGACCTGGCCGCGTGCGGGTATGACGCGGAGTGGCAGAGCCTACCAGCTTCAGCCTTTGGTGCGCCTCACCGACGCGACAGAGTGTGGCTCGTGGCCTACCCCAACGGCGGAAGAGGCCACGCATCCTGGGCGAACGGTGACGAAGCCTGGGCAGAAGTTCCACCTGACGGTGGCCGCGCAGATGTGGCCGACGCCGTGCGCGGAGGATGCGAAGACCGTCCCGTACCAGAAGGGCGACGGCGGGAAGCGGTATCCGATGCTGCTCGGGGCCGTGGCGCCGGAACGGATGTGGCCGACGCCGACGAGCCGGGACTACCGCTCGCCAGGGACGCCGGAATGGCTGGAGCAGAGGTTGGTCGAATCTTCGCGGGGGCAACCATTGACCGAGGCGATTGGTGGGCAGTTGAACCCCGACTGGGTCGAGTGGCTCATGGCGTACCCCATCGGGTGGACCGCCTGCGCGGCCTGGGCAACGCGATCGTCCCGCCCATCGCGGAGTGGATCGCGAGGCGCATCCTCGCCGCCGAAGGGCTGACGGCTCCCAGTCCGGCGACCAGTGCCACGGTGGCGGGGCTTTTGTGATGGAGGTTGTGACGATGTGGGCGATCCGTGCGGAGTTCTTCGGGTGTGATGGCTACGTGACGCTGCGGAGCGGGCACGTTCGCACGTTCCACTCGCAGGACGTAGCGGAAGCGTTTGCTGCGAGGCTTCGGCAGCGGGTGCGCTATACGCACTACACCGTTGAGCCATACGCGACGGCGACCAGTCCGGCGCCCAGTGGCCGTTTTATTGGGCTTTTTTGACGATCCGTTGGGCTCATAATCCAAAGATGCCCGCGCGCAGTTCGCCGACGATCCGATCGTGCCCGGCGACCGCTTCATCCCAGGTGTGATACCGCTCGGACCGTTCATCGGCCATGCTCCCGCGCGGGAATACCATCGTCTCGAAGAGGATCGGCGGGCCGTCGCCCCACTGATGATCGATCGAGAGAAACACCGTTGAGACTTCAGCATCGCCGACGACATCGAACGCGACCCGCCGATCGGCCGTTTCGTACCACGCTGCCCACCGCAGGACATCGGGCTCGGGCACTGGCTCGTGTCCGTCCAGGATGTAGTGCAGGCCCCAAACTGAATGGTTGTTCATGATTACCCTGTGTACTACCGCCAACACATCTCAAGGCATTTAGAGCCATTCCGACCTTGCGCGAGATGTGCAGGAAACCCCAATAACGACGGGCCAAAACTGCCGAAACCGGCGGAAAACGCGGACGGCCGAAAATGGCTCGGGACATTCTGGTAGAAGACCGGCCGATGCCAAATTCCCCAATGTTTGCAGGGTGTTGTGGGTAGGCATGGCGTCCATGCTTACCCTGTGTACTACCGCCGACATATCTTGAGGCGGCGATCCCTGAGCGGTTCCCGCGTGATGGTAGCGAGGATCGCCGCGGCTTCCTTCGCGTTGCCGTCGACGGCGCGGCGGGCCGAGGCGTCGCTGACGTGGCCGTAGGTGGGCAGTTGCTGCGGGCTCGACCAGCCGGCGTGGTGGGTGATGGCGAGATCAGATTCTCCGCGGTCAAGCATCGTCGTGATCCCGGTGTGCCGGAACGCGTGATGGCAGACCCCGGCCAGGTCGAGCCGGTCGAACAGCCGGCGGAACTGGCGCGACACGTTCTTCGTGTTCTTCTTCCGGCTGATGGCCGGGTCGAGGATGTCGGCGAACAGGTACGCATCGGGAGCCGCGCCCAGCGCCATCAGTTGCCGCGCCAGGTCGAGCGGTAGGGACGACCGCCGGGTCTGCCCGCCCTTGAGCTGCCGGATGATCCAGCCGACGTGTGAGCCGTCCGTATCGCGCGACGTGCCCACGTCCTTGCGCTGCAGAAACAGGACTTCGGACAGTCGCGCGAGCGCCTCGAAGGTGACGCGCGTGATCAGGTCGTAGGGGTCCGGCAGGCGCTGCCAGACGAGCGCCAGTTCGTCACGGGTCAACGGCCGGTGTTTGCGGACCTTCTTTTGGGCCGGCCACTTCTGGACGCCGTCGACCTTCGCGCCGTTGACGGTGACGGTCTCGCCGAAGATGCGATGGGCGACGCCACCGAACCGCAGCAACCCCTGCACGGGTATCAGTTCACTATTGACGGTGTCGCGGGTGACCTTCCGGCCGGCGGTGCCGCTGGTGCGCGCGGTGCGCCACCGATTCACGTCGAACGGGGTCAGCGTATGGATCAGGGTGTCGGCGCCCAGGACCGCGACGAACCGCGCGAGGATGCGCGTATACGCCAGCCGCGTATCGTCCGTGATGCGGCCGACGCAGTCCTGCAGGTAGGCCGCGCGCACGGCGTCGAGGCGCTGGCCGCCCTTCGGGCCGGCGATCTCGTCATCCTCGACCGGCTGCCCGGTGGCGCGCTTGATCCACGTCGCGCGCTGGCGGATCGCGTCCGCGACGGCGTCGGCCTTGTTGGTGAACGGGGTTTGCAGTGGGATGACGGCGCCCTTGTATTTGAACTGGGCTGCCCACTTGTGGGCGCAGCCGCGGGCGCGTGTGTCCCGGGTGCCGCAGGTGCAGCGGAGAAAGACCTTCATGGGTCTTTAGTATAAACGTGCTGAGAATGGGACCAAAGTCTTAGGACGAATGGTCTTGACCGCACAGGAACGAAAGTTAATGATGGCCGATGGTTCGCCGGGCGCGAATCGGGTCCATGCGCGCGGTCGAGCTAGGGAAGGCGGGGCGATGTCGCGGCGGCGGATCTGGGACGACGTGACGTGGATGGTCAGCCAGTACCTGTGGCTGACGCCGGGTCGACGGCAGGTGCTTCGGACGACCGATTGTGGAGCAACGGAACGCCCTGCGAGGCGCCGCTGCCGCCCCGGTCGATCCAGCGCCCGTGCCATCTCGCGCAGCGCCGCTTGCCCTTCGGGGGTGGCCTGGTCGTAAACCCGCGCCACTTCGCTGGCGGCATGGCTGAACGGCTCATCCCGCCCGGGTGGCGTGAGCGCAGCCGAGTACACATCCCGCAAGGTCAAGCCCAGGGCCGTCACATGGCGTTCCATGATGTCGGGGGCGGCGACGTGCCCGGCTTCGATCTTCTGGACGGTGTGATACCCCGGCCCGCCCTTTTCTTGCACGTCCATCACGGACCAGCGCAAGTGCAGGCGCCGGGCTTTCAAGCGATCGGCCACGTTCTGGATGAACTCCTGGGCCGTCACGATATGGGGCGGTTTGGTCACGCGGTATCGTTGGGATTCTAGCCCAAAGGGGTATCGCTTAGCACAATTATTCTATCGGTTTCCCGATAGACCGCCCACAGAACGGCCGTACTTGACAACGGCCGCGGTCATTCTGTAGATTCTCGCTTTCGCGAGGGTCTATGACGTTCCGCACGCTCCGGCGCAAGGCCGGCCATACGCAGCAATCCCTGGCCGCGAAAGCCCGCAAGGGGCGCGGCTGCCTCTCCCAAAAGGTCATCAGCAAAATCGAACGCGGGGAAACCCGCGACCCGCAATGGTCGACGATCAGCGCCCTGGCGCTGGCGCTGGGCACGACGCCGGACGCCATCATCGCCGCCATTCGCGCGACCCCGCGGCTGCCGAAGGTGGCGCCATGAGGCCGAAGCTTGCCACCGTGCCGCGGGTCGGCTATGCCCGCGAGGACGACGGCGCCCTGATGGCCTTCGACGAGGCCCAGGCGTACCTGCACTCGACCCGCAACGCGCTCAAGCTCGCCGTCGCGCGCCGGGAAATCGAATTCGTGCGCATCGGGAAGCAAACGCTGTTCACCCGGGCCGGCCTGCAGCGGTTCATCGCCAGCCGAACCGCGGTGCCCAAGTGATCCCGATCGCGATGGGGCCTTGGGGGCTGGCCGTTGGGGCCTTGGGGCTGGCCCCTTGGGGGCCCCTTGGGGGCCCTGAGGGGGCCTGTAGAGGGGGGGGCTGGCTGGCCCCCCTTGGGGCCCCGCACAACGAGGTGGCTATGAAGCAAGCGGGTAGTAAGAAGCGGCTCCACACGGATCGCATCGCACAACTGGAAGAACAGATCAATGTGTTGCAGCAGACGATTCGTCAGTTGGGTGACGGCCTTGCTGAAGCGGCGGGAGTGAACGAAGAACTGAAGCAGGAATTGA
>Ga0137325_1000314_pt1 | contig 11409 bp, 10 predicted proteins | sample EasRivERMZT469_2_FD_102294 | JGI IMG/M metagenome (GOLD analysis project Ga0137325, IMG submission 102294) | Soil microbial communities from meander-bound floodplain in the East River, Colorado, USA - East River MetaG ERMZT469_2 | ecosystem: Environmental > Terrestrial > Soil > Floodplain ...
ATCGCGCCGGCGTTCTTGTAGGTCATCGCGCGGGCCAGGTCCACCACCTCCGGCACGCCGATGTCCGGAGCCATGCGGAGCCCCCCATCGCGGGTCCGCGGGCCGTGTTGTGCACGACGATGATGGCCGATCCGATCCCCTCCGGATGATCGGCGACGAGGATGGCCTCGGGACCGTAGCGATCGGCAAGGGCACGGAAGTCAGCAGTGACGTTCCGGATGCGCGTGCCGTCGGTCGTACGCGTCTCCACGGTGCAGCGACTCCTGATGGCCGGGGGCCTTCGGTCGCACGCCGCAGGTCCTGAGGACCGACGATCGGGACGTCTGGCCGGATGAATGTGAAGGTCCCGGATTCTATCCCCGCCGCGCGCAATCCGTCAAACCGGGAGCCTGTATACTCGCCCTCTCATGCCCAGAAGAAGAGTTCGACCGCACGCCCCGCTCCTGGCAGCGCGCCGGCCACGCCCAGCGCGCGCCTCCGCGCTGCGGTGGGCGTGCAGTCCGCGTGACGAAGCGCTCAAGGGTGGCGGCGAGGTCCTCCAGATCATCGGCACCGTCGGGCAGGAGCGCGCGGTGGCCGCGCTGCGGCTCGGCACGCAGCTCGACGCCCCCGGCTACAACATCTACGTCTGCGGCGTCACGGGCACCGGACGCGAGAGCACGGTGAAGCGGCTGCTCGATCACATCAAGGGCTTCTGTCGCATCCCCCCCGATCGCTGCTACGTTCACAATTTCGAGCGCCCCTACGAACCGCGGCTGCTCACTCTCGCCCGCGGCGGTGGCGCGATCCTCGCGGCGGCCATGGAGATCTTCATCACGGCGCTCCCTGGGGAGATCAGGGAGGCGCTGGAGACCGAGGACCATGCAAAACGGCGCAGCCAGATCGTCGCACGCTTCGGCTCCGAGGGGGATCGGCTGCTCGATCGCCTCGAGCGGCGGGCCTCCCGCGCCGGCTTCACCCTCAAGCGCGTCCGGGAGGGACGGGTCACCCGGCCCGGGCTCTTCCCCAACGTCGCCGGGCGCAGCCACCCGATGGCCGATCTGGAACGGCTCGTGGAGGAGGGGAAGCTCGCACGTACGGACGCCGACAAGCTCATCCGCAGTCACACCGCCCTGAGCGAAGAGCTCGGAACCGCGGCAACCTTGAGCCGCGAGCTGATCGGCAGGATGGAAACCGCGCTCGCCGAGCAGCAGCGGCAGCAGGTCGCTGACCATCTGCGCCCCCTGCTCGCGGCCATCGCGTCGCACTTCCAGGGAGAATCGCGCGCCACGGTGTCCACTCACCTGGAACGCGTGCTCGCGGAGATCCTGCACAAGCTGCCTCTGTTCCTGGCGGCCGAAGCGCGCCCGCAACCGTCCGGAGAGGAGCCCGCCGCCGCGGTGGAGTCCGCCGAGCCGGCGGCAGCCCAGGACGAGCAGGGAGGGGCACTCGGGAAGCTTCTCCGCACCTTCCGCGTCAACGTCATCTTCGCATCGGAGCGCAACGGCGACTGCCCGGTCCTGGTCGAGTCGCACCCTTCGTACCGCAGGCTCTTCGGCCACTTCGAGAAGTCGCTCGATGCATCCGGCTACTGGTCGAGCGATTTCACGCAGATCCGGCCGGGGAGCCTCCTGAACGCCGACGGTGGATACCTCGTGCTGACGCTGGAGTCTCTCTTCGCCGATGCCGCCGTCTGGACGGAGCTCAAGCGGACTCTGATCTCGGGGAAGCTGGCCATTGCCGAGGAGGCGGTTTCCGGCGGCACGCCGGCGGTGACGCTCCAGCCGGAGGCGATCCCGATCAAGGTGAAGGTGATTCTGATCGGCGGCCGCGGGCGCTACGAGATGCTCCTGAACGAGGAGCCCGATTTCAGGAAAATCTTCAAGGTCCTCGCCGATTTCGACCAGCACATGGACCGCACTCCGAAGACCCTCAGGCAGTACGCGGCCGTCTCGCGGCGCATCTGCTCGGACGAGCGCCTCGGTCATCCCGAGCCGGCGGCGCTGGCGGAGGTCGCGGAGTACGGCGCCCGCCTCGCCGGCCACCAGGCGAGACTCTCCACCCGCTTCTCCGACATCGCCGACTTGCTGCGCGAGGCGGACTACTGGCGCCTGCAGGACGGGAAGGGGCGCAGGATCCAGGCGCGGCACGTGCGCGCCGCGATCCGCGAGGCGATCAACAGACACGGGCTTCCCCAGGAACGGCTGCTCGAGATGTTCCGTGACGGCCAGCTCCTGATCGACATCAAGGGCTCGCGCGTGGGCCAGGTGAACGGCCTGGTCATCCGCGAAGCGGGCGAGTACAGCTTCGGCATCCCTTCCCGCATCACGGCGACCGTCTCGCCGGGCACGGCGGGGATCATCAACATCGAGCGCGAGGCCGAGATGTCCGGGTCCTCGCACACCAAGGGGGTCCTGATCATCGGCGGCTACATGCGCGCGATGTTCGGCGCGGGCAAACCCATCGCGCTGACCGGGAGCGTGGCCCTGGAGCAGTCCTATGACACCATTGACGGCGATTCCGCCTCCTCCACCGAGATCTACGCGCTTCTCTCGGCGCTCTCGGGAGTCGCAATCAGGCAGGGGATCGCGGTGACGGGCTCGGTCGATCAGATGGGAGACATCCAGCCCGTGGGGGGGATCAACGACAAGATCGAGGGCTTCTTCCGCGTCTGCCGGATGCTGGGGCTCACGGGCGAGCAGGGGGTCCTCGTCCCGCGGTCGAACGTGCAGGAGCTCATGCTCGAGGAGGCGGTGCTGGAGGCGGTGCGGCGCCGGAAGTTCCACATCTATCCCGTCGGCACCATCCCGGAAGGGGTCGAGATCCTCACGGGCATCGCCGCGGGGGCGCGCGGGGAGGACGGCCGCTATCCCGACCGCACGATCTTCGGCCTGGCGGACGCCAGGCTGACCCGCTTCAACGAGCTGGTCTCCAGGAACGAGGGGCCCCACCGCGCCTGATGGCTGCGACGCGAGCCAAGCTTCCAGGGCCGCCACGGGGGCTGTGCTACAATTCCGCCTCCACGACAGATCCCGAGAGGTCCTCCAAGGTTGTGAAAACAAAGCACCTCGCCGTCCTCGTGGCGGTGATTCTCGTCCTCCCGTTCGTCGCACCGCATGCTCATCCCCAGGGGCTGTCCAGCGCCAGGGTCGTGACTGCGGCGGGATACCTCTCCATCGACAGGGTCCATCCCGGGTCAGCCTTCCATGCGGCGGTTGTTGCCGACGTCGCCGAGGGATGGCACGTCAACGCCCACAATCCCTCCCTCGACTATCTGATCGCGACGGCTTTCACCGTCGATCCGAACGCGCCCGCCGGGTTCTCCTTCCAGGAGCCGATCTATCCGCCGCACGTCACGAAAGCGTTTTCCTTCACCAAGGGGGCCACCCTCCGCGTGTACGAAGGGAAGATCCCGATCGGCATCGCGGCGACCGCCGCGCGCGACCTCGTCCCCGGCGAGGCCAGGATCGAAGGGACGCTCACCGTGCAGGCGTGCAACGACACGTCGTGTCTCGCCCCCGCGCGCATCCGCATCGCGATCCCCGTCACGATCGCGGCACCTGGAGAGCCGGTCAACGCGATCAACCAGGAGATCTTCACGGCGATCGCGTTCGAAGGCGGGGCCTTCCCTGACCAGGATGAAAGCGCCGCGGCCCCCGCATCCGGCGCCGCGGGGACGGCGGCGGTGAACTCCGTGGAGCGGTGGATCGTCGATCATGGATGGCTCGCCACCCTCGCGCTCATCTTCCTCGGCGGGCTCGCGCTGAACCTGACTCCCTGCGTCTACCCGCTGATCCCGATCACCCTGGCCTACTTCGGCGGACAGGCCTCCGGCCGCCCGTCACGGACCTTCGGGCTCGCCTCCGCGTACGTCCTGGGGATGTGCGCCACCTACTCGGCGCTTGGAGTGCTCGCGGCGACCACGGGAGGGCTTTTGGGCGCGATCCTGCAGAACCCCGTCGCGCTGGTCTTCGTCGCGCTCGTGCTGGTCGCGCTGGGGCTCTCGATGTTCGGCCTCTACGACGTGCAGGTGCCGATGGCCCTGCGCAGCAGGATCACCTCGCGCTCGGGATTCGGCGGGGCCATTTTCATGGGCCTGACGGTGGGCCTCGTCGCGGCGCCGTGCATCGGCCCGTTCGTCGTGGCGCTGCTGGCCTACGTCGGCCGCGTGGGGAGCCCGCTGCTCGGGTTCTGGCTCTTCTTCGTGCTGGCCCTGGGCCTGGGTCTCCCCTATCTGTTCCTCGGCGGGTTCGCCGGGGCGGCGACCGGGCTCCCCCGCGCCGGGGCGTGGATGGTCTGGGTGAAGAAGCTGTTCGGCTGCGTGATGTTCGCGATGGCGTTCTACTTCGTCAACCCGCTGCTGCCGGCGGCGCTCGCCACCTACAGCATCCCCATCGTCCTGATCGCCTCCGGAGTCTATCTGGGATTCGTCGAAGGCTCCCCCATCCGCTCCGCGGGGTTCCGCGTCGCGCGCGTGGCGACGGCAGCCGTCTGCGCCGTCATCGCGGCGCTGCTGATGATCCCCGCCAACGCCTCCCAGGGGATCGCATGGGAGCCGTACAGCGCGGCCGCCTTCCAGGAGGCCGTCGCGGCGGGGCGCCCCGTGCTCATCGACGTGACCGCGGAATGGTGCCTCCCCTGCAAGGAGATGGACCATTTCACCTTCACCGACCCGGCCGTGGTCGCCGAAGCCGGAAGGTTCACGACGCTGCGGGCGGACATCACGCGCGGCATCGCGGACGACGTCGTCGACCTGCAGGCCAGCCACAAGATCCTCGGCGCTCCCACGTTCCTGTTCATCGGTCCCGACGGGCGCGAGCGCGAGGAGCTGCGCCTGACCGGGTTCGAGAAAGCCCCCGCCTTCCTGGCGCGCATGGAGGCGGTGCGGTGACTCGTAGGCGCGCGGCTCTCATGAATCTCCGGGTCCCTTACGACCCCGGCTGGCGTCCCCACGTCACCTGACGACGACGCCGCGCGCGGGCGCGGCATCGAACAGAACAGTCAAACAACGGGTACGGAGGAATCGCATGGCCGATACAGTGAAGGCAAACGCACTCAGGAAAGGGATGTACGTCCGGTTCAACGGGGAGATCTGCACCGTCATGAGCACGCTGCACCTGACGCCCGGGAACCTTCGGGCGCTGGTTCAGACGAAGCTCAGGAGCCTCGTATCCGGCAACCAGCTCGAGCACCGCTTCCGGTCCGAGGATCAGGTCGAACGCATCCATCTGGACGAGGTCGAGTACGAGTTCCTCTACCGGGATGGGGACGACTTCCATTTCATGAACATGAGGAACTACGAGCAGGTGCATCTCAACAGAGAGGCGCTCGACGACAAGGTCGGCTACCTGACGCCGAACCTCAAGCTCACCGTCGTGACGCATGAGGGACGCCCCGTGGACGTCACGCTGCCGCTGAACGTCGATCTCAAGATCGTCGACACGGCGCCGGAGATCAAGGGAGCGACAGCCTCGGCGCAGCGCAAGCCCGCCGTCACCGACACGGGGTTGACGATCCAGGTCCCTTCGTTCATCGGCCCCGGCGAGACCGTGACCGTGGACACCGAGACGGGGACCTACGTGTCGCGCGCGAAGTAGAGCGGACCTGCGTCAGTATCTGCCGCGCAGGTAGTCGGAGAGGATCCCGGCGTGGTCGAAGGCGATGTTGGGCGGCAGATCGTCCGCGTCGAAGAAGCGCGCCTCCGTCGCGTCATCCCCTCCCACGGGCAAGCCCGAAGCCTCTCCGTGGAAGACCACGGTGACGGTATGACCGCGGGGATCGCGTCCCGGATCCGAGTAGACGTGAAACTGCCGCCGGATATCCACGGCAAGACCCGTCTCTTCGAGCGCTTCGCGCTTCGCCGCGCACTCGAGCGACTCGCCGTAGTCGACGAAGCCCCCCGGCAGGGCCCAGCCATGGGGAGGATTCCCACGCCGGATCAGCACAACGCGGCGGGGCTGGCCCGGCGGCGTGATGATCACGTCGGCGGTGAGCCGGGGCTGGCGAGGCGTTTGATCCAAGGCGACCTCGAGGCGCTGGCCTCACGGACGGCCACATCGTGCGCGATGGCGGAGAGGGGGAGATTCGAACTCCCGAGGCGGTTTCCCGCCTAACGCCTTAGCAGGGCGCCCTGATCGGCCACTCCAGCACCTCTCCGCGCTCGACGCTGCCGCTTATTCCGAAACTGGCGAACGAGGCGGGCAGGATAGCAGGGGCCCCCCTGCCGGGCAAGGCGGGTGACCAGGCTCCCAGGGCCTTGAAACCTGAAAGGCCGGTCGCATGCGTGATGCGACCGGCCTTCGTGGGAGCTGCCCGCGAGGGGGACGTCTGGGGGGACGTGCACGGGCAACTCTCGTTTGATGCGACCACCGCCCCATCGATGTGGTTGCAAGGCAGCGGACATGAGCGGGGCCGCAACGGCATCTCTGTTGAGCGTAACGTAGGTTCTCGGCAGGACGGGCGCCAGCACAACAGGCGCCTCCAACGGGGCAGCGTCGGCGTTGTCAGGGTTCTCGGGAGGGCGCGGCGCCGCGGTGTGGGATCGATCAGATGCGCGCTGGCGGAGGGAGTGGGATTCGAACCCACGGACCCCTTGCGGGGTCAACGGTTTTCAAGACCGTCGCATTCAACCGCTCTGCCATCCCTCCACGGCGGATGGTACGCGATCTGTCGCCAGCCGTGCCATGTCCCTGCGGCAGGCTAGGCAATCACCTGCTGGTCGTCCATGTACGGCCGCAAAGCAGCAGGGATGACGACGCTGCCGTCCTCACGCTGGCCGTTCTCCAGGATCGCGATCACGGTCCTTCCCACGGCGAGGCCCGAGCCGTTGAGCGTATGGGCCAGTTCCGATCCTTTCTGCCCGCGCCTGCGCAGGCGGATGCCGGCCCGGCGCGCCTGGTAGGCCTCGCAGTTGGAGCACGAGGAGATCTCCCGAAAGGTCCCTTCCGACGGGAGCCATACCTCGATGTCGTAGGTCTTCGCCGCCGCGGGGCCCAGGTCGCCGGTGCTGAGCGCCACGACCCTGTGGTGCAGCTCGAGACGGCGGAGGATCTCCGCGGCGTTGTCGGTCAGGCGCTCCAGCTCTTCGTAGGATGACTCGGGCCTGGCGATCGCGACCAGCTCGACCTTGTTGAACTGGTGCAGGCGCATCAGCCCGCGCACGTCCTTGCCGTACGAGCCCGCCTCGCTGCGGAAGCATGGGGTCACGGCCGTATACCGCAGCGGCAGCATCTCTTCATCGAGCGTCTCGCGCGCGTGGAGGTTCGTCAGGGGAACCTCCGCGGTGGGTATGAGCCAGTAGTCCGTCTCCTGCACGCGGAACAGATCCTGCGCGAACTTCGGAAGCTGCCCCGTCCCCGTCATCGTGCGCGTGTTCACCATGAAGGGGGGAACGACCTCGCGGTAGCCGTGCTCGCGGGTCTGGATGTCCAGCATGAAGTTGATCAGAGCCCTCTCGAGACGCGCCCCCTGCCCCATCATGACGGCGAACCGGCTCCCGGTGAGCTCGGCGGCGCGCTTGAAGTCGATGATCCCCAGCGCCTCGCCGATGTCCCAGTGCGTGCGCGGCGTGAAAGGCATCACGGGCGCGCTCCCCCACGTCCTGACGACGACGTTGGCCTCAGCGTCGTGACCCACCGGGACCGACGTGTGCGGAATGTTGGGGAGCCGGAGCAGCATGTCCTGCATCTCGGACTCGATCTCCTTGAGCACCGCGTCGTGCCCCTCGATCGTCTCGGAGTGACCCCGCATCTCGGCGATGATCGCCGATGCGTCACCCCCGGCCTTGCGCGCCGCCGTGATCTTTTCGTTGGCCTCGTTGCGCGCCCGCTTCAACCCTTCGACGTCGCGCAGCACCGCGCGGCGCTTCTCGTCGAGGACCCGGAAGGGCTCCAGATCGATCCCCTTGTGACGCGCGTCGAGACGCGCCACAACCTCGTCGAAGTGTTCCCGGATGTAGGAGAGATCCAGCATGATGCCCCCGGAGCAATGCGTTGCGATGCGAAGTATACTTTTTTCCTTTTTCCGAGAGAGGCGCGATGCCCATCAGCAAGGCGATCTTCCCGGCGGCGGGTCTTGGAACCCGCTTCCTCCCCGCCACCAAGGCGCAGCCGAAGGAAATGCTGCCCCTGGTGGACAAACCCGCGATCCAGTACGTGATCGAGGAGGCCGTCGCTTCCGGGATCGAAGACATCCTCCTCATCACCGGGCGCGGCAAGTCCGCCATCGAGGATCACTTCGACGTCTCGTTCGAGCTGGAGACGCTCCTGGAACAGCGCGGCGAGCGCGCGCTGCTGGACCAGGTGCGCGCCATCTCGAGGATGGTGAGGTTCTCCTACGTCAGGCAGAAGGAGGCCCTCGGTCTGGGGCATGCGATCCTCGTGGGCAAGCAATGGGTCGGACGCGAGCCGTTCGCCGTGTTCCTGGGCGACGATGTGATCGATGCCGCGGTCCCCGCGATGAAGCAGATGATGAGCGCCTTCGATCGGCTCAACGCGTCGGTCATCGCGGTGGAGGAGGTGGAGCCGGCGCGGACGAGGAGCTATGGCATCGTCTCCGGGCAGCCGGCAGGCGACGGGCTCTACCGGCTGGACAACCTGGTGGAGAAGCCCGAGCCGTCGCAGGCCCCCTCGAACCTGGCCATCATCGGCCGCTACATCCTGACGCCCGAGATCTTCCAACACCTCGAGAAGACTTCCGCCGACCGGCGCGGCGAGATCCAGCTCACCGACGCCCTCCGCTCGCTGCTCAACGATCAGCCCATCTATGGCTTCAAATTCGAAGGGAAGCGCCATGACACCGGCAACAAGCTGGGCTTCCTCAAGGCGACGGTCGAACTCGCCCTGAAGCGCGACGATCTGGGGCGGGACTTCCGCGACTACCTGCGCACCCTCGACCTCGGCTAGGCGCGCGCGCGCTTCCTCTCGTAACGCGCCATCGTCATCCTGAGAGCAGGCGGGGTGACGAAGGTCGTGACGATCACCATGAACACCAGGGACGTGAAGAGCGCGTCCCCCAGCACACCGAGTCCGTGACCGATGCTGGCGAAGATCAACCCCACCTCGCCGCGCGGCACCATCCCCACGCCGATGGTCAGCCGGTCCAGCCCGCGCTCGAGCACCCCCAGGCTGCAGATCTGCTTACCGAGGATGGCCACCAGCGTGATCGCCGCGCCCAGCCCCAGGATCCGCGGATCGCTGAACGTCTCGAGGCGCACCTGGAGGCCCATCAGCACGAAGAAGATGGGGACGAAGAGAGTCGTCAGCGGCTCGAGCAGCTCGTTGAGGGGTTTCGCGGCTCCGAAACCCTGGAACATCCCCTCCTTGAGGACCAGCCCCGCAGCGAAGGCTCTCACGATCGGCGCCAGACCGACGACATCGGCGAGCCAGGCCATCGCGAAACAGAAGCCGAGCGCCGTGATCAGCTTCATCCCGCGCACGCGCATCCGCGCGGCGCGTGAAGCGAACAGCGCGGCGATGCGGCCGCCCACCAGCACCGCGCCGAGAAGGAACAGGATCGAGACGCCGGCGATCCAGGTGATGCCGAGGGCGGTGACGGTCCCCGCCGTCACCAGGCCGGTGACGACGGCGAGCAGGATCAGGCCGATCACGTCATCGATGACCGCCGCTCCGAGGATGATCCGGGACTCGCGCGCATGCAGCTTCCCCATGTCCTTGAGGACGCGCGCCGTGATGCCGACGCTGGTCGCCGCCAGGGTCGCGCCGAGGAAAACGTGGGCGTTCCAGGACGCTTCAGGGAGCAGGGCGACGCCCACGGCGAAGCCCAGCACCATGGGGGCGGCCACGCCGAGCACGGCGACGAGCAGCGATGAGGCGCCGACTTTCATCATGTCGCCCAGATCGGTCTCGAGACCCACCTCGAAGAGGAGCACCACGACGCCGATGCGGGCGAAGATGTCGATGAAGGAATCGGACCGAAGGCCGGTGAAGAGATCCAGCCCGAACAGATAGTCGAGGTTGCCGATCAGCACTCCGGCGATCAGCTCCCCCAGGACCGCCGGCTGCCGGATCCGCTCGAAGAGCTCACCGCCGAGCTTCGCGGCCAGCAGCACGACGACCAGGGCGATGAGGAATGGGGCGACGGGATCGTGATGCGCGGGCGCTGCGCCCGCGGCGACGACGATTCTCGGTGTGAGCAGGACCGCGGCTGCCAGGATGATGCGTGAGGTCACGACCGGCGTCCCTTCCAGTCGGCGGGCAATCCGTTCACGCCTGCCGTGCCCCTGCGCTCTTGCGCCTCAGCTGTTTCTCGACGAAGCGGTAGAGTGTGGACAGGATCGGCGGGCTGCAGGCGTGCAGCGCCCTCCTCAATGTGCTGCGCTTGGGGACCCGTTTGTCCCAGCCTGTGTGCTCGACGGCAGCCTCTTCCAGGATCGTTGCGTAATACCCCAGGTCTCTGTATTTCTGGCCTATCGCCATCTCGTGATCGATGCCCGGATATTGATGCCCGATAGCCTCGTAGGAACCGACGAGATCGTAGTCGGACTTTCGCCTCAGTCCTGGGTTGAAGGAGAAACCGTGCCATCCCTGGTAGTTGAGCGTCACTCTTCTGTGAAGAACCCCGTCTTCGGTTCGCAGAATCGTCCGTTCGGGCGGGTGCCCATTGGTGTCCCACAGATCCCTCAGCCACACCTGGAGTGTCCTCGGGTCCTTCCGCAGAACCGACAAGGACTCGCCTATGAAATTTCCACGGAAGAACCGCCAATCATCTTCACAATGAAAGATGTATGGAGTTTGCACTCTTGAGTATGCTTTATCGACGCTCCTTATCTGACCCAACTTTGGTCTGTTGATGATGACCTCGAAAACGGAGCCATAATTGTCCAATACCCACTGCTGCATTCTCTCGTCGGTCGAGTCTTCGATGATGATGTACTTCTCTATGGGATAGTTGTTGTGTTGGAAGAAGCTATCCAGCGTTTGTTTCAGGAGATCGGGCCGTCCGCAGCTGGTCAATACAAAGGTCATTCTCTCCATCGCCCTCTTCCTGATGTCAGTCCTGCGTGTCCAGCAGAGCAGCGGAGGCCCAAGACGCTCATGGGCACGCTGGAGCAGCTTATCAAGGGTCGGGTCCGTATGCTAACCAAGGCGAGGATCAGGGACGCTGGGAGATTCCACCAACAGACGGTCATTGCCTCGCATGCATTTGAAGAGAGAGACCTCGGATCCGTCCCGAAGTTCGTGGAAAATGTATTGGCGTGAACTTCCGACAGGTCGACCACTTTATGCCTTCATGCGGCCTGAGTCGAGGCCAGCATCAGCGGCGCTGGCAGACCACGCTTCTGAAGATCGACGATCACCTCGCTCCAGTTCGCGGCCGCTTCACTCGGTGCCAGCCTCAACCCCACCAGGACCTTCTCCCCATCCTGCCTGACACCCAGAACCGCCAGCACCGGAACCGACACCACGCGCC
>Ga0137325_1000321_pt1 | contig 11294 bp, 7 predicted proteins | sample EasRivERMZT469_2_FD_102294 | JGI IMG/M metagenome (GOLD analysis project Ga0137325, IMG submission 102294) | Soil microbial communities from meander-bound floodplain in the East River, Colorado, USA - East River MetaG ERMZT469_2 | ecosystem: Environmental > Terrestrial > Soil > Floodplain ...
GCTGCGTCGTCTCCCGGAAGACGGCCAATGCGCTGTCCATGTGCTTCAACAAATAACCGGTGTCCGGGGCGGTCGGAAAATTATGTATGCCAGAATTAAGCCTAGCCCGATCTGTCACCTTGTTCCAACGTTCGATGGCCCATGGGATCATCAGCATCGCTTCCGCTCCCAACTTCTTCACGATCAGCCCCAACTGCCCACGTTGCTTACCGGTCAGCACCGGCACCTTGCCGTGAAACAGCGGCACCATGTACTCCCACAACTGGACCGCGTTCGCCGTCGTCGGTTTCGGCACATGCTTCGAAACCGTCTTCTCCAACTTCTTCAGCACGTCATCCGCCGTAGCCGTGCTCTTACCCTTTACCACTTTCTTGTGCACCGATGTTGGATCAGTCGGCTTCACGTCACTTTTTTTCTTTAGCGCAATTTTCTTTTTTTGCTGCTTTTGCTTTTGACCTTGCTCTTGCTTTTGACTTTTCTTTTTCGCAATTTTCTTTTCCTTCAGTGACGCTGGTTTTTGCGTCACGAGATTTTCTTCTTGCTTTTTTTCTTCTAAATACTCGTTTTTAGAGTATTTAGTATTCATCCCTTGATTTAAGGGATGCATCCCTTGTTTTAAGGGATGGTCCGTGTTTTGTGAGATGGTCTTCTGCGCCACGATTTGCTCCAGTTTTTTCCGGTCCAACACCACCTTCATCGTGTTCTGACCGGGATGATACTCCCGCTTTATGACGCCTGTGTGCTCCAGATAGATCAAGGTCCGTCGCATCTTATCGACCGACACGCAATGCCTTTGCGCGCAATCCGACACCGATAGATACACCGGCCCGTCTTTAATGTGACTCCGGAACACAATATCCGCGAGCACGTTCAAGGCCATCGTGCGCAAAACACTCACCGGAAACGTGCGAAACCACGAATCCGGCACCTGTAGGAACCGCTCCCTGCGCGGCTTCACGACTTCTTGGCTTGCTCGTAGATCGTGTTCAAGTCTTCGAAGTGCGCGACGTTCGGCTCGATTGGCTTGTAGGGGATATCGGGAAACATGCTGACGAAACCTTCTTCGACCAGCGTCACGATGGATTCCTTGTCCATGTCGAATGCCAGCCCGATATCTTCGCCCCATGCGACGATATGCTCGGCAATAGCCGTGGCCCCCTTCACTTCGTCCCAACGCTTGCGGATCGATGTCGGATCGGTCGGCAGGAACATCAACGGCATCATGAACACCTGTGACCCGTTGTAACTGGTCTGTCCCGGATGTACTTGCATCTTCAGCTTGGCACTCACGCCGGACAGTTCATAGTCACCGGGCTTCCATTCGACGCGCATGCGCACCCCAACTGCTACGAACGGCATGCCGAAACCAAACGGCTTGATGCCCACCTTAATGTCGGACACTTCTCCGACTTGCATGTAAGGCTTGCTGCCCTTGTTGGCGAAGGATGCTTGCAGCATCTTGCGATCTGCCTTGTCGATCCCCAACGCTTTTTTCCAGTCGTCCATGATTCACTCCCTTGATAAAGATTCGCCGTGATTGTAGCAGGAACACTTACTTCGTCAAGCGTTCAGCCGCTTGAACACGTTCTGTGCCCGCAGCGTCACGTCGGCGTGCGACAACTTGGTGTTGGGGGAATACAGCGCGCCCAGCAACGCGTCCTTCTCCTTCTTCGTCGGGTCGCTGCCCTTCAAGCTTTTGAACACAAGTGCAGCAAGATTAAACGCTTCGCTGTTGAAGTTGCCTGCACGGTCCAGCATCGCCAGTTCGATCACCACATCGATGCGGCCGGGACGATACAACTCGGGCGGGATGTCCGACTTCGCGTTGGTCGTCATCACGGTCAGGATGCGTGACTTGTGCTCCTGCATCCAAAACAGCAACTGCGACAGCAAACGCGCCGTCCCACCTTCGTCATCGTGCGACATGTTGAACAATTTCTCGCACTCGTCCACCAGCATCACGGCTTTGCCTTCACGGTCTATCGCGGACAGCGCCCGCTTCATGTTCTGTTCCGACTCGCCGCGATACTTCGACAACGCGCTGGCCAAGTCCAGCCGATAAAGAGGCACCCCGAATTCGTTGGCAATGTATTTCGCGCCCTGTGTCTTGCCGACTCCCGGCGCACCGTCCAACAGCACGCCACGCGGCACCAGTCGCGGGTCCACGTCCAGCGACATGAAGTACTTTCTGTTCAGTTTCACCCACTCCACGATCTGCTGATCCGGGATGTAGAGCGGTAATGCGGTGTTCACCGGGTCCAGTCCCGGCACCACTCCGATTAACTGTGAACGGATCGCCGCCACCCCGCGCGCATCGATCTTCTTGTAGGCAGTCGCCGCCAGCCGCAACGCTTCAGCCGTCTGCTTCAGGGTCAGGCCCTTCACACTCTGCATGATTTCGGGGATGGCCTTGTCGGTCACGGTTTTCGACACGATCCCCTTCTGCAAATCTTCGGGGACCGGCATTTCCCCGGCATCGAAGTTGAACGGATTGCGCTCGGACTGGTTGATCAGCACCAACACCTTGCCTTCTTCCAGCAACCGGTTGTACAGATCACGCGTTACTGTCACGCCGTCTTCCAACGCGTAGAACAATTCGGCCCCGGACAAGTATTTACCGCCGCGCCACTCCGCAATGTCCTTCTCCGGTGCCAGCGCCGACAGCACCGACTCGACGTTCATCACGTCGGACGTGCTGACGCTGATGATCGGGATGCCTGCGTGTATCGATAGGCCCAGCATACTCATGAACACTCCTTTGTTTGAACTGGTGCGCAGGGTAGGATTCGAACCTACGAAACCCCGTAGGGTGCCGGATTTACAGTCCGGAGCCTTTAACCACTCAGCCACCTACGCTTCACCCCGGATCATGGCACAATCCGGGGCGTTAGTCAATACAGCTTCAGCTTCGACTTCCTGTTCCTCGCCTTGGTCGCCCGCTCGCTGGCCACTCGCATCTTCACCGCCATGGAGTAGACTTCTTCGAAGCCGATAGTTTCTTCCTTGTGGCACTTCGCCGGTCGCAGGCCAAAGTAGCCACCGGGGTAGATCGTCACCACCAGCGGTCGCCGCTTCGACCCGTCACGCACCGTCACTTCAGTTCGCCGGGTCACCCTCTTGGTCAGCGCTGTTGCCATTGTCACTCCATTGACATTGAACACAAGTAATTATAGCAGGTTCAATTACATTAGTCAAACTTCCTATGAACACAAGTTCCGGAGGAATAACCGGAGAATATTATTCCCGGCCTTTATAACGCGATTTAAGCCTTTCGAGGGCCGGGAAGGTAGGGTAGGGTATCTTAACCCCTAAAAATGGCTCTTACCCCCCTTCTCGCTCGATTTTGGCCCATGTTAATCACTCTCGCCTAATAGGTTGTACTGGAATGGGCGCAAGCCCCGCTTTTTCACGCTGCGCGTTGATTGCCTTGGTCCGGCGCTCATACTCGCGCTGAATGCGGGCAATTTCGTCCTGCAAGTAGGGCGCGGCGCAGTAGTTGGAGATGCCCTCTATTATTATGTTCTGCTTACTCTTGATGGTGTCCACTTCGTTGCGAGCTTCAGCTTCAATCACCCGCCGTGCGTCCTCGGCCCTGTCGTACTTGTAGATGATGGTCCCCCACGTAAAGCCGTGTGCCAGCATGAGCATTGCAAGCGGACCCTTTGCTTTGATCCACTTATCGCCCCACCCTACTTGAACGCCATTGCCATCTTCTACAACCTCGTCCCTAGACCGTTGATGACCTGCATCACGGCGTTCTTCTTCCACACGCCGCTGACGTTGGTGCCCCAAGTCACGGCGCTCTACACCATGATAAGTGCTGTCATCCTGTCTACGGTCGGGCATAAAAACCTCCCCTCAATCGGTGCGTCGTCAGTTGATACCACACTGCACAGCACCGTTGAAGGAACACGATCACCAATGTTCGAAGCGCCGGTCAGACGGTATGCCGCCGTGGTAGGTGTTCGGCTTGCCCGGTATCCAGCAGTCCCCGTACAGATTCGGCTCGTCATCCGTGCGCCCGCTGTTCGGACTGTTCTGCCAGAAGTGCACTGCACGAATCGGTGATGTCTGCACGTTGTTCCCCGTCGCCGTGTACTCCGTAGTCCCCGACTGAATGTTGATACCGCCTATCTGCACATCCTGCGCTTCAGAATTGATCACGCGCGTCCCAGATTGGTAAGCGACCGGCGAATCGGGATGTGGTACGTCCACCACGGCCGCGTTGTACTGCGGCCCATTTACCACGATGTCTTCGAGCCGCACGCGCCGGTTCCGCGACTGCACCGCGATCAACAGGCTATCAGCCGCGCCACCATGCATGTGCCCTGCCGGTAGCGTCAACACACCGTTGCGCAGCGTGCCACCATTCAGGTAGCCGGACGCCTGCCCTTGATTAGTGTTGATGTTGATGATCGGCTGGTGCGTCGTATTGAACGTGTCGGGCGGACACGAATCCTGTGTCAACGTGATGTTGAAACCGTCTATCAACCACGGTCCCGACGTGTTCGGTGCCAGCAAGAAATTGGTACCGTAGATGTTGTAGCAGTTCGTGTCGTACGATTTGAACAAGTCCAGCCCAGACGTGAGGTATCGGCACACGAACTCGATATCACGCCACTCTACACCCGTGGACGAATCGTTCAAGCAGGCCCAGCCCGAATAGTTGTGCTCCATCCGGTCAATGATGATCTTCAAACGCCGCCCGATGGCACTGTCACACAAGTAGTGGTTGAAGCCCTGCGACGAATAAGCCAGTGTCAAGTCCTGTCCGATGAAGCCGGGGGACTGTACAGCGTGCAGGGTTGACGGCGTGAGACCACGTGCCACGTTGTCCCACACGCCTTCACCGATCGTACCGCCTGCGGGCGGGTTGTAGTGCCACCCATCGAAAGCAATGCGCCCCATGTAGCCTTCTTCGTGGAAGTTCGATTCCAGCCGCATGTTTTCCACAACGCTGCCCGGTGACTGCATCGCATCTATTTCAATCGGATGCACGCCCAGCGGTGAATAAAAGCCGCAGGTGTCCATGTCCAAACCGGAGAAACGCACGCCCCCCGGCCGTGTGATGTTGACCTTGCCCGCCGCCGCGAACATCTTGTTCGACGGCATCACGAACTCGGGTTGATCGTTGATTACGCTTTGCAGGATTGGTGCGTTGTTGTGGATCAGTTTCGCGCCCTGCACCGTAGCCGTCGCGATCAGCGGGTTACCGTTGAGGTCAACGAACTGAATTTCCCCCGCACTCTTGGTGCCAACTCGCCCGTGATATGAACGGGGCAACACGCGCGCCCAATCATAATTGTTCATGACCGGACGCCATTTCACCGCAACGAACGGCGTGCCCCACCCCGCAGGATCGGCGCGGAAAATCACATCGCCGCGCTCGGTGCCGTCACTGCCTGCTTCGCGCATCCACCACACCGTGCCTTCTTCGTAGTCGCCCCAATTACCCCACGGCAATGCATCGTAGTTTCGCACCGACTGAAACGGGAACTGGTGATAGATACCGGGACCGGACCCGCGATAAAACTGCACCGTGTCAATTTCGATGATGTACCACTCGCCTTCCTGCATCGATTGATATGCGGCATTCGGGATGTTGCGACCCACGTTCTGGCCCGACGTGATGTCCACCGTGCTGACCAGTTCCTTGAACGGCGCATCGTTGCCGCTGGGAGGCGGAATCGTAGTGCGCGGATCGACCTTTCCGTCATAAGCACGCTGATCCGGTGCAACGTAGTGAAACCAGTCACCGTCGTCATCCACCCAATACACCGTGCCACTGCGCACAAGGAACGCCATGCCTTCCTGCAATGTCGGCGTGCCGTTGACATCCGCCATGTAAGCCACGCCGTCTTTCAACACTTCGAAGCCATTGGGGGACGCGGGACCGCGCGACCATGCGATGCCGTCCAACACCACTGCCACGTCGTACGTGTTGTTCGCACTGTCCGGCGGTCCACCCCCACCAACTGTCTTCGCCGCTGGCGGATCGGTGTACCACTCCCATGCCCAGCCACCTTCATTCTCTGGGATGATTCGCATGAAGCGACCATCGATGTACTCCAGATACAGCCGGTCGTCCGTACCTATCCACAGTGCGTCTGCATGCATGCCATAATGCCACTCACCGTCACGCAGAATATCGTAACCATCGGTTCCATACACCGTATCCAGTGACCACGTAAAGCCCCACAAGCTGAAATTGGCCAATGGGGGAATGATCTGCTCCACAGGCGTCCCGCCACCCGTGGGGACCGGCACCGCCGTACGCGGATCGGTGTCTGCATCACCCACCAAATTGCCACCCGACACCCAACGCCACGTGGTGCGTGCCACATTGGTGATGTACAAAATGCCGTTATGCACCACTAGACCATCACCGGTTTCCTGAATGCCACCCGGCTCAAATAGGATACCGTCACGTGTCACGTTGCGATTGCTACCGTTCGGAACACCGACACTCCAGTTGAAATGGTTGTATGTTGCCGCGCTGTAAAACTGGCCATCCGGCGTATCTGCCGTTTCTGCACCGGGCAGTGCATTGGTTTCCGGATCACGTCCTTCGGCATCGAACACCACCCATCCACCACCGGACTCGTAGCGGTACACCCCATCGTAGCCTTTCACGTACATGCGACCCGCATTACTGGCGTGCGTCTTCTCCCACAGCAACAGCACGCCGAACTGTCCAGTGTCCACACCACCCTTATAGACGATGCACGTGGCGTTATCGATCAGCCACACCACGCTCGACTTGTCAGTGTAGGGACCGATACCTCGCGAGTGATCGGCACTCGACGGGTCCACCACTACGCGCGGATCACCTGCCACACCGATCCATGCGTTTGGCGCATCGTAACGTGACCACACACCCGCCTGCGTCACCCAATACAAGATGCCATTGAACACCAGCAAGTTGCGCATCAGCACGGGCGTCGTCACCAGAAACGGCACACCATCCCGCAACAGCGCAAAGTCTTGTCCCGATGCTGCGCCACGCGTCCATATGCTAGTAGCGAAGGTGGCCGCAATGTCGTAGGTATTGTTTGCACTGTCGGCCGGGGGCAATGCATTGGTCTCGGGGTCACGCCCTTCTGCCACAGTGCCTTGCAGGCCCCGGCTAGCCGGATCGTACTCCGGCCACAAATTGGGATTCACCGGGTCGTACCACATGTAGCGATGCGTGCTCGGACCCTTGTGGTACATAGCTCCTTGCCCGTTGCGGTGCGCCTTTTCCCACAGCAACATCGTGCCCCAACCCGCAGTCGGCTGACCATCAATGTAGACCACGTTGTTGTCGCCAATGACAAAGACGCGGCCCTGCTTGGCGGTAAACGGACCCTGCCCACGCGAGTGATCGGGACTGCTGTTGTCACGCGGATCAACGACGCCGTAAAGTTGCCATGTGTTTGGCTCGGACAGCGTGTGCCATGCACCTGCCGCCGTTACCACGTACAACACAGTGTCCAGCACCAGATAGTTTTGCCCAACCAGTGTCCCGACGCGGATACCGTCACGCATCAGGAAAAAGTCGCTGCCACTCGCCGTGCCACGGGTCCACGCGTTGCCGTGATACTGCACCGATGCACCGAATGTCGCGTTGAGACTTTCGGCCGGTCGCACCACGTTCGTCTCCGGATCGCGCGCTTCCGCGATGGTGCCGGTGCGACTGAATGTAGCCGGATTGTAATCAGTGAACACACCACCACTCTCGGAACGCCAGCGATACGGAGCGGCCAAATCCTTGAACCACATCGTGCCGTTCACACCCTGTGTCTTCTCCCACAAGATCAACGATGCCGCAATGGCCAGTGGCTGGCCACTTTTCATTACCACGTTGTCTGCGGCTCGTAGGTAGTAGGAAGCCCCTTGCTTGTCGATATAAGTACCGATGCCGCGTGAATGATCGGGACTGCTGTTGTCCGGCACATTGCCTTCAGTCATGTACTGCGCCCAATTCACGCTGAACGACTTTGGCCCCATCACCGTGACCAAAGGGTAGGCATCGTTGCTACGTCGTGTGATGCGACCCTGCTGACGGTCCGGTGGCAAGTAAACATAAACCGTGTTGGCCGGTGCTCCCGGCTTGACGATCTGCTCGATGGCCACCGTCGCCGCCCGTGCACTCGGATCGGACTGCGTTCCCCACACCACCTGCATGCTTGCCGGTCCGACGATATCGACACGCGGATTAATATCGTTCACACGGCGCACCGTGATCGGGTTGACGATGAAATTGACGGGGATTTCGAAGCGCGCTACAGACATGGTGCCACCTTTGAACTTGTGTTCACGAATAAGTGTTGAATGCGCTCAAATCCACCGTGAGGGGGGCATAGGTTGCATAGTCAAGATCGTTCATTTCTTGTGCGGTGTCTTTCATCGCTTGTGAAATTTGCGACTGGTAGTACGCATAGCAATCACCCCACCCGCCGTAAAAGCTGATTGACGAGTAGGGCACAATCTCACCGTTGATCACCAGAAACATCAGCGATCCGGAATCCCCGCCGACACCGATGATCGGTACTCCTTGATTACTTAGTGTCGTGGTGCAAAACGGAGCCGCAATAGCACCTATCTCCGGTTCTTCGGCCAACACGCGCTCCGGGTTGTACTCAATATCCCGCGCCGGTTGAATCCAGCGGTACTCCACCGGGTTAGAGTCATGCACCCACCACTTGTTAGTCCATATCGGGACATACGAACTCATGCCCCGTGTCGGAAAATAGGCCAACCAATTAGCAGGCAGGAAACGGAAATGGTAGCCACTCAACACCGATGCCGAGTAACGAACCTGCGTATCGCTACCGACATTGCGCTGTCCCGTGCTCGCCACGTTGCCATGCCCTTTCCCCATCACATACAGATAATGATGTGGACCTATCGCAAGCAAGGTGCTCTGCACTGCCGCGTTGAATTGTGCGAACGGCACGGCCGTCCAGCCCGTAATGTCATCCCGCAACAGCATGTTCGATGTATTGGTGTCCCCGCTGCCGTTCGTACCGCGCGAACGTTGATTTGTGCTGCCGGGAGTGACTTCTGAAAGCAAAGCGATTTGTGTGTCGGTAAGATGCTTGAGCAGGCTACCCGCGCTCGGCACAGCGGCAGTCCGGTCGTATACCCGAACACCCGGTGTCACTCTGACCAAGGGCCTTGTGAACAGCCGCTTGCCGTACGTCCCTTTCACATAGCAACGAAATTCACCATCAACAATGCGGGCAACGTTGCCCGCTTCATCTATTGAAGCAACCTCCGGCGTAAGGTTCTCAAAAGCAGTGAAAATATTGCGAGTGCCGCCTGCTACGATGCGGAAGTTGGGGTCCGTTGCAGTGGGATCGACGTAAGGCACGGTAATATCTAATTCTGTTTCCGTGCCGGGTCCACCCCCGATAACAAACGGCGTTTCCCTGACTGACACACTCAGGTCTTCACTCGGAAAAAGACCACGAATAGTAATCATGGGGCTGTTGCCGCATCTACCCGCTTGACATCAACAAAAACGTGCCAATGGTTGGAAATGTATGTTCCGGCAATTTCCGCCGTAGCCCCAGAACCACCACCCCCTGAAACTGTTAAAGTTGGCGGTGACATGTAACCTGTGCCGGGATTAGTCACACTAACCCAAGCAAGTTCACCGTCTACAAACTCCCAATCAAGAACAAGGCCGGACCCACCACCCCCACCTGATTGATCTATGGTGGCACCAACCCCGTAGCCTGATCCGGGGGTTAGCGCAGCAGCACCATCAATCCTGAAGGCATTTACTGTAGCTGGCGGACCAAGGCATTCTAATTCTAAAGCCCCACTCGACGACTCAATCGTAATTGTGGGGTTGTCTGGGGCATACCCAACAGGCTTGATCGGAGTGCCAACAAGTGACTGCCCCAACAGAGCGTTGCCAGCCACCAACAATTCATAATGCCATGACGCGGACTTTGACCCATCCCCGGCAGGATTATCGTTTGAAAGCGCCACCAATCGCACATCAACCAAATATGTTTCGTGAGTGATGCTGTCGGGAAGCAAAAAAGGACTAAGACCAATCACCAACGGTTCACATGGCGCTACTCCATCATCGAAAGCGTACAACCGCACTTGACGATGAATGCCAGTAGGGTCAAGAGACAGTGTTCTGTTCGTGCCGGTGTAAAAGGGGGTGAAATTAGCGGCGTCATAGTATAAAGCTGTGTTACTGACTAGCGCCCACTCTGCACCATCCCAAAGACACAAAGTTTCATGCGGGGTAAATGCATTACCAACGTTGAAATTAGCTAAATCCACCGTAGTGAACGTAAACTCAGGATAAGCCAAATCCAGAGTCAAAACACCTACAGTGACTATCCGGTAAAGCTGTCCAGCCGCAACACCGGCTGGCAAGGTCAACATAGCGTAATTAGGTACCAAAGCGCTACTCGGATCAAACGTCCGAATGTATATCCCCGGTGACCCCGAAGTACCAGTAATCGCAACGTACCCTTCGGGTGGCAATTCTTCTGGCATGACAACGGACTGCGGAAGTGGAATGACGACAGACTGCGGCTGGTCTGTTATCAGTTCGACACTGTAACGCTCCAGCGTAACCAATCCGGCCCCTGCCGCGCTGTTGCCCTCAAAGCGCAGTGTTACATCATTGTCTGTGTTAACAGCAGATGTCGGGACGGCAGCACTACTGCCACCAATCCCATAAGCAGCACTCGCACCGGAGGTAAGCCCAATAGACCCAACCTGTGATGCAACGTCGTTTCGATTACTGATAGTCACTTCAAAGGAAAAGGGAGCTACAGACGTACCGGACAGAAAAGGAGACAGGTATGTCGTGCCACCGAAAATCACGTTCAGCCGACGACTGCCGGACGACCCCGCAGCCAGAGTACCTGTTCCTTTGACCCTGATCGAACCATTCGGTCCCATCACGCCACCGGGGATCGTGATGTCTTTTATCGTGTAGTTAGTGCCGTCAGCGGCCGGAATGGTGATCGGCAACGCCGAGTAATCGAGCAAACGCACCAATCCAAATGCCATTGCTACAGGTTCTCCACCACCATCAACAGGCAGATACTTAAAAGTACGTGGTAATCCATTGCTGCCAGTGGATTGCTGGACAATCGCACCTTCTTCCGCACTCATTAATTCACCATTGCCATCGCGAAGGTCTTGCAAATCTGCAAGTGCCCCCACGCGCGGAACAATGTTAGCGATCAGGTTGCCGTTGGCATCAACCGGCAACCGTCTTCTTTGGAAGGCAGGCATTAGTTGGACACTCCCGCGAAGATGGAAACAACGGAGCC
>Ga0137325_1000322_pt1 | contig 11292 bp, 18 predicted proteins | sample EasRivERMZT469_2_FD_102294 | JGI IMG/M metagenome (GOLD analysis project Ga0137325, IMG submission 102294) | Soil microbial communities from meander-bound floodplain in the East River, Colorado, USA - East River MetaG ERMZT469_2 | ecosystem: Environmental > Terrestrial > Soil > Floodplain ...
CCCAAGATATCGACCGTTTCGCTGTTTTAGCAGGCCTAGATAGAAACGAACCTATAGAAATTAGTGTAGGAAAGATAAAACTGTTTATTAAGAGTTCACAAACTTAATTTTAGAGGTAGTTAGTAGACCACGTTTTCTCAGAAATATTGTGCCATGGACTAAAGCATCCATGTAGTGTTTCTTCTTCTTTTTGTAAATCATCCCTAGATGTCCATAACCTGCTGGCAATTGACTAGAGTATTGCATAACCATTGGGATATCATTCATATCAGCCCAACCTGCAATTAGACCAATTGACTTTACTGTTCCTGCTCGTGAACGAGCATGAGGAACATCTGGACGAATGATGTAATCCTCACAGATGATGAAGTCTATTTTTTCATCGTTATACTCTTGTAAAAGAGCATTCAGTTCTTTAAGACCCTCTGCAACGCCCAGTCTTTTGACTTGGGCGTCTTTTAATTCTGCCCATCCATTCCAACGAGCACCTGGATCAAAGCAGAGAATTCTCATTTTAGTACAATAAAGTCGTTGTAGACTTTAACTGCTTCATCTAGAATATCTAAATTTAATCCAACCTGTGCATCAAAGTGTGCATCAGTTTCATCACTTAACAGTGATGCTTGATAACTAAGTGCCGCTCTAATGAGATTTTGTCTAGCTTCAAAGTTTCTCATTCTACTTCTCCGTAGTAGGTTACAATGGGGAAATCAAAAACGATTCTGGCTTCACTTCTCATTCCTTCTTTGGGCTTAGGAAATCCCATATTCTCTACTTCTTGAAGAAATTCATACATCATTAAATCTTGCTTAAGTCCAGAGAATTCCTCAGGCGTAAGCTCTAAAGTGGGCTTACCTTCAAACTTAGCTTTCTCTATTTCATCACGCCAATACTGTGCTCTAACAATAGCTCTCTGTCGTCTGGCACTCACGATTTCACGTCCTTCTGGAGTTTTACTGAGATATTTTTTGTATAATTCAGTAATCTGATTACAACTTATCACGCTAATCTCTTTGCGTCGATAGGGAAGGGAAATTGGAAATACTCTGTTGCCCACTCCATTTCTTTCTTAACCTCTTTTACCTGCTTCTCAATGCCCTCAGAGATAGGTAGGTAAATCCAAAGGTCGTCGTGGACTTGGTTGACTTGCTGGAAATCTCTCAGACGGAACTGAGATTCACGAATTATTTGAGCCGCCCCTCCTTGAATTGCTGAGTTAAATGCTTTGTGAGCATCCCCCCTGTAGGGAAATCGGCGCTTCCAGCCATTCCAATATTTTATGTATCCGTTTTGTTTTGCTACTTGCTCTGCTTCTCCAGCAGTTCGACGGAATCCTGGATATTTTCTGTGGAAAGTGTATAGCATATTTTCAATGAAATCTCGGGGTACATCAATGCGGCCGATTCTCCACAACTGTTTCCAGACGGCATCGACTCCCCCGAGGTAAATAGTTGCATAGTTAGTTTGTTTTCCACAGTATCTTGCAAAGGTGGGGTTGTCAGGATAGAGTTCATATGCACCAGTAAGTTCTGCCGTACTTTTGTGAACATCTTCACCTGCTTCAATAAGTTTGATTAGAGCTTTGATCTTACAGTAGACAACAGCTAATCTGAACTCAACTTGGTTCATATCAAATGACCAAAGTTCATATCCCTCAGGGGACTTTAACATCTTCTTAACTGGTGTTTTCTCAATGTCTCTGGGAATTTGATGCATGTTTGGCTTTTCACAAGATAAACGTGAAGTCTTAGTTCCATGTTGTTTAAAGCTAGCATGAATACGTCCGTCACTCCATAACTTGTCTAGCCAACCGTCGTACCACGTCCCACCAGCCTTGACCCATGAGCGGTAGTCCAGAATTTCCTCGATTTCCGGGTGAGAGTACCTTGTAAGTATCTCCCGGTTCATGTAGGGTATGCCTTGTGGAAACTCCGGTGATCGAAATTGCGACGGCTGACCAGGAGGCAAGGGAAGTCCTAGCCCGACTGGCGGTTTTACGAACAACCTACGAGCCAGTTGTGCCCGTTTCATCGGGTCATAGCCTGCTTTATCCTGAAAGGCTTGCATTTGAGTCTTTGACTCCGCAGAGAGCCGTCTAGCAATATCTTGATCTATTAATATACCTCTCTGTATCATTTCTTTGAGCAGGGTGTTGAATTCCATTTCTCTTTCGAGAAAGTCTTCAATGCCCTGCTCTTTTAGTTCTGCTTTAGCTACATTGAATAATTCCCAAGCTCCTTCACAGTCTCGAATACAATACAGAGCCATTGCTTCCGGTGGCACCTTTGGCCAACCACCAGAAATCTTAGCTATTTCCTTAAGTTGTTTCTTGAACTTCTTGATAGAGGTATACTTAGTCATTAAATCGTCTAGCTCATAAGAGAACTCATTCTCATTTGCTAGCCACATCATTACTACGGTACAGAATGACCTTCCTTTGTCAAAGGTTGTGCCTTCTCTTTCAAGAATAATTTCATCATAGATTCTATTGTGGTAAATTCTGGTGAGTCCACTGGCCACTTCAAGAAGTCCATTAATCCAATCCTGTGGCAAATTTCTGGAATCAGGTCCGGGTCCAATGGAATAGTTATGAGTATGTCCGAAGGGGAAATAGTGCCCAATAAGGTGGTTTTTAACTCCCTTGATATCGCATAGAGTTCCAATTCCGACGAGGGGGCCATAAAATTCATCCGTTTCTGTGTCAATAACGCAATATTCGGATTCAGATAGAATCTTAAGTGCTGCTTCAAATTCTTTCTCTGTTTGAACAAGAATAGTCACTGGGTTTTACCAAATCCAAATTTCTTGTTGGGGTCTGTTGGTTTTTGTTCTGGTTTCTTTGATTCTACACCCTTCTCAAAGGTAGACTCATTTTGTTTTTGAGTAAGAACAATCCCTGAGTCGGGTCTAAGTGTATATCGGAGATTACCATCCCTGTATAGTCTCATTGGCTTAGGCTTTTCTGCTAATCTAACTTTGAGGGGAATTGCGTCGATGAATCCATCTTCGGACGAATCATTGTCCCAAAGACAAATAACGCTCGTGGTCCTGGCAGTAATAATTTGATCACCATACACGTCCGATAACTTGTTTGGCTTCTTATTGTCGGAAGAAGCTTTACGGTGATGGTGAATAATCCAAGTGACACACTTATGCCTTTGCCGAATTCTTTGGGCCCAATCCATGAGCGCTTTGGCATCGGACCCTTGTCGTAAATCTTGTTCACTTGCTGCTCCTAGTGAATCTATGATAAGGATCTCTAAGTTAAGATCACCTATACGTTCTTCGAGAGAATCCTGTTCACGCTGTTGATTGAAGTATACTGGTTCTCCTACAGGGAAAATGGAGAATCTTTCTTGAAGTTGTGCTTGTTCAGCATGGGATAAATATTTAGTCTGGTTCTCTAGAAAGTGTTTAATCTCTACTAGCCCCATTTCAAGAGAAAGAAAGCCAACTTTAAACGGTCTAGTAATTTTACGATCAAGGAAGGGCTGAGCCAGGACAGCGTTAATCCCAAAATCTAAAGAAAACTGTGTCTTACCAACGCCGCTAGCTCCTGAGACCAGCATGTATCCTGCTGTCTCTAAGAAACCTTCCCAGCACCATTCTAGTGAGATTTCAGTCTTAAGCAGATCAAGAAATTGATACGCTCGGTACTTGTCAGAATACTGAACTTCTTCAAGCGGATACTTTTCTCTGGCAATGGCAACGATTTGAGTAAGCTTGGATACTTGATCATTTCTACCTGAAAATTTTCCCCATCTTGAATCAGCATCAACAAGAACTGAGAGGACTTCATCGTTACCCATTCCTAACTCAGCTAGCATATAGCCAAGTTCCATTAGAGCAGTTGAACGGTGTGGTTCTGGCTTTCCCTTTTTAAAAAGATTGGAAACACGCCCTGGAAGTCTGTATTTCCATATGACTTCTTCCGCAGGGGGAAGTTCGTCTGGTATTTCTATTGGTTGGACAGTAGTGGTAAACCCTGGCAGGTCAGAAAATGATGAGGGGGAATATACTTTATTTTCATCCAGACGTAGTAAGATGCTGGATCGTTCTCTCTTGAAATTGTATGTTCTTGGAGGACGAAGAACCTGAGTTGAGTCCCATCCGGACAAGTCAGCTCTATAGGCAAGGGAAAGGCTACGATTAATTTGTTCGGCCCTGTCAGAGGGGATGAACTCATCTAGTCTCCAATAAAGGTGTTGGTGATCCTCATCACTGGATTGAACTACTATACTCGGTTCTGGAATTTCTGAGATACCTTCCTCAGGGGCTTTACTATCCAACTCAACCCAAACAACGTTAGAGCCTTTGATATTTGATTTTTTTCCATTTCCGGCCTCAAAACAGAGCGAAGGGCCGAAATATACGTCGAATAGTCTTGACTTTTCCGCAATGATTGAACATATCTTAGTGAGTTCCGAGGGGTATTGTAAATAGAGATTCTTCCAGGCGAATTTTCGTTTCTTCTCATTCTTAAACTTTTCATAGTCTCGGAATCCTAAATGGACATAGCCCTCTTGGTCCCCATATATGAATTTGAGGAATTGTTCAATCTCGTTTGAAGTGTCCTTAACAAGCTGCAACATTTATCCTCGGAGAGAGAAATGAGCGGAGCACCAGTCAGGGGGATAACTGGTGCTCCGCTCTGCCCTAGGGCGATCTTATTTGACTATCTCAGGCCACTTCCACTGACCGGGGAGTGTGCCTTCACGAACATTGTATTCCACATAGTTTCTTCCTAGTGGGGAAAAAACTTGAAGATGAACTCTCCCTGAATCTTTCAGAGAAGGAACTGGACTGGCAACAAATGCTTCTCCATCTGCATCTAAGGTATTGGTAAGATCATACTGTGGAGAAGAATTATGAGTAAGACGCTCTCTCCCTTCCTCTGTTTGAGGGTTAGCAAAGTATCCTGGCTTATAGGTATCCTCTGTGACTGTGACTATTGCTGGAAGCCAGGTTTGTAGTCCGTATCGCTGTCGATACAAGACAATTCTACCAATGGTAGGTTTCATTCTGATCCAAATGCAAGTTGTTTTGGATCATCAGAATTCTCAGGATCATACTCAAAATCATCTTCATCAGATGATCCAAGTTTCTGACTACCATCATCAGGAAGCCAAGTAACAATTCTGGCTGTCTTACTGACTTTTCCTGAGTCAGGATCAGTGTATTCCTGCTGTTGAATCTGAGCTACAACAGTCTCACCCGCAAGGCTGGGGAAGACCTTAGTGTGAGGACAATTGTCTTCTCCACAATCATTCTCACACTCAAACTCAAGCTGCATCTGATCTTCTTTCCACTCAGACTGAGTGACAGCTTCGAGGAATTCCTGAGTCTTCCACATTGCATTCTGAGTGAGTGCAACAACAGGATCGGGGAAAACCTTCCAATCATCAAAACCCTCAGCAGGAGAGTCAATGATTGTAGCTGTAAGACCAATATGCTGTCCCTTCTTGGGAGGCTTGTTCTTACGAAGCTCTGCATTTGAAATCAAAAGACGGTAGTACCCATTGGGAGGAGTTTTCCCAATAGAACCAAAATCAAGATCCAGAATCGGCATTCTCTGCTACCTTTCGTTGTTGTTCTTGGACATACTTCAATGCTGTATTTCGTTGAGTTCTGATTGCGTGAAGAATAGGTTCAAACGAGTTTTCCTCAGGAAGTTGTATTCTTCCGGGGAGAGGGAATCTATTCTTGGCAATCTTACTTTCGGTAGGAACGGTAAGTAGGGTTCGTTTTGTCTGGACAGCTTCTCCCTTGATCGTTGAACGAGACGATAGATAAAATACGGCATCCACAATACTACAGATGCTAGTAAGAAGGACAGGAGGAACACCTGGCCTAATGACAATGGTGTTTCCTTCATTATCTTTATCCTCTCTTACTTGTGCTAAGATGATAACATTTTTCTTTAATTCCTCTACTAAGAAGTCTACTAATAGAGTAAGTTTAGCATTGTTCTGTGTATACTCATACTCTGAAACAGCAATTCTACCTGCACTCAGAGCTTTTCTCTGAGCATCAAGTTCACGCTCTCTAGAGACATTGATAGTATCAATAACTACTGTCTCACACTCAGCTAACAATACTTTAGATTTCTTAACTGCTCCCATTCTCTTAGAATCAGTTATTACTCCACGAACCAAGTCATCAAGTTCATCAAACTTTGAGACTCGAATAACGGGAAGAATTGCCCACTCTGGTTTGTTGAGAAGTGATCTTCCAGAGCCTTCAATGTCAAAGAACAAAGGTTTTGGAGCTTGTGCTGCAAGAGAAGTTTTACCTGAGCCAAATGGACCATAAATAAAGAAAGCCCAAGGAGCATCATAGTAGACTTCTGCTGCTGATCCTATCTTAATAGTCATGATAAAGTCCAATCAGGGCTATCATCCCAGCACGTACAATCTTCATCAGTAAATGATGGAGAAATGTTTAGGTCCTCAGCAAATTGTTGGTCACTTACCAGAATACATTCTGTGAAATGATAGTAGTCTCTTACTTTGACCCCAGCATCCTTATTAACCCCAATACGTTTAACCATGTCTTTCTTCTCGTTTCTTGAACTGTGAGTCTAGGATTGGCGTCATGCTCAGTCCATTCATCCCTGCATTACAAGGACCATAGAAAGAGCATCCCGCACAATTCTTAGAGAGGGTACGTCGGGGAACTGTAATCTCTAGTATGCTGTCTATTTCCTTACCTATTTCCTTTAAGAACCTGTCGATCAGGGCGTCTGGATAATACATAGGCTGTCTCTTGAAGTATTTTTCCAGAGGTTGCGCCCAAGGCTTCTTGTAGTCATACGTATTGAACATATTGAACATACCGTTATTAATGGACTCATTCAGAAGAACACGAAGTATTCCTATATAAGCAGGAATTTGAATGTCCATACTGAGTTGAGTCTCAGAGAAGAACCTATCACCATCCATCGTTTTATGATCCCAAACGATTCGTCGCTTAGAATAACGAGTACGTAAATCTACGTATCCTTGAAGATGGTAATTCCGCCCCTTAGGGGTCTTGAAGGGTACTTTAACGTATTCCTCAACTGCTTCGACAGTATGACCTTTGTCGGCGGCAGGAGCGTATTCCTTAAAGTACCTGTCTGCAACGATTGTCGCACGCTTCAATAAAAGCGACTGTTCCGGGTCTTCTTGAACTAGCCCAACTCTTTCTAGAGCATAAAGCTTAGAAACTTTTTCTCTCTCTGTAGAGTTAGGAGGAAGTCGGTAGTAAAGATCCGCCATTTCGTGAACCATACCACCAACTTGGAAGCCTGGATTGGTTGACCCCTTAGAAGAATATTCCTTGACGTAAGTGAACCAGCCTAAATACTCACAATGATTCCAGGTATTTAGCTGGTTAACGGAAAAAAGCGGCCATACGGATTCGTCCGAATCCATAGACCGCTCTAGCCAATCCTTAGGCATTTAATCCCCCTGTAGGATATTTAGAACAGTAGGGAGAAAGTATCTAGAATTTCTCCCTACTGCCTAACACCACTAAGGGGAGTAGCAGCACCATCTAGAATGGTTGCGCTTGCGACTACTCTTGCTTAGAACATAACTTACTGATTGGTCCGTCACTGTTACTGTTTCATCTGTTTCTAGCAATCGGCGGAGGATTGTCTAGAAGCTAGAATGTTTCCGGGTCCAACGGACCAATCAGTAAATCATGTTTTGTGTTGGGCCTTTTTAAGACTTGCCCAGGTCCACTTGATGCTCAGCGAGAAGGGAAGTGTCTCACACCTGACTAAATAAGTCAAGCGAAACTTTCACTTCTACTCCTCATCCTCCAAGTCTTCCTCAGACTCGTCTTCCTCGTCTTCATCTTCCTCTACCTCAGCAGCCGCACCTTTAACTCCACGAAGAACTGTGGGATTAGGCTCAGTAGGAAGACTAACCTCAAACTCATCAGGGGGATTTTCCAGATCAATTCCCTGAGCAACAAGGAAGTCCTTCAAATCCTTAACCTTAGTCTTCGGCCAAACAGTGGCAGCAATAGAACTAAGGTTATTCGTCTTATCGGTACGAGGCTTACCACCAACAAAGAAGTCGTAACCCTTAAGAACACGGGGGCCACGAGGACCACGAGCACCAGCAAGACGATTAGGAACAGGAACATCAGAAAGATCAACCTCAGCCATTTCCAGAACTGAGTAGAGAATATCGAAATGCTCCTTGGCCTTCTTACGACGAGTAATCAGTTCATCAAGCTGTGCCTCAGTCAGCTTAACCTCAGGAGTATCGGCCTTGTGCTCCTTAAAAGCATCATCAAGATACTTATCAACCTGCTTACGAACTGCCTCACGAACTTCACGAATCAGAGCAGTATAAGCACCAACTCGCTCCTCCTCATTGGAGAATTCATTCTTAAGCCAAGAAACAACCTGCTCGACAGGTCCCTTCCAAACTTCCTCAGTGGACTTCATAACCTGAGTTGCAATGGCTCGTTTACCGGCAGTTTCAGAACCACTAGCAGCAGCCAGTGATTGATCAATCTCACTAATTTCCTTATAAAGTTCCTGGAGTTTCCCAGGATCAACTACAACGCTTGACATATCTCTAAGCCCTTTCAAGGTTCAGGGAGTGCGTCGTCTGACGCAAGGGGGATCGTCTCACAGATGGATTAGGGAGTCAAGAGTTTCTTTCGGGAATTTTCAATATAAATAACTTTCTTGTGAAGTCGAATGTGGGTCCAGTCTCAGAAACGCTCTCAGAGGCCAGGAGAGAGGCCACAGGGTGCCTAGGATCGACGCCGAAGGAGAAAAAAGGCTTGGGTCCATCCTCCCAATGGGTCTCAGGGAACTCTTTTAAAAGGTGTCCATATTTTATCCTACCGGCTATTCGCTGCTCTAAAGAGATAGGTTTACTTGCTCTGAGCCAACCCATATATTTCTTTCCAGTAAAGCAGTTGTAACAGACTTCTTCCCAGGGTAGACTTGCTTCCGTTAGACAGTCAGAACATCGTCTAATGAAGTTCTCCCAATACAGTCTAAAAGGAAGCCTACAGGGGGGATGAACTTGTACAAAGTTACCATTGAAAGCTCGGGGCAAATAGTCTAGCTGGGCTCCAATATACTCAGGTGACTTACACTGACAATAAGTCTTCATATTCTTCTTTACTTATTTGGATAGGCTCTAACATTTTCTTAACTTTGTAAATACAGGTAGCGTGCCACATCTTATCATACTCCTTAAGGTATACCCAATTAAAAGTTTTAGAAGTATCTATTTTTTCAAAACAAAAGCCACAGTTAGAAGAAATACCCATGTTCATCTTCACCTTTCGGGCTAACTCCGGGTGGAGTTTCACTATCGGCGATCTTGTGACAGCTAGGACAGAGCCATTCTAAATTGACTAAATCCAGATCATCAAGATCTTTATTCTTGTGGTTAGCTTGAAGTGATCCAATAATTGGATTTTCAGCATTAGCTAAACTACGCCAACAAACCTTAGGAACATCTTTAGGTATTTCATATGGTATCCCCTTACATTTGTTACACATATAGGGTACTTGTGCTTGAAACAGTACCCATCTAGCCTGCTTTCTTCTAGTGGATCGTTTATCTTTAGGTTCTTTATCTAGTTTCACCAGAACCAATCCTTTTCAATGTTTCCAGAAGACACACCGGGTTTAGGTAATTTACCATGAACTCGTATAACAGATTCAACAAGTCCAGACATTGCTGCCCACATTTTTGCAATTGCTTGACGTCCAGCAGGGGTATCAACTCCTAGAATTTGTGCTCGTTTCCAATATTGAAATACTTGGTTATACCACCAACCATCTAATTCCAATCCTGTCTCTTTTAAGAATTCATCATGAAGCGGTCGTTGATCCCCAAATTTAGGATCAGAGTAATCTTTCCATTCAGACTCTATCCATTTTAATAGGTGTTCTCTTTCCTCTGTTCTAGGTATAAATTTAATTATCATAGTGCGGGTGGTGGGAATCGAACCCACAACTCCCAACTTAAAAGGATGGTACTCTGCCTAATTGAGTTACACCCGCAAGTGCCCTAGGTGAGATTCGAACTCACACTTTACAGAGTTTAAGTCTGTTCCCTCTACCGAGTTGGGGTACTAGGGCAAGTGGGGCTAGATGGAATCGAACCATCGACTAGCATATTATGAGTATGCTGCTCTACCACTGAGCTATAGCCCCGGTAAAACTTATCCTGTCTGTACGTTAAACCAAATTGCTCTAGAGTTATCCCAATATCTGTTATTGCATCTTGCTATTGACCACCCCGTTCCTTGTGCTTTCCAGGGTCCGTACCTCCAATACTTTCCACTATTGTTTTCGCATTGAAGGATAACTCTATGCAATGTACCAAGAGCATTAGTTCCACAAGCTGCTTGTGCTCCATCATTACTCCATGTATCTGACCTTCCGGCCGTACACCATTGGGGCCAAGCTTCTGCTTTATCTTCTGCTACTATGACAGAAACTCCTACAGCAAGTCCTATCACTAGGAAAAAGGAAGCTATTAGTTTCATTTGAAGCTCACACTGATTGAGCTACAGTAACCAATATTCAGCACTAACTTTGGTGAGTAATACCCAGGCTGTGTCCAAGTGCCATATCTCCAAACACGTGAGTTAGAGAGATAACAAGCAGGACGATGCCAAGTACCAGGAGCAGATGATGGTGCCCATGAACTAATACTAGTTACACGGTACTGTGATCCAAACATATATCCACAGGTAGCCATTCTAGAACCACTTGGTCCTGGCAAGTTGTAACAAACAAGTGCTTCTGCTCTATCTGGTGTGGCTACAACTAATAAACTTCCGAAGGCTAGAGTAGCACACAGTATTAATAGTAACTTACGCAATTTTCCCCTTATAAGGTTCGGTTACAATGTAACTTGAAAGCCTATAGCACTCTGTACTCTTAGTTCTACAAATAGCACAGAGAAACTCATTCTCTTTGTGTACCCTTGTACCCCTTTCTATTTTGAGAGCATAGTGACATTCAACACAGATGTAGATGACTCCCCAAACAACCCTTTCTATCTTCTGAGGTAATGTTGCTGGGATATCTTGAAACTCCATTATAATCCTAAGTGATATGAGGATGTGTGCTTACTACCACATTCTTTGTTTGCGAACTCAACTGATTCAGTTGATACTAACTTACAACAAGATGGTCCCCAATAGACCTTTTGATCTACACAATAGAGGTACCATCCTGTAGGTCTCTTTTCGTTTGAAAGATACTTCTTATACTCTAGATTGTTTTGGTTTTCCGGCTCTTGTGAGTTCGTCGAAAGA
>Ga0137325_1000328_pt1 | contig 11228 bp, 8 predicted proteins | sample EasRivERMZT469_2_FD_102294 | JGI IMG/M metagenome (GOLD analysis project Ga0137325, IMG submission 102294) | Soil microbial communities from meander-bound floodplain in the East River, Colorado, USA - East River MetaG ERMZT469_2 | ecosystem: Environmental > Terrestrial > Soil > Floodplain ...
CGCGGTCGCGAAGCTGCACGAGCGCACGCAAGGCTGGGCCGCGGGGCTGGTGCTGATGCTCGAGCACGCGAAAGTATCCGGCCGCATCGCAGAGCTGCCCGGAGAAGCGACACCCAAGGTGATTTTCGACTACCTGGCCGGGGAAATATTCGAGCGCTTCGAGCCGAAGACGCAGCAGTTTCTGCTGAGGATCGCCTGCCTGCAGCGAATGAGCGCGGAAATCGCCGAAGCGCTGAGCGGCGAGGAGCGCGCCGGGCGCCTACTGCTCAATCTGTCGCAGAACGACTATTTCGTGCGCGAGGTGCCGGGGGACGAAGGCCGTTTCTATCAACTGCACCCCCTGTTGCGCGATTTTCTGCGCAGTCGCGCGGCGCAGACGCTTCCCGACGCGGTGGGCGCCAGGGAGTTGATGCGTGCCGCCGCCTTGCTGCGCGGCGCCGGGCACCTGGAGGATGCCGTCTCGCTGCTTGCGGAAAGCCGGCAATGGGAGGAAGTCGCGCGGATCGCGGCGGAAGCCGCGGACGACATGCTGGCCCAGGGCCGCAGCGAGACCCTCGGCGGCTGGCTGGACTTGCTGCCCGCCCGGATGATCGAGACCGACCCGCGGTTGCTCCACGCCCATGCCGCGAGCCGCTTGCACGCCAGCCCCAGATCGGCGCGGCGCCTGTTCGCGCAGGCCTACGAGGGATTTCTTCGGGCGGGCGATTCGCTCGGCATGCTGCGCAGTTGCTGCGGAGTGGCCCGCGCCATCATCTTGGAGTTCGACGACCTTACCGCCCTCGACCCCTGGATCGGCAAGCTATCCGAGCTGCTGGCCGCGAGCGAAAACAGGTCCGGCAGTGGCATCGATCCGGCCGCCGCGGAAATACTGATCCGCGCGATGCTGCTGCGCGACCCCGGCAACGACAAGCTGGCGCATTGGCTGGACCGCGCGGAGCAGGCGGCGCGCGCGGCCGCGGACGCGCCAGGAATGTCCGCGGTGCTCCCGGAACTTGCGCTCGGGCGCGCGATGTCAGCGCTGTTCCGTGGAGACTTCGCGGCGGCCGAAGTTATCACCGGCGCGTTGAAATCCCGATCGGGCGAAAGCCCGCCGGGCACGGAAATCGCCATCGAAATCGCTGCTGCCGTCGGCCATCTGTTCGCTGGATCTCATGAGGCGGCGCGGCGCACCGCCCGCGAGTGCCTCGCGAAGGCCGGCACCGAGGGCATACATGCCTGCGACGAATGGCTGCGCCTGATCGCAGCGGCAGCGGCACTGGGCGCCGGGGACCAAGACGGCGCCCGCGTCGAATTGCAGGCCCTCGAGGCCGCGGGCGCGCGGCTGCGCCGCGGAGACCACGCCTTCATGCATTACCTGCGCTGCTGGCTTGCAGCCCTGGAAGGCGACGCCACCGGGGCCGGACGGGAAGCGAAGATGGCGCTCGCGGTTGCCGTGGAAATCGGGATACCGTGGCTGGAGTGCTTCGCGCGCGTCGCTTCGGCACAGCTTCTCGCCGCCGATGGCGACCGCCGCGGGGCCGATGCGCAGATACGCGGCGCGGAGGTCATTGCGGACCGGATTCGCAGCCCCCTGCTCCGTCTCCCGGTGCTCATCGCGGCAGCGGGCACGGCGATTCACGCCCGGGACGAGGATGCCGCGCTCGGTCCGCTGAAGGAAGGCATCGCGCTGGCCCGGGAGCTCGGCCTGCATTACGTTGCAGCGGTGCGGCCGCAGCAACTCGCCGATGCCTGCGCGCTCGCGTTGCGCCATGGCATCGAACCCGAATTCGTGCGCGCGCTGGTTCGCGCCAGGAATCTTCCGCCACCTCCGTCCGCCCTGCGAGTGAAGGAGTGGCCGCGGCCGTTCCAGATCTGCACGCTGGGCGGATTCACGCTGTTGCGGAAGTCCGCGCCGGTCGAGTTCTCGAGCAAAGGGCCGGGTCGGCCGATGGAACTGCTCAAGGTGCTGGTCGCGCTCGGTGGTCAGAACGTGCGGAGCGACCAGCTTGCCGACGCGTTATGGCCGCGCGTTGACGCGGATTACGCGCACAAGTCCTTCACGACGACGTTGCACCGGCTGCGGCGGATATTGGACGACGAGGAGGCGCTCACCCTGCGCGATACGCGCCTCTCCCTCGACACCCGGCGGGTGTGGGTGGATACGTGGGCGCTCGATCAACTGCTCACGGAGCTGGACGGCGCGCTGCGCGATCCGCGCCCGGGCGCTGTGGGTCCGGTCCTGCGCGCACTCGCCGAGGAAGCGCTGACGCTATACCGCGGACCGTTCCTTCCAGACGAATCCGAGCAGCCGAGCTTCATTGCCTGTCGCGAGCAGATCCGCGCGAAGCTGCTGCGGTGCCTCACGCGGGTCGCGCGCTGGTGGGAGGACAATGGCAAGCCGGAAGCCGCCATCGACTGCTACCTGCGATGCATCGACGCGGACGGGCTGTGCGAGCCCTTCTACCGGAACCTGATGCTGTGCTACCAGCGCCGCGGCGAACGCGCCGAAGCACTCTCTACCTATGAACGGCTGCGCACGTTGCTGGCGGCCCGGCACAAGGTCATGCCGTCACAGGAAACGCAGGCGGTGTACTCGGCGCTGCTCTCGCAGCAGGGCGCCAGGGCAGCACTCCCCGAATGACCCAGGTTCAGGGTCTCCGGTAGGTTGCCTTGAATTCCCGTTCGACCTCGGTCCACATCTTGTCCAGCCCCATCCGAACCGCGGTCGGCGGCAGGTATTCCCGCCGCGGAAATCCCGACTGCGGCGGCGCGGTTTCACGCATGCGCGCCGTGAACGAGATCTCCGTGCCGGCCGGCCCTTGGACGACCGTCCCGCTGATCACGGTTTCGAGGCCGGTTGCCTCGAAATTGAAGAAATGGCGATAGATCCCGACGTGGGGCCCGATGATTTCACGCGTCCGCGGCAGGTCTGCCGCCGCCGCCTGTTGCCACTCCTCCACGCTGAGGGGACGCGGCGCGGGCGCATAGACGTTGACATAACCCAGCACCGGATCCTGGGCCTCGACGATCATCCCCAGTCGCGCCAGGCTCACGCGCACGGCGTCGTAGGCTTCGGCGCGCGTTACCTTGTAGACGCGCGTTCCCTTCTCCGCGAGGATGGCTTCATAATCCACGCGAAAGGCCTTGTTGATGTCGTCGATCGCACCACGCTTTTGCGCATCCGTAATGCAGCCCGCCGCCAGCATCGCAAGCACCGCGCACCACCCGGCGAGCCAGCGCCCGCCCCGCACCATGAAAACCCGCGTTACCATAAGCGCCCCCTAGTGCCTCGTCTCGCGTGCGCGATTCGATTTTCGAGTTCGCCGTGCGCCAGTCCGCGGTCGGCGCGATCGCCGGCGTCAACGCGCCCGCATGCCTTCAACCACCTTGTCCGCCTGCTTGACTTCAACCGGCTGCAGTAACCTGGCCATTCTGTCGCGGTCGGCCGGCGCGGTGGTGCTTCCCCCTCGCGCCGCAAGACTGTACCAGATATAGGCCTGGATGTAGTTCCGGCTGACGCCTTGTCCGCTCGCATACATCTCGGCCAGCCTGACCTGGGCCTGGGTGTTACCGCCTTGCGCCAGCGGCACGAGGATCTCGCGGGCGCCCGCATAGTCGCCGCGTGCCAGTGCGCCTTCCGCCTTTGCGAGTGGATCCGCCTGTGGAGCCGGCTTGGGCTTGGCCATCGCGACAACTGGTGGAGCTTCGCCCGGTTCCAGTTCGACCAGCGGCGCCAATGTCAGTGGCACGGGTGTTGGTGATGGAGGAATCGGTACCATCTCCGGCCGTGGTCTAGGCTTAGTGAGTGGAGCCGGCTCCGGACTTGGCTTGCGCGGAGCTGCGGCCGCGGTACGAAGTTTCTCGGCCTGCTTCTGTAGCTCCGCCAAGCGCTCCTTTTCTTCCTGGACACGTTTTACGTCGAACTCCCTCTCCTTTTGGAGACTCTTAAGCTCCAGCCCGCTGCGTTTGATTTCGTCCTGGATCCGCGTGAGCTCCTTATCGAGCTCCAGCTGTTCCTTTTTTACCTTCTCCTCTTGATCGCGACGGGGATTATCCATCTGCAGGAAAACCGCGATCGCGATCGCGCCCGCGGCGGCGCCGGCGACGCCCCAGGCAATCGGCGCGCGCGCGCCTGACCACCCGGCGCGCGCATGGTCGGGTGGGACTGCCGGCGCGGGGAAAGCCGGCGGCGGGACGGCAGGCGGCGCCACCTTTTCCGGCGCGACTGGGACGGAACGCTCCGGAGCGGCAGGAGCAGCGTTTTTGGCAATCACTTCCCCCAGTATCTCGCGGCGCCACTCTGCAACTGTCTGCGGCCGGCCCTTCTCGGCGAATTCGAGCGCATGATCCATCGCCGCGAGCAACTGGCCGGAGTAGCGGCCGCTGCCGATCGTCCTCGCCGGAACGAGGACTTCGCGCGTGCTGCCCAGGATGCCCTTGCTGCGGGTGATCGCGTCGAGGGGCGGCGTGCCCGTGATTGCGCGGTAGCACGTCGCGCCCAGCCCGTAGATGTCGGTCCACGGGCCCTGGTTTTCCGAATTGCTGCCGTACTGCTCGAACGGAGCGTAGCCGGGGGCTACCAGGATCGTCAGCGTGCGCGACTTGCCGAGCGCGTGGCGCGCCGACCCGAAATCGAGCAGCACGGGACTGCCGTCCGCGCGGATGTGTATGTTGTCCGGCTTGATATCGCGGTGGATGAAGCCGGCACCGTGCACGAGTTCCAGGCCATCGAGTATCGGCAATAGGACGCGCAGCAGTTCTTTTTCCGGCAGGGTTCCCCGCCGCTCGAGCAGCGCGCCGAAATTCTCGCCTTCCTCGAAACGCATCACCATGTACGCGGTGCCATTGAACTCGAACACCGAGTGAACGCGCACGATGCTAGGGTGGTCGAAGCGCGCGAGGGTCCGCGCCTCCTGGATGAATCGATCCAGCCCCCACCGGTAGCGGTCGCGCTGCCCGTCGCCCCGTGACCGCACTCTCCCGTCCTCGCCGCGCGCCACCACTTCTACCGGCAGGTACTCCTTGATCGCGACCAGCTGGTCGAGATTGGTGTCCCGGGCGAGATACGTAATACCGAAGCCGCCCTGCCCGAGTACACGCTCGATGGTGTACCAGTGCAGGCGGTACTGCGGCTTCAGCGCGTCGGGATAGGCCTGGTCATTCATAGGGGCACCGCATGCGGGTGCATTAACTTCGTATAGGCGCCCCGGCGGGCGCGGCCATGCAATCATCATACAACAGGTGCAGCGCATCATTCGGATAACCGCGCCTCGCCATCGGGACACATCTGGGCGTCCGATTGCGCACTGCAGCACGAGGTGTAAGCGATCCGTTAGCGAAGCGTATGCGATCCGGAATCCCCTCGGCCCCATTATTCCGGAATACAGCGCAGCACCAAGGGGGAGAAGCATGAACCTGACGGACACCTTCCAGTACGCACCGCGGTCGCTGGCGCTTACGCGCATTGCCGCGGCGGGAGCCCTGTTGCTGTTCGCGGTTCTGGTGCTCTCGGAAGCGGCGCGGGCGTTCGGCTACACCGACGCGACGCCCCGCGTGGCGCGCACGATGTTTGTCTTGTTCGCGATACTCGCGGTGTCTGCCGCGATCGTGGAGTACTACGTCGCGGCGACCCGCGAACTGCAGCGCCTGAATGCCGAGCTTGAGCGCCGGATTGCGCAGAAATCGGAAGAGACAAGAGCGACCTATGCGCGTGTCGAGGAAGCCAAGCATGAATGGGCGCTCATGAGCGAGCGCCAACGCATTCTCGCCGACATGCACGACGGCGTGGGCGCGAGCCTGGTGGGGCTGCTGCGCCACGTCCAGACCGGGGGCGCGGACCGCGCGAGTATCGAGCAGCGGGTCCAGGAGGCCCTGCAGGAAATGCGTCTTGCGGTCGATGCGCTGCAGCCGCGGGAGGGAGACCTCGCCGCGGTGCTCGGCAGCCTGCGCTACCGGCTCGACGACATGATTCGTTCGTCAGGCGTGACCCTGGCCTGGGATGTGGATGAGCTGCCAGAAGTCGAGGAACTGACGCCGACAGCCGTGTTCTGCGTACAACGCATCCTGCTGGAGGCCATCACCAACACGCTGAAGCACGCCCGCGCGCAGCAACTGCGAGTAACGGCCCGGACCTGCGGATCAGACGTCGAGATCTGCATCGGCGATGACGGCAGCGGCTTCGACCCATCGTGCCACGCCGCGGGGCGGGGCCTGGCAAATATTCGGGCGCGGGCGCAGCGCATCGGCGCGCGAATCACGATTCAATCAAGCCGCGGTTCAGGGACCGAGGTAACGGTGCTGTTCCCGCGCGCCCCGGCCGGACGCCCCATGCCGCGGGCAGCCTAGCTCCTAGCACTCCGGGACCTTGTCCTCGCCTTGGCGCAGCAATCCGAGTGCCGCCGCCCGCGTCACCGCGGCCGGTCCGGAATGCACTGCAAGCTTGCGATAGCTGTTCTTGATATGGCTGGTCACGGTATTGAGCGATATGCCCAGCCGCTTGCCGATCTCGGAGTACAGATAGCCGCGCGCGAGCAGGCTCAACACCTCGATTTCGCGCTCGGTCAGGATCAAGTCCTCGCCCGCGGCTTTCTTCGATCTGGAACGGCGATGCCGCTGCATGCGGTTCAGCACCAGGCGCGCGATGCCGGGGCTCATCGGAGCGCCGCCCGTTCGCAGCTCGAGCACTCGAGCGACCAGTTCCTCATCGCTGCAGTCCTTGAGCACGTAGCCGGTGGCGCCGGCTTCGATGCTGGCCAGCACGTTGCGCTCGTCGCCGAACACCGTGATCACCATGATGTCGCAGGCGGGATGCTTGCGCACCGCGTGACTGATCACTTCGGTGCCGAAGATGTCGGGCAGGCCCAGGTCGACCAGCAGGACGTCGGGCCGGGCCGCAGACATTCGCGCGATCGCCTCGCGCCCGGTGCCAGCCTTCTCCACCAGCCGGGTGCGCGGATCGCGCGCGATCGCCTCGGCAAAGCGCTCCAGCGTGGCCTCATCGTCCTCGACGATCATGACGCGAACCAGCGCCGCCGACTTACTGTTCATATTGTCAGCATACCCTTTCGCCGTCCTCAAGCTCTGGAGTGGCGGCAGATGGTGTCCACGCGGTTTATAACCCCTTGCATATTCTGCCGAAGCTCCTCATCGGCGCGGCAATCGTATCGAGTTTCCCCTCTGAATGTGATCCCATGAATATGGGGTCAGTCGCACGTAACTGTAAGGCTTCTGTTACCCATCCGTATACGTTCTGAAAGCCCCGGCGTTGCAGCATGTCCCCACAGCCGCGGATGACCCGCTGCGGCCAACAGCATAGACGGGACACATGAAGAGCAGAACCGGCTTCCGCCGCACCGCTACCCGCGGGCTACCGCACTACGCACGCGCGGCGGAAATTCTCGAGCTTTCTTACAACCACGCATGCAGCTGCTCCCGGCGCCTCGGGTCGGCGCGGCCCCGCCGTGCCATCGCTTACACGCTGGCGATACTAGTTGTCACGCAGGCGAGCGCTTGTGGCTTTGCTCGGTCGCCGCGCGTGGCACCCGATCTGGCCGACGCCCAGACGGCCGTCGAACACTCCGTCCATTTCACTGCGGGCAAGATCCGTGAACTCGGCAATCCCGCCTTCGACCGCTCCAACGCGAACGATGGGCTTTGGTCGCCGCTGACGATGATCGAAAAGGTCGGCGCTGGCATCTACTTTCTCGAACCTTATGATCCGAAGCGGATTCCGGTTCTCTATATTCCCGGCATTGACGGCACGCCACGTGACTTCCAGAACATGATTGAGTCGCTGGATCGCTCGCGCTTCCAAGCCTGGGTGTTCCATTACCCGACGGGTCTTCGGATGCGCGTTGTCGTGCGTATCCTGCATCGCCTGGTTGATGAGCTGCGGCAAAAGCACGGCTTCGACGCGCTCTTCGTCACTGCGCACAGTGCCGGGGGCTTGGTGAGCCGCGGGTACCTTAAGGCCATGCTGAGGAATGGCGACCAGTTTGTGAAGCTACTCGTGACGTTCTCGTCGCCATGGGAGGGTCATCGTTGGGCGGCCGTCGGCACGCAGTACATGTTTTCCCCCGTCCCGTCGTGGTTCGACCTCAGTCCCGGCAGCGAATTCCTGATGTCCCTACGCGAGCCGCTGCAGCACAGCGGACATAGCATCCCACACTACGTGTTCTTCGGGTTCCGGCGGACGACAAGCATAGTAATGACCGAATCGTCCGACGGTGTGATCGCTATGGCCTCGCAGCTTCCGCTCTGGGTCCAGGAACAGGCCGAGCGCTGCTGGGGATTCGATGCTGGCCACACCGGAATCCTCTCGAATGGCGCGGCGCTCAAGCGGTATGACTCGCTGCTCAAACTCGAGGCGGACCGTCTGCCTCGATCCCGCCGGTAGGTGGCTCATCGCGCTCACCTGCCTGTTTACCAAGCAGCATTACGTGCTCAATCTTCCGGCGGGCGCGGCTTTGGGCTGGGTGGTACATGGTTTGTACGCAACCGTCTGACCGCTGTGGCGGGACCGGGCATGGACCCTGCATCCGTGCGCAATTGCCCGAACCTTCCGCCCACCCGGTGGCAGTTGAAGCCCAGCACCCGCGGTCAACAGCGATTGGCCGGACCTCGCCTAACCGGTTGTTACAGCTGACCGTTCGGGTGTAAGCCATCAGTAACCCATCGGTAAGCGATTTGCATGCAACCCGGTCGCAGCATGTCCCCACAGCCGCGGATAACCCGCTGCGGCTAACAGCACAGGAGGGACACATGAGTAACAGGATCCATAACCGCCGCACCGCTGTGCGCGAGCTGTCGTGCAACTCACGCGCGGATGAAATCCTCGAGTTTGTTTACAACGACGAGAACGAGGCGCTCTGCAACCCGCAGGTCGTATTGAGCCACCAGAGCGCCATGCCGGCGGTGCAGGAGTTTCTGCGGGAGATGAGCGAGCTCGACTCGCAACCTGCCGCGGATCGCTGGCACTGAGCAATGACCTCGCGACCGGAACGACTGACGCCGCGAGGATAAGAGTCAATCATCAACCAGAAAAGGAGATCACCATGAACACCCGCAATATTGCTTTTACTTCGCTCCACAGCTCAGTGCCGGCTATTTCGAAGCGACTGCTGGTTTCCGCGCTGTTGCCGGCCGCCCTGCTGTCCGGCTGTTACGTCATGCCGATCGGCAGCGACCCCCAGGGCAACCCGATCTTCGCCTACGCTCCGATCCCGGTGCCGGGCTCGACAGTCGGTCCACACGGTTCCGCCGCGCCCGGCGCCCCGGTGGCGACACCGGGCGGCGGCATGCCGGCGGTCCTGCAGGTGCGGCTCTACCCGGCGAACGACCTCGCCAACCAGACCGGCGTCCTCACCGGCCAGGTGACCAACATGATGAGCGGCAAGGGCCGCTTCCAGTTCGGTTACCAGGGTGAGATGCTGATCGGCGAAGCGACGCGCGTCTCGGGCGAAGCGCGCAAGGGCATCGCCAGCGCCTACGGCGGCCGCGGCACGTTCGCGCGCTGCGAGTACCAGATGAGCACGCCGTACATGGGCGCCGGCACCTGCACCTTCTCCAACGGCGCGGAATACCAACTCCACGTCGGCAGCTGAGCCCACTGAGCCCGAAACGCTCCCCGGTCCGCCCGTGGCCGGGAAGCGCACCGAACCAAGGAGAACCGCCATGCACGACACCAACATCAGGAAGACCACGACAGCCTGTGGAACGGCACTGCGCGCGCTGGCGCTGGCAGTCCTGCTGCCACCCGTTCTCGGCGGCTGCATTGCCAGCTACCACACGCGGCACGAGGAGCCCGTCCAGCCAGCGCCGGACGCCGCGCTGGTATGCCGCTACAACTGGACGGTTGCGGAGCCTATGTTCCGCTCGGAGAATTTGATCTCTTACCAGTGGGCGCCCGCGCATCACTTCGGTCACCTGGTCGCGGGCGGCGTGCAGACGCTGACCGCGGGATGCCCGCCCATAGCGGACGGTCGGATCGATGGGCAAGTTTCCGCGTACTACCTGCGCCACGTGAACAAGGTGAGCCGGGGCGTTGGGGCGCTCCCCATGGCGTACCTGATTGGGTTATCGGCGGGCTTCATGCCCATGCCCATGACCGACCACTTCGCGGTCTGCCTGGAAATCACCGCCAGCGACGGGCTGCGTCGCACCGCGATCGCGAACGGCCAGCTCGAGACGCTGGCCAATGTCTGGGGCACGTCCAACCACAGGCAGAACAATGGGAAGTACAAACACACGCAGCAACTGGATCGGGTCATGCGCGAAGTGACCGATCACGCATGGCGCAAGGCGTGGCTGCCCGGGCAGCACGACAGTGACAAGACCGTAAGTTGCATGAAAGAGCTCGCCGCCATTGCAAAAGGCTCGAAAGTCCACAGCGCAACGATCGTGGACAGCGGCCAGCACGATGGCGGCGTCAGCGAGCCAAGCCTGACGGCGCCCACCACGGTCCACACGACCGCCGGCAAGTGGTGATAGAAGAGGATCCAGGCGACCGTGGGAAGGATGGCAAGCAGGGTGGACATGTAGTCTCCTGCATGCGGGCCGGCGCGAAAACGCAGTCCGGGGTCGCGCCAGCATACACGCGCAACTCCACCCCGGAAACCGTGACCAGATCATAACTATTTGATAAATATTGCTTTAGCAAGAGGCTTGCCGCACCAGGCGAATATCGCGCGTGTGCTAACATCGATTCAGTTTCCCAGGAGTGGAATCTATAAGTGGAAACATCGGCTGCAAGGCAAAACGGGGAAGCCGCCGGCAGCGCCGTCAACGCGGATGCGCTGATCGAGACCCTGCGACAGCTCGCCGCGAAGCTGCACCCGTCGCGCTCCGCCATCCCCTCAACGCTCGATGCCCGGCTCGACCAGGACTACGGTTTCGACAGCCTCGGCCGCGTCGAGTTGTTCCTGCGCCTCGAGCGGCGTTTCGGCGTGAGCCTGCCCGAAGCGGTCATGGCGGATGCGGAGACGCCGCGCGATCTCCTGCGCGCGCTGCTCGCCGCGAGCCCCGCCCATTACGGACACGCCGCCGCGGTCGAGCGCGTGTCGGCGCTCGCTCCCGAGTCGGAGACGCCGGACGAGGCGTCGACGCTGCAGGAAGTGCTCGCCTGGCACGCGCGCCGCCACCCCGACCGCCCGCACATCGTGCTGCAGGAAGAGGACGGCGGCGAGCGCATCGTCTCCTACGCGGAACTCGAGCAGTCGGCGCGCGCGATCGCGGCCGGGCTCGCCGAGCGC
>Ga0137325_1000369_pt1 | contig 10581 bp, 10 predicted proteins | sample EasRivERMZT469_2_FD_102294 | JGI IMG/M metagenome (GOLD analysis project Ga0137325, IMG submission 102294) | Soil microbial communities from meander-bound floodplain in the East River, Colorado, USA - East River MetaG ERMZT469_2 | ecosystem: Environmental > Terrestrial > Soil > Floodplain ...
AGCTTCACGACGATCTCGCGCGATGTTTTCGCCGGCACCACCACGCCGTACCAGGTGCTCATTGCGTAGCCCGGCACCGTTTCCGCGATCGTCGGCACGTCCGGCAGGACCGCCGCGCGCTTGTCCTTGGTCACCGCCAGCGCTTTCACGCGCCCGGCCCGGATATGGGGAATGATCGGCGGCATGGTGCTGAAACTGGTCATGACGTGACCCGCCATGAGATCGATGGCGATCGGCCCGCCGCCCTTGTAGGGAACCGGCAGCAGGTTGGTCTTCGTCATCATCTTGAACATCTCGCCGGCGAAGTGCTCGGGACTGGCGACGCCGGAGGTCGCATAGGTCAGCTCCCCAGGCTTCGCGCGCGCGAGGGCAATGAGCTCCTTGACCGATTTCGCCGGTAACGAAGGATGGGCCGCGAACACGTTCGACACCTCCGACACCACGGTGATCGGCGCGAAATCGCGCTCGATGTCGTATCCCAGGTTCTTGTACACCGGCTTGCTCATGATGTGCGCGACCGACATGAACAGGATCGTATAGCCGTCGGCGGGGGCCTCGGCGGCGAGCCTGGCCGCCAGATTGGCGTTGGCGCCCGGACGGTTCTCGACCACGAACGGCTGCTTCAGGGATTCGGACATCTTGGCCCCGACCGCGCGCGCCATGATGTCGGTGCCGCCGCCCGGCGCGAATCCGACGAGAATGCGCACCGGCTTTGCCGGATACGCCTGCCCGTACGCCGTGACACACCAGCCGAGCAGCGCGAAAAGGACGACGGGAATCTGCATGGATCGCACGGCGGCGGCTCCCCCTGAGCGGGGACGGATCGGATCGTCCGTCCCGATTGGCTGATGCTAGATTGCCACAAACCCATGACCGCTGGCCAGCCACGAAATCCGCTACAATCGCGCTCCCATGTCCGCACCCCGCATAGCGCTGGTCCACGCGATGCCGGTCGCAATCGAGCCGGTCGCCTACGTTTTTCGCGAGCTGTGGCCGCAGGCGCGCGTGACGCACCTGCTCGATGACTCGCTGCCCGCGGACCTGACGGCCGCCGGCAGCATCACGCCCGCGATCGTCGACCGCTTCATCGCGATGGCGCGCTACTGCGAGAGCTGCGGCGCGGACGCCGTTCTCTTCACCTGCTCGGCGTTCGGCACGGCGATCGACGCCGCGAGCCGCGGGATCCAGCTCAGGCTGAAGACCCGCACCATTCCCGCTGCCATCGCCGCGCTCCAGAAAGGGCGCGCAGCCGAGCACGACCAGTTGATCGCCGCGGCAGCGGCCGAGATCGGCCCCTGCGATGCGCTGGTGCTCGGGCAGTTCTCGATGGCGCGCGCCGCGACCGGCATACCGGCTACTGCCGGGCGCAAGGTGCTGACCAGCCCGCACTCCGTTGTGGCGCGCCTCAAGCGCATCTTCGCCGCAAGGTGAGCCTGGATTCCCGCCTCCGCGGGAATGACGAAGGGCGCAGGCTTACTTGGCCGGCGGGCGTGGGGTGACGTGCCCGCACTTCGCGCACGCGCGGCTCTTCTGCGAGCCGTAGAATTCCTCGTAGGCGCGCGACACCGGGTCCGTGTTGTAATCGGACACGTGCCTGATGGTTTCGTAGAGCACGGCCCCGCAGCCCGCGCAGAACCAGGTGAAACGGTCGTGCTCGCCGGCGCGGCGCTTGCGCTCGAGAACGAGCACGAACGCGTCGGGCGCGAATCGCGGGGAGTGCGGGACCCCCGCCGGGCAATAGATGATCTCGCCCTCGCGGATCACCGCGACCTTCTCCTCCCCGTCCGGCGTGCGGTAGTGCAGGTTCATGTCCCCCTTGATCATGTACATCACTTCATCGGAAGGGTCGGCGTGGAACTCGCTGCGGTGCTCGCGGCCGCGCGCGACAAAGGCAAGCGTGTCGTCCGCCTGCCACAGGATCTGCACCGGCCGGGTGGCGTTCCGAATGCCTTCGGTGATGCTGTCGAGATTGACCGCCTTGAGCTCAGCCATGGAGTGTCCTTCGTGTGATCGCTCCGCACCGCGTCACTACGTCACTTCGTCACTTCTCGCCCAGCAGCGACTTCGCCGTCCTTGAGCAGATCCATTCGCGCTCGGCGGGCGTCAACCCGGGAATTGCGTCGACCTGTCCCACCTGCCGCGCGTCGCCCTTGGGCGCCATGTCGAACGGGTTGTCGGTGCCGATGACGATGTGGTTCGCCCCCGCCATATTGATCAGGTAGCGCGTGGAACGCGGCTCGTGCGTGAGGCAATCGAAGTAGAGGCGCTTGAAGAGGTCGCGCGGCGAGCTCGCGTTGTTTACCTTCGGCTCGGGGCGCACGTCGTGCCCGTGCACGAGACGGCCGATCTGGTACGGGATGAAGCCTCCGCCGTGCGCGAGCAGGAAGCGCAGCTTCTTGAGTTCATCGAGCGCGCCGCTGAACATGAGGTGGGCCACCATCATCGTGGTATCGAGCGGGAACCCGATGAAGTTGCCCAGGTAGTAGCTGTCCATCCCCCCCTGCGCCAGGCACCGGTAGGGGTGCGTAAAGATGAACAGACCGAGCTGCTCGATCGCCTTCAGCACCTTGCGGAATTTCTTGTCGGCGAGGGGCAGCCCCTCGATCGAGGTCGCGATCTCGACTCCCTTGAACCGGTAGTCCCGCACCACCCGCTCCAGCTCCGCGAGCGCGGCGTCCGGGTCCTGCATGGGAAGGTGCGCCATGCCGCGCAGCCGGTCCGGGAATTTCGCCACCATCTGCGCGATGCCGTCGTTCGCGAGCCGGACGATCTCCGCCGCGGCGTCGGGCTTGAGCCAGTAGAAATAGATCGGGGGTGCAGCCGAGATCACCGCGACGTCCATCCCAATGCGATCCATCCAGGCGACCTTCGCTTCAGCGTCGTAGAACTCGGGCAGCAGCGGCGCCTGGCGTCCGTGGGCGTCGAAATAGCGCTTGCCGTCCCGCACCTCGATTCGCGTCCCGTAGCGCTCGGGGTTGCGCTCGATCGCCTGTACGACGTTCTCTGGAATGACGTGGTTGTGCAAGTCGTATGTCGGGACTTTCCGGGTGCGCGAGGCCTTCCGGGTGCCGCGACTCTTCGCGCTTTTCATGCCTGTCCTTTCCTGGTTTGAGTGACTTACTTTATCGCCAACGGATTCGCCGGCGAGCCCACCGCCCCGGTGATCGGCAGCGCCGGCGCGACGAACAGGAACTCGTAGCGCTTGTCCTCCGCGCAATCCCTGGCGAGATCACCCAGGTGGAAGATCTCGCCCACGGTGAGGCCCATGATCGGGATCGTGATCCAGTGCCAGGGCTGGTTGGTGTCCTCGGTCTCGTTGGGCCGCACCTCCACGCCCCAGGTGTCGGTGGCGATGCCCGCGATCTCGCGCTTGTGGATCCAGTCCACAGTCTCGAACGCGAGTCCCGGCGCATCACCCCCCGAGTACCCATCCCAGCTCTTTGCCGCCAGGCAGCGCTCGACATGACCGGTGCGCACCAGGAGGTAGTCGCCGCGCCGCGTCCGCACGCCCTGCTTCTTCTCGGTGAAATCGAGGATCTCGCCGGTGATGGCAAAACCGTCGGGCAGCCACTTCCTGCCCATGGCCCGCGACACATCGAGCAGCACGCCGCGCCCGACCATCTTCTCCCGGGTCTTCTCGATGCCGCCCTTCTGCGCGCCGCTGGTGGTGACGTTGCGGCAGTCGTAGCCGTTCCACATGTGGTCGTAATACAGGATGTGGCCGAGCCCGTCCCACTGCGTGCCGCACTGGAGCGGCATGATGATGATGTCGTCGGTGCCGCGGATCTTGCGGTGATCGAGTACGCCGGAATAGGCGTCGGTGCCGGTGCGCAGCATGAGGTGCAAGGGGTTGAAGCGGCCGAGCGCGGGATACTTCGTCTTGCCGCCCTGGGGTCCGTGCTGGTCGTAATTCAACGCGAGCGAGATGACCTTGCCCTTGCGCACGAGGCGCGCCGCCGAGACAATATCCGCGGCAGTGGTGAAATTGAGCGTGCCGATCTCGTCGTCCTTGCCCCAACGGCCCCAGTTCTTGTAGCGCCTTGCCGCCTTGTGCACGTCGCTGCGCGTCAATTTGCGATGCTTCTTGTCGCGGGTGTCCTTGAGCTTGAGCTTGACCGCCATGTGGAATGTCCTGGTTGCGGAATCGAAAAAGTGCAGGCAGTCTAGCGACCGCCGCCGTGCGGCGTCAACGCATGGGAAAAATGGGGACGCACACAATTTTCACATAGCTGAAAATTGTGTGCGTCCCCATTTTTCACGTGATACTCTCCACCCTTCTCGATTTGAGGGCAATGCATGAGCGCAGGCACCACTGACGTCACTCCAGCCGCACGCGCCGCGATCGCACCGACGGGCATGCTGCGGGTCGGCATCAATCTCGGAAACTTTCTGCTCACTTCGAAGGACCCCAACACGGGAGAGGCCCGGGGCATCGCAGTCGATCTGGGACGCGAGCTGGGGCGCCGGCTGGGTGTTCCGGTCGAGATCATCGGTTATCCGACCCCCGGCGAGCTGGCCGACGCCGCGACGTTCGGCGCGTGGGACGTGGGGTTTCTCGGCGCCGAGCCGCAGCGCGCAAAGGAAATCGATTTCACCCCGGCCTACGTGGAGATCGAGGCGACCTACCTGGTGCCGCCCGGCTCGCAACTGCGCGAAATTCCGGATGTCGACCGCGAAGGGGTGCGCATCGCGGTCCCGGAGAAGAGCGCCTACGAGCTCTACCTGACCCGCACACTCAAGAACGCCAAGCTGATGCGCACCAAGGGCGGCGACGCGGCATTCAAGCTCTTCGTCGGGGAGAAGCTCGAGGCTCTCGCCGGTCTGCGGCCCCGGCTCGTCAAGGACCACGACCAGCTTCCCGGCTCGCGCATCATCTACGGCCGATTCACCGCGGTCCAGCAGGCGATCGGGATCCCCAAAGGCCGCCTGGTCGGCGTGAAATACCTGCGCGAATTCGTCGAGGACATCAAGGCATCCGGCCTCGTCGCGCAGACGATCGAGAAGAACCGCGTCCGCGGCCTGACCGTCGCCCCCAAAGCAGAATAAGGCGGGTTCTACTCGTCCTGGCCGTAGTGGATGCGGCGGTAGGGCAGCGTGACGACGCTGCGCGCGATGCGCGCGTCGATGATCATCGGTCCCGGCTTGGAGACCCACTCGGCGGCAGCGCTCCGCACGTCTTCGGCGCTGCGCGCAAGCCTCCCTTTCCCGCCAAAAGCCTTCGCCACGGCGCCCAGGTCCGGCGTGGAGATCGTCGCAAGCTCGGATTTCATCTTGTGCGCGTCGAGCTTGTAGTACTCCGAGCCCAGCGCCTCGTTGTTCATCACGACGATCAGGAGCGGCATGTTGTAGCGGACCATGGTCTCGAACTCCGCCAGGTGCATCATGACGCTCGCGTCGCCGTCGACCAGCATCGCAGGCTTGTTGCCGGTGGCGACCACCGCCCCCATCGCGGCGGGCATCATCTGCCCGATGCAGCCGAAGAAATGGCTCGGCAGCACCAGGGGGCGCTGGCGGCTGAACATGATGTTCGAGAAACCCGCGGTCGCGCCGCTGCCCGTGAAGAGGCTGATGTTCGTGGGCACCGTGTCCTCGAGAGTACGGATCACGTCCCGCGGATCGACGGTGCCCGGTTCGATCGGATACTCCTTGCGATCCTCGTACTGTCCGACAAGCTGTTTCTTGATGTCGGGGGTGCGGAATCCGACGTTCTTGTACGACCGCTCTTCCAGCATCCTGTCGAGCCCCTCCACGCCGGCCTTTGCGTCCGCCTGGATGTAGGTGTCGGCTGAGCGGCCGCCGGCCATGACGACGTGCGGCTTGGAGTCGATCTGCACGTAGCGCGCCTTGGGGTAGAGGTAGCCGTGCTCGATGGTGTAGCGGTTCATGCTGGCGCCGATCGCGATGACGCAATCGGCTTCCTCGAACAGCTTCATCGCCGTGCGCGTGCCGTACGTTCCCGAGATGCCCACGTGGTACTCGTCCTCGGAGAGCCAGGTCTTCGCCATGAGCGTGGTGGCGATCAGCGCGCCGGTGCGCTTCGCGAGCTTCAAAACCGCCTCACCCGCTCCGGACCAGCGTGCGCCGCGGCCCACCAGGATCACGGGGTGCCTGCTTCCGGCAACGATGTCCGCCGCCTGACGAAGCGCCTCGGGGTCGGGCCGCACCGCCCGCGGCGGAATCAGGGTGGAGGACGGCTGGTACGGCTCGTCGTCCTCGCAATTCTTCTGCTGGATGTCCATCGGGGCGCTCAGCATGACGGGGCGCGACTCCAGCTTCGCCATGTAGAACGCCTTGCGCACGGCGTCATCGGCGTCATCCGGCGTGTTCAGCCGGACGTAACCGGCCTCGCAGCCGGCGGCGAAGCGCGCGTTATCGAGGCGCTGGTTGTAGTCCTGGTCGTTCGTCGGATGCTCGCCGCAGAACGCGACGACCGGCGATTCTGCGCGCGAGGCCGTCAGGAACGCGGTTGCCAGCTGCGACACGCCCGGGCCGCAGGTCGTGGTGGCGACGCCCACGGTGCGCGTCGCGCGCGCCCAGCCGTCGGCCATCCCCAGCCCGGCGCCCTCGTGGCGGACTTCCAGCATCTTCACGCCGCCGAGCTTGTCGAGCTCGTGCATCCAGTACATATTCGCGTCGCCCATGATGCCGAACATGTGCGTGACACCTTCCGCCTTGAAATTCGCCGCCAGCCTCTGGTAGACCTTCATGCTTGCTCCTCGTTATGCCGGGCCCGGACCGGCGCAGCGTTGCGCCAGCCGCCCGGTGAAATCGCCCAGCATGCGCTTCACGACCAGCTTCGCGCCGGTCTCGATCAGCGAGGCGAGGCGGCCCGAGATCTCGACCTCGGAAGTGATCGGGATTGCCGATCCCGGCGGATCGGCCTGCTCCTCGACACTGAAAGTCATCTTCGCCTGCACGCGCGTTCCCCCGATGCTGTCCTTGCCTTTAGAAACGACGATCCCCGACATGGTCGCGGGATCCAGCTCGAGCGTGAAACGGGCCCCAAACTTGACCTGGGTGGGTCCAAACTTGACGACCAGGGTCGCATCGTACGACCCGTCTTCCTGCCGCTCTCCCAGCGTTGCCCCGGATACGCACTCGACCACGGCGCGCGGATCCGAAAGCACGCCCCAGACTGCGCGCGGCGCCGAGGGCACGACGATCCGCTCGTTGACTTCAATCATTGGAAGAATGGTGGAAAAATGGGGGCAGACTCGACTTTTCGTAGACGATTTCTTGCGCGCAGTCAGAAAATCGAGTCTGACCCCAATTTCGTCACTCCGCGAGGGGCAGGCTGACCGGCCTGCGGCTCGCCGCCGAATGCTCGATCGCCAGCGTGACCTCGAGCGTCGCGCGCGCTTCCCGGGCGGTCGCCAGCACGCACGGCTTCCCCACCGCTAGATGGTCGAGCCAGGCGCGGGTCTCATTGGCGACCGGGCCCCAAAAATCGCCCAGCGCCCAGTCCTCCGGCGTGCCGCTTTGCAGGAACACGAGGTTGACCGGCCGGTCGGGCAGGTAGACGTGCGGCACGCCTTTCTCGCTGTACATGATCTGGTCGGTGTGGTCGTCGTCGAGGATCATGACGCCGCCCGTGCCGAGCACCTCGACCCGCGCGGCGTGGCCGCGCGCGGGGTATTGATCGGGCAGCGAGTAGGCGATGCCGAGGTTCACCACCGCGCCGTCGGCAAAGGTCAGAATCGCATAGCTCACGTCATCGGTATCGAAGCCGGAGTCCTTCAGCACCCCTTTCTGCCCGCGGGCGAATACCTCCTTCACCGGCACGCCGCGCTTTTCACTATCCATCAGCCAGCTCATGAGGTCCACGTAGTAGGTCAACGCGTCCACCACCGGGGTCGCGCGCGGGTTGCGCTCGAGGATCGCGGTTGCCTGCGAGCGCAGATTGAAGACGCGCGCGGCGCCCCCGACCACCCGGCCGAGGCGGCCCTGGGCAATCTGGTCCTTGGCGATCAGGTAGCGCTCCTTGTAACGGCGGCTGTAGCCGACGCGCACGTCGACTCCGGCCTTCTCCGCCGAGCGGATCACGCGGTCGGCGTCGGCGAGGGTCAGCGCGATCGGCTTCTCCACCAGCACCGGCTTGCCCAGCCCGATCGCCTGCAGGAGCGGCTCGACGTGTGCACCCTCGCTGGAGGACACGATGACCGCGTTGACCTCGGGGCGGGAGATGACCGCCGCATTGTCCCCGGAATGAAACTGCGCGCCGGTCTTCTGCGCCAGCTCGCGCGCCCTTTCAGGCGCCGAATCGGAAATCGCCAGGAACCGGACGGCCGGATGTTGCGCTGCGAGGCGCGCACGCAACCCGCCGATGCGGCCGGCCCCGACGACGGCCACTCCTAAATCCTTACGTTCGATTGTCGCCTCCGCCCGGGATTCTAGCAGCAGCCTGCCGCGTGTATGATAGACACGCCCGGAATCGCGTCGGGCCGTTTCCGTGTCCCGCCCAGTCAGGAGGAGAAAAAAATGAAATCGCACCTTTCCCGCTTCTTGCGCACACCCCTGGTCAAGACGCTCGCATTCGGCGCGCTCGCGCTGACCGTGGGCTACTCCCTCGCACAACAGTTCGTCGGTCCCCAGACCAAGCCACACACTCCCGATCAGGCCGCCGGGCAGACGAAAGGCGGCGGCTTCAAGCCCGAACGAATGAAGAATCCCAACCTGTTTCCACACCCGCCCAGGATGACAGTGACGGCGCCCTCGGAGATTCCGCTCGATCGAATCAAGGTACCGGCGGGGTTCCAGGTCGAGCTCTGGGCGCATGGCATGCCGGGCGTGCGCATGATGACGCGCGGCTCCAAAGGCACGATCTGGGCCGGCACGCGCATCATCGGGCGCGTCTACGAAATCAAGGACAAGGGCGCCACCCGCGAGCACCGTATCCTCGCCGAAAAGCTGACGCAGCCCAACGGGGTGGCCTTTCAGGGCGGCAACCTTTACGTCATGGCGATCAACCGGGTCTTCCGTTACGACGGGATCGAGGACAATCCCAACGTCAAGCCAATGGAGCTGACGGCCCAGTTCAAGCTGCCGCCCCTGGTGCACCATAACTGGAAGTTCATCGCCTTCGGCCCCGACAGCCGGCTATACGTCCAGGTTGGCGCACCCTGCAACATCTGCGAGCCCACCGAGGAGTATGCGCAGATCCGCCGCTACGTCGCCGACGGCTCGAACATGGAGGTGGTTGCGCGCGGAGTGAGGAACACGGTCGGGTTTGATTTCCATCCCCAGACCGGCGAGCTGTGGTTCACCGACAACGGGCGCGACTGGATGTCCGATAACGGCCCGCAGGACGAGCTCAACCGCGTCTCCAGGATGGGGCAGAACTTTGGTTTCCCGTACTGCCACGCCCAGGGGGTTCCGGACCTCGACTACCCGAAGAAGGATCCCTGCAAGGGGGTCACCCTGCCGGTGGCGCTGATGGGACCGCACGCCGGGGCACTTGGCATGCGTTTCTATTCCGGGGCCATGTTCCCGAAGGATTACGTGAACTCGATCTTCGTTGCGCGCCGGGGCTCCTGGAATCGCAACGTGCAATTTGGTTACGACGTCGCGAACGTGCGGGCGACGGCCGACGGCCGGAACGCGAAGGTTACGCCGTTCATGACCGGGTTCCTGGACCCGAAGTCAAACCAGTTCTGGGGCCGGCCGGTGGACGTGCTGCAACTGCCCGACGGCTCGCTGCTCGTTTCCGACGAGCAGAACGGCGCGATCTACCGGGTGAGCTACAAGAAATAAATGCCGAGGCTCGACACGGCGCGGCGGTTGGGCGTCCGCCGCCGCGCCGTCCTACTCGGCGGCGTCCTCATGCTTGCCGCCAGCTCCGTGTGCGCCCAGTCGAAAGCTGATCCGAACCGTGGCGCTGCAAAGGCCATCGCGTGCGCGGCCTGCCATGGCACGCCGGAGCGTCCGCCGCTTGCGGGCATGCCTACGCTCGCCGGCCAGCAGGAGCAGTTCCTGGTGCTTCAGATGTTCCTGATGCGCGAGGGGCTACGCGACGTCCCGCAAATGGCGGGTACGTTGAAAGACTTCTCCGACCGGGACCTCGACGACGTCGCGGCATACTACGCAAGCCAGAAGCCCCCGCGCGGCGAGGGTGGCGGCAACCCGAAGCTGCGCGCGAGCGGCGCGGCGCGGGCGAAGGGAATGGCGTGCGGCAGTTGCCATCTCGGCGACTACAGCGGCCAGCGCCAGGTTCCGCGGATCGCAGGACAACGGGAGGATTACCTCGCCTCGACCATGAAGGCCTACCGCGACAACAAGCGCGTGGGCACCGACACCAGCATGAACGGACTCCTCTACCAGGTGTCCGACGGCGACATCGAGGCGCTCGCGCACTACCTCGCGCACCACTAGGCGCGTACGCTACCTGAGATAGTCCTTCTGCCGCTTCCGGTAGTCGTCCGCGCCGATCAGCGCGTCCATTTCCTTTGCCGATGCAATCCGGTCCTTGAGGTCGGCCGGTGCGCCGCCTTGGTAGAGGTGCCGGTAGACTTCCTTCAGCGCCTTCACCGCCGCCGGCAGTGGCTGGTGGCCTTGCAGCAGCACGCGCGCGCCCGCGGCCGCGAA
>Ga0137325_1000372_pt1 | contig 10548 bp, 6 predicted proteins | sample EasRivERMZT469_2_FD_102294 | JGI IMG/M metagenome (GOLD analysis project Ga0137325, IMG submission 102294) | Soil microbial communities from meander-bound floodplain in the East River, Colorado, USA - East River MetaG ERMZT469_2 | ecosystem: Environmental > Terrestrial > Soil > Floodplain ...
GACACTTGGTGACGGGACCTTCCTGACGGGCATCAACGACGGGCCCGGGACCTACGACTTCGTCTTCAATCCGCCCCAGGGGTCGCCGCTCCTGCCCGAGTGGCGGAACGACGTCGTCTGCATCGGGACGATCGACCTCGGCACGATCACGTTGCAGGACGGGAACCTCGTCTCGGGCCGCGTCGTCGACGCGAACGGACAGCCGCTATCGCCGGTGCGCATCCACGCGATCGACGAGGCGACGAACCAGGAGTTCTTCGTCCGGTGGAACGAGACCGATTCGCTCGGGAACTTCCTCTTCGCGCTCCCGGACGGGACCTTCACGCTCGAGTTCGACCCTTCGTCGCTTGCCGGTCCCTTGACCGCGCCGGGCCAGCTCTTCGGCGTCGTCGTGAACGGCGCGACCGACGTGGGCGACGTCGCGCTGCCGCCGGGCTTCGTGCTCTCGGCGACGTGTCACCGGCCGAACGGGACCGGCCTCGCGAACGTCAACCTCGACGTGCTCGATTCCGCGTCGCACGTCAAGCTCTTCACGCCAGGGGACAACAGCGATTCGGCGGGCTTCGTCGACGTCGTCGTCCCGAGCGGGACATTCGACGTGCGCTTCAAGCCGTCGCTCGCCGACAAGCTCGTGGGGATCGAGGTCGTCGGTGTCGGCGTCGGCGCCGCCACCGATCTCGGGACGAAGACTTTCCAGGCCGGCTTCTACGTCTCCGGCACGGTCACCGACACGCTCGGCGCCTTCGTCTCCGACACCGACATCGACATCCACGACTCCGCGACGGGCGTCAAGATCTACACGCCCGGCGACAACACCGACGGGAACGGCTTCTACAAGATCGTCGTGCCGAGCGGCACCTGGGACGTCGAGTTCACGCCGCCCTACACGATGTGGCTGCGCTCGAAGGTCTTCACGAGCGTGGGGATCTCCGCCGACATGGTGCAGAACGCGACGCTCGACCCCTGCCCGGTGCCCTCCCACTACGGCAACGGCACCGCGGGATCGGGCGGCTTCGTGCCGACGCTCGAGAGCGTCGGCGATCCGCCGCGCCTCGGCGCACCGGACTTCGAGCTCCAGATCGCGAACGGGCTCGGCGGGTCGCACGCGATGTTCGTGCTCTCGACGGGATCGGCGTCGATCCCGCTGCACGGCTTCACGCTCTACGTCGACCCGGCGGCGCCGGGCTTCATCATCTTCGTGCTTCCGCTCGGGGGGACGCCGGGCCTCGCGGGGGCCGGCTCGATCACGTTCGGCGGGTCGATCCCCTACGACCTCGGACTCGACGGCCTCCACCTCTACATGCAGGTGGTCACGCTCGACCCGGGCGGCGCGTTCGGCAGGGCGGCGACCGACGGGCTCGACGTCCCGCTGACGCGGTGATCACGCCGGCGCTCGCGAATCCGGGCCGCGGCGGCGCTCACGACGGCGCGTCGTCGCGGCCCCGAAAAGGTCTCCGCCGGGCCGAGATCGCCCGTCAAGGCGCCTCGACCCGGCGGAGCTCGAGAGAGGGGGATCTCTCGCGGCGACTACGGAGGGGTGACCGTGTCGCCGTCGATCGATTCGAGGAACTCGATGAGCCGCGCGCGCTGCGCGACGTCGACCACGCGATGGATCGTGCGGAGCGTGCTGGCGCCGAAGCCGTCCGCGCTCCCGTTCAGCACCGCGTCGAGCGTGGGCGCGATGCCGTCGTGGTAGTAGGGGGCGCTCGTCCCGACGCCGAGCAGCGAGGGGATGTTGAAGCCGTTCGCGCCGAGCGCGGCGATCCGCGCCCCGACGTCCGCGGGGTTCACGCGCACCTCGTGCAGCCGGGTCGAGTCGAAGGTGCCGACGTCGACGAGGACGCCGTTCTCCGGCAGCGTGCCGGGCTGCGACGCGGTCTTGCGCAGCTCGGCGGCGGCCACCTCCTGGTCGCCATGCGCGAGGTCGAACGACGGCGGAGCGATGTAGTCCACGGTCGAGCGCGTCCACTTCGGACCGCCGTGGCAGCTCGCGCAGCTCACGTTCGCGACGCCGGTCAGTCCCGTCGTCTCGAAGAGCGTGCGCCCCTCCGCGACCAGCGGGTCGGTCGCCGCGTTCTTCGCGCGGAGCGCCCGCACCCGGTGCTGGATCCAGAGGTTGATCGCGTCCTGACGCTCATCCCGCCCGGTGCTCGCGACCGGCCCGAAGTTCTGGACCGGCGTCGCGCTCGAGACTCCGAAGCCGTGGCGCGAGCTCGGCAGGTTCGCCTTCGCCGTGAACGCGCCGCTCGGCACGCCCGGCGCTCCGGGCGTCCCGCCCGCCGGATTGGCCGCCGGGTTGAGCTCGAACGTGGTGGCGAGCTCGATCCCGTCCGCATCGATGCCGCCGAAGAGATAGATGCGGTTGTTGGAGGCGCCGATCGCGAAGGAGTGGCGCGCCCCCGCGAGCTGCGTGAGCGGCGTCGCGACGAGCGTCGTCGGATCGGTCGGGGTCACCTGCGACGTCGTGCCGACGTACGCCTCGACCGTCGTGAGCGCGGCGCCGATCGCGTCGCGTCCGCCGATCGCGAAGACGTGGTACGGGAAGGCGCCGCGCACGACGCCGGCCGCGCCGAGGTTGCGCCGCGGCGTGATCGCCATGGCGAGCGTCTTCCAGTTGCCGGCGCCCCCGTCGGGCGTGAAGACGAAGAGCGAGCCCGAGACCCCCGGCGTCTGCAGCGAGCCGGTGTTGCCGCCCAGCACGTGCATCCGCTGGATCGGCTCGCCCTTGTTGATCCGGCCGGTCACCGCGATCCCGAACTCGGCGCGCGCGGAGGGCAGCGGCGCCACCGAGCTCCAGGTGTCGGACGCCACGTCGTACTCCTCGACGAGCGTCGAGGGCGCCGTGTTCGCGGCGGTCGAGGCGTAGCCGCCGACCGCGTAGACCTTGAAGCCGTCGTCCGTGAGCAGCGCGGCGGTACCGAGCGAGTGGCGCGCGGTGAAGCCGTTGCTGCTCTTCGCGACCAGCGTGTTCGCACGCGGATCGAACAGCAGCACGGAGCTCGCCGCGCCGACCAGATTGCCGTCCCCGATGCCCTGCCTTCCGCCGACGATCATCACGCGGCCGTCGAGCAGCGTCGCGACCGCGAAGTCGCGCCGCGCGTCGGGCAGCGCCGGCAGCACCGCCTGCCCCGCGAGGTCGTTGTTCGTGCCGACGACGTTGGTCGCCGCCTGGTACTCGAGCGCTTCGGCGAGCTCGCCGCCGCCGCTCGAACCGCCCCACGTGAAGAGCAGGCGGTCGTCGTCGATCAGCCCGCGGCCGCTGAAGACAGCGCGCGTATTGAGCTCGAAGTCCTAGTTCTCGTCGCGGACAGCGCTCCAATTGAGGATGCGCTGGTCGGCGAGGTTGGCGTGGTCGAACATCCCGTCGAGCGGGATCGTCTGGCGCGGACCGGCGTCGAACATCCAGGTGAGCCCGTCAGTCAGCCCGTTCGGGTGGCAGACCGAGCAGGTGCCCCACGACTCCTGCGCCATGCGTCCGTCGGGACCGCGGCTGCTGTGGAAGAGCTCCTTTCCGAGGTTGATCTTCTCGTCGAGCGAGCCGACCGGCGGCTGCGCCGAGGAGGCCTCGCTGTCGACGATCTCACTGGTCGCGAGATCGACTACGGAGACCGAACGGGAGACGAAGCCGAGGACGAACGCGTGCTGGCCGGCGCGATCGATCACGACGCCCTGGGGGGCCTTGCACGCGATCTGGCCTCGTGCCGACTGGAGGTCGACGCGCCGGATCGACGAGCCGCCGTTGATGATCGGCGCGTTCACCGTCGGGATGCCGTCGACGTCGACCACCAGCCGCACGAGCACGTCACTGTTCTGGATGCAGATCCACGCCTCGCTGCCGTCCGGCGTCCACGCCATCCCCGTCGGCAGCGTGTGGAAGAGGACCGGGTTGGTCGCCGTGTCCTGCTTCAGCCCGGAGTCCAGGTTGAGCGGCGCCCGCTGGTGGACCACGTTCGAACGCTCCGGGCTCACCACCTCGAAGCCCGTCGCGACGTCGAAGACCGAGGCGAGCCCCTGCGCGTTCGTGTTGAAGGCGAACGGGCCGTTGGGCTGCGCGCCCGTGCTCACGACGTAGCACTTGCCGTTGGTCGGATGGATCGCGAGCGACGCGAGCTGGTTCGGGAAGGCCGACGACGGCGTGCTCGCCGCGGGATTGGCCGGGTCGGGGGCGTTCACGCCGCCGGCGCCGTTGATCGTGCCGACGAAGTCGATCACCGACCCGTTCGAGTTGAAGTTGACGTCGTCGAGCGGCTCGAGCGTCACCGTCGGCTGCGGCGCGAGATCGGCGGTCGTGAAGACGGCGACCCGCCCCTCGCGCTGGTCGTCTTGGGCTTCGTCGAGCCCGGTCCGCGGGGGACGCGGCACCGCGAAGAAGCAGGCGGCGAAGAGCCGCTCGTCGGTGTCGTCGAAGTCGCCGTCGCTCGTGACCGCGAGCGCCCGCGGTTGACTGTCGACGCTCTCGGGGATCGCGACGGTGCGCAGGATCCGCATGGAGTTGGTGTCGATCTCGGTCACGCTGTTCGAGACCGAATTCGCGACGTACACGCGCGACTCGTTCGGCGAGAGGACGACGGCGCGCGGCTCCCGGCCGACCTCGATCGAGCGGATCACCCGTCGCGCGTCCAGTTCGACCACGTCGAGCGTGCCCGAGTCGCTGCAGGCGACGTACGCGCGCCGGGGGTGGGTCGAGAGCGCGACGCTCTGCGGGTCGCGGCCGACGGCGATCTCGGCCGTCCGGGTGATGTTCCCGGCGTCGTTGCTGAAAACGGAGATCGAGTCCGACTCGCTGTTGACGGCGACCAGCGTCGTGTCGTCAGCCGAACGCACGATCGGCGCCGAGCTCTGTGCGACGCCGGGAGTCCGGTTCACTGCTGCGTTCCCGGCACCCGATCCGCCGCACGCGGCGGCGAGGACGGCTCCGGCCGTTCCGACCGCCGCGAGCGCGACGAGCGTCCTGAGGCGAAATTGCACATCATTCATCGCGACCCACTCCGAAAGGGAACCTTGCCGCGGCGACGGGCTACTTCGCTTCGCCCGCGTTCGCGGCGACATCTCGGAGGACGGCGGCCAGGAAGGTCGCGAGCTCGTCGATGCTCTGGAACCGGGACGTGCGTCCCGAGACCACGTGCTCGACACGGCCGCGGGCTCCGCCTCCCGCACCGCAGTTCGCTTCGAACTGCAGCACGAAGGCGTGATCTGCCGGCAGCCTCTCGCACGCATCGCGATTCACAATGACCGTGTCCTCACGAGCGGAGAACCTAGGCCGCATGCTCATGCGAGTCCTAAGACGCCCTCGTTCGCGATGGTTATGTTTCGGTAAGTCCCGTTCGTGCGTCGCGAGGTCTTGTGCATGGGCGGCATCGGTCCCGTCGAAACTGCGCTGACGCACGACGCGGTCGCGCACTGCTTCCTGCGCGACGGGGCGCGCGTCGAGCTCACGCCAAAGGCGTATGCGCTGCTCGTCGCGCTCACGCGCACGCCGGGTCGCCTCGTGAGCAAGCAGGAGCTCCTGAACGAGGTCTGGCCGGGCGTCGTGGTCGGCGAGGCGGTCTTGAAGGTCGTCGTGAACGAGATCCGCAATGCGCTCGACGACGACGCGAAATCGCCGCGCTTCGTCGCGACGGAGCACCGCCGCGGGTACCGCTTCGTCGGCCGCTGCGCGGCGGACGGCGCCGCGGTCGATCCGAGCCGATCGGCGCCCGCCGGGCGCGCCGGCGCGCTGCGGTTCCTGCGCGAGCGGCTCGAACGCGCCGAGCTCGGCGAGCGCCAGGTCGTCTTCGTCGCCGGCGAGGCGGGCATCGGCAAGACCACGCTGCTCGACGCCTTCCTCGCGACGCTGCCGCCCGGTTTCGCAGCGCGCGTCGGCCGCGGCGAGTGCGTCGAGACCTACGGCGCGCACGAGCCGTATGCGCCGATCCTCGAGGCGTTCGCGCGCCTCGCCCGCGGCCCGCCGCGGAGCGAGGTGGTCGAGACGCTGCGCAGGCTCGCGCCGACCTGGCTGCTGCAGCTCCCGGCGCTGACGCACGGCGAGGGGCGCGCCGAGCTCGTCCGCGAGCTCTTCGGCAGCACGCGCGACCGCATGGTGCGCGAGGCGGGTGACGCGATCGACGCGCTCGCCGCGACGACGCCGCTCGTGCTCGCGTTCGAGGACCTCCACTGGGCCGACGCCTCGACGCTCGACCTGGTGGGCGCGCTCGCGCGGCGCGGCGGTGCGGCGAAGCTGCTCGTGGTCGCGACCTGGCGGCCGATCGAGGCGATCCTCGCCGGCACACCCGTACGCGCCCTGAAGGAGACGCTCCTCGCGCAGCGGCGCGGCCTGGAGCTGCAGCTCGAGGTGCTCGACGCCGACGGCGTGGCCGAGCACCTCCGCGCGCGCTTCCCGGGGGCCGAGGTGCCGGATCCGGTCGCGCGCCGCGTGCACGATGCCTGTGACGGCCATCCCCTGTTCATGCGGCACGCGGTCGACTGGCTCGCCTCGAGCGGACGGCTGCTCGTGAAGGACCGCCGCCTCGAGCTCGACGTCGCGGCCGAGGCGCTGCAGATCGACCTCCCCGAATCCCTGAACAACTTGCTCACGCGCGAGGTGGAGCGGCTCTCCCGCGACGAGGTCGAGGCGCTCGAAGTCGCGAGCGTCGCCGGCGTCGACTTCTCCGCGGCGACCGTCGCGTGCGGGCTCGACCACGAGGTCGTCGCGACCGAGGCGCTCCTCGAGCGCTTCGTGCGGCGCGGGCAGTACCTGCGCTCGCGCGGGGTGATGGAGTGGCCCAACGGGACCATCTCGGCGAGCTACGAATTCCGCCACTCGCTCTATCGCGACTTCCTCTACCGGCGCGTCGCCGCGGCGCGGCGCGTCGCGCTCCACCGGGTGATCGGGCTGCGGGGCGAGCAGGTCTTCGGCGCGCGCGTGGCCGAGATCGCCGCGCCGCTCGCGATCCACTTCGAGCAGGGCCGCGACCCGGAGCGCGCGGTGCGCTACCTCGAGCTCCTCGCGCGACTCGACGCGCGGCGCTGCGCGCACGCCGATTCGGCGGCGGCCCTGACGCGCGCGCTCGCGCTCGTCGAGGGCTTGCCTGAAAACGACCGCAGGCGCCGCACGATCGAGCTCCTGCTGGCGCGCGGCTCGGCGCGGCGCACGGCGGGCGGGATGGCGGAGGCGTCCGCCGACTACGAGAAGGCGGCGCGCCTCGTGGCGGAGTCGGGCGACCGCGCTCTCGAGCTGCGCGCGCAGCTCCTGATCGCGAGCGCGACGTCGTGGATCGACTTCGCGCGCAGCTGCGCCGCGGTCGCCGCCGCGCGCCGCCTGGTGCCCGGGCTCGCCGACGAGGGGACGCGCGTGCTCGCGCGCGGCGTCCTCGCCTACTGGGACCTCCTGATCGACGGCGACGGGAGCGGACTGGAGGAGTCGTCGCGCGCGCTCGCGCAGGCGCGCGCGAGCGACGACGCCGGCGTCGAGGGCGAGCATGCCGTCCGACATGCGTTCCTGCTGCTCGCGGCGGATCGCGCGGAGGAGGCCTCCGCGCTCGCGCGGCGCGGCCGCGAGCTCTGCGGGGCGGCCGACAACGCCTTCGATCCGATGGTGGGAGCGTTCGTCGAGGTGTTCGCGCTGCTGCGGTCGGCCCGGCGCGACCGCTTCGAGGAGCTGCTCGGCGAGGCGCGCCGCCACGCCGAGCAGAACGGCCATCGCACCTTTGCGCTGCTCTTCTCGATGCTCTCGCGCTGGAGGGACGTCGAGGACGGCGAGGACGGGGCGGCCGACGTCCAGCTCGCGGCCGCGCTCGAGGAGGCGCGCGCGTTGAAGCACGTGTTGAGCGAGCGCCTCGCGCTGGCGCTGCTCGCCCGCCTCGCGGAGCGGCGCGGCGATCCATCCCGCGCTCTTCAGCTCGACGACGAGCTCGCACGCGGCGCGCGCGAGCGCCACGTGCTGATGCAGTGGATCACCGATCTCGCCCGCCAGGAGAAGCGGACCCCGGCCCGTTCCCGCCCGGCGTCGCCCGCGAAGCGACCGCGCGCAAAGCGCGGGTGACGTCCCGCCCGGGCAGCGCCGCCTGCAGCGTGACCGGGAACGGCACCGGCGGCGGCAGGAGGTCGATCCGCTCGCGGGCGAGGCGGGCGTGGAGGCGCTCGCGCACGAGTCCGGGCGCGACGAGCCGCTGCGCGCGCTCCACCAGGAACTCGACGCGGAATTCGAGGCGCGACTCCTCGATCTGGTCGAGCACGACGCGCTGCCGCGCCTTCACGCCGACCACCGCGCCGATCGCCGCGTCGACCTCCTCCTCGAGGATCCGGCGCACGCGCGTGGAGTCGGTGCCGAGTGCGACGCGGACCTTCAAGCGCACGAGGAAATCGCGCTCCGTGGCGTCCCAGTTCACGATCGCCTCGCTCGCGATGCGCGCGTTGGGGATGAAGATCGTGTTGTTCTCGGCCGTCTGCAGGCGCGTGGACCGCATGCCGATCGCCGTGACGCGCCCGCTCAGGCCGTGCTCGAGGTCGACCCACTCACCGACGCGGATCGGCTGGTCGAGCAGGATCTGGATGCCCGCGAAGATGTTCTTCAGGACGTCCTGCAGCGCGAGCCCGATCGCGAGGCCGCCGATGCCGAGCGTGGTCGCGAGCGGCAGGACCGGCACGTCGAAGATCTGCAGCACGGTGACGACGACGACGGGGACGAGGACGATCTGCAGCCCGAGACGGAACGACGGGACGAGGCGCTTGAGCTCGGGGTGACAGTCCACCCACGCGACCGACACGCGGATCAGCAGGCGCCACGCCTGCCAGCTCACGACGACCACCGCGACGGCGAGCTCCATCCGCCGCTCGTTGGGCCGCCACGGCTCCTTCAGGAAGAGCTGCGCGACGACGTCGACCGCGGCCAGCAAGAGCCCGGTCCGGACGATCGGCGAGAGCCCGGCGACGACGGCGTCGTCGAGCTTGGTCGCCGTGCGCTCCGCGGCCCGGCGCAGCGGCCGCAGCAGCACGAACTCGAGCAGGAAGCTCAGCGCGACGAGCGCGACCAGCGCCGCCGCCGCCGCCAGGAGCGGCGACATCGGAAGTTCCAGGCCGAGGACCGTGGTCGTGTCCGATTCCACGGAGGTGCGGCGCGGGCAACGGATGTACCGGCGGCCGAAGAGGAGATCTTCCGTCCGACGGCGCGGCGCGACGGAGCGCTCGCCGCCGGAAGGCGCGGACGAATCTGCAATCGTCCGCGCCCCCGTCGCGCGCCGCATGAGCGCTCGCGCCGCGAGTTTCCCGCGCGTCGCTAGACGCGGATCTCGCGGAAGAGACCCTCGGCCGTCCACTCGCGGAACCACGCGCCGAGCTGCCCGAAGAGCACCTCGGCCTTCTGCTCGCGCGCCGCCTGCGAGTCGCCCTTGCTCGCGGTGCGCACGACGGCGGCGATCGCGGCGCCGAGCGGCTTCCCGGCGACGAGCGAGCGGAGCAGCAGGTACTGCTCGCGCGAGAGGCGGGCGCGCCAGGGCTTCCAGTGCTTGCGGTAGACGGCGATCCACGTCGGCATCCGGGCCGGGATCGACGGTGCCGTCTGGTCGATGACCGCCTGCAGGTAGCCGTTCACCGGGAAGGCGAACTCGAAGAGGCGCAGCGCGGGGATCGTCACGAAGACCGCGTCGCTCCAGCGGTCGGGCGGAATCGACTGCAGCCGCTCGAGCGCGACCGGCGCCGCCTGCGGCGCGTGGAAGACCTCCTCGACGGCGCGCTCGAGCGTCGCGAGCTGGGCGAGGAAGGCGCGGCGGCGGTCGACCGCGCGCACGCGGCTCTTGCGTGCGATGAATCCGGGGACGTCGGCGCCGTAGTCGTTCAGGTTGAAGCTCTTCGACGGGCGGCGCGTCACGTACTCGCGCATCAGGTCGTCGAAGGCGTCGTCGCCGAGCGCGTGCGCGACGCCGGCGAAGTCGAGCTTCAGCACGTCGCGCAGGCGCAGGAAGTAGCTCGACGCGTAGACGTCGAGCCGCTCGCGCGCGTTCATCTGCGCCGACGGCAGCAGGAGGTCCTCGAGCCGCTTCGCGCGCGCCGGCAGGAGCCGGCGGATCGCGCGATCCTCGGCCGCGACCTCGGCGCCGCCGGGGTGCATGACCGCGGCCTGGAACCAGCGCTGCAGCGCGTCGACGGAGGCGGGGGCGGCGCGCGTCACGCGACCGCCTTGCTGCGCGCAGGGCGCTTCGGCGCGCGCCCGCCCGCGGCCTTGCCCGCGTTCTTGAACGGCGCCGCCTTCTGCAGCTCGGCGAACGTCACCTCGAAGCTCGGGATGTCGTCGTCCCATTCGAGGATCGTGGCGCGGCCGCCGGTGCGCCGCTCCGCTTCGGCGTAGATCTCCCAGACGCGCTCGATCACCGGCTTGCTGTGGGTGTCGACGCAGTGCGTCCCCTTGTCGGTGTGGCCGGCGATGTGGATCTGCGTCACGCGGTCGAAAGTGACATGAGCAAGGTACTCGTCCGGCTCCCAGCCGTGGTTGCGGCAAAAGACGTAGATGTTGTTCACATCGAAAAAAAGGCCACAGTCGGCCTCGTTCGTCAGCCGCCCGATGAACTCCGCCTC
>Ga0137325_1000373_pt1 | contig 10494 bp, 6 predicted proteins | sample EasRivERMZT469_2_FD_102294 | JGI IMG/M metagenome (GOLD analysis project Ga0137325, IMG submission 102294) | Soil microbial communities from meander-bound floodplain in the East River, Colorado, USA - East River MetaG ERMZT469_2 | ecosystem: Environmental > Terrestrial > Soil > Floodplain ...
CCCCGACGACGACGGCGATGTCGGTGCCGGCCCGCTGGACGGCGACGACCTCGCTCGCGATCGCTGTCACCGTCCGCGGGTCGACGCCGTACTCGCGGTCGCCCATGAGGCTCTCGCCCGAGAGCTTGAGCAGCGCGCGGCCGAACGCGGCGGCCGGCAGCTGCGGTTCGGCGAGCTCCTCGTGGGGGGTCGTCACGACCCGGCGACCGAGATCCGCGAGAACGCCTTGACGGACGCGCCCTCCTCCTGGAGCGCAGCGCGAACGGTCTTCGACGGGTCGCGGATCCACGCCTGCTCGAGCAGCGCGCCCCCCGGAGACGCCGCGAGGAATCGCTTTGCGAGCATGCCCTCGACGATCTTCTCGCGGGCCTGCTCGGGCTTCGACTGCACCTCGTCGGAGTTGAGGAAGATCTGCCGCTCCGAGTCGAGGACGTCCGCCGGGACGTCGTCGCGCGACGTGTACTCCGGCGCTGCGAACGAGATGTGCATCGCGAGCTCGCGCGCGAGCTCGGCCGTGCCGCCCTCGAGCTGTACGAGCACGCCGATCTTCTTCGCGGGCGGATGGACGTACGACGCGAGCGTGCCGCCCTTGAAGCGGGCGCCGTCGACGACGATGATGTTCTCGCCCAGCTGGGAGATCAGATCGACGCGCTCGGCCTCGAGCGCCTCGGCCGCATCTGCGCCGTTGCCGTTCGCCGAGACGCGCTCGAGCGCCTTCTCGGCGAACGCGCGGAACGCCTCGTTCTTCGACACAGGCTCGGTCTCGCAACCGACGCCGACGATCGCCGCCGCGTCGCCGCTCTCGCCGCTGCGGTACGAAGGCCACCTGCTGCCGCGCTACGTCGACCCGCGCGGCCACGCGACGCAGTGCCGCGCGCCCGGCGGCGTCGTCGCGCGCATGAATCCCGAGACGCGCGAGTGGCAGCTCTTCGCCGCCGGCTTCCGCAACCACTACGACCTCTGTTTCGACCGCCGCGGCGCGCTCTTCACCTTCGACTCCGACATGGAGTGGGACGTTGGGCTGCCGTGGTACCGAGCGGTTCGCCTCGTCCACGTGGTGGCGGGCGGCGACTACGGCTGGCGCACCGGCTCGTCGACGTGGCCGGAGTGGTACGCCGATTCGCTGCCGCCGGCGTGCGAGACGGGGCGCGGCTCGCCGACCGGGATGGCCTGCTACGACGGCGCGCAGTTCCCGGAGCACTTCCGTGGGGCGATCCTCGCGGGCGACTGGTCGCAGGGGCAGATCCTCGCGTTCCATCCAAAGCGCGTGGGCGCGACGTTCACCGCGGAGGTCGACGTGCTGTTGCGGCCGGCCGCTCGCCGTCTCCGACCTGGTCGTCGCGCGCGACGGCAGCGTCCTCTTCTCGGTCGGCGGGCGCGGGACGGCGGGTGGGGTCTATCGGCTCTCGTATGCGGAGCCGGCGGGCTCGACCCATCCTGTGCAGACGCCGCCGTCGGGAACACCGGACGTCCCGATGGCGAAGACACCGCAGTTCACCGAGAACACGCCGACGCGTGAGCTGCTCGCGGCGCTCGGCGATGCCGACCGCTGGGTGCGCTACCTCGCGGCGCGCGCGCTCGAGCGGCGCGATCCGGCGACATTCGAGAGCGAGGCGCTCGCACTCGCCTCGCCGCTGGCGCGTGCCGAAGCGCTGGTCGCGCTCGCGCGCGTCGGGCTCGTGAGCTCCGACCCGGCGGCGTGGAAGCGGCGGCTGACCGCGGCCGTGCGCCTCGTCGCTGCGGAGGGTGAAAAGGCCGCGGATCCGAAGCCGAAGACCGTGTCGCCGGGTCCAATCGACCCGACGCTCGTCACCGCGCTGCGCGCGCTCGAGCTCCTCTTCCAGGGTCGTGACGGCGAGGAGCTCGCGAAGCGGCCCGCCGAATTCGCGACCGTGCAGGCCGAGCTCTCGCCGCTCCTGCTGAAGCTCTTCCCGACCGGCGCGCGCGACGCCGACCGCGAGCTCGCGCAGCTGCTCGCCTTCCTCGGCGATGCGGCGGCGACGCCGAAACTCTTCGCCGCCTTCCAGAAGGAGCCGTCGCGCGTCGAGCAGATCTGGCTCGCCTACTGCCTGCGCTGCTGCAAGGACGGCTTCACCGCGCCGACGCGGACGGCACTCGCGCGCTGGCTCGACCACGGGATCGCCGAGTGGTCCGGCGGCCACAGCTTCGAGGGGTACCTGCGCTACGTGCGCAGCGACGTCGACGCGCTGCTCGGCGACGCCGAGCGCGCCGAGCTCGCCGCGGAGGTCGCCGCGAAGCGGGCGGTCGCGAGCGCGCTGCCGGCGGCGGCGGCCCAGGAGCCGCGCGACCTCGACGCCGTGACGACCTTCGTCGAGCGCACGCGCGCGTCGCCGGTCCGCTCCGAACAGGAGGGCGCGCGCCTCTTCGCGAAGGGCTGCGCGAGCTGCCACCAGGTCGCCGGGCTCGGCAAGTCGGTCGGCCCCGACCTCACCACGGCCGCCGGCCGCTTCAAGGTGCACGACCTGCTCGAGACGATCTTCGACCCGTCGCGCACCATCTCCGACCAGTACCGCGCGACCAACTTCTTCCTGAAGAACGGCGACGTCGTGCAGGGCATCCCGACGCTCGACGACGGGAAGCGCGTGGTCCTCGTGGAAAGCAGCGGTCTCCCGCGCGAGCTCGACGCGAGCGACGTCGAGAGCCGCCGCGTCGCCTCGAAGTCGCTGATGCCGCAAGGGCTGCTCGACGGGCTCTCGCTCGAGGAGATTGCCGACCTCGTCGCGTACGTCCTCGTAGGGAAGGCGGTCGAGCCGGAGCCTGCGGCGGGACCGACCTGGATCCCCCTGTTCGAAGACGAGACGGGCGCGAGCGCGCCGCTCGTCGCGAAGGCGCCCGACGGCGCGCCGCTCGCCGCGTCCGACTTCGTGATCGAGTACGAGATCAAGCTCGCCGCGCCCGAGCTCGAACGCGGATTGACGTTCCGGGCGACGAAGGACGCGAACGGCGCGCTGCACGGCACGCGCGCGATCGCCGGCGCCGAGAAGTGGGGCGCGCTCGCGGACGACGCGGGTCGCGGCATCCTGCAGCAGCCGAAGTTCGAGATCTGGCACGTCCTCGCCGACCCGCACGGCTGGAACCACTACCTCGTCCGCGCCGCCGCCGGCCGCCTCGTCGTCGAGCTCAACGGCGGCGTCACCGCCGACTTCACCGACCCCGACGCCACCGCGCGCGCCGCCTCCGGCCTGCTCGGCTTCGACGTCCCCCCCGGCCCGGCCGGAGCGCCCCGCGACTTCGCGATCCGCAACGTCCGCATCCGCGTCGCGAAGCATGCGGCGGGTCAGTGAAGAAAAGCAGCGCGGTGCGCCGACTCACCACCCCTTCGCGACGTCGATCCGCGTCGTCGCTCCGGCGTCGATGCGCACCTGCCAATGGTGGGAGAGGCCGGGTTGGTCGTCGATGGGAGGTCTCGTGTCGGATCCCGTCTTCTGGCCGGCGCTGTCCGACGTCCAGACCCACACTTCGTATTCGCCGACCGGCAGGTTGAAGATTCCGAAGTCCTCGCGGAATGGTTGGGTGGAGAGCTGTACTTCGTTTGATTCGTAGCCGGCGCGACCTGCGGACGCGGCGAGCCATCGCACGTGAAGGGCGACATCTCGAGACGACAGGTCGGGCGGAATGTCCGCGAAGCGGAGGTGGCCCGCCGGCAGCAAAGTAAGGCGAAGCGGCAAGTCGCTCGACGCCTCGGGTTGCGGCTTGATCCAAGTGAGCGGCGCGTAGCCCGGCTTGAAGAGGAGGAGCGATCCGCGCGCGAGAACGACGTCGAAGCAGCCGTCGCTTCCGGTCACGCTCGTCTCCGTGTTCTTCGCATCGGGCACGTTCTCTTCGAACGTGCCGAGCCACGGTCTCACGGCCGACTGCGGCGAGACAAGAACGCCTTCGATCGCGGCTCCGGACGCGTCAACGACGACGCCGCGGCAGTGCGCCGACCGGCCGAGCTCGATCACTCCGAGGTCGATGGTCTCGTTGCCGCGGAACGTGACGGTGCGTTCGGTCGACTCGCCGGATTCGAATTCGAAACTGACCCTGAAGTCGCCGGGTGGAAAACCGCGGAGCTCGAATTCGCCGTCCTTGAGCAGCGCCTCCTGACCGAAACCCGACCTCCCCTCCGGGTCGATCTCCGTCAACGGATCGACCATCCACGAAATCTTGGATGGTGCCCGCTTCTCCGCGCCCGCGGCGAAGTCCACGTGAATCGCGCCGGTGTCGGGAAGCTCGGGAAGGACGATCGTCGCGTTCGCTGTGCCCGGCTTGACGACCACCTCCTTGGACAGCAGGAACCAGCGCGGCTCCGTCGACGTCAGGGGCTCGTCTGCGAAGACCCGAGCACGCAGATCGAAAGTGGCAGGTTTCAGTTCGCGGAATTCGAACGGATTCCTGCCGCCGATGCAGTTCGCGCTGCCACCGGGACCGGTGAGTACGACTGAGAGATTGCGATCCGTCGCAAGTCGGCCGTCGCTTCGCACGACGCGGCCGGAGATCGAATCCGCGGTGGGACCGGCGGCGGGAAGGCGGACTTCGAGGCCGGTCCGCCGTTCGCCCGCGCCGAGCCGGATCGGAATCGGGAGGGCCGATCGCGCCGGGAAGCGCTCTTCGGCGGTCGTGACCCACAGTTCGTGGTCGCCGGCCGAGAGGCCGGTGAGTCGGAAGCGGCCGTTCACATCGGTCAGCGCGAAGGGCCGCTCCTCTTCGTGGAGCGCACCGACGACGACGCCTGCCTTCGACCGTCCGCTCGCATCCACCACTCGACCTTCGACGGAGGCGGCGCGCGGCAGGGTCAGCGTGACGCCTTCGATCGTGTCGCCCGCGGTGATCGTGAACTTCTCGGCTGCGGTGGCATGTATCGGGCCGCACTCGGCGACGAGCTCGACCGGCGCTGGTTGCGGCGCAAGCGCGTCGAAGACGAAGCGGCCGTCGAGTCCCGAGCTCGTCGCTGCGACATGCTTGTGGGAGGCCCGGGATTCCCCTTTCAATTCAAGCGACGCACCGGCGACCGGCTCGCCATCCTCATCGACGACTCGCCCGGTCATTCGCGCGCCCGGCACCGCAACGAGCTCGACTGCCAGACCGGGATCGACGGCGGCGCTCGCGATGCCCCCGATTCCGTCCGGCTTCACGAGCGCCAGCGACGGACCCGGCAACCAGAAGAGGACGCGGCTGCCGATGGCCGCCGGCGCTTCGACTTCGAACGACCCCGCGCTGTCGGTCGTCGCGAGTTGCGGCGCGTCGATGTCTCGCCTCGCGACAGCGATGCGCTCGTTCCCGATCGGCGTGCCGTCGCCGCGGAGCAGCCGCCCGTGGATCCGCGCCATTGCGCCGCCGGCGGACGCGACGATCCGCGCGCTCGCCGTCTCGCCGGGCCGCAGCTCGACTTCGACCCCGGAGTAGTCGAATGCGTGGCCGCTCGCCGCGGCTCGGAAGGTGTATTTGCCCGCCGGCAGATCCTCGCGAACGAGCCGACCGTCCTCCGGAATCGCGCGGCGCTCGAAATCCGGCGGCGCCCTGTAGCGGAACGATGCCGAGGGAGGCGGGCCGGAATAGGTGAACTTGCTCACGGCATCGCGGACCGGTCGCCCATCCGGATCGACCACCGTCAGCTCGAGACGCGTCCGCGGCTCGCTTCGCAATCGCAACGCGACCGCATCGACACCGAGAGGGATCGGATCGGAATGGTCGGGCCGGAATCCGGGCGCGAACGCGTTCACATGGACGTCCGACAGCGGCAGTCCCTCCAGCGTGAAGACCCCTTCGCTGTTGCTTCGTGCCGTAGGCCAATCGAATTCGATGCGAGAGAGGTTGAAACCGAGGACCCATGCGTCAGCGACCGGCCGTCCGTTTTCGTCGACGACCGTTCCGTGGATCGACCGCGCCTCGTGCAATACGAGCGTGAGCCCGCGACTGCGACGTTCGTCGGGCGCGAGCCGGCACCGCTCCCACGTCGCGACGAAGCCCGGCTTGCGCGCGCGCACGAGTCCCCAGGCGAGATCGAGTCCGTGAAACGCGAAGCAGCCGTTTCGATCGGTCGTCTTGGTCGGAGTCGTCGGCCAATCGTCGCCGTGGTCGTAGCGCTCGCCCGCGACTTGCCAGGCGACCTCGACGCCGCCGAGCGGTTCTCCGATGGCGTTGACGACGCGGCCGTCGATCACGGTGTCGTCGCTCGACGGCTTCGAGGCCATGTCGCCCCGCGCGGGGTCGACAGGCTGCGACGAAGACGCCACCGCCGCAGTGTTCCTGGACGCATCCTGCGGTGTTGCGATCGCTGCCGCCGAGGCGGGATCTGTCTGACCGTGTCGCCACCACGTGCCGATCGACCCGATCATCAAGAGCGCCGCAGCGACCGCAATCGCTCCGCCGGCCCACGCGACTGCCCCCGCGCCCACCGCCGCATGCGGCCACGCGAGCGGCACGATCGCCGCGAGCCACCGCTGCTCGTCCCCGCCGTTGCGCGCCGTCAGCGTCTCCCGCAGCAGCTCGACCGCCCGCTGCAGGCGCGTCCGCACCGACGCCACCGGCATCTCGAGTCGGCGCGCGATCTCGCGCGCCGAAAGCTCCTCGAAGAAGCGGAGCACGATGATGGTGCGATACTTCTCGTCGAGGCCGCGGACGGCGTCGATCACTTCGCGCTGCGTTTCGAGCCGCTCCGCCGCGGCATCGGTCGGCGGCAACGCCTCGCGCGCCGCCACGACGCGCTCGAGCCGTGCCCGTCGCGATTCGCTGCGCCGGAGCTTCAGCGCGACGTTGGTCGCGACGCGCCGCAACCATCCCGCGACCCGCTCCCGATCCGCCGGCGGATGGGACGCCGCCGCGAGCCAGGTTCCCTGCGCCACGTCGTCGGCAAGCGAGGCGTCATCGACCAGTGCGCGAGCGAGGGACCGCACGAACCTCCCGTGTGCGAGAAGCTCGTCCCACGCCACCCCTTCATGCGCTCCGGCCATGGTCTCGTCTCCCGCCGTCCGTGAGCAGAGGGGCCTCGACGAGAAGCCCCGCGTACCTCTCATCCCGCGGAATGGCGAAGTGACTCAGACGATTCTGACGAGGGTCGGGCTCTTCGGTAGCTTCCTGCCCCCCGACACCTGGAGCGCCCCGACATGATCGTCCCTCGCACGACCCGCACGAAGATCCTCGCGAAGTTGCGCGCGAGGGTGCGCGGCCGCAAGCCGATCTTCATCGCGAGTGCCGGCAGCGGCCTGGTCGCGCAGCTGCTCGAGAGCGCGGGCGTCGACTGCGTGAACACCTTCTCGGGCGCGCGGCTGCGCGCGAACGGCATGGGCACGATGTCGATGCTCTGGCCGATCCTCGACAGCAACCGCCAGACGCTGAACTACACGCGCGAGGACGTCATGCCGGCGCTGAAGGGCGACGCCTTCGTGTGCGCCTGCCTCAATCCCAACGATCCGCTGAAGGACATGCGCATGGTCCTCGAGGAGTGCAAGGCGATGGGGGTGATGTCGGCGTCGAACATCGGGCCGTCGATCTCCTACGTCGACAAGGGCAGCAACATCCGCCGCGTGCTCGAATCGGCCGGCGTCACGCTCGCGAACGAGATCGCGATGCTGAAGCTCGCGCGCGAGATGGACATGGTCTCGATCGGGCTCGCCTTCGACGAGGAGGACAGCTGCGCCATCGTCGAGGAGGCGCAGCCCGACATCTTCTGCTTCCACGCCGGGACGACGAAGGGCGGGCGGCGCGGCTTCGATTCGGGCGAGACGATCGAGCAGACGGCGCAGCGCACCGAGGCCGCCAACCAGAAGCTGCGCAAGCTGAAGAGGGACCTGATCCTCGTCGCGCACGGCGCGGCGATGGAGACGCCGCCCGACGCGCAGTACATCCTCGACCACACGAGCTGCGACGGCTTCTGGACCGGCAGCTCGACCGAACGGCTGCCGATCGAGCGCGCGGTGCTCGAGACGGCGAAGACCTTCGCGGCGCTGAGCTTCGACGGGCGCAAACGGGCGGCACGCAAGTAGGCGGCCCGCGCGAGGAATCCCGACCATGCCGAAGAAGACGATCGCCGTCCTCGCCACGCTCGACACCAAGGGCGCCGAGGCGCACTTCCTCCGGAAGCAGCTGAAGGAGCTCGGCAGCAAGGCGCTCGTGGTCGACATGGGCGTGCTGGGCGAGCCGGCGGCGCGCGCCGACGTCTCGCGCAAGGAGGTTGCGCGCGCCGGCGGGACGCCGCTCGCGCAGCTCGCCGCGAATCCCACGCGCGAGGCGGCGGCGCCGGTCATGTCGGCGGGCGCGACGAAGATCCTCTTGAAGCGGATCGCGGCGGGGAAGGTGCACGGCGTGATCGGGCTCGGCGGCCTGCAGGGGACTGCGGCCTGCACGGCGGTGATGCGGGCGCTGCCGTACGGCGTGCCGAAGGTGATGGTCTCGACGGTCGCGTCGGGCGACACGTCGGCCTACGTCGGCGTCTCCGACATCACGATGATGTTCTCCGTCGGCGACATCCTCGGGCTGAACGCCTTCATGCGGAAGGTGCTCGCCAACGCGGCCGGCGCGGCGCACGGCATGGCGCAGGTGAAGGTCGCGCTCGCGGCGACGAAGAGGAAGAAGGGCGCGAAGCCCCTGATCGGGATGTCGAACCTCGGCGTGCTGACGCAGGGGACGCTGCTCGCGCAGGAGCTCTTCGCGAAGCGCGGCTACGAGGTCATCGTCTTCCACGCCGTCGGCACCGGCGGGCGCGCGATGGAGCGCATGATGCGGCAGGGCATCATCGGCGCCGTCTTCGACTACGCGATGGGGGAGATCTCCGACGCGCTGTTCAAGGGCTTGCGCGCCGGCGACGCCGACCGCATGACCGTCGCGGGCGAGCTCGGGCTGCCGCAGGTGCTCTGTCCCGGCGGCGCCGAGCACCTCGGCATCCTCGTCTCCACGCCGCACGCGCTGCCCGACCGCTGGAAGGACCACCGCCACGTCTGGCACAACCCGGTCGTCCTCGCGCCGCGCCTGAACGCCGACGAATTGAAGAGCGTCGCGCAGGAGGCCGGCCGGCGGCTCGCGTCGACGAAGGGCAACGCCGTGCTGATGATCCCGAAGCTCGGCACCGGCAGTTACGCGAAGCCCGGCGGTCCGCTCAACGACCCGGCCGGCGACGCCGTCTTCTTCGCCGAGCTCAAGGCGTCCACGCCGAGCACGATCGAGATCGTCGAGCGCGACCTCCATGCCGAGGATCCCGCTTTCGTCACCGAAGCCGTCGACCGGCTGATCGGATTGATCGAGAAGCGATGAGCGCGGCGGAACGCGGCCCGCTCGCGGAGCTGCGCAACCGCCGCGGCGAGCGGCTCGAGTTCGCGTTCCATGCAGCCGCGTCGCGTGCGGTCGTGATCCTCGCGCACGGCGTGACGTCGAACATGGACCGGCCCTATCTCGTCGAGCTCGGCGACGCACTCGCGCGCGCCGGGATCTCGGCGTTGCGCTTCTCGTTCTCGGGGAACGGGAAGTCGGAGGGGCGCTTCGAGGAGGCGACGCCCACGAAGGAGGTCGACGACGCGGCGGGCGTCCTCGACGCGCTGCACGCCGCCGGATTCACGAACGTCGCCTATGCGGGCCACAGCATGGGCGGCGCGGTCGGAGTCCTGCTCGCAGCGCGTGATGAACGCGTGCGCGCGCTCGTCTCGCTCGCGGGGATGTTCCACGTCGCGCGCTTCTTCGAGCGCCACTTCGGAAAACTCCGCCCCGGCGACCCGATGCTCGGCAAGGCGAGCTGCCCGTGGTCGCGCGCGCTCGCGGACGACGCGGCGCGTCACGGCTCGCTGGACGCGGCGGCGGCGCGCGTGCGCGTGCCGTGGCTGCTCGTGCACGGCGACGCCGACGAGATGGTCCCGCTCGAAGACGCGAAGGATGCGAAGGCCGCCTGCGAGTCGGGCGAGACGCGGCCGTTGAACGGGAACCGCAGAGACCGCGTAAAGCTCGTCGAACTCGCGGGCGTCGACCACCGCTTCGGCGGCGCGGTCCCGCGCCTGGTCGCCGCGGTCGTGCCGTGGCTCGTGCCATGGCTCGTGAAGGAGGGGACTGGAGATGGCTGATCGGGCCGCATCATCGGACCTGCCCGTACCGACGAGCCTCCGGATCGACGCGGTCCTGTCGTCGCCGCCGCGCGCCGCCGTCTTCCGGACGAAGGTCCGCGTCGGGTTCATCGCGGGGGCCGTGGCGTACGTCGCGGTCGCCGTCCTGGTCGCGATCCTGACGACGCGGGAGGCCGGCCGCCTCGAGCGGCTGCGCGACCGCGGCGTCGTCACCGACGCCGTCGTCGAACGGAAATGGACCAGCGGCAGGAAATCGAGGACGAGGCACGTGAGCTACACGTTCACGTGCGACGGAAAGGTCTGCAGCGACGAGGCCTCGGTGTCGTCGAGAACGTACGATGCGGCCGTCCCCGGACATCGGATCCGGATCACCTTCGACCCCGCGGATCCGGAGAACACGGAGGTCGGGAGCGTCACGCAGGACGTGATCGACCGGCATTGGCTCTTC
>Ga0137325_1000375_pt1 | contig 10491 bp, 14 predicted proteins | sample EasRivERMZT469_2_FD_102294 | JGI IMG/M metagenome (GOLD analysis project Ga0137325, IMG submission 102294) | Soil microbial communities from meander-bound floodplain in the East River, Colorado, USA - East River MetaG ERMZT469_2 | ecosystem: Environmental > Terrestrial > Soil > Floodplain ...
AATATCTACAACTACAATACTACCTGGGTCAACAAGGAGACGGTTACAGGTAAGCGATTCTATGCGTACCAGTGGGGGTACATCAATACCGAGAATAGCGGCCTGACCTACTTCCCCGGGACCATCGACGGTACCTGGGACACAGGCGGGCGGTACGACACCAGCGGCGGGGCGAATCAGGGACCCCCAGGCGTGGCGGGTCCTATGGGCCCCAAGTCGTTCTCGCTACAACTCCCCGTAACGGGCGACGAGGTGGGTATGTTCTTCGCCAAGGCGGCGTTGACTATCACCCAGATCAACGTAGTGGTCCGGGGGACTACCCCGGGGGTGACCTGGAGCCTCCGCTACGCTACCGCCCGCAACGCGGCGGGTACCCCGGTGATCACGGCGGATACGAACACCACATCTACCGCTAACAACACCATTACTACCTTCAACAATCCGAATATCCCGGTGAATAACTGGGTTTGGCTCAAGGTAAACGGCACCTCCGGGGTCGTTCTTGAGTTCGACATGAGCCTTCAGTTCTAACCAAGGAGATTAACATGACCCTCGCATATAGTGTAGGCGTAAACAGCGCTCGGCTGGACGCCATCGAATCCACCATAGGCGTATCCGCTAAGCTGCGGATATACACCGGCTCGGCCCCCGCTGTGGGCGCGGCCTCTACCGGCACGCTGCTGGTGGAAATGACCCTGCCCTCGGACTGGATGGCCGCTGGGGGCGGCGCGGCCCCGGCTACCGCCAAGGCCAAGCTAGGTACCTGGTCAGGCACGGCGGTCGGCGCGGGTACGGTGGGTTACTTCCGTATCGTCCCATCCGCTGCTGCGGCTGGGGCGGCAGGTGAGATTCAAGGTACCTGCGCGGCCTCGGGCGCTGATATGAACTTCGACAACGCGGTGATCGCGGTGTCGCAGGTAGTTACGGTCAACACCTTCACTCTGACCGCCGGCAACCAAGTCGCGTAACGGGGCCGTGTGGCCACTAACCTCTACTGCGTTGGAGACCAATGCTTTGTCCACCCCACTGCGGGCGACAAAGCAACCAACCTGCCTAAGGCAACTAATACAGCTGCGGCGGGGAGCGCAACAGAGGGGTGTCTAAGAAATTGGTGGGGCGGATCAGGCAACGTAGTTAACCGCACCGTTTCTTCTACACCTTCCGTTAACCAGTCGTACTACTTCGGCAGGTTCACCAGCCTACCTCTTCAAGCTCAGACGATCCCGGCTCAAAGCTGGAACTGGGCTATGATCGTGGGGGAGGGGTCCAACTCAGCCAACACGTTTATCTGGCCCGTCATGTATGTATGGCGGCCCAGTAACAATACTGTAGTTGGCTATATCTTTGACGCGGCAGCGGCTCCGGGTACGGAGATAGCTGCTACCCCTGGTACGGCTACTCGCAACTATACAGGCGCGTCGGTCACTACCCAAGAGGGGGACCTGCTTGTAGTCGAAGCCTGGATGTCGGGTACTCCTGGTGCTAGTAACTATACCCAGACCTGGAGGATAACCGACAAGGCATCGGCTATTGTCTCCCCGTACACCATCCTGTTCAAGCCTGAGACGGTATTGTGGCCCACTACGGCTACGGCCACGGTCGCCCCCACGGCGGGGACCAAGGCTACTAGCCTGCCGCTGGCCCAGAGTGCTAGCGCACCTGCTGGTGAGTTTGTGTGGGAAATGGCTACCCCACCTAACGACACCAACCAGCAGCCTCGTACAGTCACCACTCTAGCCAATACGAATCCCCAGTCTGGATTCTATGGTCGGTATTCAACGGGTCCGTTAGCGGCTCAGACCATCCCTGTACAGGATTGGGGGTGGGAGCTATCAATAGGTGAGACGAACGCTAGCGTCAACTTGTTCTGGTGGCCCGTTCTATACGTGTGGAGGCCCAGTAACAATACCGTAGTGGGGTATGTCTTCAATGCTAGCGCAGCCGCTAGTGCGTTGGAGTTGCGGGTAAACGCCGACCCCCAGTTGGATCAGATATTCACTGGGGCGTCTGTTACGCTACAAGATGGGGACATACTGGTACTGGAGGTATGGGCTGCGGGTTCGCAAGGGGCAGCTACCTCCTACGGTCCCACGATGTGGGTCAACTCGTATAACTCAAACGTACGGTCCCCATACGTTATCCTGCCCTACACGGCCCCGGCTGCTAACGCTAACTTGTCGGTAACAGAGGCCCCGGATACAATCTCGGCCTCGGCTACTGTAGTCACCCCGCCCGTCCTCGCTACCTTGACCCGGACGGAGGCCCCGGACACTATCTCGGCCACGGCTACCGTGGTCCCCTTCCAGGTCATCAACGCTACCTTGACCAGGACGGAGGATACGGATGCCCTTGACGCCGACGCTAGCTCGGTTAGCATCCCCAAGCTCAGCACGCTACAGGAGGATTTCGAGGCTCCAGCAAACCCCGCCAAGTGGGATACTACAAATGTATTCAACGGTAGCGTCGTATTTCAAAACGGGGTTGGCGAGTTTACGGTCACGTCCACGGTTAACTCCACCCATGCTAGTCTTATTGCTGTAGAGAATTTCGACTTCAAAGACAGTTCAGTTTACTATAAGGTTGTTCGGCCCTCCCGGTGGACCGCTGACGTAGGGGGTGGGGAGTTAGCGTTTACCGTTGAGACGCCTGGCGACAATAGAATTGACTGGACAATCTACTCTAGTAGCGAGCTTGCGATCGTCAAGTTCACCAATAATGCTTGGGGATTCCTCAAGAGTGTAACAACTAACTATTACAACGAACAAGATACCTATAGGTGGCTGAGGATTCGGGAGACTGCGGGAACGACTTACTTTGAGTCGGCCCCCAGTACCGCATCTAACCCGCCCATCGAAGGCGATTGGGTCGTAAGGCACTCCGTTGCTACCAATACGTTGCCCATCAATGCCGCCATAAACAACGTCAAAGTTGTTTATAGGCTTTGGGTAAGTAATGCCGCTATAGGGGCGCAGACACAGACGGCGCAGATTGACGGGTTAAACACCGCTGCTAGCGGTGCCCCTACGGGTCCTAGCACCGCTACCCTGACGCTCACCGAGGCCCCCGATACTATCTCGGCCACGGCCAAGGCCACGGCAGGGGCGACCCTGACTAGGACGGAGGCCCCAGACACTATAGCTGCCACGGCGGGGGGTACCGCAGGGGCGACCCTCACCAGAACTGAGGCCCCCGATACGATAGCGGCCACCGCCTCGTCGGGGATGACGGCTAACCTGACCCGCACCGAGGCCCCCGATACGATAGTGTCCACGGCCTCGTCAGGTCTCACGGCTAGCCTGTCGGTAACAGAGGCGGGGGATACCTTAATTGCGACGGCGGGGGCGGTAGCTACGGGGGCCCTCACACTTACTGAGGCCCCGGATACCATCGCGGCTACCGCCCAGGTGCTCCCCTTCCCGACCATCACGGCTAACCTGACGGTACAGGAGGCCCCTGACCAGGTAGCGTCGGCCTCCGGGTCACCAGCTGCGATCGCGGACTTCTTCAGGACGGAGGCCCCCGATACTCTAGTTGCTACGGCCACGGCTACGGTTGGGGCGACCCTGGCTAGGACAGAATCTCCCGATGCGTTGTCTGCTACGGCCCGGGTAGTCGCGGGGGCTACCCTAGCGCGAACCGAAGCGCCAGATTCTATAGCCTCTTCCGCAACCTCTCCCGCTACGGGGAACCTAAGCAAGCAAGAGTTTGACGACACTATCTCCTCTATCGTCCGGGTGGCGGGGGTGGCTAATCTATCTATACAAGAGGCGGGGGATACCCTAGCTAGCACCGCGTCAATACTTGAAGGGTCCACCGCAGGGTTAACCGTTACAGAGGCCCCGGACACGGTAGTCTCTACAGCTACGGTAGCCGACCCTATCTCATTCGCTACCCTGAACGTCACGGAGGCCGGGGATACGTTGATGGGGTATACCCATCACGCCAAGAAGCGGGTGATCCTGGTGACGTAAAAAAAGGCCCCCGGAGGGGCCTCTTGTCACTTCTTAGGTGGCGGTTTCGGGGGTTTCTTTTTCGTACCCATACCGTTCTCCTAGCATTTGTGGGTTGGCTTAGGCCGATGCTTGGGCTTCGCCTTCGGCTTCAGCGGCACCGGGGTCGCCGGTGGGTGGATACAAGCCGGCATCATGATCGGTGGGGCCTGTACGGGGGCGGCGTACGCCACAGGGGGCGGGGCCGGTACGTGGGGTTTAACCCACGCCTGAAGCTCGGGGTTACACTTCGTGAAGGACCCGGCGGACTTGTGCCCCCCGTTCCACGAGTAGCAGGTAGGCTCATCCGTGAAGCCCCCGGCGTTGGCGCCGAAGGCGACCAGGAGGCCCGCAAGGGCCAGGTATTTCATTTGGTGTTCCAGGTTACGGCCTTGACTGCCCACATCTGGGCGGTCTGGGCCTCGGTGATGGCGATGGAGAGCATGCGCTTTTCATCCGGGTCGGTGCTTTCAGTACGCAGGTCGTTGAGGTTGTCGATGACGTCCGCAAACTGCCCCTTGATAGCGTTGACCGTGGGGTTGCCCCCAGGATTGAAGGTAAGGCCCACGGCCCTACCCCCAAATGTCAGGTCATCTTTGGTCACTTGGCTTCCTTTCCGATGTGTTCACCGATGATAGCGGAGTTCATGGCGCCGAGGCCCCGAACCGCGTCCATCATCAAGAGCATCAGTTCACCCTTCTCCTGGGGGTAGGCGTTGCCGTCCAGAGACTGCATCGCCATGCCGATCACGCGGACGTTCTCGCGGACCACGCAGGTGGGTTCCACCTTGGCCCCATTGAGTCCCAGACCCCAGCCTGGACCAGCGAGTCCCAGTCCACCCGACGCGCCGGTACAGGGACCGGAGGCGGGGCCGGACATCGCGATGCCGGGCACGTTCTTGACCGTCTGCGACCCGGAGTGGTGGTAGTTGACGTTGCTGGTAGACGTACCGGATTGCACATTCTCGATCTTCCCGGTGTAGTTGGAAGTAGAGTTGGCGTTGACCGTCTGCGTCGTGGGGCCCGATTGGTCGATCACGACCACGTTGCCGAGGGCCCCCGATTGAGACCCGGCGACGGCCCCCGACTGGGAACCGGATTGCGACTGAGCGGTGGCGTCGTTGGTGTTACCAACCGCGACGGCCCCGGCCCCGGATGTGCTCTCGGAGCCCGATTGGCTCCCAGAGGTAGAAGTGGACTCCTGTGCCTGGGCGCCGAAGGCGGCGAGCAGGGCTAGGACGATGAGAGTGTGTTTCATGGGTTCCTCGATTGGGTTAATAAAAAGCCCCGCCAGGCTTGTAGCTCGGCGGGGCTAGGTGCCTTCAGGCCCCCGGCTTAGGGGTTGACGAAGACGAAGCCCTTGAGCAGGCCGAAGCTGCCCGAGGCGCTGGAGGTCGAACCGGCACCGGAGAAGCCGGATTGCTGAGCCAGACCCAACGAGCCGCCGACTTGGCTGGAGGTAGCGGTGTCCTCGTGGAGCGACAGGGTATTGCCGCCTTCCGAGTTCACCGTGGTGATGTTCTGCGAACCTCCGGTGCTCGCGGCGGTTTGGGTACCGCCGCTGACGCCGATCAGCGCCGAGCTTTGCTGGCCAGCCGCCAGGGCACCGCCGCTCGTGGCGGAGGTTCCGGTGGCGCCGGCAACGCCGACCCCGATGTCCAGAGCGAATGCGGAGGTAGCGGCCAGCAGGGCCAGAGCGATGAGAGTCTTCTTCATGATGAGATTTCCTAAATTACACGTGTATCCCAGAAACTGCTGGGCCAGGTTGGACCCCCTCCGGGGTTCAATACTTGATCGCGATGGCGAAAAGCACCACCGTGAGGCAAAGGATGAAAAATCCGCCTAGGGCGGGACGGACGGTGACGGGGGCGGGACGGTAGCCTGAGTAGGCGTAATCGACCCCCTTGGAGACCCGGCTGAACCGGGCGGTAGTTGAGTTGTGCTTAGCAGGCAGAGAGACTTTCATGTGATCCTTAGGTTTTTGGTTAATTTCGAGTCGGTACCGTATCTTACTCGATTTTTTGAACCGGGGGGAACTATTTTTGGTTAGTGTAGGCACCGGTAGGTTCTGACCCGTCCCTGGCCCCAATCTTACGGATGACGTGGTCGAGGCGGTTCATCTGGTCGGGGTTCACCTCGCAGGTAGCTAGCCACATGGAGGCATAGTCTATGACCTTGATAAGGTCCTCGATCAGCTGGCCCTTGTGGGGGGCCCTCTCGGCATACTTCGTGATGTTCCCTTGGTACCAGTTCATCTTCAAGCGGATCGCCCGCTCGTGATGCTGCTCCCCGGGGGCCGTCTTATAATGTGCTCCTTGCTCAGCCATGATAGCTCCTGAATAGTTTGTCTGCTTCCTTGTTCGGGGGCCCCATCTCAACCAGGGCCTCCTTGGCGGTGTCTGCGACGTATCGCATCAAGTTGTTCCCCATTTCTACCTCCCGGGTAGCAAACAGGTAGCACTCGAACATATCGGCCCAGGATAGGCACCGTTGCTCTACGGGGGTCAGGTGGAGGGGGGTCCCGTTCACCATCGCAAACTCCCGCTCGGCCTCTATGCTCGTCTGCTTGAGCTTGGGGTACTTCTTCTTGCCGGTATAGGGAATGTCCCCCGTTACCGACTCGGCCAGGTCGTGCGTTAGCGCGGCCTCGATCAAGTGTAGGTTCCCAGGCATGATCTCTCTGATGATCATCGCTACCCCCCACGAGTGGGCGGCTAGGTCCTGGTCCTTAATGACCGGGTTAGTATGGTACCGCCTAACGGTACCCGCGTTGTAGAGAATCTTAAAGGCCATTTCAAATCCTAGTTTGGAAGGAGTATCTTACCCGGTTAGCCCCGGGCCGGGGGAGGCCCGGGAGCAAAACCGAATCGAGCCGGGGGCGCTTTTCGCGGGGGGGTCTGGACTACCCCCCACAAAATTTGGATCGCGCCTCCTAGAGGGCGGGCTTGCGCCTCTTAAGCCATTCCATTGCGGCCCGGCGCCAGTCGGGGGCCCCGCAATCTTGGGCGTACTGCATCGCCCAAAGGATGTCGCCCTTCTTGTAGGACTCCCAGGCCCGGAGGAGGGGCATGACTACTTGGATGAAGTAGGGGGTCACTACGGTGTAGTCCTTCTGCAGCCAGTAGCGGCAGTCCTCATCGAACGCCTTGCGCTCTCCTGGCTCGTCGTACAGGGGGACGGGATGGACTACCCCCTGGTTGTACGGGTCGGGTACGTCCCCGGAGAAGGCACCGATGTCGAGCAGCTTGAAGTGGTCCTGGTACAGGTGGAGGTCGTTGGTGAACTGGTAGTAGACGCCCACGTCAACCCCGATACCCCGGGCCACGTACTCCTGGAGGAACGACATATGGACGGCGTTAGCTCCGCAGGCCCCCCATACGAGGTCATTGCTACGGTTACACACCGTCATATCCAGTTGGTCCCCGACCCGCAGGGAGAAGTAGATGGTAGTGTTACAAGGGAGGTCCTTACCGCCCGACGCCATCAGCGGGAGGTCCTGGGCGGGGTCCCACATGGCTACAACGGCGCGGCGCGAATCGGGCCGCTCGGTGAGCTCCTTAATCACGGCGTCTAGCTGGTCTACCCCGAAATGCTCTCTCCAGCGGAACCCATAGGCCCCGTTGAGGGTAGTGCCGTCGTCGCTGTACTCCCGCATACGGGGCACGAACTTGGCCGGAGTCATCAGGTCATTGCTACCTGATATCATCCAGATAGCCTCGAACAGGTGGAAGAACGGGTTGGCGTCCCGGCGGGGCTCGAACAAGACCCGCTCCATAGGGTTGGAGTACTCCAGGATGGCTGGGAAGGGGAGCTTCATCACCAGCCCGTTACGGCTAGTTGACTCGGCCCCCTCCAGGTTCAGTCTCCAGAGGGCTTCGGGGAACATCCCATTGATGTTCCGGGTTACGATGTGAATCATGACGGTTCCTTATATTGGGCTTTCGCCCTGCCTTTATGGTACTTGATACGGACGTACTTGCTGAACTCGCAGAGACAGTTTTGAGTGTCGTGGGCGGTTAGCGCGTAGCCGGTGTTTCGCTCGATCAATAGCCTGATGTCGTTGACCTCCTTTGTAAACTTGGGGGGATGGATATTCTTGCTGGGGTCCCGCTCGTGTAGGAAGTTCAGCCCCATCATCGAGCCGGGGCCCGGGGCGCAGAAGGTCCACCAGTCGTCAGCGTAGTCCAGGAGAGGGGTGTACTTGAGGTCCGCTATCACCTGGGCCGATAGGAAAGTGCCCAGCCCCTTAGCCTCGTGGATGATCTTACAGGCTTCGGATAGCAGCATCCCCTTCTTGATCGACCTACACCGGTAGTAGCAGTCATCCAGGACCCGGGCCATAATCTCTTGCTTGGTCTCCCCGCCCTTGGAGAACCCCCCGGTGACCATATAAGCCCCGGTCCAGACCTTGGGGGAGATAAGAGAGAAGTGGTTGATCTGTTGGACGAACTGGTCGTGGCTCCACATGAGGGGAAACCCAATGTGCTCCAGGGTAGGGGGCCAGTTGATTACCCGAGCGAGGCACATAGAGAAGGCCAGGTTCTCGTGGTGCCGGTAGGGGTCCCGCCAGTTCTTCTTGATCCATCGGGTCACCTTGTCGTCCTCCCGGCGGATGTTACAGAAGCGGGTCGTTCTCATGATATGGTCGGTAGTCCACGGCGGGGGCTTTCCCTCCTCCTCCCGGCGAATACGCATCGCTTCCCGCTCCCGTATCCAGTAGTACAGGTCGTCTTCGTACATCATTTCTTGTCCTTGTCGCTCATACCCTTCACGAACAACCACGCTACAACGATGATTGTAACGCAAGGTACGCCCACGGCGATAAAGAGGGCAATCATGCCTTCGACTGCGGTCATAGTTCATACTCCCATTTGAGGGCATCTTCCAGGGTCGTAGCGGTAACCACTACGTCTATAGGGAACACCTTGATATAGTAGGTCAAGTTGTTCTTCTTGCGCCAGCCCTTGTTCCAGCCAGCCTTGTGTAGCTCCTCCCACATGATCCGTTGGACCTCTAGCTGGGCCCCGACGATGCGGTTGTAGCCCACGCTAGACATAGGGGTTACGCCGGTTCCAGGAGGGATATGAGTTGGAGGTACTGATCCTTCTCGTAGTTGATAGTGGCTACCTTGTGCTCCCCCTCCTTCGTCAGCCGGTTTTGGAGTCGCTTGATCGTGTTCCATTTGTTCCTCGTCAGTTCAGGGTTGAATTTGTTCTTGCTCTCGTTGGTAGCGCGGCGGGCCACCACGCGGTCGAGGCAGACGTTGAGAGGGGTATCCAGGAAGGCATAGATGTACCGCTGGGCGTACCTCTTGGAGTGCTCCCCCATCGCCCCGTAGTAGGTGCTTTGGAGCAGCCCCTCGTGTACCACGTGACCGTCGCCCTGGTACTTGTCGATCATATCCATGACCTCCTGGGCGGTGCCGACCGTATCGACCCCGCCGCAGTTGTTCTCGTAGCCCCCCAGTAGGAACACCGGGAGCTTCAGGTCAAGGAGGTCTAGGCGGTAGCCTATGATTTTCCTCCTATTGTTGATCTCGTGGATGTAGTCGATGGTCGCGGCGTTGTCGATCAGCGTTCGGACGGCGGTGGTCTTACCCGCCCCCGAACAGCCGTGTAGTTTGAGTATCATCACCATGCTCTCCTTGCCTTGAGGGCGTCGTTGAATCGGGTTTGCGTGCGGTCTTTGAACTCCAGGGCCTTCATCACGTCCTCGTCCTTGGTGTCCTTAGTACCAATATGATGGACCATTACGTGGGGGGCCGTCTGGCCTTGTCGCCAGACCCGGGCGATAAGCTGCTGATAGTGTTCGAGGTTCCACGTAATGCCGAACCAGCAGACCGTGTTACAGGCCTCCTGGAGGTTCAGGCCGTGGCCCGCGCTAGCGGGATGGGCGAGCAGGACGGGGACCTGCCCGGCGTTGAAGCGGTCGATAACCACCTGGGGATTCTTGACCTTGCCGAGGTCGATGGCCCCCGGGAGCCGCTTGAGTATCCGGTCGGCGTCGGCCTGGAACTCGTAAGCGACCAGGAGAGGCCTGCCTTGCATTTCCTCGATCAACTCCTCCAGGGCGTCAATCTTCTCGTCGTGGAGGTCGATAGTCCTGCGGTCTGTCTCGATGTCGGTATAGATAAACCCGTTGGCCATCTGGCGGAGCTTCACCCCTACCGCCGCTGCGTTGAATACGGCGATGCTCTCGTCGTTCATCTTGGTGACGAATTGATCTTCTAGCTCCTTGTACTGCTTCCGTAGGGGCGCGGGCAGTTCTACCGGGATGAAGTTGTTGATAAGCTCCGGCATATCAAGGTGGTCGCGGGAGTCCATACGCAGGAGCTTATCGTGTACCCGCTTATAGATGATCTCCTCTGCCCCCCGGTTCAGGTAGTACTCATACACGTTCCCCGGGGTCTGATGCATAAACTCCTGCCGGAAGTGGGTGATATACTTGCCGAGGCTTTCCCCGAAGTCTACCACGTACATCTGACCGAATAGGTCCTGGACCCC
>Ga0137325_1000389_pt1 | contig 10365 bp, 9 predicted proteins | sample EasRivERMZT469_2_FD_102294 | JGI IMG/M metagenome (GOLD analysis project Ga0137325, IMG submission 102294) | Soil microbial communities from meander-bound floodplain in the East River, Colorado, USA - East River MetaG ERMZT469_2 | ecosystem: Environmental > Terrestrial > Soil > Floodplain ...
CGTAAATAGCACTCTTGGTATTACTGGTCTGACCACTGCAGCTAAGATAAAGACAACTGGAATCTACGCCGTTGCTGCACCGCTCTTGTTTCGTGATTCGACAGATGCGACAACCGTTATGTCGATGGCCGATACGGGTCTCGGAATTACCGGCACGCTTGGCGTGTCAGGACTTTCGACATTGACCGGTGGTTTCAATTCCAATGCGGCATCGGCCGTGAACAGCACGCTCAATATAACCGGATTGACGACAGCTGCTAAGATTCGCACGACGGGCGAGTATGGCGTGGCGTCGCCGTTCAATATCTTCGCTACCGATGGTGTGACTCCGCGCGTACAGGTGGCCGATAACGGTCCACTGGTGCTGACCGATACCGGAACTGATGCTTACATCCGGTACGCGGCGAGCGGAAACACGACAGGTCAGCGACAGTGGCGCGCGGGAAACATCACCGGCAACTTTGTTATCGGCGGCGGTGATGATGCGGCCACCACATGGTCGACTCTCGCTCGTGGCACCGAAACAGATGGAATCGCTAACGGATGGTTCTGGGGAGAGGCTGTTACCAATGTCGACCCGCTGCTGTCGTACGAGACATCGCTTGGTAATGACATCTATAAGTACCTGAGCCTGAGCGCGGCCGAGCTGCGCGTGGGTACAATCGTGGCGCAGGATTACATCGCCACCATTGGCGGGCGCGTGATGGTTGGCCCCACCACGCAGTTGACTGAAGATCTGACCGATACCGATACGCAAATCTTCGTTAAGCACAACGAGATGGCCAGCGGCGACCGCGTGTATATGGAGGGCGGCGGTAAGGTCGAGTTCATGGCTGTGACTAGCGGTCCCACCGATATGAGCGGCGGCGGCACCGTGTCGTCGATTGTGCGCACCGGGGTGGCTGGAGGCGTGACTACCGCGACGATACCAACGCATGTCGCTGGCGATATTCTTGTTCTTATCTCATTGCGAATCGGTTCGAATTCGCCTCCAACGGCTGGCACGTCGACAGGTGGAGGAACGTGGCTCAATGTGTGTAGCGGAGGTAGTGATTCTACGTCGTACCGCGTGGCGTATCTCGTGGCGACAAGCGCGGCCGAAACCACTGGTACATGGTCAGGCGCCACCCATCTTTTTGTGATGGTCTATCAGGGGCTGACGTCGCCCTACTTCGGCGCGTGCGCGTCGACGGGAATAGCGGGCGGCTCGGTAGCCACGTTGACCTATCCCGCCCTGACGTTAACAGATAGCGATGGTTCCTCGTTTATCTTGCGGGCCGGCACGGTCAACAACGCCACTAACGTGGAGACATTGCCTCCCACGAGCAGCTACTCACTCGTGCTGGATCTTGACGACACGCGCGACTCGGCGCTGTGGACCTCGACCAGTGGGCAGACAACGGTGGTGCAGGATAATGTCACGACCAACGCCGTCAGCGCGACGCGCGGCCTAAGTCTGGAATTGCTAGGCACAATCACCACGGGCACCCCAACGGGCGCTGGTCCCTTCCGCTACGACGTGACTCGAAACCTCGATGGCTCCAGCATCAATTTTTGGTACAAGGGCGACGCCATCTTCAACACCGGAACTACTGGTGATGGGTTCTGGGACATCTACTCAATCCAGAGCGTGAAGGGTGGCAGTGAACGTGGCCCGACGCAGTGTGCGAATGTGCGCACCGGCACGACCTACAACGCATGGGCGCCGCGGTTCTGCTCAGGAAATCTGTACGGACTGTACGGCAATCCTGCGAGCAATGTGTATGGTACTGCGTTCGGCGATTATACCGATGTGTGGGGCCAGATTGATACAACTAATGGTTTCCGATTCTTCGAGGGAAGTACCAACCAGAAACTGCGAATTGATCCGTCCGGCTACGTGTTGATTGGTACCGCTGGTTCGGGACAAGCGAATACGTATATCGACAATACGGCGCTCAAGATGCGCCGTGGCACGGTCGAACATGCGGTGCTCGATGCGACTGGGCTGCTGCTCGGCACGGTGGGCACGGGCGAAGAGAACGCGCTGATCACATCGACGTCGTGGGCCATGCGCGAGGGCACGACTAAGAGAATGGAATTGACCGGTGGCACGTTTCGTTTCTATGATAGTGGTGGCGTGAATTACCCTGTCGAGCTTACGGGAACGCCGGGCACAGGCACGTTCGGTTACCGACATTTGGGCGCGACGTATGCCAATCTTTTTATCAATGGTGCTACTGGTGCATTGGAAATCGCGCAGGGCACCAAGACTCGTATGTCACTAGTTGGCGATACTCTCACGATCTTTCGCAGTGGCGGTACGGCCGCGATCACGCTTAATTCAACCGATGGCGCCACGTTCGTAGGTGATGGCGGCGGGGTCACCAACATCAACGGCGGCAATATCCAGACGAGCACGATTACAGCAACCCAGATTGCGGCGGGCGCGATCACGGCCGACGATCTAGCGGTCGGATTAAGCAGTGACAATCTGATTATGAATGGCAATTTTGAGGAAACCTACGCGGGATGGCGGTGTGTTGAATCGGCCGGGATTGCGTGTCAGGCCGGTGGGGTGACCACGGCGGGCGGCTGGCACATCAGCACATCGGGCGTGGAAGGCGCGTACACGGCGGTCGTCGCCTATACGCCGACGCCCGGGATCGGCATGGCGATCGGATCGCGGGCGGTGCCCATTGATGATCGATCGACGTACTTTGTGCGGCTGTCGGTCTATTCGTCGGTCGCCAGCGCCACCGGTCTCTACGTCCGCATGAACGAAGCCGACGCGACCATCCCCACGCCCATGTGGCTGGGCAATGGCGGGTACAGCGGTGTCACGAATCGGACCGGGCTTAAAGACCTGATCGGTAACGGGAGCCATCCGGGCGGCTACGTGACCCACGAATTGCTGTACACGCCGACGGCGGGAACCAAATTCGCGTCGCTCGCGGTCTACAACTGGACGTGTGTCTCGGGCGGCGGCACGTGCCGGTACATGCTCCTCGATGGCGTGCAGCTGATCAAGAAGACCGGCAACCTGTCGGCGCTGTCGGCGAGCATGGGTACGATCGACATTCTCACTGGAGGTCATGTTAAATCAGGTACCGCGCTGCCTTCCGGGTCAGGCGATGGGTTTTGGTTGGGCCGCGATAGTGATACCCTCTCCAAGTTCTACATTGGTAATTGGAATGGCTCGACAGGAAACTATCTGTACTGGAATGGCTCCGGGTTGTCGATGGTGGGCAATCTCTCAAGTCCCGGTTATTGGTCGCTTGGACAAACGTCTGGATTGAATTTCGTGCAGACCGATGCCAACTTCTCTATCGCGAGAGGCGTGAATTTCGGCACGTCTGGGGCGTGGGGCAGTCTTTTTTCCATCAAGCAAACAGGTTATCCAGAAATCTACATGCAAGGAGGTGGAGGCGGTAGAGCTATCGTTGACGGCCCAGCGGTCGCGATTCTGCAAGGGAGCACGGCCATCGTGCGGACGCCAACTGGTGTGACCAGCACCGCGATTGAAGTGCAGGCTACCGACATCAAGATTGGCGTTACGGGGTCAGGGATCGCTACCACCATGAGCCCGTATTTCGATGGGCAGGTCACGCTGGGCACGAGCGCGAAGCGCTACAAGACGATCAACATGGACCTTCCGAACAACCCCACGCCCAAATTCGTGCTCGTGAACAAGGGCTGCGGCACGAGCGGTGGCAGCGGGTGCGGGGGTGACGAAGACTCGGCGGTCGGCTATTACTTCGCGCTGGGCAGCGTGACACCCGTCAATATCTACATGCGGAAGTGGGACAACAGTGGATCGTGTTACATCAGCGTGGTGACGGGCCTCGTTTTCTTTACCACTTGTCCTTCACCGTAAGGAGTTACATATGCGACAGAATTTGGTATTGATGTTCGTATTTTTCTTGCCAAGTGTGGCAACAGCACAGTTGACGTACGAGCAGCGCGCGGCGTACGCGAAGGATCCGTTGTGGATCGACCGGGTTGGGGTGGCTGCGCAACAGCAAGCCGTGATTGCGCAGGGCGAGAACCCCGCGACGTGTTGCCAGCAGTCCGCACAGGAAGCACTGGCTCCCGGCGCGAGTACGCTGTGCTCCCTGAAGATTGAGCCAGGGTCACCGACAGCGCCGACTTATCTGCAGCTGTCATCAACAGAGCGCCACAATGCCCGCGCCCGGTTGGCGGCCAACGTGATGCAGAACACCGCCATGTGGGCGCCCCGGTTCGCGGCTCAGATCGCATCTGATTCCTGTGTGGCCCCGCCGTTCACCGATGCCGCTCTGCAGGCGTACCTGACGCGGGCATGGGATCTGTGGGCGCTGACGCCAGAGCAAGCCGCGACACCAGTTGCTCCTCCTCCACCACCAGCACCAACCATCATTAAGGAGTAGTTGTGACTAGAACACGACAGGCAGTACTCATGCTCGCACTGGCGGTGACGCCAGTATTTGTAGGACTTGCACAAACCCCGACAGGAGCACCTCAGGTGGAACAGCCAACGCTTTCGAATGAACTGCGCCTAGAGCGCGAGAATCTGCTCCTCACGGCCCGCGTTAATGAGCTTGAGGGACAAATCGCGCAGCTCAAAGCACAGGTCATCAACGACCGCATCGCCAAGGCCGCGCCCACGCTGATTCAGAAATTGCAGGCGGCTGCTCCCGAGTGGGATATCAATCCTAACACCCTCGAATTCACAAAGAAGCAAGCAGTGCTCCCGACTCCAAACGGAACGCCGGCAGCAGCTCCAACTCCGAGGCCGTAGGTGAAACATGTTCGATCCTAACACGCTGTACGTATCGCTCAAGGCCGACAACGGCAAGTTCCTAGCTGCTGAAAACGGCGGCGGGAATGAAGGTGAGATGGATGGCGAAAATCCGAAAGGTCTCGCCGTAGCCAATCGTGAGAAGCCGGGCTGGGAAGGTGATTGGCAAACCTTCGCCGTAATTCCTGCCGGCGGTGATCAATACGGACTGCGTGTTACGGCTGATGGTGTGAGCCGTTTCGCCTGTTGCGAAGGTGAAGGTCAAACAGGCATTGTAGTATTTAATCGGCCAGATCTTGGTGCGTGGGAAAAGTTCAAGGTATGGCAGCGGCCCGAAGGTGTGAGCTTCGAGGCCGTCTGCCGACCTGGATTCTTTATCAAGGCGTTTCCGGACGGCAAGGTCACCCTCGAACAGCCGATGGTGGGAAACGAAAACGGAGAGATGGTGCCGAGCCCTACTCCGGGCGGGTACGAAACTTACAGCCCCGTAGTCGTGTACGGTTCTATGGGTGGCAGCGTAGGTTCGGATTCACTTTCCTTGCCTGTGCGCCGGACCAACGAGGGCTGGAAAGACGCTACTGGTTTTCGTAGCATCGTACTCTGCTCATTCTTCCCGGCGCTGTATTTCGAGAAGCATGATCCTGCCCACGTAGATTACGTGTTGGATTTGATGGCAGAAAACGGAATCAACGGGATTCGTGGCTTCTGTTACGTGGGTGGCGCAACGGGTTGGGGAACTCATCTGGGCGACGGGTGGCGCGGCCGTGAGGTACTCACAACAGGGATGACACGAAACGGTGAGCGGCTAGAAGCGTGGCCCGATGCACGTGATGTAGTGATTCGTCTGGGTCAGAAGCTCAAGGCGCGGAACATGTGTTGGGATGTCACCGCTGGTGACCTGCAGACGGCCGACAGCGAGGAAACACCGTACCGTCTCTCCGCAGAGGCACTAGAGTCCGCAGGCCTCCTCGATGTCGTGTGTCTCGCAGAAGTGAACGAAGGCTGGCAGAACAGCCGAAAAGGGAATGACCCGACACACTTTGCGAGATTGGTTAGTTCATTCGCTGTACGCGGAATTCCCTGGGGTACGTCGGCTCACCCACCTGATTCAACTGGTCCCGGCTACACGCGGAAACAGATGGAATACATGCAACGCAGTTCTTCAGTGGGCTGCTATCATGTCTCCACGGGCACGGTGGATCAGGTCAGGCACACGTTCAATATCCGTCACGACGAGGAAGGCGTTGGGTTCCGTATGCCCCTCGCCTCGACTGAGCATCGCGGTCCAGGTCCGGATGTTTCCAGTGGCGCGGTGAACAATGTAGATTGGGTAGCGTTTGTTGGTGTCATGACCGTGCTATCCGGTCAACTGTTTGTGCTGCATGTTTCGCAAGGTATCCGCGATTTGCCAACAGACCATGGCTGGGCGGCGTATGCTCCCTACATGGAGCGGACCACGAGACTGTGCCGCTTGATCCCGAGAGGCGCAGTAACGGGTATCGGTCACGGTGGGCGGGGCGGTACGGATCCCGAAAGTATTGGTGCCAGCACCCGTTCGGACGGTGCGTTCTACGGTGATAAGCCGGATGCGACGGATCAGTTCGAACGGATTGACTCAGCGGCTTATGGCACAGGCGAAGTCGCTGCGTTGTTCTATGGTGGTCACGGTCATCGCCGCGCTAAGATGGACAAGGTTTCAGGTACGTTTTACAACGCGAAAGGCGAGGCAGCTTTCGGTCCAGGTACCTTCGAGGGGAATATGGACTTCGGGGACTGTGGAGCCGGGCTGTTGTTCGTTGGGCGTCGCGCGTAAGGAGATATCATGCCCGCAGGGAAGCACAATATCTACATCGAACAGGGTGCGACGTGGTCACTTCCCCTGCGGTGGCAGGATGCTGACGAGGTTCCTATAGACCTCACCGGCTTCACAGCCAGAATGCATATCAGGAAGAAAGTCACGGACCCCGCGTACGAGATCGAACTGACAACAGAAGACGGTGGTATCACCCTCGGAGGTGTTGATGGCACAATCAACTTGTTCATTGGCGCCGCCGATACCTCCCTGATTGATATCAAAACCGGCGCGTACGATCTGGAACTAGTTTCTCCAGGTGGCGTTGTTACCAGACTCCTGGAAGGAGCAGTCACAGTCAGTTTTGAGGTGACTCGATGAATGACGATACCTTTGTTATCGTTGAAAACGATCCGCCAATTTCTGTCACGGTCGAGGGACAGGAAGTGGTGGTTGTGGTCGCGGAAGCACAAGAACCGACGATCATTAAAATTGGTGAAGGGGGTCCGTCAGTAGACCCAAACATGTTCTTCCAAGTGTTGTTGTACCTGTCGGAGCTGGACAACGAATCAAAGAAGCATACGGCCCGAACGAACCTCGGGCTGGAAACTGTTGACGGTGGCGTTTTCACGTAAGGAGTATCAATGGCAACTCGTATTCAGCTTCGGCGTGGCCTGAAAGCGGCCCTTCCCTCGACCCTTCTGCTGGCTGGCGAGCCACTCTTCTCAACGGATCGTGGCACGCTCCACGGGGCGACCGACGCGACCACCAAGATCCCGATCGTCCCGGCTATTGAAGACTTGGCCACTCTGGCCTCGATCAACGGACCAGCTGACTTTCTGATCATTCATGATGCCGACGGCACTGGTCAGAAGGAAAAGAAGATTCTGTTCGACAACTTCAAGGCTGCGCTGAACATTCCTGCTGGCGCGACCGACGAAAAAGTTGCCGTGGTGTCCGGTGGCACGGCCGGGTACATCTGGGGAACCGACGGCACGAACGGCGTTCTGCGTATGGGCGCTACGATGGGATGGACCAAGGAAGCCGGCAACGGGTTTGTCACCATTGACATTGCCATCGTTGACGGAGGCGCGTTCTAGCCATGCCACCACCGGTCATGCAGCAGAAGAGATCGGCGACGCCGGGTGCTGCTCCGACCGTCGCTGATTTACTCCCTGGACAGCTTGCCGTCAACACGAATGACGGCACGCTGTTCATGGAGCGCAACTCAGGTACGCCCCAAATCGTCACAATCGGGCGACCAATCACGATCTCCGCCTCTGCTCCTAGTGGTGGGCAAGACGGAGACATTTGGATTCAGTATACACCCTAGGAGAGACATATGGCTGGTTTCATTTTCAATGCTGGTGCTGATGGTCTGTCCTCTGAGGGATCAATTGATTGGATTGCTAATACAATCAAGATTCGTCCCGTAGCGACCGCGGCTGGTGTGCCTAGCAAGGATGCCAACTTCATGACCAGTATTGGTGTCACGGGTTACGATGTGACCGTGGCCTCCAAGTCCAAGGTCAGGAATGACACCCTCGACCAGATCGTGTATGGTTTCGCGAGTTTCTCATTCGTGGCAGTTCTGGCCGGTGTGGGCGAGATCAATCGAGCGGTTATCTTCAAATCGGTAACGAACGACGCGGATAGTATCCCAATCGCAGTCGTAGACATTACGCCTACAACGCCGAACGGGGCAAACATCAATGTGACAGTTTCCGCGAGCGGCGCGTTCGCTTCGCAGCAGTAACATGCCACACACTTTCGGCAATCAGACGACACTCGTTACCTCGTCGGCAACAACCATTACGTCGGCCGAGTACACGCCGACGGCTGGCTCGACGCTTGTTGTCTTGATGATATTCGTGGGTGGCTCTGTTGATCGTGCTGGTACGTTTACGAGCCTTCCAACGTATGCTGGCTTCAGGATGCGGCAAGCATCCAGCACGTCTGGGGCGTCCCCAAAGGAAGCCAGTAAAGAAGTCTGGTATCTCTGTGGCGGAACACTTCCCGCCAGCGGCACATTCGTCATTCCCAATCCGGGCGCGCTGTCCGTATCGTATATCGCCGCATCGGCCGTCGCTGACACAGGATTCGCGTCAGCGCAGGATAATGCTGGTGGAAGCGGTAGCGCTGGTGCGGTGGATCCATCCACGAATGTCAGTGCGAACGTAACGAATACGCTGGCTTTTGCTGTCATTGTTAACAATGACGACGCATGGGCACCAACCGGTCAAACAGGCACATCCATTGTTTCCCAAGACATGGGTGCCTACGGTATTGCTGCGCAATATCTTCCCCGCAGTGCGACCGGTGTGTTCGCAATTGGCTGGACGTTTGGTACATCCGCCCCCTATTCAATCACCTATTTCCTTGCCAAGGAAATAACGTTTCCGGGCGACCATCTCTACGGAGGTGCGACGACGCTGGCAATGGCTTCGGCGAATCCCATTACGTCAGCTACGTATACCCCACCTTCTGGTTCGACCGCTGTTGTGCTGATGATGATTGTTGCAGGCGCAACAAATCGCGCGGGTGGTGCTCCAACATACGGTGGAGTCACGATGACGCAGGCCAATTCTACACAGAAAGCTGCTGCATCTCCAGAAGCAAGCGTAGAACTGTGGTATGTCTGCGGGACGGCTACGCCCTCGTCGGGAACATTTGTCATTCCAAATACCGGATCACTTTCAATATCGTACGTGGGGTCATCCTGTAAAACTGGAGCTGGGTTTACTTCCGCTTTTGACGTAGCGATTGGTAGTAACGGAACTAGTACGACTCCGTCCTCGACCAACATGACCACCACTACAAATGGTGCTATTGTTTTTGCCGCCGCTGCTAGTGGCATGCAGACATGGGCACCGATTGGCTATTCAGGCACACCCATTTTCGACTCCGATCTCGGAGCAATCGGCGGTGGTGGTCAGTACGTGTTCAAGACCACAGCTGGTGTTCAAAACATGCAATGGTCCCAGGGTACATCTGATGATTGGGGCGCGGTCGCTGTTGCGTTCAAGCCGGTAGCCATTTCTGCTTTGGAAGCATCCCTGTCCTTAGCCACTGCGACATGGGCTGTTCCTGCCATGACTGCCAGTCTCCCCGGTGGCGTGAACGTCAATCCTCTGCTGTTAGCTCATCGTCGGAGAAGGATATAATATGCGATACCTGCGACAGAGTACGCTCAAGGTAATCCAGGTTGGTCCCTTCCTCGATGCCACCGATGGTGTAACAGCAAAGACAGCACTCACTGTCACGGTGCAAGTGTCGAAAGACGGTGCAGCATTCGCAGCCCGCAACAGTGCGACAGCGATCACGCACGACGCCGATGGCTTCTATCGAGTGGAACTTAGTGCAACTGATACAGATACAGCTGGTCCGCTCGTTATCAAATCATTTGTTGCTACTGCTGCCCCGGTCTGGCACGAATTCGCAATTCTGTCTCAGTCGAGGTATGACCTGGCGATCTTGGGATCAGGTGTGCAGCCGGTCAATCTCGTGCAGATCGACGGACTCGCGACGACAGGCAACAACGCGACGCTGAATCTCAAACAATTGACCGTCATCAATGACGCGGGCACGGCCATTCTGGCGATGAGTTCCGGTGGCAACGGATCCGGGTTGGAGTTGAACGGTAGTGGATCCGGGCGCGGATTGCGTGCAACGGGCGGTACCACAGGCAATGGCATTGAAGGCGCTGGCGGTGGTCTGGGCAAGGGGTTGCTCTGCACGGGTGGTGCGACCGGGCACGGGGCGGAATTCCTTGGGGGATCCTCCTCTGGTAGTGGCATACAGGCACGGGCGACAA
>Ga0137325_1000390_pt1 | contig 10356 bp, 6 predicted proteins | sample EasRivERMZT469_2_FD_102294 | JGI IMG/M metagenome (GOLD analysis project Ga0137325, IMG submission 102294) | Soil microbial communities from meander-bound floodplain in the East River, Colorado, USA - East River MetaG ERMZT469_2 | ecosystem: Environmental > Terrestrial > Soil > Floodplain ...
CGAAAGCGGCGGCGGCGCTCGACGCCGCCCGCCTCGACGAGGCCGACGCGCAGGGCAAGAAGGCGCAACGGCCGCTCGACCTGCTCTGGCTCTCGCTCGCGAGCACCGAGGCGACGCTTTCGCGCGGAGTGAAGCTCGCGAAGGACGTCGTGGCGAAGAACGAGCCCTTCGTGCCGACCGCCGATGCAGCCGCGACCCTCGCAGCGCCGCGGCTCGCGGAGATCGACGAGCGGCTCGCGCAATCGGCCGAAGTGCTCGGGCCGAAGGCGCAGCAACAGCTCGACGCGCTCGAGAAGCAGCCGCCCCCCGCCGCGCCGCCGCCGGCTCCCCCGCCCGATCCGAACGGCCCGCCGTCGCCGCCCGCGCCGCCCGACCCCGAGCTCCTGAAGAAGGCGCTCGCGCGCACCGTCGAGGTCGCGCCTCAGGTCGCCGACCTCGCGCGCGCGGCGCAGAAGGCGCTCGCGACGCCCGACTTCGCGGCGGCGCTGACGAGCGAGAAGGAGGCGCTCGCCCTGCTCGCGGAGCTCGAGAAGCTCTTCCCGAAGCAGGACCAGGAGTCGAACCAGGACAAGCAGGACGAGAAGAAGCCGGGCGACGACCCGAACGACAAGAAGGACGAGCCGAAGGGCGACGACTCGAAGAAGGACCCAGAGAAGAAGGACGGGAAGGGCGCCCCGCCGAAGGACGGTGGGAAGAAGCCGGAGATGTCTCCCGACCAGGTCCAGGCGCTCCTGCGCCGCGCCGCCGAGCGCGCGAAGCAGAAGCAGCAGGAGAAGCGCGACGCCGAGGAGAGCGTCCTCGTCCCGGTGAGGGTCGACCGTGACTGGTGACCGCCGCCGAGCGCGTGGTTCCGTCGCGCGGCTCGTGGCTCTCGCGCTGCTCGCGCTGCTCGCGGCCGCCGTCGCGTCTCCGCGCGCCGCCGCGCAGCAGGCGACGCCGCGCGTCGAGTGCCGGCTCGAGCGCGACCGCTGCTACGAGGGCGAGACGCTCTCCTACGTCGTCTTCGCCCGCGACGTCGACGACAGCGAGGCGCCCGACCTCTCCGCGCTGCGCGCCGACTTCGACGTGAAGGACCTAGGCCCGCGCAGCATGAACTCGAGCTCGATCCAGTTCGTGAACGGCCGCGTGGTGCGCCACGACCAGGTCGGGACGGAGTACCGCTACCTCGTCACGCCGAAGCGCAGCGGCCGGCTCGAACTCCCGGCGCCGACGGTGAAGGCGGGCGCGCGCAAGCTCGAGGGCGACGCGCTCACGCTCGAGGTGCTGCCGCCCGACGCGCAGGACGTCGCGCTGCTCCGGATCGAGCTCGCGCCCGCGTCGACCTACCCGCTCCAGCCGGTCGCCGTGAAGCTGCGCGTCTTCGTCAGGAAGCTGCCGCCCGAGCACCCCTCCGACGACGACGCCGACCCGATCGGCCCGCTCTGCCGCAACCGCCAGCCGTTGATCCCGATGTTGCATGTGCCGTGGGCCGAGCCGCCCGACGGCTTCTCCGGCCCGAGCGCCTCCGACTGGCTCTCCCCCCTCGTCGTCTCGCGGCGCGGCGAGCCGGGCGTCGGCTTCGGCGTGAACGACTACGTGCAGCGGGGCGGACTGCCCTTCGACGACCTCCTCGGGTCGCAGCGCGCCGAGGTGTTCGACCTGAAGGGGCGGCCGGCGAAGGACGAGGACGTCGCCGGCGTCGCCGCGTTGAAGGGCCGCGCCGAGCGCTACTTCGTCTACGAGCTCGACCGCACCGTCACGCCGCAGCGCGTCGGCCGCCATTCGTTCGGGCCGGTGACGTTGAAGGGGCGCTTCGTCGACGGCTTCGGCCGCTTCGAGGTGAAGGCGTCGGTCGCGCCGGCGCGCGCGCACGTCGGCGACCCGCTGACGCTCACGGTCGAGGTCACCGGCACCGGCAACCTCGAGAGCCTCGCGCCGCCCAACGTCGCCGCGCTGCCCGAGTTCTCCTCCGCGTTCCGCGTCTACGAGGCGACCGCGGAAACGAAGGAAAACGCCCGCCTCTTCACCTACAGCGTGCGGCCGCTCGCGGCGACCGTGAAGGCGGTGCCGCCCGTCCCCTTCTCCTTCTTCGACGTGGCGAGCGAGCGCTACGTCACGCGGCGCACCGAGGCGCTGCCGATCGAGGTGACCGCGGCCGAGCAGCTCGATCCGGGCGCGATCGTCGGCGGCGGCGCGAAGACGCCGGCCGGCAAGGACCTCGCGGCGCGCCACGAAGGCCTCTTCACGCACGACAGCGATCCGCGCGCGCTCGGCGACGAGCGCGTCGACTGGCGCATCCCGGCGGCGACGGCGGTCGCGCTGCCGATCGCGACTTGCGCGGCGGCCGGCCTGCTCGCGGCCGTGCGGCGGCGCGGCGCCGATCCGCGCGCGCGGCGGCGGCGGGCCGCGCCGGGCCGGGCGCGAGCGCGCCTCACGATCGCGGAGGCGGCGGCGCGGCGGAACGAGCCGGCCGCCGCGGCGCTCGAGCTCGGCGGCGCGCTGCGCGGGCTCGTCGCCGACCTGGCCGACCTGCCGGAGGCGGGGCTCACCGCCCGCGAGGCGCGCGACGCCGCGCGGCGGCTCGGCGCGGGCGCCGAAGTCGCGCGGCAACTCCAGGAGCGGCTCGAAGCGCTCGACGCGGCGCACTACGGCGGCGGCGCGCGCCTCGACGCGGCGACCCTCGACGAGGGGCGCGCGCTGCTCGACGCGCTGATCCGGGAGGTCGCCCGTGCGTGACGCCTTCGCGCTGGCGCTCGCGCTGCCGGCGCTGCTGCTCTGCAGCTGCAAGAGGGCGCCGCCGCTCGACGCGGTCGCCTCCTTCGAGCAGGCCAACAAGGTCCTGCTCGACGCGAAGAACGAGGACGACCTGCTGCGCGCGGCGACCGGCTTCGAGGCGGCGCTCGCGCGCGGCGGCGAGAACGGCGCGGTGCTGCACGGGCTCGGCAACGCGTGGCTGCGCGCGGGGAGGAAGGGGCGAGCGATCGCGGCGTACCGGCGCGCGCTCGAGTACCGGCCGCGCGACCCGTTCCTGCAGGCGAACCTCGAGCAGGCGCTCGGCCACCGCCTCGCCGCGGAGGAGCGGCCGCTGCCGCGCACGCTCCTGTTCTGGCACGACTCCCTCTCGTTCCCGGAGAAGGCGCAGCTCCTGGTCGGCTGCACGGCGCTCGCGTGCGCGCTCTTCCTGCTCGGGCGCGCGGCGCCGCGCGCGCGCCCGTTCGCGCGACCCGCGTGCGCCGGCGCGACGGTCGCGGCGCTGCTCGCGGCGGCGTCGTACGCGCTGGCGGTGCGCGAGCGCGACTTCACGCGCCACGGCGTCGTCGCCGTGAGCGAGGCGGTCGCGCGCAAGGGCAACGCGGCGAGCTTCGAGCCCGCCTTCAACGAGCCCCTGAAGGACGGCGCCGAGTTCGTCGTCCTGGAGCAGCGCGGCGACTGGCTGCGGGTGCGCGTGCGTGACGGCCTCGACGGCTGGCTGCCGGCCGACCGCACCGAGACGTGGTGAGCGCAGCGCCGCTACGATTCCGGACCCCGCCGACTCGAGGTCGCCATGGACCCCTCGTCCGATCCGCCGCCGCGCCCCCGTCCGACCCCCCCTCCCGCGGCGCGTCCCCCCGCCCGCCCCGGCGTCCGTCCTGCGGCGCGACCGCCGACCAGCGGTGCGGCTCGCCCCGCTGCATCCGTCGGCCCCGCGCGCCCCGCCGCCACGCGACCGCCGCGGCCGCGTGCCGCTCCGCCCGCGGCGCGCAAGGTCTCGCCGCGCCTCGCGCTCGCGATCGGCGGCGGCGTGGTCGTGGTCGTGGTCGGTGCGATCGCCTTCTTCCTCACGCGCGGCCAAGGACCGAGCGGTGCCGCGACGACGACCTCCTCCACCGCGTCGGCGCCTGCGCTCGACGCGAAGGCGCCCGCGGGTGACGCAGCGGCCGCCGCCCCCGCCGACCCGCCCTCCGATCCGTCGCCGGTGCCGGCCCCCGTCGCCGCGCCGCCCAAGCCCAGGCTCGACGCCGCGGCCGTCGACGCGAAGCTCGCCTCGGTCGCGACCGCGGCCGACGCGCTCGCGTTCGGCGACACGGTGAAGAGCGAGACGGGCGACGCCGCGCTGGCCGACCGCTGCTACGCGAAGGCGCGCGCGCTCGAGCCGGACAGCGCCGAGGCGAAGCGGCGCCTCGACGTGCGCCCGTTCGACCCGGTGAAGGACCTCCCCGGCTTCGGCGACCTCGCGACGTCGAAGGTCGTCTACCGCATGAAGGCGTTCGAGGCGCTCGACGAGAAGGAGATGTCGCGGCCGGAGCGGCAGGCGCAGGTCGAGGCGTGGAACGGCGCGCGCAAGGCCTTCGAGGAGCGCGCCGCGCTCGAGGAGACGGACCCGTTCATCGGCCGGCTCGACGGCACGCTCAACGCGCTGCGCGACAAGGCGTGGTTCAAGGACCTCGAGTACGAGATCGTCGACGCGACGAAGCCCTACGCGCTGATCGTCCAGGTGAAGGGCGACGCGGCCGAGCGCAAGCGCCGCGTCGAGGCGGTCGCGAAGGCCTACGCGCCCTACCTCGCGGCCTACGACAAGAAGGTGCACGGCTGGCTCCTGCCGCTCTCGCCGAAGCCGCCGAAGATCGACCCGACCTTCGTCACCTGGATCCTGCTCGACTTCCCCAACTACGAGAAGTACTTCGTCGAGGCGCGCAACGCCCCGCCGATGCCGGGCATGCGCGCCCACTACGAACGCGACACCAAGCGTGCCATCACCTACTCGCCCGTCGTCGAGCGCGCCAATACCGAGTTCGTCGTCGGGGTGCAGTCGCTCCTGCACGAGCTCACCCACGCCTGGGTCGACCGCATCGCCTCGTTCGACGGCGGCAAGAGCTACACGCTCGAAGCGATCCAGACCCACTGGTTCAGCGAGGGGATCGCCGAGTACATGTCGTGCCAGTTCATGGACAAGGACGGGACGATCCGCTTCCAGCCGTGGCGCTCGCTGCGCGTCAACGAGGCGACCCACAAGAAGACGCGCATCCCGATGAAGCGGGCGCTCGCGATCCGGACGACCGGCGACCTGCAGCGCCTCGCCGACGACTACTCGCGCGACGCGGCGACCGACCCGCGCCGGCGGCTGATGACGCAGGTCGAGCTGAGCAGCGGCTTCTACGCCGACATGTCTCTCTTCATCTGCTGGCTCGCGCACGCCGACCACGGCGCGAGCCGCGAGCGGTTCGAGTCGTACGTGCAGGACGAGCTGCGCGGCGAGGGCGACGGCGCCTTCGACAAGCGCTTCGAAGCGCTCCTCGACGGGCTCGACCTCGAGAAGACGATCGACGACTTCGCCAGGCGCGTGGCGAGCGGCGCCGAGGCGTTCGACGAGGAGTGAGGCAGCCGTGACCGACGCCGCCGTGACCACCACCTCCTGCCCCGGCCGGCCGACCCTGCCGGTCGGCAAGATCGTCGCGGTCGGTCGCAACTACGCCGACCATTCACGCGAGATGGGGAACGCGGCGGCCGATCCGCCGGTGCTCTTCCTCAAGCCGCCGAGCGCGCTGGTCGTGGGAGGCGGCACGATCGCGCTGCCGTCGTTCAGCCGCGAAGTGCACCACGAGGTCGAGCTCGTGGTCCGGATCGGGAGCGGCGGCGCCCGCCTCTCGCCGGCCGCGGCGGCGCACGCCGTCGACGCCTGCGCGGTCGGCATCGACCTCACGGCGCGGGACCTGCAAAGCGAAGCGAAGAAGCGCGGCGAGCCGTGGGCGGTCGCGAAGGGGTTCGACGGCTCGGCGCCCGTCTCTCCGTTCGTGCCGGTCGACGATCCCGCGGAGCTCGCCGCGTGGGAGCTCGCGCTCGCCGTCAACGGGGTGGCGCGCCAGCGCGGCAGGATCGCGCAGATGACGCTGCCCCTCCCCGAGCTGGTCGCGTTCGTCTCGTCGCGCTTCCGCCTGGTCGCAGGAGACCTGATCTTCACAGGCACGCCGGCGGGGGTCGGCGCGGTGCGCGCCGGAGACGCGGTGGTCGCCACGCTCGGGCCGGCCGGCGCCGCCGCTCCCCGGAAGGCGCGCCTCGAGGTCCGCTTCACGGCGCCGCTCGACGGTTGAGATCCTCGGGGTTCCAGCGCTCCGGAGCGGGCGGCTCCCGTGAGACCCTTCAAGGCTTCTTCACGGCGCCTTCACACGCCGCGCGTAGCGTCCGTAGCGAGTCGGAATCGAACCCGAGTCGCAAGGAAGGAAACCACGATGAACGTCCGCAGCTCCTGGCTCGCGCTCGCAGCATGGGGCCTGGTCGCCCTGCCGGCGCTCCCCGCGCTCGGCCAGAGCACCGCCCGCGGCCCCGACGGGCAGACGCCCGCCCCGACGGCGAAGGCGCTGACGAAGGAGGCCGAGGAGAAGGTCTCGGTCGACGAGACGATCGGCACCTACAAGCCGGTGTCCGGGATCACCGGCAACCTGAGCTCCGTCGGCTCCGACACTCTCAACAACCTGATGACGATGTGGGCGGAGAGCTTCAAGGGGCTCTACCCCAGCGTCCGCATCCAGATCGAGGGCAAGGGCTCCGCCACCGCGCCGGCGGCGCTGATCGCCGGCACCGCGCAGCTCGGCCCGATGAGCCGCGAGATGAAGCCGACCGAGAGCGACGAGTTCGAGAAGAAGTTCGGCTACAAGCCGACGCTCGTGAAGGTCGCGATCGACGCGCTCGCCATCTACGTCCACAAGGACAACCCGATCCAGAAGCTCACGCTCGCGCAGGCCGACGCGATCTTCGGCAAGCAGCGCAAGCTCGGCGCGGCGAAGGACATCACGACCTGGGGCGACCTCGGCCTCACCGGCGAGTGGGCGGCGCTCCCGATCAGCATGTACGGCCGCAACTCGGCCTCCGGCACCTACGGCTTCTTCAAGGACCACGTGCTGAAGAACGGCGACTACAAGGACACGGTGAAGGAGCAGCCCGGCTCCGCGTCGGTGGTGCTGAGCGTCACCGAGGACCGCGGCGGCGTGGGCTACAGCGGCATCGGCTACCGGACCTCGGGCGTGCGCGCCGTGCCGCTCGCCAAGGACGACGCGACCGAGCCCGGCACCGTCGGCTCCGCGTCGGTCTACGCCAACAAGTACCCGATCGCGCGATACCTCTACGTCTACATCAACAAGGCCCCGAACAAGCCGCTCGACCCGCTGGTGAAGGAGTTCCTGACGTTCGTGCTGAGCCAGCAGGGGCAGCAGGTCGTCGTGAAGGACGGCTACTTCCCACTGCTCTCCAAGGACACCACCGCGGAAACCCAGAAGCTCCAATGAGCGCGTGATCCTCGCGCGCGAATCCCCCTCCGTGCGCCCGGGACCCGCACCGGTCCCGGGCGCAGCTTCCTTCCGGGACGACCGCGGCCGCACTCATGCCGACCACCCTCGAGCGCAGCCACGACGGTCCGAATCGGGCCGCTGAGGCGGCGGCTTCGCCGCGCGGCGGGCCGTCGCGGCGGCTGAGGACGCGGCGGCGCCGCGACAGCCAGGCGCGCATCGTCGTCGTGAGCGGCGGCGTCCTGATCATCGCGGGCGTGCTCGGGATCCTCCTGTTCCTGGTCGTCGAGGTCGTGCCGCTGCTGGCGCCGGCCAAGGTCGTCGCGCACGCGCCGGTGGCCGGACCGGCGAGCGCGCCGCTCGGCGTGCTCACCGACGAGTCGCGCACCTTCGTCGCGCTGCTCGGCAGCGACGGCGTCGTGCGCGTCGTGCGCGGCGACGACGGGTCGCTCGTCGCCGAGAAGGCGCTCGCGAAGCCGGCGGCGCGGCCGGCGGGCGGCGCGACGCTCGGCAACGCCGGCTTCGTCGTGGGCGACGATCGCGGCGGCGTCGTGACCGTCGCGATCGCGTTCGAGACGGCGTACCGCGACGACCGCGCGGTCGTGAGCGCGAAGATCGGGGAGCCGGTCGCGATCGCGATCGACCCGGGCGGCGCCCCCGTCGTCCGCTGCGCCGCGAGCCTCCACGGCTTCAGCGCCGCGGTCGTCGCGACGCGCGCCGACGGCCGCGTCGTCGTGGCGCAGTCGGACGTCGAGGAGAACCCCTTCAGCGGCGAGAAGTCGACGCAGGTGAGCCGGCACGAGCTCGACTCCCCCGCCGCCGTCGACGCCGTCCTGATCGACCGCCGGCGCGAGGACGTCTACGCCGCCACCGCCGACGGGCGCCTGCTCTGGTGGTCGCTCGGCTCGGGCGATTCGGGGCCGCAGGTCTACTCGGTCGGCGCCCCGGTCACCGCCTTCTCGCTCCTGCTCGGCGACCAGGCGCTCGTGCTCGGGCAGGCCGACGGCTCCCTCTCGGTCTGGTTCCGCGTGGCGCGCTCGGGCGAGCGGCCGCGCCTCGAGCGCGTCCGCGCCTTCCCGCATCTCGACGGCGCCGTGCGCCTGATCGCGCCGTCGGCGCGCGACCGCACCTTCTGGGCGCAGGACGACGCCGGCCACGCCGTGCTGTGCTACTCGACGTCGGAGCGCGTGCTGTGGAGCGGTGACAGTCCCGCGCAGACGGCGAGCGCCGCCGCGCTGTCGCCCAAGATGAACGGCGCCATCGTCGCGACGGCCGGCTCCTTCGCGGCGCTCGACGTCGACAGCCGCCATCCGGAGGCGAGCCTCAGCTCCTACTTCCGGCCGGTCTGGTACGAGGGCTACGACGGCCCCGAGCACGTCTGGCAGTCGAGCTCGGGGAGCGACGAGTCGGAGCCGAAGCTCGGCCTGATGCCGCTCGTGTTCGGGACGCTCAAGGCGACGCTCTTCTCGCTCCTCTTCGCCGTCCCGCTCGCGCTGCTCGCCGCCATGTACACCTCGCAGTTCATGCACTGGAAGCTCAAGCGCGTCGTGAAGCCGGTGGTCGAGATCATGGCCTCGCTGCCGAGCGTGGTGCTCGGCTTCCTGGCCGGGCTGTGGCTCGCGCCGCGCGTCGCGAGCTACTTCCTCGCGGTGCCGCTCGCCCTGGTCGTCGTGCCGGTCGCGGTGCTGGTCGCCAGCGCGCTCGGCCAGCGGCTGCCCGCCACGCTGCGCCACCGCTTCCCCGACGGCATCGGGTCGATCGCCTCGATCGGCGTCGTCGCGCTGGCGATCGGGCTGTGCGTCCTCGCCTGCCGGCCGCTCGAGGCGGCCTGCTTCGGCGGCGACTTCGTCGCCTGGCTGCGCACCTCGCTCGGGATCGCGTACGACTCGAAGAACTGCGTCGTGCTCGGGCTCGCGATGGGCGTGGCGGTCGTCCCGATCATCTTCGCGATCGCGGAGGAGTCGTTCTCCAACGTCCCGAGCACGCTGGTGAGCGGCTCGCTCGCGCTCGGCGCCGACCGCTGGCACACCGTCACGCGCGTCGTGCTGCCGACCGCGAGCGCCGGCCTCTTCAGCGCGGTGATGATCGGATTCGGGCGCGCCATCGGCGAGACGATGATCGTCGTGATGGCGAGCGGCAACACGCCCATCATGGACTGGAGCATGCTGCGCGGGCTGCGCAGCCTCTCCGCCAACATCGCGACCGAGATCCCCGAGGCGCCCGACGGCGGCACGCTCTACCGCACGCTCTTCCTCGCGGCGCTGCTCCTCTTCATGCTCACCTTCGTCGTCAACACCGCCGCGGAACTGGTCCGCCAGCACCTGCGGCAGAAGTACGCGCGCCTGTGACGACCGCGGCGACGAAGCGCATCGGCCGCCCGGACGGAGCTCCGCCGAGGACGCCGCACGGCCGCCACTTCATCGCGCTGTGCGGCGGCGCGCTCGGCTTCTGCCTCCTGCTCGTGATCGGGCAGGTGGTGCTGATCGGCTCGCAGGGGCTCGCCTACTTCTGGCAGGCCGACCTCGAGCTCTTCACCCTCGACGACGGCGCGCGGCTGCTCGGCGAGGTGACCGCGCGCGAGACCTACTCCCCGCCCGACGCGGCGGGGCTCGTCGAGAAGCCGGCCCGCATCCAGCTCCACGTCGCCAACCGCGACCTCGGCGCGAGCGACTTCGTCTGGGTCGACGAGCGGCGCATCGTCGCGCGCACCTTCCCCGCCGACGCGGCGCTGCTGCAGCGGGTCGAGTGGGGCGACTTCCACGGCTTCGTCCGCCGCCTGCGGCGCGGCGAGCAGGTCGTCGCCGAGGGCGAGGCAGCGTGGGCGGCCCTGCTCGCGCGCGTGGACGCGGGCGACGCGCTGCGCGCGCAGCTGCAAGCGCTCGAGAAGGGCGAGCTCGACGACGTGAACCACGAGCTCGAGAAGGCGCGCCTGGCCGAGCGGCGAGTCGAGCTCGACGCCCCCGCCGCGCCGGAGCGCGAGCGCCGCCTCGCGGCGATCGCCGCCGAGCGGACGCGCCTCGACGCGCGCTTCCGTGCCATCGCGGAGCGGACCGCCGCGCTGCGCGCCGAGCTCGACGCCGAGGTGGTCGATTTTGTTATTGCGTCGGGGCAGGAGAAG
>Ga0137325_1000395_pt1 | contig 10294 bp, 7 predicted proteins | sample EasRivERMZT469_2_FD_102294 | JGI IMG/M metagenome (GOLD analysis project Ga0137325, IMG submission 102294) | Soil microbial communities from meander-bound floodplain in the East River, Colorado, USA - East River MetaG ERMZT469_2 | ecosystem: Environmental > Terrestrial > Soil > Floodplain ...
CGCGCGCGGCGCCTTTTTTTTCACCGGCTTCGCTGAGCTCGACGAGGCGTTCGGCGGCGGCTGGCACGTCGGCGCGCTGAACGAGGTGCTGGTTGAGGGGCCGGGCAGCGGCGCGCTCGAGGCGTTCTTACCGGCGTTCGCGCGCGCCCACGAGGCGCGCGCGGGGCCGGCGCTCGCCCGCGCCCACGAGGTGCGCGCGGGAGACGAGGCGGCGCGGCCGCGGCTGCTCGCCTGGATCCATCCGACACAGCCGCCCTACCCGCCGGCGCTCGCGCAGGCCGGCTTCGACCTCGCGCGCTGGCTGGTGGTGCGGCCGCGCGACGCCCGCGACCAGGCGTGGGCGCTCGACCTCGCGCTGCGCTCGGGGGCGTGCGACGCGGTGGTCGCGGCGGTCTCCGCCGCGCACGGGGACGTCGCGCTGCGCCGGCTGCAGCTCGCGGCGGAAGCGACCGGCACGCTCGCCCTCTTCGTCCGTCCGCCGCGCTGCGCCGCCGCGCCGTCGCCGGCGGCGGTCCGCCTGCGCGCGACCGCGCGCGGCGCGCCGCCCGAGGCGCGCGCGACGCGCCGCCGCCTCGAAGTCGAGGTGCTGCGCTGCCGCGGCCAGGTCGCCCCTTCCCTTCCGCTGCTGCTGGAGTGGTCCCGTGATCCGTTGGATGAGCCTGCGCCTGCCGCGCTTCGCGCTCGAGCGGCGGCTGCGAACGATGACCGCGACGATGGCCGCGACGATGACCGCCGCTGGCGCGGCGTGGCGCGTCGCGCTCTCGGCGCGTGAAGGGTCGCGCGAGGTCGTCGTCGCGACGACCGCCGCGGCCGAGCGCGCCGGCGTGCGCGCGGGCCTCGGCGTCGCGGCGGCGCGCGCGCTGTGCGGCGCGCTGCGCGTGCTGCGCGACGACCCGGCGCGCGACGCGCGCGTGCAGCTGCGGCTCGCGGTCCGGCTGCTGCGCTTCACGCCCGACGTCGTGGTCGACGGGCCGGGGGCGTTCCTGCTCGAGGTCGGCCGCACCGCCCACCACTTCGGGGGCGAGGAGGCGCTCGCGCACGCGGCGCGCGCGTTCCTGCGCGAGCTCGGCTTCACGGCGCGCATCGGCGTCGCCGCCACGCCCGAGGCGGCGCGCACGCTCGCCCGCGCGCCGCGCACCTTCGACGAGCGGGTCGACGACGGCGCGCTCGATCCAGCGACCGGGACCTTCGACGCCGACGCGCCCGCCTTCGCGCCCGGCGACGACCCCGCCCCCGCGCTGGCCGGCCTGCCCTGGAGCGCGCTCGCGCCCGACCGCGAGGCGGCCGACGCGTGCGCCGCGCTCGGCCTCGCGACGATCGGCGACGTGCTGTGGCTCCCGCGCGGCGGGCTCGCGCAGCGCTGCGGCATCCCGTTCGTCCAGAAGCTGCAACGCCTGCTGGGAGAGCTGGACGAGCCGCTCGTCCGCATCACGCCGCCCGAGCTCTTCGACGAGGAGCTCGAGCTGCTCGACGCGGCGACCGCCGCGCCGGCGCTGCTCGGCGCGGCGCGCCTCCTCTTCGAGGCGGCCGAGGCGGAGCTCGAGCGGCGCGACCACGCGCTGATCCGCGCGACGCTCACGCTCGTGCCGCTCGGCCGCGCGACGGCGACGCAGGCCACGGCGCTGACGGCGCCGGTCATTGTCCTGGCGCCGAGCGAGCCGACGCGCAGCGCCGCGCTCCTGCTGCGCCTGCTGCAGCACCGCCTCGAGCGCGAGCGCGTCGCCGCGCCGATCGAGAAGCTGCGCCTCGCGTTCACGGCCACCGCGCCGATGCCCCTCGCGCAGGAGCGCCTCTTCGAGGCGGCGCGCGACCGCGCCTTCGAGCAGGACGCCGCCGCGCTGCGCGACCGCCTCGCGGTGCGGCTCGGCGAGGCGCGCGTCGTCGCGCTCGACCTCGTCGCCGACCACCGGCCCGAGCACGCCTTCCGGCTGCGGCGGTTCGGGGAGTCGGCGGTGCACGAGGCCGCCGGGTCCGCCGGGTCCGCCGGGTCGGCGAACGCGGCGGCCTCGGCGGCAGCCGGTGCGCGGCCGCTCGACCTGTGGGACGCGCCCCGTCCCGTCTGGATCGAGCGCGACGACCGCGGCTTCCCGCTCGCGCTGCGCGCGGAGGGGCGCGTGAGCCGGCTCGCGCTGGTGCGCGGGCCGGAGCGGATCGCCGCCGGCTGGTGGGACGGCCGCGACGCCGAACGCGCCTACTTCGAGGTCGAGACCGAGGAGGGCGCCCGCCTCTGGCTCTTCCTCGATCGCCGCGAGGACGCCTGGTACCAGCACGGCACCTTCAGCTGAGACGCAGCAGCGACGACGCACCGCCATGCCCGAACTCCCGCCCGACAAGATCCATCCGCATCCCGCGAAGTCGCCGCTTCCCGAGTCGAGGATCGAGAAGCCCGGCCACCTGCGCCGGCCCAAGCGGCCGAAGGGCGCCGGCGATTCCGCGAGCGCTCCGTCGTGCGCCTACGCCGAGTTGCAATGTGTTTCGAACTTCTCGTTCCAGCGCGGCGCCTCGCATCCCGACGAGCTGGTCACGCGCGCGCAGGAGCTCGGCTACGCGGCGGTCGCGCTCACCGACGAGGCGTCGCTCGCCGGGATCGTGCGCGCGCACGTCGCGGCGAAGGACGCGGGGCTGAAGCTGCTGGTCGGCGCCGAGCTCGCGCTCGACGACGCGGCGCCGCTCGTCCTGCTCGCGACCGACCGCGCCGGCTACGGCCGCCTCTGCCGGCTGCTCACGGTCGGGCGGCGGCGCGCGGCGAAGGGGGAGGCGAGGCTTTCGCGCGCGGACGTGGTCGAGCACGCGCAAGGACTGCTCGCGATCGGGCTGCCGGACGAGGCGGCGCTCGCGCCGCGCGCGGGCGCGGAGGCGCTGGCGCGCGCGGCGCTGCGGCTGTCGTGGCTCGCCGCCGCGTTCCCGGGAAGTGCGTGGCTCGGCGCGGCGCTGCACGACGGGCCCGACGACCGCGCGCGGCTCGCGCGGCTCGACCGGCTCGCGGCCGCGACCGGCCTGCCGCTCGTCGCGATCGGCGGCGTCGACGCGCACGTGCCCGAGCGCCGGCCAGTGCGCGACGTCGTCGCGGCGATCCGCCACGGCTGCACGGTCGCCGAGCTCGGCGCGCGCGTGCCGGCCGACGGCGTGCGCGCGCTGCGGTCGCGCGAGGAATTGGCGCGCGTCCATGCCGGCCGCCCTGAACTGCTCGCGCGCACGCTCGAGGTCGCGGCGCGCTGCACGTTCTCGCTCGACGAGCTGCGTTACGACTATCCGGTCGAGGGCGGGCGCGAGCGGCTGGCCCGCCTCGTCCGCGACGGCGCGCGCGCGCGCTGGCCGGGCGGCGTGCCGCGCAAGGTGTCGCAGCTCCTGCAGCACGAGCTCGAGCTGATCGGCGACCTGAAGTACGAGAGCTACTTCCTCACCGTCCACGACCTCGTCGCCTTCGCGCGCAGCCGCGGGATCCTCTGCCAGGGGCGCGGCTCGGCGGCGAACTCCGCGGTCTGCTACGCGCTCGGCATCACCGCCGTCGACCCCGACCGCTTCGACGTCCTGTTCGAACGGTTCGTCTCACGGGACCGCAACGAACCGCCCGACATCGACGTCGACTTCGAGCACGAGCGGCGCGAGGAGGTCCTGCAGTGGCTCTACGGGAAGTACGGCCGCGAGCGCGCCGCCATCGCCGCGACGGTGATCACCTGGCGGGGGCGCAGCGCGGTGCGCGACGTCGGCAAGGCGCTCGGCCTCTCGCTCGACCAGGTCGAGCGGCTCGCCGGCTGCCTCGAATGGTGGGACGAGGTCGACTGGCCCGACGCGCGACTGCGGGAAGCCGGCTTCGATCCCGCCGAGCCGAACCTCCGCCGCGTCGTCGCGCTCGCGCAGGAGCTCCATGGCTTCCCGCGCCACCTGAGCCAGCACGTGGGCGGCATGGTGATGACGGAGGGCCGCCTCGACGAGCTCTGCCCGATCGAGAACGCCGCCATGGAGGGGCGCACCGTCCTCGAGTGGGACAAGGACGACCTCGACGCGCTCGGGATCCTGAAAGTCGATTGTCTCGCCCTCGGAATGTTGTCGGCGATCCGGCGCGCGTTCGAGTACGTGGAGGCGACCCGTGGCGCGAAGCTCACGCTCGCGACGGTGCCGGCCGAGGACCCGGCCGTCTACGCGATGGCGCGGCGCGCCGACACGGTCGGGACGTTCCAGATCGAGAGCCGGGCGCAGATGGCGATGCTGCCGCGGCTGAAACCGGCGTGCTTCTACGACCTCGTGATCGAGGTCGCGATCGTGCGGCCCGGCCCGATCCAGGGCGGCATGGTGCATCCCTACCTGCGCCGCCGCGCTGGCAAGGAGGCGGTCGACTATCCGTCGGAGGCGGTGCGCGCGGTCCTCGCGAAGACGCTCGGCGTGCCGATCTTCCAGGAGCAGGCGATGCAGCTCGCGGTGGTGGCCGCCGGCTTCACGCCGGGCGAGGCGGATCAATTGCGCCGCGCGATGGGCGCGTGGCGGCGGCCGGGGCTGATCCAGGGGTTCGAGCACAAGCTGATCGGCGGGATGCTCGAACGCGGCTACGCCGAGAGTTTCGCGCGCCGCGTCTTCGAGCAGCTGAAGGGCTTCGGCGAGTACGGCTTCCCGGAGAGCCACGCGGCGAGCTTCGCGCTGATCACCTACGTCTCGTGCTGGCTCAAGCGCCACGAGCCGGCCGCGTTCACGTGCGCGCTGCTGAACAGCCAGCCGATGGGCTTCTACTCACCTGCCCAACTCGTGCGTGATGTCCGACTGCACGGCGTCGAGGTGCGGCCGGTCGACGTCGACGCGAGCCTCTTCGACTGCACGCTCGAGCCGCGCGACGCGCACCCTGCGGGCGACGCGGCGGGCGGATTCATGGACGGCGGCGGAGGCGGCGACGACGCGCGGCCGGCGACGTGGGGGCTCTCCGGGCCGGCGCTGCGGCTCGGGCTGCGCATGGTGAAGGGGCTCGCGCGCGAGGCCGCCGAGCGGATCGTCGCGGCGCGCACGGAGCGACCCTTCGAATCGGTCGAGGACCTGAAGCGCCGCGCGCGCCTCACGCGGCGCGACGGGCTCCTGCTCGCCGGCGCGGGCGCGCTGCGCCGCCTCGCGCCGCACCGCCGCGCCGCGTGGTGGGACGCCGCGACGATCCGCGAGGACGCGCCGCTCTTCGAGAAGTCTCCCCCGCCGCGTGAAGAGGCGCCGCGCCTTTCGCCGGAGAGCCCGGCCGAGGCGGTCGTCCAGGACTACGCGCGGACCGGGCTTTCGCTGCGCGCCCATCCGATGAGCTTCCTGCGCCGGCGCCTCGCCGCGCTGCGCGCGCGGCCGATCGGCGACCTCGAAAAGCTCCCGCACGGCGCGCGTGTCGCCGTCGCCGGCCTCGTCATCAACCGCCAGCGCCCCGCCACCGCGTCGGGCGTCCTCTTCATGACGCTCGAGGACGAGACCGGCCACGCCAACCTCGTCGTCTGGCGCCGCGAGCAGGAGAAGCACCGCCTCGCCGTGCTGGGCGGCCGCCTGCTGCTCGTGAAGGGCAAGGTCGAGCGCGACGGCGCGGTGGTCCACCTGCTCGCCGAGCGGATCGACGACCTGACCGAGCTGGTGAAGCGCGTCCCGACGACGTCGCGCGACTTCCACTGACGGCCCCGGAAACGCCCGCGTCCCGTCCCGAGCGGCGTCGCTGCCGGTCGGGACGGGACGCGCAGCTCGTCCGGAGGCGAAGCCTCCGGGCGTCCGTCACTCACACTTGGCCGTCGACGTCCCGCTGTAGGAACCGGTGTAGTTCGAGCCGCCGCCGCCGCGCGCGCCGCCGATCACGCAGTCCTTGATGTACTCCGGCGTCCCGGCGTGGTCGGAGTTCTGGAACTGCGAGAACTTGTCGCCGTCGACGGGCTTGACGCCGAGGTCGTCCTCGCAGTCGGTGCCGCAGTCGTAGACCGCCGCCGCCCACTTCCACTGGAACGAGAGGCCGCAGTGGTCGGAGCAGAACGTCACGTCCCAGGTGACCGGATTGAGGCCGCCCGGGAGCCCCTTCTTGATGGACAGCAAGGCGCCCGTGAGGAAGACGTTCCCCGTGTAGCCCTTCGGCACCAAGGTCGTCCAGATCCGCTTGTCGCAGTCGAATTCCGTGGTCGCCGTGTTCACCAGCTCGGAGACGACGATCCGGGCCTTGGGGAGCTCCACATAGTAGTCGTCGCCGCCGATGTTGCACACCACGTCGCCGTCGCAGAGCTTCACGATCGTGGTGGTGTCGGTGATCCCCGTGATGTTGACGACCGCGTTCAGCCAGAGGTAGCTGCCGGCGGGGATCTTCGTCCCGTTGAAGTTCGAGGTGATCGAATCGCTGACGCGGCAACACTCGTCGAAGCCGAAGAACTGCGTCGCCAGGAGCGACGAGCTCGGCGAACTCGCGACCGGCGTCGCGACGGCGGGCGCCTCCGCGACCGGAGCCGCGACGACCGTCGCGGGCGCGACCGGCGTCGAGACGCTCGGCTCCTCGCTCCTCGTGAGTGTCGTGGCGACCGCGATGACCGACAGTGGGAGCAGTCCGAATGCGAGCTTCATGAGGGTGTCTCCAATTCCCGATGCAGTCGCGCCCCGCCAGAACGCACTGTTCCACCCCGGAACGCGGCGAGCGGGTCACCCGTCTAACGGCCCGCTCCGGAACGCACAATGTGTCGCTCGTTCACGATCAACGCGACGTCCGGCGGAATCCGACCGACCGCCGCTTCCGACCTTGGACGACGATTCACTTCTCACCCGATTCATTCCAACGAAGGCCGGCGAAGACAACGGTTCGCGCCACAGCGGCATTGGACAGCGCCGCGCCGCGGCGGCAGACTCCCCGTCCCCGCTGCACGCGACCGAGCTCACCGCGCCGACGCGTGACCCGCCCACGACCGAAAGCGAGCCACGACCATGACCAACGCCAAACCCTCCCCCGAGACTCACACCGCGCTCCTGAGCGCCCGGCTCGGCCGCGTCGCAAAAAAGCTCGCCGCCGAGCCGGCCAACGCGCAGCCGTGGGACGAGGCGGCGCGCGCGCTCGCGTACGTGCGGGAGAAAGAGCAAGAGCTCGCGCGCATCGTCGACGCGCGCGACCAGGCGGCGCTCGAAAAGCTCGTCGCCGACTGGGGCTCGGGCGCGCTGCAGCTGCCGGAGGACGACCGTTCCACGCTCAAGAGCGCCGTGAAGGCGTTCAGGAAGAGCCTCAAGCTGACGCAGCTCGACGACGAGTCGGGCATCGGCGGCGGCGCGATGTCGTCCGGCAAGCGTTCCGGCATCGTCGGGATCGCCCCGCCCGCCCGCTTCGCACCGGACGTGTGGGAAGAACTGGTGCGGCAGGGCCGGCTCGTCGAGAGCGGGCGGGGGATCTTCGAGCTCCGGTCGGATGGTACGCCCGACTAGCGCAGCCCTCCCGACACCAGCAGCGTCTCGCCCGTCATGTACTTCGAGTCGGACGAGGCGAGGAAAACGGCGACCGGCGCGATGTCGTCGGGCGTCCCGATGCGGTGCAGCGCGGCGTCGCGCTCGACCCAAGCCCGGAAGTCGCCTTCGTGGATGCCGGCGTCGCGCAGGCCCTCGGTGTCGATCATCCCGGGGTTGATGCTGTTCACGCGGATGCCGCGCGGGCCGAGCTCCTTGGCGAGGACGCCGGTGATCGCGTCGACGGCGCCCTTGGTCGCGGTGTAGACGACCGTCGTCGGCGGCGTGAGGCGGCTCACGCCCGAGCCGATGTTGATGATGCTGCCGCCGTCGGTGCCGAACGCTCTCACCGCCTCCTTGCTCGCGAGCAGCAGCCCGAGCACGTTCAGGTTGAAGTGCTCGTGGAAGTGCTCCTCGGTCACCTCCTCGATCGGCGCGAACCCGTACATCCCGGCGTTGTTGACCAGGACGTCGACGCGGCCGAACGCCTTCTTCGCCTCGGCGAAGAGGCGCGCCACGTCGGCGGCGACGGAGACGTCGCCCTGAACGGCGACCGCCCGCCCGCCGCCCTTCTTCACCTCGGCCACCACGCTCTCCGCCGCCGCGCGGCTCGACGCGTAGTTGACCACGACCGCGGCGCCCTCCGCCGCGAGCGCCTTCGCGATGCCGGCGCCGATCCCCTTGGACGCCCCGGTCACGACCGCCACCTTCCCTTGCAGACGCAGCATCTCCCGACTCCTTCTCGAGAACCTTGGATCGATGACACGACGTTTCGATAAGTATCTAACTGTTCGGCGGTGTCAAGGAACTCGCGGAACTTCGGGCGGCGGCGGCGCGCTCCGCGCTCAGATGCGCGCGAGCTGATCGACGTAGGCGCGCAGCACGTCGCGCTTCAGCGTCACGTTCATGCACTTGCCGGCCCGCACCGAGGTGACGAGGCCGGCCGCCTCGAGCTCCTTCAAGTGGTGCGAGAGCGTCGCCGGCGTGACGTCATGGACCTCGAGCAGCGCCGCGCAGGGGGTCGCCGCCGCGCGCGCGCCGATCTGCTTCAGGAGCGCGACGCGCCGCGGTTCCGCGAGCGCCCGCGCGATCCGCTCGAGCTGCTGCGCCGTCAGTTTCGCCATGCCGGGCTCACGTCGTTCCACCGTACTCGGGCCGGCGGCGCCGATCCAGCGACGCGCGCGGCCGCTCGCACCGGCGCCCGGCCTGTGCGACGATGCGAGGATGCGCACGCTCGCCTGCCTCGCCGCGCTCGCCGCCCGCCAGGAGACTCCGGTCGCGCCCGCGTCGGCGCCCGCGATCGAGAAGGACGAAGAGCCGGACGACCCGCGCTTCTGGTCGAAGGAGGACGGCTGGTTCGACGTGAGCGGCTTCCTCGACGAGAAGTACGGCTTCCTGCCGATCGTCCTGCCGATCACGGAGCCGGCCGTCGGCTACGGCGCCGTCGGCGCGCTCGCCTTCTTCAGCCAGCCGCTCGGCGCCGCCAAGGACGGGCTCGGCCGCCCGAGCATCACCGCGGTCGGCGGCATGGCGACGGAGAACGGGACGTGGGGCGCGCTCGCGGCCGACTCGCGCTACTGGTTCGACGACCGGCTGCAGACGGTGGCGGCGGTCGTCGACGCCTCGATCAACCTCGACTTCCACGGCATCGGCGAGGCGAGCCCCCTCGATCAGCATCCGCTCGAATACACGCTCGCGCCCGTCGGCGGATTCCTGCAGGCGAAGTACCGGCTCGCCGACACGCTGCTCTGGGCCGGGATGAGCTACGCCTACGCCGGCACGACCGTGAACTTCGACGCGCCGGCCGCGACGCCGGGCCTGCCCGACTTCCAGCACCAGACGCGCGTCGGCGGCGTGACCCCCTCGCTCACCTACGACTCGCGCGACAACCTCTTCACCCCGACGCGCGGCTCGTACGCCGAGCTCGGCGCGGGGATCTACAGCGGCTACCTCGGCGGCGACGACGAGTTCCAGCGCCTGCAGCTCGTCCTGATGCACTACGTGCCGGTCGCCGAGGAGCTCTTCCTCGGATTGCGCGCGGTCGGGGCGGGGACGTTCGGCGACGCGCCGTTCTACATGCGGCCCTACGTCGACCTGCGCGGCGTGCCGATCATGCGGTATCAGGGCGAGGAGACGGCGCAGCTCGAGGCGGAGCTGCGCTGGCGCTGCTGGGAGCGCTTCAGCGTGATCGGCTTCGCCGGAGGCGGCACGACCTGGAACCACAGCGGCGCCTTCGACGCGGTGCAGAAGGTTGTCTCCGGCGGCGCCGGCTTCCGCTACGAGCTCGCGCGCGACTACGGGCTCCACGCCGGCCTCGACGTCGCCTTCTCCCGCGACACCGCCGCGGTCTACGTCCAGATCGGGAGCGCGTGGTTCCGGCCGTGACCGGGCATCTCGCCGAGAGCGCCGCGCGCGGCTCCGCGCCAGCCGCTCACGTCACTGTCTCCGCCGCGTAGCGCGCGATCAGTCCGCTGCGCAGCGCTCTCCGGTGGACGCTCCGGAACAGCATGCACGCGAGCAGCAGGTCGACGACCGCCAGCGCGCCGCCGAGCGCCAGGTCGGAGTACGTAGGGCTCCCGCCGCGGGCCACGGCGCGCAGGCTCTCGAAGACGTAGGTCGGCGGCAGCAGGCGCGAGAACGCCTGCATCCAGCCCGGCAGCGTCGCGACGGGATAGAAGACGCCGGCGAACGGCGAGACGAGCGCCGGGATCGGCCAGATGAACCACTCCGCCGCCGGGCCCATCCTGAGCACGAGGCCAATCGCCACGATTCCGAGCGCAATTCCGAACAGAAAAAGCACAAGCAGGAACGGGACGATTGTCAACCCGTACGCAAAAAAAGGCAGCCCGAAAACGCCGGTCGCGAGCACGAGCATGACCAACAG
>Ga0137325_1000405_pt1 | contig 10126 bp, 17 predicted proteins | sample EasRivERMZT469_2_FD_102294 | JGI IMG/M metagenome (GOLD analysis project Ga0137325, IMG submission 102294) | Soil microbial communities from meander-bound floodplain in the East River, Colorado, USA - East River MetaG ERMZT469_2 | ecosystem: Environmental > Terrestrial > Soil > Floodplain ...
AAGAAATTCACTATTATTGGCGGCGGTTCTTGCTTCATCGATGGAAGTAAAAAGATCAGTATATGCCTTGTTTTGGAAGAAAAGCTGTCTTAATTCAGGAACATCTTTTAGAACTTGGGGAAATTTCTCTTGATCTTATCATAAGCTTTCTTTCCAGCTAAGGAAAGATCTTCTTCTGGAACTTCTTCTGGGATTACTTCTTCATCTGGAGGAGGCTCTTCTAATTCTGCTTCTGGTTCTATTTCCTCGTAATCAGGAGGAGTTGCAGAAGAAGCATCATCATCAGAAGTAGTTTCTTCTACTTCTTCTTGATCTTGGGTTCCCTCATCAGCACCATCATTTAGAACATTCAGAGCAGCATTTTCATAATCACCAGAGGTACTGCCTCCTCCACCGACATCATCAGCCATTTATCAAATCCTCTTTAATCTTTATGCGGGCGGCGCTTCTACTTGATTTGCTTGTTCTTGCTCTTGTTGCTGCTGTTGAGCTAACATCTGCTGCTGCATTATGATTTGTTGAAACTCCATCATTCTACCAATTAATGCTTGATATGCAGAGGCATTAGAAGTCTCCAGATCAACACCTACATCAGAAGAGAGAAATGCTTTCAATGTTTCAGATTGCAGCGCTGGATTATCAATAAGTGGGTTAACTGGTGGAGCCATTATTGGTGCAGGAATTCCAGTCATTGGATCAATATTCTCTGGGGTATGAAGAACCTGAGCTATTACAAAGAGTTCCTTATTTCTCTCATTCTCTCCTGGAACGTATAAATCAGGAACACCTATAGTCTTTGCAATCAAACTTATGTTCTCAGGATGAGCAAGAATCCCATTTATCATCTCATTCTGCATTCCGATTAATTCCATCACTTTAGCACTTGTCTGAGCCCAATTCGATGGGAATTGCTCTCCTACCTCGGGGAGTATATCACCGATTTTACCAAGAAGGTCACTCTTCTTAATCCATACATTTATGAAACTATCTCCATGCTCTTGAACAAAATACTCATCTGATTGCATTTTCTTAATGTAGCACTTAATCGATTTACCCATCAATGCTGCATACCAGTAAAGGATTACCTTATATGGAATCCCTAATCTTTGCATTGCTTGATTCTTCTCTTGCTCGAATTGACCAAGAGTTCCGCTTCCTTTACTTGTTGGTCCTCCCCATATCTGAGGTAATGCTCCAGAAGTAAATTGAGATAATTTCTCTACTTTTGCATCTAAATCTTTTGCTTCTGTTGGATAATTTGCAGTAATAAGGCTAGCTACGTTATCAGACATATTCCCATTAGGAGGCTTCTTCATGGGGTAAATCAGACCTGGAGTCTTTGTACTAGCACTATAAGCAGTGAAATCTAAGAATTCAGGGTCTGCAAAAGAGGTAGGAAGTGCATATTTAAAGCATTCTACCTCTAACTGCATAATTTCATTAGTAAGAAACTGCATTGGAACCGTGGATTTACATCCAGGGTCAGCGTAAATTCTATTATCACCTGGGTTTATCGTTAAAGTCCAATGATCATCTAACTTTTCTTCTTTAACCTCTATTACATTATTATTAACGACGGTGAACATTACACCAGAAGGAAATAACTCTCTTAATTGAGAAGCTTCATCTTCTCCTAAAATATAATAAGACGATGGACGAAGCCAAACCCTATCACAAGTAGCATAATCATTGAGATTTTCGTAGTATTCTTCCCAATTAGAACGAATATATCTTTCATATGCAGTAGTCGAACCACTTCCAGATGTAATCTTGTCGGCATAATCTGGAAATAAGCTCTTTAATTCTGCAACATGGAATTCATCTTCATAAATCAGCCATAAAACCTGATTTTGAGATTTAGCTCTTGTTGGAATCTTTACTTCCATAGGACCAAGAATCTCAATCAATTGCCTATACTTACCATATTCATTAGTTACTTCTACTTCCTTCTGAATTGGTGTTTCTATTGACTGAATTTCTTGCATTCCTTTACAAACGGGGCAAGCAGCTTGTTCTTTTACTACTTCTTCCAATGATTCTGGAGTTTCTTCTCCTAATGATGCTTCTACTCCTTCATTGAAGTCTTTAGGACACTCATATTCTTCACTATTTACTGGAGTTCCACAATTTACACAGAAATCTTCTTTTACGTTGAAATCTCTAAGTTCTGTTTCTTGCTTCTCGACGGTTCCGTATTCTTCACTTTGATGTTCATGGTTATACGCGGCGGCGAACCCATATTTATACTGATAGATTAAGGCTTTAAGGAGAAGGAGTTCTACTTTGTTATGATTTCCGATCAATTTCTCTATTTTAGAGAATGTTTTTGCTGTGGTTATGTCCGCTGGGTCATCAGCGTTATAAGGGAAGTATCTAACCGATGGGATTCCTGTAGCTAATGCTCCGGCGATGGATTCTCCATAAGGACGAATGATATTTACTACTTTATTGAATATAGATGGATCTATTGTTATGTCCTGGGGTAATTGAGTTGCTGAATCTAAAATCTGCCATTCATTTGCAACAGAACTCCATGCTACCGATTGTAAACCTTGCCAGAGGAGTTCATTTAGTTTCCAAGAACGGAGTTTAATTTCTCTAGTTGGGAGTTCCGAAGCTTCTATCTTTCCTAAAATATTAAGAAGCAATCCCTTAACTTCATCACTATTCTTCGGATCAACTTCAACTTCATCTTCCGGTGAAGCTTGAAGAAAATTAAGTTCTTCTGTGATATCCATTTAGACCCCAGGAAATCCAAAGTCTACGGTAGCAGCAAAAACCTGACCATTTCCGATAATAAAAGGAAGATTTAATGTTAAAACGGTGCCGGCACCATTTAATGTAGCAACTACACCAGGAGGAAATGTTACTTTTGCTGTATCTGGATGATTACCATTAACATCTATATTAACAGGAGGACGTGTGATATTAATAGAGATGGAAGTAGAGGTTCCATCTCCTACTAGGCTGATAATTGTTGTAAGTCTAGTTTGAAGTGCCATTTCTTACCAGAATCCAACCATTAAAGTAGCCGTGGTGAGACTTGCATTAACCCTTTTTATACCAATTCCTCTAAGAAATGTTCCTACTGGTACTGCTGTAAGGGTTACTACATGACCACCTTTATCTAAATAGCTAACATTTCCAAGGCCACCTACATATAAAGCATGATAATCATGACCAGTAGGAGATACTGTATCACTTGGAACTACAGGCTCCCCATTGTTGTAATTAGCGTCGATCATTTCTTACCTCTAGAACCTTATAATCAAGTTAGCTTCAACTTTGAGATGCTCTTTGTCGAAAACAAAACCATCTTTAAGATCAAAAAGCGCCGCGCCTTCGACAGAGATATGAGTACCAAAACGCTTAATAACAGAAGCACTTATTTCATTAAATGGATCTAAATGTACTACAATTCCAGATTCTCCTTCTCCTAACTTCTCTCCTGCTTTATCTATTGCTTTCTGAATACTCTCTTCTGTGAAGATTCCAATATAAGGCATTTGCTTATTTCTTCTTTTTTAAAAATTCACGTAATTGTTTCAATTCAGCTCTACTTAACTCACCATGACACAAACATTTACAATCACTCATTACGCAATCATCATGTTTATTTACTTTGCAATTGTTCTTTAATGTTTCACACCCAGGATAATGCTTATAATTATGACAACGGCAATGAGAGCAAATTTCACCATAATTATTAGGACCAGGACCAATTAGCATATCATTAATCATAAAATTCAAAATTAATATTTCTAACTAGATATAAAATCAAAAGCACAAGTAAGATAGTCCAGAGCATTTAAGGAGTTCCTTCTAACTTCGGTACTGCTGGAGTCATATTCAAATCATTCTTAGCCATTACGTCATCATGCGCAGCGACTGATTCAATAATATCACTTTTTCTACCTGTTAAATCTGCTACTCTGGTTGTTAGTCTATCTATCTTAGCTAAAAGTGCTGTATTTGCACCATTCACAGCAGCATGGACCTCAGTAGTTTTCTTTCGTAGATTCCATATTGCTACAAGCATTGCTGTAAGTGCTACTATTACAGTTCCAAGTCCACCAAAGATAGCATTTATTATTTCTGGTGTGAACTTTACTAAAATTGGTTCTTGTTCCACCATCAGAAAACCATTCCATTAGAGCAAGAAGACTTCCCACAAGCAGTAAGAACTCCATGACCAGAATTAACTCTTGCATTATAAGGATTACCATTTAATGGAGAAGTAATATTAAGAGTATCAGTTCCATTCCATGTTGGTGATCCTGATAGAAGATCCTCACATGCTACTGCAACATCGCTTCCTCCATCAACACCAAGAGCGCAGCATTTAGTACCACATTTTTGGAAAACATCATTTCGAAGAGGAAATCCACAGTAATAAGCTGTCGCAGTATACAATAAAGGGTTGCCGCCGATGGATGAAATCCTTAAATCAATAAAATAATCACCACTAACACTTACAGGACACTTATTAGGAATAGGTGTAGGCATTGGAGGAGGAGAAGGGATAACTCCAGAATAAGTCCAAGAATCTTTATATGGGTTGCCAGTGTAACAACCATTACCAAAGCTTACGGGGTGATAATGTTCCCAGACACCAGATAAATTTTTAATTACAATAGCATCTGTACTCCAAAAACCAGCACAAAGATTTAACCCAACCAGTTCATGAGCTAAAAGATGAAGAGTAGTAACCGGATCTTGTCCACATCTATTACCCACTACTGTTTCGGCATTTATAATAAAAGCTTGCATTGTACCACTACCAGGAGTTATTTTCCAAAGTGGATCTTCAGAATCAGGAATGATACAATTCGGAACAGGAGCTGGAATTAATGTTGTAGTGGTTGTAGTAGTAGAAGTTGTAGAAGTTGTAGTTGTAGTTGTCACTGGTGGTGTTGGCTCTGGAATAGGACATCCATTAGCTATTGCAACGGCGATGGCTTTACATTCAGTAGTAAAAGGATTCTCTTTACAAGAAGAAAGATATAATTCCCTTAATTTATCACATTGTGATTCATTGCATTTTCCAACACCTAGGAGAAGGAATAAACTAGCTATTGCTATTGCCAGGTTTCGCATTCTTTAGCTCCTCCTTCTTCTTTCTATCTCTTGATTCTAATTCTGTTTTTAATCCTGCGATGGTATTGAAGTGTTTGATAACAGGTAATTTCTCTACTGGTTTAGAATTAATTATGCCTTGAAGAGATATAATAGTCATTTTAAGTCTTTCATTCTCTTCTTCTAACTTCATTATTAATGCGTCATCTTTACGAAGTCTATCTTTGTATGAATTGATTAATTCTTCCGTTGGATTGAAAGCTCTCTCTTCCACTATAATAAGATCTTCATCTAACTTCTTCTTAAGCCAATTCCACATATTGATTCCTTTTGTCAAACACTACAGGTTGTGTGACATTTCTACCACACCCCATATTTAGCACTTGACTTTTAGACCTCTATGCCGTATATTGTAGTCATGCACGGAGGTGCCGTCGTCATGATTAAGAATATTGTTATTTGTATTTCGATTCTGTTCAATTGCGTTCTTGCTACTGCTTTGATTAATAAAGAACTCTCTAAAGGAATTAAAAGAATTGCTGCTTATATTGTTATCCCTATCTTGTATCCTACTGATCCCGTTAAACGCTATTACTGTTATCAAGGTATTGAGCCTTATCTAGATTTCATTGATGGTAAGAGTGTGAATGTTCTTGATTATAGTGATAAAGATCGTAAAAACAAAGAAGAAATTAGACTTCGTAAGCTTCAAGAAGGTGGAGAAATGCTTAAGAAATTTCATTCCACTAATCCTACTTCAATATCCCACTAAGAAGACCATAAATATTAGCCATGCTAGCTTTTGATGTTTGCTGACCTTCTTTCTTTCTCTCGTAGCCGGCTTTTTCTAAAATAGGATTGCCCAAAGACTCTGGCAATGCTTTTACTCCCTCATAACCAGCAGCTAATCCTAAATTCACTGGTATATCTCCAATAGGATTAGCTCCTGGTTGAGAGGATACATTCATTCCTTGAGCAAATCTATCAACATAACTTCCTACTTCTGGATCTGTGGGTCGCATTTTTCCAGCATAATCCATTAAACTCCCAAATTCTTGATTTTCTAATGGTCCTCCCATCGCTGCCTCTGCTCTCATACGGAGAGATACATCTGGCCTTATTTTATGAAGAAGAGAAGAGAATAATCCCTCTTTTTCCTTAGTATTTTGTCCCATTGCTGCTACTGAAGTTGGTAGCATCATTTTAGTTATACCTTTTAACAGGTTTAGGACCAAGATTTTTTAATTTATCCTCGTACATACGCATTTGAAGATCTAAAGTAAAATAATCACCAGATTTAGCAAATGAATCCATGATCTTTGATTGCATATCAAACTTCTGTTTATTGGTCTTAATCTCTTGTATATAACAATCAGCTTCCTTGACTAAGTAGCGGATCATGTCGTAGTTGTCGTCTCCATCAAACGGTTGAACATCTTCCTTTTTAGATTCTTTTTCATTGTATTGGCAGATTGAGATAGTCTCGGCAATATCTTTACAAGACTCAAAAAATTGTAATCTTGGAAGATTTGTCTCTGGTTCTTCTGGAGCGAAAGCATCGCAGTAACTCTTATATGCTTTGGGGCCGTGATTACGAAGAATCCAATGTGACTTCTCTAAGTCAAATCCCTCTGGTGGGATATATTTCTGAGGTTTTGGTTTCCATCGGAGGAAATCATGGAGAAGCTGCTTCCCTCCAAGCCTATCATTATCAGCTTTCTTTGGGTAGAAGCCGCTCCACTTAATAAATTGATCGGCGATGGTTTCGACTCCTCTTTCTTGCCATGCGGAGGGATCTAGAACTGGAGTCTTTAGATTTTCATCGTATTGAGATAATCTCTTGATATCAGAAGCCCAAGAAGAGACATTTGTTTTTTTAACCTTATAATGACGATATACAAACAATCTAAGGTCTGGACTTATTGCTGCCCATGCTGAGGAAGTCCAGGCTTGAAATCCCCAATCCACACTTAAAATCTTCGGCCACCACATTGGAATCTCAAATGATGGAATTATATGAAGAGCATTATCAGGCTCACCAATGACCTTCTTAAGTCTTATCTCACTAAAAACCTGCCCGCTGAAAGCAAACCAATCGCCGGAAATCTTAGCTGCTTTTTCTGATTCCGGTAATAATTCAAGTCTGTTTCTATATTCTGGATCTACAATATCAATCGATGGATTATCTTCTAAACGCGCAGGAATAAAAATGCGTTTAGTCTTGCTTGTCTTATCATAAATGATTGCATTTCCTTGAGGACATGGTGCTACGAAACGATCTCTAAGATAGATATGTGATTCTCCCCCTGGGTTGGCACTTAACCTATAAATTTTTGGTAAATCTCTTCTAGAACTTCTAATTCTACTTGTGATATATTGTAACTGGAATTTAGTGAATTGTTCGGCTTGATCAATCCCGACATAGTTGTACTCATTTGTGTCATGAGAGAAGACATCATCTTCTTTCTCCATATGAGACAAGAACATTATTGCCTCTGAAGGGAAATAAAATGCATGCTTTGTCTCATTGTATTTGGCGCCGAGGATTCTCTGATACCAATGCTTTGCTCTTGGAATTACTTCTTTATCTAACTCTGTGAATTTCCTTCTGAAGATGATTCCTTTGAAATAAGGATGCTGATATAACTGTTTGGTTTTGTCTAATGTTTGTTTTACTATGGGGATACTAAGAAGATAATCAGTCTTTCCTCCACCAAGGGCTCCACCATAAAGCAATTCAAATACTGAATCTGGTACTGCTAATGCCATTTCTTGGCGTGGATGAGGTCTCCAATGTGTATATTCGGTAAGTGGAATTTCAGAGTCTATGAGTTCTTCCATCAGAAGAAGAAAACCTCAGTAATTCCAAACGTATCAGCACCAATGGAAGTAATTATGAATGATGCCCCAGGAGAGGCGCCAAAAAGTAACATAAAAGTGCCCATGAAATCAGCATTGGCAAGATCAGTAAATATAGTAATTCCAGCATCCCCTGTAGCGCCCTTTAATATTTTAAATGTATCACAAGCAATATCACAGGATATAATCACTCCTCTTGCTGGAAATGGTACTTGAGGAATTAAGAAAGTATTATCTCCATTAACCAAATGTAGTGAGGTACTTCCTAATAAGCCAGCAGTATTAACACTTTCAAGAGAATCAATCTCAGTAACACTGCCTAAAGAATCAGTGATAGTTCCCTCTACCCAGGTTTTAGAAATAATAGTCATTAGATAAATTGAAATCTTGTAATGATTCCAGTATCAGCACCAGAAGAATTAATAACAAAAGAAGTTACAGCAGTAGTAAACTTAAGTAACATAGAACCTCCTCTTCCTGAGGAAGCAATCGGAATTCCTGTATCTCCTGCCACACCTTTCAATGTTTTAACTCTTGTACTTGATGGATCACACGTTATGATTACTGCTTTTGATCCTGCTGGAACTGGTATTGTATTAGCGCCGCTAGCTAATACTATCTCTAATAATGTTGGAACCGCAGCGGCATTAGTTAATGGGGAAGTTTCTATTTCTGAGCGGCCATATCCTGCTCCTTGTACATATCCTTTAACTCTTGCCGTGGAAGTAATTGGCATAGAAATAATTAACTTACTTCTGCTTCTACTTCTATTACATTGTAATTGTTCTCAGCTCGTTCCTTAACACCGAAGAAGACGAATTGCTGTTGGAGAATACCATTGGTAGCACCCGAGTCCCTGAATTTGTCGAAAATGCTAGCCAAATTAGATGCACTTTTCGATAGGATCGGTAACGACGCTTCCTCGATTTTCTCTTCTGTAATCGCATCGACGTGTTTAAGAATTTTGTTTATTACTTTCTCTCTTACTAATCCTATATTCTCTTCCAACGCTGCTACTAACTTAGGATCCTTTTTATGATTAGAAGTATTACCATTTTTGTAATCACTCACGGTGCCTTGGGCTATTCCAAATACTTTTCCTACTTTTGTAGGTCCTTCAATCATTGCAAGGGAACCGATCATTGCTTTGATTGCTGGTGAAATGTTTAGCCTTCCTTCTGGTCTCCCAACATCTCCTCTACTACTATGATTTCCCGCGCCGACAACACCATGCTTCACTAATAAATTTGTGGGATGATTAAGTTTTCTCTCGGCTACTTCTTCACTGATTAGAATTGGCATTGAATTTAATAACCTTCCGGTGAGGGAATTTCCCTCTGACCACAATGTACAACTTTTGGGGCTCCGTGTCAAGGGTACCACACGAAAAACTTGACATTTCTCCCAAAGTGTTGTATCTTATGGACATAGGGGGAGGGTCTTGTGGGAGGGACCCGGCGCTTAAATGATTAAAAAGAAAACAAAACCACTCATATGTAAAAGACCAAACTGCAATGAGAAACTAATTCAAATTCGCAATGGTCTTCGTTTTTACTGTACTAAAAAATGTAATCGTATCGATTATGAGGATAATCATCCTGAATATGTAGTAAGAATGATTATTTATCAAAAAGCTTATCAAAAAACTTATCAAAAAACTTATATAAAGAAAGGAAGAAAAAGGGGAACCTTGAAATGAAAGATACATATAAACTTCCACAAACAAATAAACCCTCTACTAAAATAAAAATAAGACTTTTTTGGAAAGATTCTCTCACTAATAAAGAAGGGACTTATGATACTGAAGTTCCCACCGATGAAATGGGTGTTCCTGATATGTTTATGTGGAACGATGGTGATTACTCGTGTGATTGCAATAGATCTATTTTCTTTTATGGTTTAGATCCCACTGAAGAAGGTTTATATTATGAATGTGGAGAGAAATATTTAAATATTTATAAGGTTGCAGTTTTGGATTGAAATATTGAAATCTGCACGGAAGTACTCCATGCAAGAATCGTGCCAGAGGGACCCGCATGCAAGATGCATACCACCCCCTAACCCCTTTGTTATCAGTAACTAAAATAAAAAATAAAAATATTTATTTGTTGTAGATTCTAAAGGAGTTATGAGTGGTATAGTTATTGCATTAGCATGATCTATGCCAAGGTATGGCATGACTTATGCCGAT
>Ga0137325_1000406_pt1 | contig 10124 bp, 8 predicted proteins | sample EasRivERMZT469_2_FD_102294 | JGI IMG/M metagenome (GOLD analysis project Ga0137325, IMG submission 102294) | Soil microbial communities from meander-bound floodplain in the East River, Colorado, USA - East River MetaG ERMZT469_2 | ecosystem: Environmental > Terrestrial > Soil > Floodplain ...
AGACGAACCGGCGTGGACGGTGATCGTCGAGTAGACTGGCGTCCGCCGATGTCGAACCACGAGCTCCTCGAGACCAAGGGTGTGCCGATCCGGGCCTGGATCCGCGGGGTGTTCCTCGAGGACGCGGCGCGCAAGCAGCTCGAGAACCTCGCGCGGCTGCCCATCGTCCACGGCTGGATCGCAGCGATGCCCGACGTCCACGTCGGGATCGGAGCGACAATCGGGAGCGTGGTCGCGACGCGCGATGCGATCGTGCCGGCGGCGGTTGGGGTCGACATCGGCTGCGGCATGACGGCGGTCCGCACGACGCTCACGTCCGCGCAACTGCCCGACGATCTCAAGCCGGTCCGCCGCGCCATCGAGCGCGCCGTCCCGCACGGCCGCACGAACCACGGCGCGCACAGCGACCACAGCGCATAACACGACATACCAACGCCGATCGGCAAAACATGGGCCGCGCTCGAGAAACGCTACGACGTGATCGTCGCCAAGAACCCGAGCGCGACGCACTCGCGGCCCGGGCTCCAGCTCGGCACGCTCGGCACCGGCAACCACTTCATCGAGGTCTGCCGCGACCAGGACGAGCGCGTCTGGGTCGTGCTCCACTCGGGCTCGCGCGGCGTCGGCAACCGCATCGGGACCTACTTCATCGAGAAGGCGCGCAACGCGATGCGCCGGGATTGGGCGAACCTCCCCGACAAGGACCTCGCGTGGCTCGCGCAGGGCTCGCCCGCGTTCGACGACTACGTCGAGGCGGTTGGTTGGGCGCAGGAGTACGCCAAGACCAACCGGCGGATGATGATGCAGGCGATCCTCGCGGCGCTTGCGTCGGGCGAGCTGCTCCCGAAGTTCACGACCGACGCGGCCGTCGTCGACTGCCACCACAACTACGTGCAGCGCGAGACGCACGGCGGCGTCGAGCTCTTCGTGACGCGCAAGGGGGCGGTGCGCGCCGGCAAGGGCGAGCTCGGGATCATCCCGGGCTCCATGGGCGCGCGCAGTTTCATCGTGCGCGGCCGCGGCAACCCCGAGAGCTTCGAGAGCTGCAGCCACGGCGCCGGCCGCAAGTACTCGCGCGGCGCGGCGTTCAGGACGTTCACGCTCGAGGACCACGCGCGCGCCACCGCCGGCGTCGAGTGCCGCAAGGACGGCGACGTCCTCGACGAGACGCCGGGCGCCTACAAGGACATCGACGCGGTGATGGAGGCGCAGAAGGACCTGGTCGAGATCGTGCACACGCTGAAGCAGGTGGTCTGCGTGAAGGGTTGAACGGACAGGTCGTCGGAAGCTGCCGGGGGACGGCACCCGCCCGCGTGAGGACCGCGACCGATCCGTTGCTGCCGCTCGCCCTCCCGACTACCGTACGCGGCCTTCGCGCGTCGTGGCCGCATCCCGGGGAACCGACGGAGTCACGAAGATGTTCCTCCCGATCGTCGCGCTGTCGTTCGGTCTCGCGCTCGTTCCGCAGATCGCCCCGAGCAAGATTCCGATGGGCCGGCCGCCCGACAACGCGAGCCGGCCGTCGACGGGCGCGACGGGGAGCCGGACGCTCGCTCCTCCGACCCCGCCCGACGGCGACGACGTGCAGGTCAACACGGCGAGCACCGCGGACCAAAACGAAGTGCAGATCGCGGTCGACCCGATCGACCGGCTCCATCTCGTCGGCGGCGCCAACGACAACCGCGCCGGCCCCTACAACTGCGCCTTCTACTCGTCCTTCGACGGCGGCCTCACTTGGGGCGAGCTCTTCTTCAGCGACCCCGGCGGCTTCGGGAACGCCGCCGACCCCTCGGTCGCAATCGGCCCCGCGGGCGAGGTCTACTTCGAGGCGCTCGCGTACGGGAGCGGCTCGTCGATCTACGTCGGCCAGTCGACCGACGGCGGCGTGACCGTGTCGAACTGGGTGCAGGTGACGTCGTCGAGCAGCGCCTTCGACGACAAGCCGTTGATGACGGTCGACACGACCTCGGGGTCGACGTCCGGAGCCGTCTACGTGACGTGGACGCGCTTCGGGTCGGCCGGCAGTCCGATCATGATCAAGCACTCCGTCGACGGCGGCCAGACATGGTCGGGCCTGAGACGCATGAGCGACAGCAACTCGTGCCAGGGGTCGTGCCCCGCCGTCGGCCCCAACGGCGAGGTCTACGTCGGCTTCTACGACTTGAACGACGCCACCATCAAGTTCGACACGTCGCTCGACGGCGGCCTCACGTGGGGCACCGACGTCAAGGTCGACGACGTCCCGTTCCTGTGGGGCGTCCCGAACACGTTCTTCCGCACCAACTCGTTCCCGGCGGTCGCGGTCGACCGCAGCGGCGGGCCGTTCCACGGCCGCATCTACGTCGTCTGGGCGACCGACCTCGGCGGGAGCAGCGGCCCCGACGTCTATCTTTCATCGTCGAGCGACGGCGGCGCGACGTTCTCGACGCCGGTCATCGCGAGCGACGTCACGACCAACAGCCAGTTCGACCCGTGGGTCGCGGTCGACGTGAACGGCAACGTGAACCTCGGCTTCTACGACCGCCGCATGGACGCGAACGACACGCGCCTGCGCTACTTCGTCTCGCGCAGCTCCGACGGCGGCGTCACGTTCCAGGCGAACGTGAACGTCTCCGACAAGGGCTTCAACCCCAACAACTATCCGCAGGGCGGCTTCATCGGCGACTACATCGGGGTCGCGGCGTCGGATCGCACGGTCCACGGGCTCTGGTGCGACGGCCGCAACGCCGACAACGACATCTACACGTCGCGTGTGCAGCTCGACCTCCATACCGACGTGAAGGGCTTCTCGGCGGCGGCCGGCGGCACGGTCGCCTTCACGCTGGACCCGGGGCCGCTCTACCAGAACGCCGACTACCGCATCCTCGGCTCGATGAGCGGGACGTCGCCCGGCATCACGCTCCACGGCGTGAACATCCCGGTGAACTACGACGCGCTCACGCTCCTCACGATCGTGTTCGCCAACACGAGCACGCTGCCCGGCTTCGCCGGCACGCTCGACGTGAACGGCATGGGCACGGCGTCGCTCGTCAGCGGTCCGCTGCCGCCGTCCGTCGTCGGGACGCAAGTGGACTTCGCCATGTTCGTGAAGGTCGGCGGCGCGGTGCAGTGGGCGTCGAACCCGACGCACCTCCAGATCGATCCCTGACGGCGGGCGCCGCAGGGCGCGTCCGGGGTCGCGGCGCGCTCAGCGCGGCGGCGCCGCGAGCAGCCCGCGCAGCACGTGCAGGAGCGCGCCGCCGCGGGTGCGCCGGAAGCGGACGATCCCCTTGCGATCGGAGAGCAACAGCGCCGGCAGCGTGAACGAGCGCGTCGCCTCCGCGAGGCGGCCGTCAGGATCGGCCGCGGCGGGCCAGCCCGGCGCGAGCTCCTCCATCGTCCTGCGCAGCACGTCCGGCGCGCCGTAGGCGCCGATGCCCGCGATCGCCACCTCCTCGGCGGAGTAGTGCTCGCGGATCCACGCGAGTTGCGCGACGTCGGCCAGCGTGTCGGGCTGCCGCGGGTCGAAGACGAGGACGAGCGTCGCGGTCGCGCGACGCGGCGCCTCCGCGCCGCCGATCTCGAGGGGTGGCGCGCCGACGTCGGCGTGGAAGGCCGGCAGCGGCGCACCGATCAGCCCCTGCTCGAACGCGGGCAGGAGCTCGGACGACTGGTGGACGACCCCCTTCACCGTCGCGCTCTCGCTCCCGCGCCGGACCTCGAGCACGAGCGGTGCGCCGGCCGCGAGCCCCGCGATCGCGCGCCCGAACGCCGGCGGCGTCGCGACGGCCGTCCCGTTGACGGAGACGACGACGTCGCCGCGCCGCAGCCCCGCCTGCGCGAGCGAACCGTTCGCGACGAGGAACGTCACGCGCACGCGCGTCTCGGCGCCTTCGCGCTCGTAGCTCCAGCGGAAGCCCGGTTCGGGAGGATCCTCGGCGCCGTCCCAGCGGATCGTCTCGCGGTACGGAACGTCGGCCGCCGCATCGGCCGCCACCTGCTCCGCGCGCCAGGCCGCGCCCAGCGACTCGAAGAGCTCCTCGATCTCGTGCTTCGCCTCCTTCGCGGCCTCCTCGCCGCTCCCGCGGTCGTTCTCGAGCTTGAGGGAGACGCTCGCCTCGAAGCCGCGCCGCTCGTCGAAGCCGAGCGCACGCAGCAGCCCGAGCGACGGCTGGTAGTCGAACGCGAAGCCCGTCGCCGCGTGCGCCGCGCGCGTGGCGCGATGGACCGTGAGCCCGAGGTGGGGCGCGACGCGCGACTGCGTGTCCTTCGTCGACACGTCGATCGCGCGCACCTCCTGGCGGAGCTCGAGTGTCGGCGCGCCCGCCCCGCCGGCCGGATCGGCGAGCTTCTTCACGCGCCGCCGGAACTCCTCGAACGCCTCCCGCACCAACTTCGCGCTCGGGTCGGCCGCGAGCCCGCGCGTGAGGATCAGCTGGTCGATCGGCGCGGGCGCGGGCTCCTGCTGCGTCCCGATCCCGAACACGGCGACGAGCAGCGGACTCCAGGGACGCATGGCGACGCTCCGTGCGGGCCTCGATGGCGGCGAGCTTACGGCCCGCTGCCGGACCGCGGGTGACACGGATCGCGTAGAACCGCGCCTCGCACCCCCCCGACGAGCGGAGCTCCCCGATGGCCCGTCTCCGTGTGAACTGCTTCAGCCTCTCGCTCGACGGATTCGGCGCGGGGCCGGACCAGGATCTGGAGCATCCGCTCGGCGTCGGCGGGATGAAGCTCCACGAGTGGATCTTCGGGACGCGCACGTTCCAAGCGATGCAGGGCGGGACGGGCGGCGAGACGGGGATCCACGACGACTTCGCGAAGCGCGGCATGGCCGGGCTCGGCGCGTGGATCCTCGGGCGCAACATGTTCGGGCCGGTGCGCGGACCGTGGCGCGACGACGCGTGGAAGGGCTGGTGGGGCGACGATCCGCCCTACCACGTGCCGGTCTTCGTCCTCACGCACCACGCGCGCGCGCCGATCGTGATGAAGGGCGGCACGACGTTCCACTTCGTGACCGACGGCATCGAGGAGGCGCTCGCGCAGGCGAAGAAGGCGGCGGGCGGGAAGGACGTCCGGCTCGGCGGCGGCGTCGCGACGATCTGCCAGTACCTGCAAAAGGGACTCGTCGACGAGCTGCACTTCGCGATCGCTCCGGTCCTGCTCGGCTCGGGCGAGCACCTCCTGCACGGCCTCGACCTCTCCGCCCTCGGATTCGAGGTCGCCGAGCACGTCCCCGCCCCCGGCGCGACCCATGTCGTCGTGAAGAAGCGGAGCGGAGTGCCATGAACCGCGCCGCCGGGCGACCGCCCTCCGACTAGCCCCCGTTCCGATCGGCTGGCGCCTCCCGGTGCACTTCCTCCTCACCCCCTTCGGCTCGAGCGGCGACGTCCATCCCTACGTCGGGATCGGGCGGCGGCTGCGCGAGCGCGGGCATGCAGTCACGGTGCTCACGGCCGAGCCGCACCGACGCGTGGTCGAAGGCGCCGGGCTCGAGTTCGTGTCGGTGTACACGGAGCACGACTACGAGGCGGCGACGCACCATCCCGACCTGTGGCACCCGACGCGGGGCTTGAAGCCGGTCGCGCGGCTGATGCTGCTCGGGCTCGAGCCGACCTGGCGCGAACTCGAGGCGCGCTACGTGCCGGGGAAAAGCTTCCTCGTCGGCCACCCGCTCTCCTTCGCGACGCGCTCGTTCGAGGAGAAGACGGGCGCGCCGGCGGCGACGCCCCATCTCTCGCCGTTCAGCCTGCGCACGGCGCACCAGGTGCCGGCGCTGCCGGGCTTGGTCGACGTCTCGGGCCTGCCGCTCGGAATCAAGCGCGCGCTCTGGTGGCTGATCGACGTCACGCAGCTCGACCCGCACCTCGTGCCGGAGCTGAATCGCTGGCGCGCGTCGAAGGGGCTGCCGGCGGTGCGCCGCGTCTTCCGCGAGTGGATCAACTCGCCGCGCCTCGTGCTCGCGCTCTTCCCCGAATGGTTCGGCGCGCGGCAGCCCGATTGGCCGCGCGCCGTCGAATTCGCGTCGTTCCCGCTCTGGGACGACCCGCATGTGAATCCGATCGACGCCGAGCTCGAGGTGTTCCTCTCGTCGGGCGCGCCACCGGTCGTCGCGACGCCGGGCAGCGCGAACCGCCAGGCGGAGCGCTTCTTCGCGGCGGTGGTCGGCGCCCTCGAGCGGCTCGGCCGGCGCGGTCTCCTCCTGACCCAGTATCCCGAGCAGCTCCCGCGCGACCTGCCGGCGACGATCGTCGCGCGGAAGTACGCGCCGCTCTCGCGCGTGCTGCCGCGCGCCGTCGCACTGATCCACCACGGCGGCATCGGCACGGCGGCGCAGGCGTTCGCGGCGGGCGTCCCGCAGCTCGTGATGCCGATGGCGTTCGACCAGGCCGACAATGCCTTGCGCGCGCAGCGGCTGGGCGTCGCGCGCTCCGTCCTGCCGAAGCGTTGGACGGGCGACGCGGTGGCGGCCGCGCTGCGCGCACTGCTCGGCGATCCCGCGGTCGTGGCTGCGGCGGCGCGAAGGCGCGACGATCTGCGCGGCATCGACGGGATCGCGCTCGCGTGCGACGCCCTCGAGCGCTCCGCGACCGCCGCGTGAAACGGCGCGCGCCCCGTGTTCCCGCCGATTTGTAGATTCCGGCGTCGCCGATCGAGCCGTTCGCGCTCGCGTCGAATCGCGATTCCGGCGGCATCCCTCCGTGATCACCGGCACAGGCATTGCCGAACAGGCCGGTTGGAAGAGTGCGCGAGTCCGCGGACGGAGAAGGCCCCCATGAATCGGTCCAAGCGCGAGCCCGACATGCGGCGCGCCCCGCCCCACCGCGACGTCGACTTCGTGAGTTTCGAGAGGCAGTCGGGGTACGCGGGCGAGCGCGCCTATCCGACCGGGTGGCGTCCGGCGTGGGAGTCGGGCTTCCCGATCGACGAGAAATCCTCCGGCGCGAGCAGGAGCGGAGGCCGCTTCGGCGGACCGCGCGCCGTCCGCGGACCGACGCTCGAGGACCGGAGCTCCGAGTCGCACGGGACGTGGCGACCTGGGAGCTCTGGTCCATCGAGCAGCGTGAGCGGCCATCGCGGCAAGGGACCGAGGGGCTACCGCCGGGCGGACGCGCGCATCCTCGAGGACGTGTGCGACCGGCTCACCGACGCCGACGACGTCGACGCGACCGATCTGAAATGCGCCGTCGAGGATGGCGAGGTCGCACTCGGCGGGACGGTCCGCACCGCCGCGGAGCGGAGACGTGCCGCGGAGATCGCCGAGTCGGTGTCGGGCGTGCTCGCCGTGCGCGACGTCATTCGAGTCGAGAACGACGTCGCGAACGAGGAGAAGGGCGCAGCGCCCTGATCTCCGATCGCGCTCACTGCCCCCCCCGCGTCGGGCGCGACTCCATGCCAGGAAGCGAGCGCGGCCGCGTCTCTCCGACGCGGCCGCGCTCCTTCACGATCTCGAAAGGGCCCCGTCGGGGCCGGCGTTCACTTGAAGTGGACGCCCTGGCGCGCGCTCTGGATCAGCTTGCCGTTCGCGTCGTGCGCGTACGCCCGGAACACCATGTCGTGGCCGGCGAGCCCCTTCGGGACGACGGCGCCATAGGCGTAGCCGCCGGTCGCGTCGAAGAGCCCGAGCCCGTTCACGACCTGGAAGTAGGGCGTGCCGTCGACGTCCTCGAGGACGAGGACGACCGGACCTGCGGCCGGACCCTCGCGCACCGCGAAGTCGAGCGTGTCGCCCGCGACCGGGCGGCCCTTCGTCGCGTTGAGCCAGAGGTCGTCGCCCGAGTAGACGCGCACCTTGCCGTCGAACGCGGAGTCGATGATCCCGACTGGCAGGTCGTCGAAGCCGTCCTGGTCGAAGTCGATGGCTGGCGAGAGCACGAAGCCGACGTCGACCGTCTCGATGCGGTCGAGCAGGAGCTGCGTCTTGCCGGAGATCAGGAAGGCGGCAGGTTGGCCGACGTTCTGGTCGTCCCACCACATGCCGGAGAGGGCGAAGTCGCCGAAGCCGTCGCCGTTCAGGTCGCCCGCGCCGGTCACCTGCGATTCGAGATAGGTGCGCTTGTCGAAGTTGATGATCTTGCCGATCGCGTTGCCGGTGGCGCCCGAGTAGACGCGCACCATCGCCGCGACGAGGTTGTCGTCGTACTTGCTCGTGACGACGTAGTCGTCCACGCCGTCGCCGTCGAGGTCGCGCACCGCAGCCGTTCCGCTGCCGTGCAATTCGAAGTAGTGGGCGCCGAAGTGGCTGCGCAGGACGGTCCCGGTCACGGGCGAGACCACGTACGCCGCGCCGACCAGTCCGACCGAGTTCATGTAGTGCTTCGCGCCGATCAGGAGGTCCTTCACGCCGTCCCCGTCGACGTCGTGGATCGCGCAGGCGGCGTAGCCGAATTCGTCCCCGCCGCCGCCGCCCTTGATCGCGGTGATCTCGCTGCCGTCCGCGCCGGAAATGACGTCCACGAGGTCGCCGGCACCGAGGTGCGACACGAAGAGGTCGACGATGCCGTCCCCGTCGACGTCGTCGATCGGACCCATCGGCGCGCCGAAGAACTTGATGTAGTTGGGACCGTCGGCCTGCAGGAGGAGCGCGCCGGTGCGGCCGGCGTAGATGAAGACCGAGCCGGTGTCGGTGCCGCTGTTGTCGGCGTAGATCGCCGAGACCGCGAGCTCGTCGACGCCGTCGCCGTTCATGTCGGGCATGCGCGCGACGACTGCGCCGAAGTAGTCAATTGGATTGGTGCCGTAGAAGGCGGCGAGCTCGCTGCCGTCGGCGCCCGAGTGGACGCGCGCGGCGCCGGCGAGGTTCGCGACGGTGCTGTCGCGCGCCGCACCGATCGCGAGGTCCTCGACGCCGTCGCCGTCCCAGTCGCCGATGAAGATTCCACTGACGGCGTCGGCGCCGGGAACGGGACTCTTCACCTCGAGCAAGACGCGTTGGCCTCGCGCGGAAGCGGCGAGGCCAAGGAACGAACCGAGCACGGAGAGGGCGAGCAGGGGGCGAGGCGTCATCCCGGATCTCCTGGATTCTCCGGCCGTACGTCGCATTCCCCGGCCGGGCGAGGGACTGGAATGCGTCGGTGCGGGCCGTTTTCGCGGCGGACCCCCGAACGACGTGGCGCGGTGCGGGTTCGGGCGGGGGCGCCCGCGCCGGCAAATCGGCGGCCGCACTCCCCCTGGCGCCGCGCGCTTCGCATTCGACCCAGGTGCTACGGAGCCGTAACTCGCCGCGCCGCGCCTCCCGCCTCCTACCTCATATATGGAGCCGCCCGCCCGGGATCGGCCGCTACGTCGCCGCGGCTGTGCTCGCCTTCGGCGGCGGCTCCGCCGGATCGGCGCGCTGGAAGAGGATCGCGCCCTTCGTGATCGGCGTGCCGGCTTTCAACGAATGCGGCCCGTCGAGGCGGACCAGCTCGGCGAGCGGCACGCCGGCCGGCGGCACGCTCGACCAATCGGCGAGCACCTGCGCCATCTTCTTCGGCATCGCCGGAGTGAGCAGCAGCGCGGCGACGCGCAGCGCTTCGGCGCAGTGGGTGAGGATCCCGGCTAGCTCGCCCTTGCGCGCCGGATCGGCGGCGACGACCTTCGCGAGCTTGAACGGCTCGGTCACGTTGATGTAGCCGTCGACCTTGCGCACGAGCTCGGTGCCGGCGTTCAGCGCGGCGGCGAGATCGAGCCCGCGCGCCGCGCCGGTCGCGCGCGCCGCCGCGTCGGCGACGATCGCCTTCCAGTCCCAGCCCGCGTGTTTCGGGGCGTGCTTCTTCGCGTCGGCCGCGGCGAGCGGCAGCTTCCCGTCGAAGTACTTCCCGACCATGTTCCCCACGCGGCTGGTCGAGTTGCCGATGCCGTTGGCGAGGTCGGCGTTGAAGACCTCGACGAACTTCGCGTGGACGAAGTCGGAGTCGTTGTTGCCGAGCGGCCCCTGCGTCATGAGGTACCAGCGCAGCGCGTCGAGCGAGTAGCGGCCGGCGTACGCCTCGAGTTGCTCGAGATCGATGAAGTTGCCGAGGGACTTCGACATCTTCCGCCCCTCGGCGAGCCACCAGCCGTGCGCGTAGATCGTGCGCGGCAGCGCCTCCCCCGCCGCGAGCAGCAGCGCCGGCCAGATCACCGCGTGGAACCAGAGGATGTCCTTGCCCATCGCGTGCACG
>Ga0137325_1000411_pt1 | contig 10070 bp, 24 predicted proteins | sample EasRivERMZT469_2_FD_102294 | JGI IMG/M metagenome (GOLD analysis project Ga0137325, IMG submission 102294) | Soil microbial communities from meander-bound floodplain in the East River, Colorado, USA - East River MetaG ERMZT469_2 | ecosystem: Environmental > Terrestrial > Soil > Floodplain ...
ATTCAGCGGCAAGCGCCCGTTCGGTAACGGTAGTTGGCAGTACACTGTCTACGCGGCCCTGATCCGTGAAGGATACGTTTATGGTATCCTTGACGATGATGGTTCCGTTGACGAAGTAGATATGGTCATGGCAGATGACCTAATGATGCAAGCGATTGAGGAGCTATAATGACAACAGACAATCCATTCGGTTCTGATCAGCCGGTCGAGTACGTACCTCCATCTGCGGAGGCCGTTCCTCAGATGGTTGACAGCATAGCAACAATGGTCAGCGCACATGGCATACTTCTATATAGAATATACGATATGTTGTCAGTTATTGCCAATGCCGTAGATGTTGCAGGTACTAAGGCGGTCATGGCACGTCATGAACAGGGAGAGATTATCTCACCGCCCGCCTGGTTCAATGAAACACAGAACGACGTAACTTAGGAGGCGCTATGTTTGGATTGAGAGCACTAGAGTCAGTCATCATCGTAGCGGTCTTTATCAGAAAACTCGTACAAAACAAGCGTTCCAGATACTTCGGTTTCGGCGTAGACGCTAAGAATCCGACCTGGGGTGAGGCTTTCAAAGCCACAATCGAAGGGAAGTAAATGAATAAACTAATTAAAAATAGATGGATCGAAGCACTTCGATCCGGTCAGTTCCCGCAAGGATACGAGGCGTTACAGGCTAATGGTAAGTTTTGCTGCCTTGGTGTTGTGTGCGAACTAGTAAAGGGTGAGATAGCACTCATCGTCCATCCTGATCTGCTTGCTGACGGCGTTGTTCAGTACGGAAATTTTTACGAGACTGGCATGCTTCCTTTCGAGGTTGAGGATTATGTCAACCTCGGAAAAACGAGACAAGAGCAACTCATTAACATGAATGACGAGGAACGAATCGGCTTCGATGAGATTGCTGATTGGATTGAGAAGAATCTATGAGCGCGCACGCAAAGGCTCCTGTCAGCTTTCTAGAGCAATTAGCCGAGCATCTTGCCATCATCCGCGCGCGCACGGAGGGTAAGGATGATATGTGGGGCTACTTACCACAAGCAAGAGAAGAAGCCTATTATCTGATTGAGCAGAATATCTTTGTCAGCCGCTCCGAGCACGAAGCAGAGATTCAAGATATCGAACAAGCCTACGATAACGGACTCATACCTTCTCTGGAAGACACCATTACCACCCGCGACCGACAGATCGACAAACTTTCGCGTGAGAACAGCAGTCTTAAGGACGCCATAGTCGAACTTAAGCCTAAGGAAGACAAATTTCCTCCGTGCTACGGAGTTAAATGGAAGGATGGAGATATTACACCTTACGGCAACCTGATGGCTGCACTGGCCGCTTTCGACAAATGGCACTGGCCGGACAGAAATAACCATGTAGAGAAGATAGTTGTTAGAGACGTATCTGATTGGAGGGACTATGACGACAGAATCGATGGCAACGGAGACAGCGGCAGGAACACGGCAGTACTGCTCGCACCGCTGCTTACTGCGACCCGATCATCATGAGACTCATTTTCATGGATACCCGCTGGGTCCTGATGTACCCGTCTATTCCGAGCGGGACATAGAAGGACTAAACGAACTCATCGCAGCACTAGTACTCGAACTCAGCGACGCCTGCACGACAATGATGTACTACGAGAACCTACTAGACGCTCACGGTATAGAATCATGAGGCGATACGCATTCAGAGTGCTCCGCGTGTACAACAACCTGCATGTGTACACCAGATTTCTTGACGAAGCCAACAATTTAGGCTACAATATAATCAGTGTGAGCACTCTGAGCGACTACACGCTTCTAGTAACATACGAGGCAACACACGACAGCACCGAGCCGGTGCGGGATTAGGAGAAACAATGTCAGCAATTACACTAGCGGTAGTTGAATTCAATAATAGCAACCCCGCCAATCAGGCGGATATGGATGAGCTATTAGAGGTCACCGGAAACGTTATCGAGGAGCCACAGCAGCAAAGTCTTCGGTTCGTAATGGAAACCCTGGACGCAGAACAGAAGCAATATCAAGACCACGTAGGAGAGCGCAGGGTCGTAGAGATTTGGGCAAGAGGCAAGCTTCTACGATACGTTGCCAGACTAGACGCGGAAGGATTCGAGATTCCTTACAGTCTGACTAGCGGCGCGCTAACAGACTCCAATGTTTAGATTAGAAATGCCGATTCTCGCCCTGTACATCTTCGGCGTGTTTGTTGGAGGTTTTGCGGTGCTGGTAGCCCCGCAGCTTTGGCTGACAGCCGCCATATTAGTAACGGGATCGGCAATAGCAGCAGCAATATCATTAACAGGATCGAGAGGCAGGCATGGACGAGAACGTGTTCGTAACGTTCAGAAAGCTCCCGGCATCAAGCAATGACGCCATAGAAGGTGCCACCTGGGAGGTTTACGATGAGATTTTTCAGAATGTTATCGGCATAGTCGGATGGAGCGGAGTATTCAAGGAGTACGGCTTCGCTCCCTATCACAATGTTTTGCTAGGTCCGAACCAATTAGAGGATATTGCCAAATTACTAAGAGAAGAAGCCAACAAGAGAGGAACGGATAATGCGCGTGACACTGTCTTTGGACGAGATTGAGGGATACCCCGAAATAGTTCTGACAACCGATGACCGAAAGCTTGCCGCCAACACTCTTAGTGAGGTTGATGGCAAGATTAGAGAGCTTCTAGAGGTTATTACTAGAATCTTTGATAAGAAGGTTCCATTCTAATGAGAACACCGCCCGCCTGGCTGATCGGATTATTACTAGGAGTATTACTAGTCTTGGTTGGTTGCTCTCCTACCGATTTGCAAGCAGCCCGGAATCAGTGCGTTGTCGTGCAGGACGATACATATGTTACCGTGGAGGGTGATAAAATGAGCCTCGACGTAGCGACGGCTGGTATGGATCAGGCCGGTATTTCAATAGAGACATTCGACTGCATTGCTAATGCTCTTGCTGTACCTGCCGACTTATTGCGAGAGATTAAGGATAACGAAACGGTAGCAGCCCGAATTCTGAATAATGGTTGGCAGCACGAGACATTCGATGATTTCGATATTAGCTGGATATATCATAACGCTTTATTCGTTATCATACAGGAGAAATAGCATGCTAATATCAGAATTGCAACGCAGACAGCGCAGAAGACGTATTCATACGATGCGTGCAGACTTTTTGCTATCGGTAGCAGGAGTTCGAAAGAGTCCAGATCACAAGATCATCTACTTAGGGAGACTGAATGATGAATAATATGGTATTACAGTGGTTGAAGCAGAACGTGGATGCTGACGCCTTTAAGATTGTCGAGATTAAGCCGCGCATCACCGGACTTAAACGCACTGAATTCAATCTCGGCATCGATTACAAGAACAGTCCCAGCCTGATTATTTCTAAGCTCGTGTACGGCGATGACTTAGTAAGTCTGTGGAAGTTCTTAATGGGTGATGACAATGATTAGTACATTCGGATCGTTGAACGCAAACGATATAATGAAACTGGCCGAACGCGCGGTGACAGCAATAGAACGAATTTCCGAAGACTTGGATCGTGCTGCTGATCACATCTCTAGAGTCGCTGATGAGCTAGGTGACCTGAACGTGCAGCTAGAAGAGAGAAGTCTGCCAGCCGGTCTTAGCTACGACACCGATCCAGAGCTTATCGGTGAACTGGAAGCTATTCGCAGAGCTATCGAGGACGGTAATCGCAGAACGCGAGTCGGTGTCGTCTAATGGATACCAGCAATTCGAAGCATCTAGAGTATCAATTCAGCGGTCCTAGTTCGAGCGGTAAGACTAAAACCTGGGATGTCTATAATCATACGACTGATGTATACATCGGTATCATTAAATGGGCCGGTAATTTCAGAAAGTATGCCTTCTTCGCAGAACCCGGCATGATGTTTGATGCTAGCTGTTTAGAGGATGTCGCTGAATTCCTGCGTGCAGAGATGATCGAACACAGGTTGCTGAAATGAACGAGTGTCATGCACGTCTGCGGATTGTACAAGAGCAGCACGAAACGGTAGCTTATTGCGATGAATGTCTGTTCTTTATGCTGCTTGGATCGTCAGTCGATGATATAATCGCAGCGCAGGCCGTGCATGATCAGCGAGATGGACAGCACTAGTATGGAAGCGGTATGGATTCTGTGGATAGCCGCTGGAAGCGTAGTAGGATATCACTTAATCGGGCCGGTACTACAAAAGCTTATTGACATAATACAGAAAAGGAGCGGTATGAACGAAAACCCTAACGAGTACAGCACTCGAACCAAGATTATAGTACTAGTTGCTATACTTCTGCTGTTCGTGTTGTTGGTGATACCATGGTAACCGCGCGGATCAAAAGATGGTTGAACAATCTATGTACTTGCACGTTTGTAGCCGGTTATGATTCGCTAGATAACGAATGGATCGTTAGCGAGAATTGTCCTAGGCATAAGGACTTGTTGCGTGAGTGAGTGGATCGTAATGCCTCAGAAAACCTACGATGAGGTTATTATTGAGGCTAGAGCACGACAGCAGAACAATATTAGCAGCGGCAGGCAGCAGGCTCACGGCCTAGGCGAACGTCAGTCTGCACGAGACATAGAGTTCGAGGTCATAGGTGTTGCAGCAGAAAGAGTCATAGCGCACTTATTGAAAATTGCATGGATCGTAGACACGAGCGGTCCTCAGTACGATGGCGATGTAGGTAATGACGAGGTCAGAAGTACTGCTCATTTGAACGGCAGTCTGCTGCTGCATAAGCAGGACCCGTCCGACAGAATCTGCTGGCTGGTGATTTCGGGCGGCGAGAGAAAATATAAAGTCGCTGGCTGGATTCCCATTATAGAAGGTAAACGAGAAGAGTATTGGCAGGAGCGTGTTCAAGGCAGAGCCTGCCACTTTGTTCCGCAGTCTGCGCTGTATTCATTAGAAGACTATGTACCATTTTGAGGAGTTATGAAACAATGCAGCATTTGTAAAGAATCGAAGCCCAAGCACGAGTTTGATAAAATGCGTCGCTCGTCTGACGGTTTGCAGAGTGGTTGCAGAGCCTGCTCTAACGAACGCAAGCGGCGTTGGAGAAGAAATAATCCCGAGAAGCATCAGGCAACTAGCAGCAGACACATGGCTCGCAGACAAGGCGCGGTAATAAAAGCCATGCCTAGCAATTATAGACAAATAGTCGTACGATTCTACGGCGGGCGGTGTCTGAATTGTAAAAGCATGCATAAATTAGAGATAGATCATGTTGTAGCTCTGAATAACGGCGGTGCGCATTGTTTCGAAAACTTTCAATTGCTGTGCAAGTCATGCAATGATAGTAAGAGCGATAGGCATAGCAATGATTATAGATCAGCAAAGCTGATTGATGTCGCAGTATTGGCCGAATTTGATGCTTTGATTATAGCCTACTAAAATGATATGAATTGAATTCTCGTCTGATGCAAATAAAATTTATTCGTGTATGATACAGCCCCTGCGCAAAAAATTTTGCGCACGATAGTGCGCACATGCAAACTATCTTTAGCATGCTGGGCAAGGATGCGAAAGCATCCTTGCCCGCCAGCCTGGCTCGCGTGCTACGCGAGCATAAACACCTCCATATCTAGCGACTGTTTCCATCCTTCGCGGATTAGTGATTTCTTGTACTTCCGCGCGCAGTGCCCGCATAAATGCAAGCTAAGCTCACCCTTTGTTATCTCGCACGCCGCGCCGACAGATGGTCCGCAATGGTCACAAGTAACCATTGATGTCACAACCTTTCTTATTAGTTGAATGCATTAGTTATGTATTGCTTAGTGCTTAGTACATAGGCAGGGTATGCATGGCATACCCTGCCCGCGTATAGCCTCCCTCCTACCCGCCAGCTATGGCAACGATAATGGCAATGGGAACACCAACGATAAAGAGCAGCATAGATATAGCCGCTATTCCCGCTAATGCATAGAACATCGACACTATCGACAGCACTAATGCTACCCTAGTGCTAGGTAGTGCTAGGCATACACCTAGCACCACCAGCAGCATTAGCAATACTGTCACGCTACCGTGGCAAGCAACTTGTCAGTAATGCGCTGACGATATGCATTAGTGACATTGTCGAACCCCGCACCTGCCGCGTAGGCATTGTCCGTGTTATCGGAACGGAGTTGCCTATTCCACTGATTGACCTCCGTAAAGGTCTGCAATGCGCGGTAAGCATTCTGAGGCAGGTTAGGCATGCTGCCCGTCCCACCATTCCATACCGACACGAGCGTGTCGGTCTTGTCAGTCCACTTCTTGACGTTACCCTTAACGTCCTTTTCAGGCTCCGGGAATTCGTCTTTAACGACATTCCAGAATTGCGATGTCGTCATATCGGCGGCGTAAAGCTTTTCAATTCCCGCCTGGAATTCCGCGTCGAAGTCGTCCGCCCAGCCTGCCAACTTGACAGCGGCGGCAATGCGATCATGCATGCTTCGCGTGTGACGCGCGCTAATCTCGGGTTTGGACTCACCAAACGCCATGTTTAGCGTGTTATTGCACTCAACGCGAGTATTGCACTTTCGCCCGGTGACGGCTCCCGTACCATCGAACGTCACGGCCAGTAGCACGTAACGCTTAATGTGGTCCGCCGCACCCTTAGGGTCGATAACGATATCGTCAGGGTGGACGAACGCCATAAACACCGTCCGGCCGCCGTTAAGCGATCCCATTGTCTCCGCGCGGTAATCGCCAGACCCGAAAGTCTGCGCAAGCGCCGCTAGATCCTCGTTTTGGTAGTTGAAATAACGTTCTCCTACCGTTCCGAGAACGTCAATTCCGCCATCGAAAGGATTCGTGCGGACGTTGACATAGGCTGGCGTGAGGAAACGATATTCTGGCAGAACGTCCGCCAGATTTTCCTTTCGCACGTCCCAGCCTAGCAGGTTTGCCTTTGCGGCAAACTTAAGGATGGGCAGGGGCTTGTCAACGGTATAAGCACCGTCCAAGTCCCACCACGCCGGACGCCGCAGGCTCGCAAACGCCGCGCGGTTCCCGAACATTTCAACGTTAGCAGACACTGTCTGCCTCCCTATTCTGCCGAGTGACCGGCGAGGATTCCCGCCTATTTAATCACTCTTAGCGTGCCATTGTCCGGACTCGCACCGAACTTGACCCTAGTGTCAGTAATGGCGACCATTGCTCGCGGTTATCGTTATCTCACCTAAGCTTAGGTGAGATGTAGAAATGTACCCGCGTACTGTCGTAACCGTCTCGGAGCACGTTTCTATCGGTCTGCATTTCTCCCGATAGAAACTCCGACCTTAGGTAGTTAAACCCAAAGTAGTTGCCCGTATCTAGCAGAACGTTACTCACGAGAGCCATTATTGCCTGCCGACCGTCTCGTGTGCTACTTTCCGCCGCTAGATAGGCATTGCCCATCGTCACAAGCCCTAGAACTCGCACTGTCTTTCTATGAGCGCTCATCGTGGCCCGCCCATTGTCTCGGACGGTTCCGCGTGTTCCCGCTCCGCAACGGCGGCAGGTAGTGTCTCAAGATAGGCAGTGAAAGCACGGTCTGACATAGCGAACGTGAAATTACCCGCTGCCGTTGTCATCGTGTTTCCCTAGCCTGTACCGCCCACCGCGCGCGCGACTTGCGTCCGCTTGACGTGCGAGCACTGCCAGCGACACGCGCCATTGCGTTAGCAGTCGGCGCGCTTAGTGCGATCCTTAACGCTGCCAGGCTGGCCGTGTCAGTTTCGCTCTTAATGGTGCGCATTGCGATCACTCCCTAAGTGATCTTGCACGGGTCATCTGCCCGTGCTAGTGCCCAGCTAGGGAGTCGAACCCTAACCCTCCCGCGTCCCGCGTAGGCAAGTGGCACCGTGCGCTTTGCTGCGCGTATCGCTCCCGCTAGGGCAGATAGGGTCTGCCCATCCTGACGGGTGATCTAGTGCCTAATTCGCTCGCGTAATGCGCGGTACTGCTCTTAGCTACTCTGCGCGCGCGTCGTGACCGTGACCGCGCCGTGCGAAAGTCTGCCCTAATGATCTAGCGCCAGATTCTGGCGCGTGGCAGGAAGTGTCCCGCGTGCCTCGCGTGCCGCTCTTTAGTTGTGATCTTGCGTGCCTCACACTACCCGCTCTTATGCATGCGTGCGACAGTCAAGCAAGCTAAGTCTGCTAATGATCTTGATTTCATGATCAACATCGCTCTGACCTGCGCTTATATGCCTAAAATAGTTTTCAAAGTCGTATCTCAGCATGCGAGATTGATCTTGACGTAACGATATATCGTGTCCGTTTCATGCTGTAATCAGCTACTATGTATGCATAATTTTGTCCGTATTGTCCTATGCTGAAATGATCTTGCTTTCTAGCTGTACCGCGCGGTATCTGAGACAGGCTATTTCGCCATGGCTGACCTTGTATGCCTGTCTGCGAGCCTGGCAGGCTCACCCGCGTGTGATCGGATCACTTCGTAGGGTCATCGTCTCAGAATGGCGCACAGAGCTTCCCATGCCATAGTCCGTTATGTCCTATGCTGACAGTCTAACTAAGTTAGGTTAGGCTAGCCTTAGTAATCTAGACATCGTACTAATTCGGACACTTAGGTGCTTGTCCTACTATTGACACGCATAGACTCATAAATGTGGACATATGTGAGCGAAGCGAACATATGTCCTATATAGTACGTGGCGGGCAGCGCGACCAGCGCTGCACAGTTACGAAAGCTTCCTAAATCCGTGGGACATTTACGAACATTGTCTATTTTGCCGGGTATCAGATGAAACTATATATATTCTCTCTTGATAACAGCTTTACGACACATATGTACTAATCACGGGTGAAATAATGTCTTATTGACTGCCTGTTTTGTCCGCATACGCCCGATTTACGAACACCGCCCGAATTGTCCGGAATATTCTTGTTACGAACTCAGCTAAATTTGCATGACTTTTGAGCAATTTATGCTGATTTTGTCCGATTTATTATCATTTTTGCTGATTTTGTTGTAAAAACTGCACAATTGACAGCATGCTGCTACCTTTGTCCTGACATACTGACATAATGACATGCTGACATCATTACATCCTGTCATTATTACGTGCTCCGATACTCGTATATAAACCCATTCCGTATTTAACTTTACGGTTAAACACGCTAAGCCATTACTTTAGTACTCTGCAATGCGTAGTAGTTGCACCTACGACAAGTCAGTGTAATGTATCTATAATAGAATAAACGGACAGCCTTTCGACTGCCCGCCCGATTCGTAGAACGTTCTAACGATTCCGTCTATTTAATTAGACTGAACTCACCTCCGCGTAATTACCGTCTGCAATATCCTGCTCCCATTTCTCTAGTGGCTTAAACCTGATTAGGCTAATATCGATATCCCCGCTCGTGCTCTCTAGCTTATCGATAATTGCTGTAATGGCAATTGCTAATTCCTCTCCCCGCCCGCGTGAGCGTGCCCACTTATGCAGGCTAGCAATTGATTGTGTGGTTACTTCGGTATTGCGGATGGTTGCAATTCTGCCCATTTCATTCACCATCGATAACGGTTAGAATTTCCCAATAAGGCACGTCGAAATAGGTTCCGTCATCCTGCAAAACCTCTATTCTAGCGTCGTTATCCTCGCCTATGGTGTAGCTATTAACGCTAACTACCGTCGCGCCATCCTCGAACATATCGCCAACCTTAAGCGACCATGCTTCGATTGTTTGATTCATCTTACTTTCCCTCCGATAATGATTGCAGGCACGCTCGAATGTTTGCTAATTCTGAATCAGTTACGACCCGTCCGAGTCTTAATCCAAGTTGTGTCGATGTAGCTCGAACCTTGCACAGTCTAAGCTCGCGCTCGTATGTGTCCATAATTACTCACCGATTCCTTTCGCGTGTCGCCACGCTACCCAAGTAGTTGCCTGCACTACGCTCGGAGCAACATTAAGCATTTTAGCGGCCTCCACATACACCGCCGCGAATTGCTCATAAATTCCCGCGCGTCCTAATAGGGTGCCTCGCGTTCGATCGTCACTGCTAAATCCAACGGCGATATCGAAAGCGTGTCGGTCGATGCAAACCTGCTCAGTCTCAGGATTTTCAATCGTGGCCG
>Ga0137325_1000413_pt1 | contig 10061 bp, 21 predicted proteins | sample EasRivERMZT469_2_FD_102294 | JGI IMG/M metagenome (GOLD analysis project Ga0137325, IMG submission 102294) | Soil microbial communities from meander-bound floodplain in the East River, Colorado, USA - East River MetaG ERMZT469_2 | ecosystem: Environmental > Terrestrial > Soil > Floodplain ...
AGAAAGAGTATCCCGGTCAACAAGGCGTTCATCCTGAATGAGCACATGACTGCGTTCTCTTACCATCCGGCTTACTACCTCTACGAGAAGGGGAAGAGCAGCGCTGCCCGGATCTTGGAGCACATCTTTATCACGGTCAAGGCCGCACTGAAGCAGAAGATTGCGGACCCGGCATTCCTCCTGGGGGTGATGCCGCAGGAGCCTGAGATCCTCCGCGAGATGGTCGTGGACGTTGAGGCCGACAACTTGAACTATCCGATGTATGGGACCGAAGGGGTTCTGTTCGGATTCCTCCCGGTCGGACAGGTGGCCAGACTATTCACGCCGGATCAGATCACGCTCGACATGGTGGATCTGCTGAACAAGAACGTCAAGAAGGTTATCGGGCATTCCATGATCTATGACCTTGTGTTTTTGGCCGCTCATGGGTTCCTGTTTCCCAATGCTACCTTCCATGACACAATGATCTATCACAACAATGTGGTTCCTGCCGAGTGGTGGGCTTCTCTAAAATTCCTGGCTCGCAAGTATCTTGAAGCAGGCTTTTGGGAGGCAGAGTTCTCTACCTATCTGCGGGACAACGGCAGGGTGAAAGGGATCTCTCCCGCGATTGTCAATCCATACAATGCGGTGGATCTCTATATGACCGAGGGGTTGTATAATAAGCAGCGAGCACCGTATGGTCCGTTCACGATGGACATGGACTATCAGAAGTACGTTCGTGATATGACTATGAATGGGTTCAACGTCGAGAAGAAGTGTCTCATAGACCTTGGTGAGAACATCAAGGAAGAAGCAAAAGAGGTAGAGGGGTTAGCCAAAGAGAAGTTCAACCTCGGCGATGAATTTAACTTTAATAGTCCGGCGCAGATCAAGCTGGTGCTGCAAGAGAGAGGGTTTGATAAGCTGCGATCAACTGACAAGTTTACTCTGAAGAGAACCGAGGACGAGTTCGCTGATGACGTATTGAAGATGCGTGGACTCAACAAGCAAGAGGGAACATATATCAGCGGGTTCCTCAATAAGATTGTTCCTACAGCCCACGGCGGGTTGATCCATTCCAAGTTTGGAAGAGCGGAGACGGGCAGGCTGCGGTCGAGCGGCCCGAATTTGCAGAACGTCCATCCGAAGATACGCGAATGCTTCTGCTCTCGGTTCAAGGACGGCAAGCTGGTGAAGCCGGACCTGTCTGCATTGGAGTACCGGCTGATTGCACACGATTCACGAGAGTCTAAGCTGCTCGATGTCTTTAATGCTGGTGGCGATATTCATGCCAAGGCATACCTCGATGTGTTCGGTAGGCCACACCAGAACAAGGATGAAAGAGATCTAGCCAAGACAATCAACTATGCAGGCTGTTACCAGTGTGGCCTGCCGAAGTTCCTGGATCTCTCGGAGTTGACCAGAACCGAAGGGGAGCCTATCTTTAAGAAGATGCAGAAGATGTATCCGATGGTGAATGTTCTCCGCAGCAACGTCTCGGCGCTCTTGAGATCCACCGGGATCGTCCAAAATCTGTTTGGTAGGGTCAGGAAGTTCGACATGCCGATCTCCGAAGATGATGTTCGAGAGGCTTTCAACTGGCGTATTCAATCAAGCGGTCATGATGTCCTGGAAGTCTTCGGGATGGAGGCATGGGAGTATGCACCTATTAAATACTGGATGGACAGGGGGGAAGCACTTCTCGTGGATGAAGTACACGATGACTTTACTCTTGATTGCAGTCCGGCTGCTCTCGTCGATGTGGTCCCTGCTCTCCAAACGATTTCGGACCATCTTAACGAAATTGTGGAGCACGACCTGGGGGTCAAGATCTCGGTGAGGCTCTTTGCCGAGATAAAAGTTCTTGACAAATGGGAGTAGTTTTTACTTGACAAAGAGCAGAATAAGTGGTATACTTACACTAGAAAGGGGAAAAGAGATGGCAATGTTTGATAAGAGGCCACCGGCTGCGCCTGGTGGTACGGAAACGGGTTTTGGAAGGAAGCAGTACGGGGGTGCGCCAGCAGCGGCACCGGCTCCTGGTGGCACTTCAGGTACTCCGGCCTATCCTGCTCCCCCGGCAGCAGGGCAGCCTGCGCCGCCGCAGGGTGCTCCGCAGGGAAGGGATGCAGCGGACATAGCTACTGTGACCCTCCTCTTCAAGTCGAAAACGTCTGAGTCGTATTCGGCGGTTGTCAAACCTGACCGACACCAGGAGTTGATGGAACTTCTGAATCAGATCCAGCCGAACGACAGGATTGGAGTCAGCCCGAGTACGAAGCACCAGGGGACACTGTCGTTGTGGATCATGCGCCCGAAGGGTGGAGGATAACATGGACAAGGTCAAGGAATCATTCCAGGAGGCGACAGTGCGCCTGCACGAGGAACTTGCTGGTATCCAGAAGCAACTGGATGTTCTGAAGGCGGAGGGCCAAGAGGATTCTGTTGAGGCCAAGAAACTCGCTGGTACTGTTCTGATCAAGGCTGTAGAGATGCAGGCTCACATGATCAAAGATCTCTACTCGCAGATCAATGGTCTTGGCCTGGCCGTACAGGAGATGCAGTCGATGGTGATGGACCTCCTCGGATTTCGCAAGGCAGGGATCATCTCGCCTGGGAGCAAGAGGTTTCAATAGATCCCCGATGCCGGGACGGGGCCAGGTGGGACAAATCAGAATGAGACCACCATCCCGGCAAAGTTTGGAGATGCGATGAAACACATCGTACACATAGATGGATCGAGCCGTGGAAATCCGGGACCGGCAGGAGCAGGCGTGGTTATTCAGACTTACCACGAGGGCCGTCTGGTGACTCAAAAGACCATAAGCAGATGCGTAGGGAACACTACGAACAATGTGGCTGAGTACCGCGCTCTCCTGCTGGCCCTCAAGCTGGCCAAGGAAAAGGGTTACGGGTTTGTCGAGATCTTGTCAGACTCGAAGCTGCTGGTAAATCAGATCTTGGGGAACTGGAAGATCCGGGACGAGCACCTGGCGAAGCTGGCGAAGGAAGCATCAGAGTCGGGCGTGATCTATTCTATAGCATGGATTCCGCGAGACAAGAATGATATGGCCGACAGGTTGGCCCAGGACGCATCCGGGCAGTGCAGAGGGGACCGATGAAAGTATCGCTTGACAAGCCATTCGCTGCGATGATCCGAAAGAAGGTTATCGACTTCTACGTTGCTGAGTCTGAGGTCGAGAACAAGTCCAGAGAGAAGGACAACTTGCGGCATGTCTCTGACGCTGTGTTCCCTCGCAAGACGTACTACGAAATCACTGAGGGGCGAAAGATAACCGACAAGGCGATAGGGTTCTGGTTCCTGGGGAAGGCCATCGGTTCCGAGCTACAGAGAATTCTCGGTAAAGAACATTCCGAAGTTGAGGCAAGGTGGGAGAACTTTGTGGCCCACATGGATTACTTCGGGGAGTGGCTGATCGAGATTAAGTCATCGAGGAAGTGGACCGTCGCAGCAAAGCCGTCTCCCTGGTACGTTCGGCAGGCCGTGGACTATTGTGCTGTGACCGGGAGGAAAGAGGCCATGATCCTCGTGGTCTACCCCACGTCAGGCCGCAACTTCCGGGGCAAACAGTCGAGTACGATAGAGATGGCCGCCTGGAAGGTGACTCTGACCGACAAGGAACTTGAGGCCGTGAGGGAAGACATGCGCCTTACAAGTAAAGCACTAGACCGAGCAGTCCAGGAGAAGAATCCTGCGGACCTTCCTCCTGTCCCCCCCTGGCTGCTCGAAGATTATCCGGGCGCAATTGCCGGAGAGCATGATCTGAAGAAAGAAGAGATGTCCCCTATGAACTACGTTGACATTCAGCCGGTCTATGAGGGTACATCGGAAGGGAAGTGGAAACCTCTTGCCAAACCGAAACTACATAAAGGGAGCGAACCTGGAACGAAGGGTACGAAAGTATTACGAGGACAAAGGACTCGTGGTGGTGCGGTCGGCGGGTTCAAAAGGGCTGGCTGACGTGCTGGCTTATGATGGGGCCTGGCTTTATATGATTCAGTGCAAGGCAGGCATGGGTTCTTCCAATGCAGAAGCGATCTTGGATGACCTCGTAAAGAAGGCTAAGAAGAAATACCTGAGCATTAAAGGCATAGTAGCTATAGTCATCACCGGATTCTCTTTAGGGCGGCCTGTGCTGATTGACAGAATCGTGAGGGGCCTATGAAGACGGTTATCAGAAAGTCAACGGTCAAGAAGACGAAGAACGAAGTCCTCGACTTTATCAAGGATGACGAGAATTGGGGAGACGGAGACGAACAGTGGAGAGTACATCTTTCCAGCAAGTCCCTTGAAGGGTCGGACTCCCTCGGAGAGACTGACATGGAGCACAAGATCATAACGATCAGTACAACGATAGCGATAAGTCATCTCTTTTCTATCCTGACCCACGAGGTTCTTCATGTACTGCTGCCCGAAGGGAGGGAGCGGAATCACGACCGGATCTATGCTTTGACGGCGGCAATCAAGGATGACCTCTCTCCAATAGAGAAGTCGATCATGATGCGAAGGATAGGAATGTCAGGGGTGGTGGACGAATGAGCATGGGATCAGTAGGCAAGACACTTTCGTATTCAATCTACTGCCATACGTGCGGCTCCCGCACGCTGATCCTGGTGGACAGTGCCGAGGCCAAAGGGGGCAATTATGACGTGATCCCCTGTAGTCATTGCGGTCAGTCATACGTGATCCATTGGCATCCTCAGTACATGAAGCCAAAGATTTATAAGCTGGCGGCTACTCGCTCGTTCCTAACTAAGATTCGTGAAGAAGAGAATGATGTCGTCCAAAAGAAAGAAGGATACAATGGCGATAGCACCAATACCGAGACTGACTCGTAAAGAAATTGAATACCTGCATCTTCATCGGTGCAAGGCGCACGGCCATCGGTTTATCGAGCACTATGGCTGTTACTTAATCGAACAGGGAGAGGAACAGCGGATCGGGTTCTTCGACATCGAGACGAGCAACTTCAAGGCGGATTGGGCTATCACCTTGTCGTATTCGATCCTTGACGGCGCGACCGACATCATATACGGTCGGGCGATCCAGCCGAAGGAACTGGCAAACGGTGTCTTCGACAAGAAGTTGATCGCAGACATGATCTTCGACATGAAGCGATTCGATATCCTCGTTGGCTACTATTCAACGAAGTTCGATCTTCCGTTTGCACGGACGCGAGCGATCATCACCGGCAACAAGGACTTCCCGACGTTCGGTGAAATACAGCACCGGGATGCTTACTACATCGTTAAGTCCAAGTTTGCAGCGCTGTCAAGCAAGCGGCAGGAGAATGCAGCGAAGATGCTTACAGGCAAGACAGAAAAGACGCACATCAATCCGACGATCTGGCTAAAGGCTCTCGTCATGCATGATCAGAAGTCAATCGACTTCATTTGGGATCACAACAATCGTGACGTGCGGGATCTTAAAGAGATTTACTATACTGTTCTGCCATTTGTCAAGAACGGATCGAAATCAATTTAAGAGAGGTTGGCCATGAAAGTAAAAATAGGCTGTCTGGTGTGCGGGAGAGAATTCCGCGATACAGAGATCTTCATGCACCCGGAAGAGGAGGGGGTGGTCGTGATCAACGTTCCAGCTTGTGATCATGAAGGACCGCTTCCCTCTGAGGAAGCGAGGGAGCTATACAACCTATGAAGATAAATACAGGAAGTGCTGAGATAACCCTTAATGAAACATCGGACGTGACCTTTCCAGAGGCCCAGGAGCAGTTGAATGTCGCTGTCGGTCTGATCTCTAAGTTCGTCAAGCCTGTTCACCAGGCTGAGGTCTGGATGCGGATGATTACTGAGATGCTCCACTGGATGTACGCAAATACTGGGGAGCACCCGTCGCCAGTCGATATCCTTAAACAGGACATTGGAATTCCTGAAGAGGCGGCAGCGGCAGACTGGCCTCTTATGCCTGTTTTTGATCTAGATACCAAGAAGGGGAGTAAGACAAATGATTAAGGACAGCGGGAAAAGAATTCAGATGGCCGGAATGGTCAGGGACGTTACAGATGACAAGATCCGGTACGACCTGGTACTCGACGGCCCTATGTTCGAGCGGTGGGCAAAGCATCTCACTGATGGGGCGAAGAAGTATACGGCCAAGAATTGGGTCGGCGCTCACACGCAAGAGGAACTGGACAGGTTCAAAGAGTCGGCTATCAGGCACTTCATCCAGTGGTTCCGTGGTGACTTCGACGAGGACCATGCTGCGGCTCTGTTCTTCAACGTGAACGGCGCTGAGTATGTGGGCAGCCACATGCCACCAACTCTCCTGGGTACTAGTACGCGCCAGGGTCCGGCAGACAGGCGCAGATGCCAGGATTATCGTGGGTCTTCGCCAGCGCGACGCAGCGCGGCAGGGTTTCGTGGGTTTCGTGGAGGGAGGAGAAAAGACGATAGAGCCGTCGAGTACCCTACATGCCATGCAATACAGGAGCCATAAGCCATGATGAAGTATCTGAAAGACCGGATTCAAAGTATGTACGACACGATGAAGCAGATCCCTGTAGAGATCCTGGAACAGGACGCGAGGCTGGTCCTGATACGGAATCAGCTTGCGATCATCCTGACGGACCTCGAAGAGGAACTAGGCGAACCTGCTTTTACCCCTCCCCGGCATGACGAGATCTACGAAGAGGGCATGAGGCTGCTCGCAGAAGAGATTCTTCCGGGGTACGAAGGATGCGGAGAAGGGAGGAAGATATGATCAGCAGGGAGCAAATAAACTCTGTGAAACAGAACAAGACTCGCCTGATCGTCGATGACGTGGTGAACTTCCTGAAGACCTACGAGCCAGGTGGCGCAGAAGTGGACGAGGAAAAGATACGAGAGAAGATCCAGGAGATCCTGCTGGCTCGCGGTGTCTACAAGTGGATGGCTGTCAGGCGGGATCTGATCAAGTTCCTCGACGTTCTGAAGAGTGTTGAACACCTGGCCCTCATTTCCTTGATCGTCAAGAAAGGCTTTGCAAAAGGGGGCGTAGGAGGAAAGAAATACGCCATCTATCGGCACGAAAGCAGGGGGTTCTTGAAGGCTGTCCGAGTGATCAAGAAGAGTCTCAGAGACATGACTCGTAGCGCCAGGCTGAGAGCACCAGACAATGACAGAGATGCCCAGGCTCTCGTCAGCAAGATCGTTATGCGAGGAATCAATGAAGAGAAATTTCACTTATAAGACTTGGACGACTCTGTTTCGAGAACAAAGTGATAGCTTTGTGATACTAGAGTCTATGTTTGGCGGTCGCAAGGCATTTATTCCCCTGGAAGAATTGTACCAGCACTTCAAGGAACGGATGGAGTACGAACAGATGATCGAGAAGGGAGAGACGGGATGAACTTCTTCATGTTCATCACAGGAGTTTTACAGTTCGCAGCAGGGGTGTACGAGATGATGCGGGGGAGTACCACTCTTGCTCTTGTCTATATGGCGTATGGTTTTAGCGCCTGCGCTATCAGCACTGTCAAGGGAGCATAAAAATGATTAAGGTCTACGTTGCCAGTTCATTTCTGAACAAGGACCGGGTTCGAGAGATCGAGGGGATCTTGCGTGATAACGAGATGGTAGTCACGTCCAAGTGGGTAGAACACACTGAGAAGGACCAGTCCAATGACATCGAGGGCCTTGGTGAAGATGCGCTGATCAACCTGGACGACCAGCGAGATGCTGATGTACTCCTGGTGGTCCTTCCCGGCAGGCTAGGAACGAGTGCCGAATTGGGGTACGGGATTGGCATCGAGCAGTCCGTGTATGTCCTCTTTGACAATATGTCGATGGACGTACTCTATCCGAATCCGATGGTCTATCTTCCGAGCGTCTATCGCCTGAGATCTCTGGACGAGTTCTTGTTCAGAATGAGGATGCGGAGGCAGGAAACGGTCAGACGAACGATGGTGGAGAGGACGAAATGGATGATGTAAAAGAGCCGCCGAGAAGGTGCGACGAGTGCAGGGATGCGGAGGCCGTAATCCACAACCTCCCTACTCCACTCTGGCAGGCTTCGGTGTGCGAGCAGTGCGCCATAAAGACCAAAGAGCGCCTGCGGAAAGTAGTTGCAGAGATCAACAGAAAGCTGAGAGAATATCATGAACGGACTGACAAAGGACCGGACATCGAGTATTGGCAACGATCACTACTCGATCTTGGAGGAAGCGATGGACGAAAAGACCCGGACTCACAAACTAGTTAAGGTCACGCTCGTCGTGGCTGTAGCTGCTCTTATCATCTGGATCGGGTTCACGCTCGGATACGGACTAGGGTTAGAAGACGGAGCAGACTCCGTATTTTGTTCGCCACGAATTTTCAATTTTTAACGGGGGCAAGCAGTGAGAATTCAACTATACGTCAATCGTGTGCCGCAGATCGGAGATACTCATGTGTATCGGACATTTGTGTTTTGGAAGCGGCTCAACGGGGAGGTTCGTATTCTTGAGATGGCCAGCATCCGGGAGCGCCTGCAATGGCACCATGGTCTTGGCACATACAAGCAATGGGTCGATTACGAGTGGGCTGACTAGAGGGGGGGGTAAGTAGAAGATGAAGATTGCAATTGCTGTTCTGATCATCGCTTTGCTGGCCTTTGATGCATTCCTGATAGGCCATGATCAAGGATTCACTCTTGGCTATCATGTAGGATATGGAGACAGGGACTTAGGGTATCCGGAGGGATACTCATTGGAGGAACGGAAATGAATATGCTTCAGATCCAGTTGAGAAAACCGGAAGGGCTGAACAAAAGTAAGAAGGGACAGCAGCAGGAAGCTCACAAGCGGACCAAGAAGTACGAGAGGCAGAAGTTCAGAACGTCCATGAACAAGGACGCTGCTCGCAAAGCGTATCTTCTGGCCAATCCGAACGACAAGCAGAATGCGAAGATCCTGGGAGCGATGGGCTACACCAAGAGCGAGACGAAGAGGGAGTACGTCAAGGTAGGGGTTTAGAACCGCCAGTTTGCCTTGAGGCCGGGCGTTCCGACACCGAATGTAGAGAAGTCGATAGAGTCCGGCCATCCCGCTATTGGCTTCTTCCCTGTGACTCCCTTGAATAACTGATTCAGTGCCGATGCTCCCAGGAGTTGCCTGGTCATCGGATTCCCTGAGAACGCAGCCATCCGCGATACGTCTCCGTATGCTCTTCCGGCTCCCCCAGGAATTCCGAACAGATACCATAATTTGTAGAGTGCATTGGCGAGGTCTTGTTCTCTAGACCCGGAAGTTCCCTGTGCGGCTCCTGCCAGATCATCCTGAAGGGACAAGCCGCCACCAAATGTCTCCGCCTGGTTCGAGAATCGCTTCTCATTCCCAAGCATCGGTCTTTGAATCTGAGTGTTAGGAGTGGTCGGGTCCACTGAGTTATCTGCGCTGCGCAGGCCAGGCCACCACTCTGAAAGCGTCTGATAATTTACGTTTACAGGTATCCCTACGCTCCCGCCTGCGGCTACGTGGCCCCACGGATGCGTTACACCAGAGCCGAGTCCCAGGAGAAGTGCTGTAAGTGTGGGATTAAGATCTTCCATTTTACTTGTTCCATGGCCACCAGTTAGCTACAAACGCGACTGCTAGAGCGATTATGATCAGCATAACCGCTACACAGTACCAGGTGAGTGCTGAGATCGGAAGAAGGATCATGCCGCTCATTATTTTTTCTCCCTGTCCATCAGCGCCTTGAGAAGTTCTGCGCTGTCTTTGCTCTTGCTCGTCGAGCCGGAGCTAGTGCCATAATAATATGCGACGATGGCTACGACGATCCCCTTCAGCGTTCCAAGAAGAATTAGCAGAGCGTCCTTCGCGCTCGCCTGGATCGGGAACACTACGAGCGCCCCGAGGACGGCAAAGAATCCTACAAAGGAAGTGGCGGCAATGTACTGAGGGGTCTTGTCTTTTACTGCAATCTCTCTTGCTCGTGCAGAATCCCTGTCTTCGGCTCCTATCGTTTCCAGGTCTACGTCTAGCTGTTTCATGGCAAGGGCAAATTCTTGTTCTGCCTGCTTGATCTTGACCAGTATCTCCGGGGGAGCCCCTACCAGCGCCTTCGAGATCTCATCTTCG
>Ga0137325_1000424_pt1 | contig 9951 bp, 15 predicted proteins | sample EasRivERMZT469_2_FD_102294 | JGI IMG/M metagenome (GOLD analysis project Ga0137325, IMG submission 102294) | Soil microbial communities from meander-bound floodplain in the East River, Colorado, USA - East River MetaG ERMZT469_2 | ecosystem: Environmental > Terrestrial > Soil > Floodplain ...
CAATCTACTTTGCAGAACAGTTTGTGTGGAATGGCCTGATACATTAATTTGTGTTACTGGGGGAGATGATATTTACCCCGATCCTACGCATAGTCCTTTTGATATACAAAAAGATTTTATTGCCATGATACGAAAAGCCAAACTTAAAGCTGGGCAAGAAATTGATGCGGACTTATTCTATGGCATGTACGGCGTTATGCAACCAACCGGTGATAGATGGGCGTCTGACGATACTCGTAGTGACCGTATTGCTTATTCGCCGTGGCTCGGAAGAGACTGGATACTCAAAGCAAACCAAGGACAGGGGCCATTACATCCTGATTACTTTCATTTCTACGAAGATGAGCATCTACAAAATGCGGCAATTAAGCAGGGCGTGTTCTGGCAACGTCCTGATCTGACTCAATACCATGATCATTGGACACGCAACGGATCTAAACGCCCTGATTTTTTGATAGAAGCCGATAATCAAGCAAACAAAGATAAGCAATTGTTTGAGCGCCATAAGGCGAATGGTTTCGCCGAGTCATTTCCAACAATGTCACAAGTAAAGAACGTTTTGTGAAGTTTTTTATCGACAGTGCCAACGCATCAGAAATCCAATCGGCATTCGCGATGGGGGCTTCTGGCATTACCACAAATCCAAGTTCATTCGCCAAAGAATATCCGGGTGCTAACGTTGCTAACTTTGTAGATCATGTAGATGCATTCATTGTGCTTGTACCTGTGGGCGCGCCCGTATCAATACAACCTCCAGTAAATACCGCAAAGCAGTTAGAATTAGTTGGATGCTCGATTGCACAGCGTCCACATCGATTAAACGTACTTATCAAAGTACCCGCAACGATAGTAGGTATGACAGCATGTAAGGCACTGGTAAAACACGGAATAAAAACAAACGTTACTTTGGTTTTCAATGTTGCGCAGGCGATGCTTGCGGCTGACGTTGGGGCAACGATTGTTAGTGCATTCGTGGCGCGATCTGACGATAAATCACCTGGCAGTGGTCGTGATCTGATTTATATGATTAGGAACGAATTCGATAGGCATGGCTGCAGGGATACGAAATTACTCGCCGCATCTCTTAGAGAAAGTAAACATGTCATGCAGGCAATCAATGCCGGTGCTGATATTTGTACGATGGGTTTGCCACTCATGACAACACTTCTCAATGAACCACAAACGAATGTAGGCCTTGAAGACTTCCTAAAGCCTTGGAAATAGAATGTACAGCCAATATGAGGAAGAGACATATATTCTAACGGCATTGGAAGGTAGAACTGGCAGATACCTAGACATAGGTGCCTACAATGCAAAGGTGTTTTCAAATACCCGAGCGTTGTATGAACTAGGTTGGTATGGCGTATTGGTAGAACCAAACCCATTACTGTTTTACAATCTGTTGCGCACATGTTCAGGTTGCGGCGAGTTGATAGATTTTGACAAGGAAATCAAATGCCCGCAATGTCAATCGGATACCAGTTACGCAAACGATTCGCGTATCGTATTGATTAACGCAGCAGTTGGACGTGAAACTTGTATGCTGCGCATGTTTGCGACTAACGATGCAACATCAACAGCAGATAAAAGCACGCATGAAAAGTGGCGTAACGTTGTTCGGTATTACGGAGAGTTTTACACCGGACAAATAACACTAGAACAACTTAGTAATCAGTTCGGTGGTTTTGATTTTGTCAATATCGATGCTGAGGGTATGAGCACCGATTTGTTTTTCCGCATGCTCGATCTTGAATGGAGCCCCCGTTGTGTTTGTCTAGAACACGATGGTAGGCTAATCGAGTTGGCTGGACGGTATCAAAATAGGTACCGCCAGACCTATCTAAACGGTACAAATATAGTACTTGAAAAGATATAGGGAGTTCCCTTATGGTCGAAGACGATCTGAGTGGGATTGCTGGGTTTTCCATTGAGCCGGTTGTAAGTTACCAATACCGCGCCATACACTTCTACAGCGCGATTGTTTATTCGTTCCTGTCCGGGGTGATTGCAACTACATTCGTTTGGTATTTGGTACATGTATGAAAGTTGAAATAGATTACGCGGACATAGTTACCTTCGAAAGGGCTGGGGTTACTGTATGTAGAGTTAGGGATGGTGTTCTTGAATACTATCCACTAGACACGGAAGTATGGAGGCACGGTGAGCACCTCACAAAAGAAAACAAGAATCCAAAAACAAGTAGTTGGTAAACTCGACGAACGTAAATTGGAAAAGAGAATCAAGGCGGGATTTTTTCTGTGCTCGGAACACAAAAAGGATTTATGGGCTTCTAATGCAATGCTTAATGGATATGCTTGTAATCGGAATTATGCATGCCAAGCGTACATGGCTATTGCCGAGTACCACTACTTTAGGCGGAGTAACACAAATTGAATCTAATTGGATTGATGCCTGTCCGCAACGAGGAGTGGATAATCGGCCTATCTGTTAGAGTTGCATTGAAGTGGGTAGATAAGTTACTTGTATGCGCCCATGCCTGTACTGATAAAACAGTTGACATACTTGACGTAATACGAAAAGAAGATAATCGCCTATGTGTATTGCAGGACCCCATACCCGAATGGAAGGAGATGACTCAACGCCAGGAATTGTTGACATGGGCGCGGCAACTCAAGGCTACGCATATTGCGCCAATTGATGCTGACGAAGTATTGACTGCAAATCTTTTACCTGTTATTAGAGATTACGTTGCAGACGCTCCAACCGGACAATGTCTGGCACTACCCGGTATTCAATTATGGGCAAGTATTGATTCTTACAGACATGACGGTTTATTTAATCAAAAATTCTCATTGGCATTTGCAGATCGCCCCGACTATACATGGCGCCCGTATGGAACAAACAATTATCAACATCATTCACGCCTTCCCAATCCATTAAGTAGAGGGTATCCTATTGAAGTTGACGGTGGAGTGATGCACTTCCAATTCGTGCGACCCAACACCCTTAAGGCCAAGCAAGCACGATACAAGATGCTGGAATGGTTACGCTATCCTGAATTCGGTATTGAAGGTATTGATAAGAAGTATTCATGGTGGAATACCCAGTTCGGAAGAGTGTCGCGGTGCCAACCAATATGGCGGCAAGGATACGAACACCTGATGAAATATTTGGACCTGGATGACTCGGGCAGTTGGTATAAAGATGACTGCCGCAAATTAGTAGAATCTTATGGACGAAAGAAGTTTGAAGGTTTAAATCTATTCGGAGTTGTATGAGATTTCAAATAATGGTGCATACCAACACAAAGGCATACTTACTAAAGACAAGGAGGTGCAGGAAATAATACATGGTGCTCAAGTAGAGAAACCTTTGTGTAGGCTGCCTATTGAGAAGTGGTCAAAATGAGTGTAATAGTAGAAAAAAGTTTGAAGGCTTGAATTTTTCGAGGTAACATGACTAAGAACGATAAAATACAAAATTTGATATTCGAGGCAGGCGCTGTACTTGCCAAAATGAACTCGTGTCACAGTTCCTCCACAGGGCGATTTTGTGCTGGTGGTGGTTCTGGAGCAGCAGGCGGTGGTTCTGGAGCAGCAGGCGGTGGTTCTGGTAGGGCAGGTTCTGGTGCGATAGGCGCTGGCAGTGGCGGTTCTAAGTTGAAACATCAAGAAGTTGACGCCGTGCCACACCCGAGCGACCCTGATCTGAAAATTGTTAGGATTGGGCATAGAGGACGTGTGTATGCTTATTCTGTAACAAAACCCCTTCCAACACCTGATCAAGTGCGTAATGATTTTAAGACAAATCGTTACGCGTTTACACCGTGGAATACATCAACTGGCAAGTTTCGTAGTGATTTACCTGATTCATCATTATGGGGTAGCGCTCCATCAGGTAGGCAGCGCCCAAAATAAACGTCAACAGTACGGAAGCAATCGGGGCATCTGGTAAGAAGACATGAACAGTATTGTACTGCTGCGGCAGGGCACAAAGTACGGTCCTGAATACGTTACACGTCTTGCCCGTGAAATCCGTAGGTATGATCTGGCAACACCTATTTACTGTGCGACTGACGATATTGACGCACCGTTAGCTGGCGTAACGAAAATCCCTCTGAGTGACAACGACCTCACAGGCTGGTGGGGCAAAATGAGCTTGTTCCGCCCCCGCGGGGCATTCGACCAAATCAAAGGCAGGATTTTATACCTGGATCTTGACGTGGCGTTATTTGAGGGCGCCACTGCGGATATTTTCAACTACCCCAGCAATTTTGCAATGCATCAGGATTTCCACAAACCGTACTCCTGTGCGTCGGCCGTTATGTTATTTGAAGCAGGCACATTGAGCTGGATATGGAATGCGTTCAAGGCTGATTGTGATAACCTGATGCGTAGATTCCAAGGCGATCAACAGGTTTTGCAATATTTGCAAGAGCAGCGCACACGGTACAACACGAATCAGAATTACCATGCACATTGCGACTTCCTGCCTCAACGCTGGATTCGTTCGTATAAAATGCATGCACAAGCAGCCCCGCCCTATGATTGCAAGATAGTATGTTTCCACGGTGATCCAAAGCCGGCAGTTGTAAAAGATGGCTGGGTCAATGCCTATTGGCAGTCGTAAAGTATTTATGCGCGTCACAACACTTTTCTTGATTTTCTGTTCCTTGTTATTAGGTCAGAAACCAAATGTCTTGTTCATCCCAGTTGACGACCTCAATGCGTGGGTTGGACATCTAAAGGCGCATCCAAATGCCAAGACGCCTAACATAGATCGCTTGGCAGCACGTGGAATGACGTTTACACGAGCCTATACCCCTGTACCAGCTTGTTCGCCTACAAGAGCCGCCCTTTTGACTGGTAAGCGGCCCTGGACGAGCGGAGTCTATGTTAATGAGCAGCAATGGTACCCCACTCTGAAAAGTACTACCTCACTGCCGCAGCATTTTATGAAGAGTGGTTACCAGGTGATGGGTGGCGGCAAGATATTTCATAATGGTATCCCTGGTCATACCGTTCCTAATTACTGGCACGAGTACTATACCCGTAAGGCGGATCCGTCTGCGCCTCAAAAACCTACTTTTTCTCGCGGCAAGTTTGCGTTTGGCCCATTACTGAATATTTCAGAAACAGAGATGCCAGATTACAAACTGGTCACCTGGGCGTCAGAGAAACTAAAGAAGCAACATAGCAAGCCATTCTTCCTTGCTGTTGGTATCATCAAGCCGCATCTGCCTTGGTTTGTACCCAAGAAGTATTTTGACCGATTCCCATTGAATTCAATTCAACGACCTCCTAACAGACCTGACGACCTTAACGACATTCCATCTTTGGGTGTAAAGATGGCACTTAGGTTTGGAGATCATGCCGCAATACTACAGAAGAGTGCATGGGAGAAAGCAATACAGGCTTACCTAGCCAATATCAGTTTTGTCGATGACCAGATTGGACGTTTGTTGGATGCCCTAGACAACGGCCCCAACAAAAACAACACAATCATTGTATTTTGGGGTGATCACGGTTGGAGTCTTGGTGAAAAGCGGCACTGGCGTAAATTTGCATTATGGGAAGAGGCAACTCGGGCACCGCTCATATTCGTTGTTCCTGGGCAAGTAAACCCTGGAAGTAGATGTGATACTCCTATTGACTTCATGAGTATCTACCCAACATTGACTGACTTAGCAGGTATATCTACTCCTGCGCATGTTGAGGGTAACAGCTTAGCTCCATTACTGCATAATCCAGCAGCAGGATGGTCCCATCCTGCGATCAGCACCCATGGTGGGGGTAACCACGCTGTACGTAGCGGCGGATGGCGTTATATACGGTATTCAAACGGGACCGAGGAGCTGTACAACCGTTATTCCGATCCGAACGAATGGAACAATCTTGCGTCTGATCCTTCTACCGCTGGTACGCGAGTTGCGTTACGCAATCTTCTGCCAACTCATGAAGCAACTCCTGTGCGTGACGTTGTATCAGAAAACAAAGATTAGCTTATAAATTTCCTCGCAATTCTTTTAGCCCAACATCTATAGACATTACTTTGTGTTACGCCGCTATAAGTCATAGGACTTTGTAGCCCCGGCGTACACGTCCGTTCTCATTTTCTGGATTCGCATCAAAACGTTCTTCTAAACAAAGAAAGGAGGGCATATTCTAAATGCCCGAAAATACTGAACAAACAAATGCTACCGACGAGCAAATTACAAAGCTAGAGGCAATTCTTAAGGAAGCTAAGGAACTTGCCGTCAAGGCTGAGCAAAACTCTGCCGTAGCAAAACTGAATAACGAAGACCGCGAGACATTCGACGGTTTTTCAAAGGAAGATCAAGATAAATGGTTTTCCTCAGACGAAGCCAATCGTGCTGAAGTGCTCAAGGCAAAAAAGAAGGTTATGGAGTACGACGAAGATGAGGACGACGGGAAAGACGACGACGAGGAAGAGGGCAGCAATCGCAAGAAGGCAAAGAAGAGTGACGAAATGCCTGATGCGGTGGCAAAGGCAGTGAACGAACTGCAAGAGAAAGTTTCTAAGGCAGAGGCTCGCGCTAGTGCCGCTGAACATATTGCAAAGGAAGAGCAGTCAAAGCGCAGGAAGTACGAATTCGAGAAACGCGCAAGTATTGAGTTCCCCAACCTGCCGGCAACGGATGTCGAGAAGGGCGCCGCTCTTGGTGCGTTGGAGAAGCTCGACCAAAACGAACGTGAGATTATCGAGCGTTTGTTAAAGGCAGGTGATGCTGTTATTGCTACATCGGTACTCAAACCAATCGGTAAAGACGGCAGTGGTACACATGCCAACACCGATGCTTGGACGACTATTGAAAAGAAGTCAGAGGCACTTGCCAAGGAAAAGAGTATTTCCAAGGCAGTTGCGATGAACGAATTTTTGGGAACACAGGAAGGCACTGAGCTTTACCAGCGTTACCTCAACAACGAGAAGACCAACTAAGCAGTTGGAAACTTCAAATTTTAAGGAGAAATAAATTCAATGGCTGTTGATCAGAGAACAGAAAACTTTACATATCCATCTGGCGCGGATCTTTCCGCCAGTCAATTTTGCTTTGTCAAATTCGACGCATCCAATAATGTTGTGTTGTGCGGAGATGGCCAAGCATATATCGGTGTACTTCAGAACAAACCTACTGCCGCAGATCAAGCCGCGGTTGTTTGTGTCTCAGGACAAACAAAGATGAAATTTGGCGGCTCGGCGACTACTGGTTTAGTGGGATCGGATTCCACTGGTAGGGCTGTTACCGCTGCGTCTGGTGACTATCAGGGCGCGCGTGTCATCGAAGGTGTTGGTGCGGCGAATAGGATCGGCTCGGTCCTACTGTTGCCTCTTGCCAAGACTCTCTAACTTTGAAGGAATAAGGAGAACAACTAAACATGCCTATTCAACCAACTCCTGGCGATGTACACGTTAATAGACCATTAACGAACATTTCCTTGGCGTTCGCACAAGAAGCCTCAAACTTTGTCGCATCACGCGCCTTTCCGGTCGTGAGTGTTGACAAACAGAGCGATGCTTATTTTGTATATCCGCTTGAATACTGGACCAACGATGAGATGAAAATGCGTGGTCCAGCTACCGAGTCTGTCGGTGCGGGTTACGAAATTTCAACAACCACCTACTACGCAAAAGTGTGGGCAATCCATCGCGATATCCCCGACCAATTGCGCGCTAATCAAGATTCGCCCATTAACGTAGACCGTGAAGCTACAGAGTTTGTTACGGCCAAAGCGCTGATCAAACGCGAAAAGCTATTCGTCGCAACGTATATGGCTACCGGTATTTGGACATATGACTACGATGGCGTAGTGTCTTCGCCTTCCACAAACCAGGTACTTCAGTGGAATGACGCCAATAGTGATCCCATTGGCGACATACAAAATGCTAAGACTTCGATACTCAGTCTGACTGGGTTCGAGCCAAATACGCTCACAGTGGGTTACCCGGTACATTCAAAATTAGTGAATCACCCGGATATCATCGCTCGTTTGAATTCGGGGCAAACTCCTGGCGGGCCCGCTCTTGCCAATGAACGTCGCATTGCTGAAATCCTAGGTGTAGAAACCTACACCGTGATGAAGGCAATCGAGAATACAGCGCAAGAGGGCCAAGCCAAATCAATGTCTTTTATTGGCGGTAAGAAGGCACTGCTTACCTACGCACCATCACGGCCTGGATTGATGACTCCTAGCGCCGGCTATATCTTTGCATGGACGGGGCTTATGGGCGCGACAGCGGAAGGTTACCGCATCAAACGGTTCAGGATGGAGCCGATTGCTTCTGATCGAGTCGAGATTGAGATGGCATTCGATATGAAGTTGGTCTCCGCCGATTTGGGGGCATTTTTCGATACGATAATTGCCTAATCAAGGAGGTTTATCTTGCCAAACATAACAACTCTTCCTAGCACAGGAAAGTTCTTTGACACGCGGGGGGAATTCGTGGTTTTAAAACGAACGACAATTGATGGAGTCGATTTAGTTAATCCGCAACGTATTCCCCCAAATTCGCCAATACGCAATAATCCACATAGGCTATACCTACTGTGCCGTCAAAACAGAATAGCGCCTGTTTTGGGGCACCAAGGTGTTAGTGTAGACCAGAGCGTTCCGGTCGAGTCGGAGCAGAAATCGGAAGCTGCCGGTGATGTTAAGCAGGAGCAAAAATCGGAAGTAAAACCAAAACAAAAATTGGAAACACCCGATGCTGTGAAACCGAAACAAAAATTAGAAGCCCCCGATTTCAATACGATGAATCGTAAGGAACTTACGGCAGAATGTAACAGGAGACGAATCAGTGCAGGTGGAAACACAGCGCAGTTACGGAAGCGTCTCAAGTCCGTTGTGGCATGACCGCGCCGCTTACGTAATAGGTGGCGGGCCATCGCTCAGAGGAGTTAACCTAGAACCATTAAGAGGCCGGGCGGTAATTGCTGTCAATGATTCCGCCCTACGCCTACCCTGGGCTTCGGTTCTGTTCTCACTTGACAGAGAATGGGTTCGGAATCGAAGTTCAGACATCGAAAAATTTGAAGGTGAAAAATATCTAGCCGTAGATCCAGAAGAACTTGGTTACATCAACGGTGTAACATACCTGCAACGTTGTCGTGATCCTGGACTCAGTGAGTACCCGTCAATGATTTGTATGGGTGGCAATTCTGGTTATGCTGCATTCAATGTTGCCTTTCTAAAACAAACAAAGATGATTTTCTTATTGGGGTTTGATTTTAAGTGTGGTGAGGATCAAGCGTCGCATTGGTACGACAAGTATGAATGGTGGACGAGTGAAGCGGCACGATACTGGCCGCGATGGGCCAAACATTTCTCAACGGCATTACCGCAATTGAGAAAACATGGAGTATCTGTATTCAACTGTAGTATGGATAGTCGCATCTCAGCTTTTCCCAAAATACCTGTAGATGATATCCTGAACACTAAGGAGGCGTGGTATGTGGACATACTCAGGAAATCCCGCATCAAGTACTAGGAACGCTGTACGTTTCTATCTTGGTGACACAAACACAAACGACCAACAAATCTCTGATGAGGAACTAGATTTTCTAATCGCACTCTACCCAATCGACATCATTGCCGCCTACTATGCCGCTACAAGCATATCCCAAAGATACGCCGGTGCGGTACAGTCCAAGAGTATCGACGGACTCAGCATTACCTATGGCGATAGGTACAAACACTACAGTAGTCTGGCAATGAGTTTGCTTTCACATGCTGCATTGCATGGCAGCAGCATCGCTCGTCCATACGCCGGAGGTATTAGTATCAGCGATTATATTGAGGTGCAAAATGATCCAGATCGTTTGGCTCCTGCATTCTCTCGGGGAATGATGGAAGATAAAAACTACGGTGACGAAGCACCAAAATTTGGTTCTGGATTCGATGCAGGATTCGATTCTGGTTTTTAAATCATGCCCGCCTCTGATTGGAATGACTTAGCACCAGAAACAATAAC
>Ga0137325_1000426_pt1 | contig 9934 bp, 12 predicted proteins | sample EasRivERMZT469_2_FD_102294 | JGI IMG/M metagenome (GOLD analysis project Ga0137325, IMG submission 102294) | Soil microbial communities from meander-bound floodplain in the East River, Colorado, USA - East River MetaG ERMZT469_2 | ecosystem: Environmental > Terrestrial > Soil > Floodplain ...
CGGTGCAGCACATTCCGGTGATCTGACCGGTGAACGAATCAGCCGAGTGTTGGATATGCCGGAAGTCAACTTTCCGGCGACCCGCAACATCGATGACGGTGTGTCAGTGTTGGGGGCGACAACATTCGGCGGCAACGTCCTCGCCTACCTTCAAGCCTGCGCGAGAGCGGAAGCCGGCTACCTGTTCGTCGACGCCGACGGGGTACTCACGTTTCGTGCACGTACCGCCAGTTTGAACATTCCGGCGTCCAGCACCTTCTCCGATGATCGGACCGCCGGCATCCCGTACCGCAACATTACGCAACGAACGACAGGTGACCTGCTGTACACGTATGTCACCGGTGAATCGGAGACGACAAGCAACCCGTTGGACGCCATCAACGAGGAAGCCGCCGACCAGTTCCTCATCCGCACCCTTGCCCTCGGAACGTTGTACACCGTCAACGACAACGACACCCAAAACCTGATCGACTACTACCTGTCCCGATTCTCCACCCCCGAACTCCGATTCAATTCGATCACGTTGAACCTGGCAGCGTTGACGACGACACAAATTCAACAGGTGGTGTCGTTACGGTTGACTGATCTGGTGACGGTTCAACGATCGCCTTTGAGTGTCGGTGCCACCATCGACAGGTTCTCAATGGTGGATGGTGTTTCGCACAGGATTGCCAGGGGTGGTCAGTGGGTGACGGAGCTGTCGTTCGCGAACGCTGACAGTCGCACCTTCTTCCAGTTGGATCATCCGGTGTTCAGCCAGTTGGATGCCGGGAACCGGTTGGCGTTCTGATGATTTGGGCGTCAGGATCAGACAGTGTCCTACTGTTGCGACGTCTACGTAACCGACTGTACGACGAGTTCTCCGACGTTCATGTCGATATCACAGACATCGAAGCCTTGTTGCAGACGGCCCGTGACATCGTCCTCGCCGTCCGCACCGAACTGATCGCAGCCCGCGGCACCCACCCCAAAGTGGATGACCGGTTGACGGCAATCGAATCCCGGCTCGACATCCTCGAGACGCCCCCACCGCCTGAGGAGCCCTAATGCCCTTCCCGTTCGCCAACGGCGAGTTTGTCACCGCCACCAACCTGAACACTGCGTTGCGGTTGGGGGCACAAATCCAGTTTCGAACGTTCACCCCTGGATCCGGCACCAACTTTGACGGTACCGGTGCATTCACCACCACCTTCTCGTTCTCCAATGTGACCGTGCCGACAGGTTCCACGACTGCGTTCGCCATGATCATCTTGTCTCGTGTGTTTCTTGTCGCACCGATCAACACCACCGAATACGAGATGCGTATCGGGGTTGGCGGCCAGTTTTCGACACCGACCACCCGAATGTGTTTGGATGCCACCGACATCATCAGCAAAGCCCATCCGACGGTTGTCGTTGCCGGCAGCATCACCCTGTCCGGCTCCGGGTCGCAAACGTTCCTGTTCCAATCGCAACGCATGTCGGGGACCGGGGTCGGACAGATCGACACCGTGTCTGACGCCATCGGCTTCGTCATGTTCCAGTGACATTCGGTCTCGACTATTCGGCGGCACCCCCTGATCTTGGCTGTGCGAAGGCGAACGGTGTCGGGTTTGTTGTCCGCTATTTGGAACCGGCCGATGACTGGAAGACGTTCACCGCGGCGGAGGTGGCGAGGATTAAGGCGGCGGGGTTGGATCTTGTCGCCTGCTACGAGGCGAAAGCGGCTGACCCGCTCGGTGGGTTCCCAGTCGGTGTCGCACACGCCCAGGGTGCCGTGTCCGATCCGAACGACGTTGGGATACCAACCGATCGACCCATCTACTTTGCCGGCGCAGACTTCGATGCGTCACCGGCTCAACTGCAAGGACCGATCAGTGACTATTACCGGGGCATCGCCACCGTGTTGCCAGCCTCGAGGATTGGTGGGTACGGCGGCTACAAATCGATCCGCTACCTGTTCGACAACCAGCTCATCACGTGGGGATGGCAAACCTATGGATGGTCCCGTGTCCGGCTACCTGACGGCACGCTCGGCCCGGTCCAGTGGGATGCCCGGGCACACATTCGCCAGTACAACAACCAGCAGGCGTTCTGTGGTGGCACCGTCGACTACAACCAGTCCATGTCCGTCGACTTCGGGCAGTGGTCCAAGACGGTGACGACCTATCCGTTCGGTTACGGGACGACCAGGTTGACGTGGGATCAGATGATGGCCAAGGAGACGGTCAACAAGCTGCATCCCGAAGTGGTTCGCCGGTTCCGAGCTCTCACCGAGCATGCTGCCTCAAAGGGCGTGTCGTTGGGTGTCGGTACCGGTTGGCGGGTACAACCTGATCCGCCGCCAGAGGGGTTCGCAGCACCAGGCAACTCGAACCATGAAGGCTTCCCGGCGGACGGCAAAACTGGTGGTGCGGTAGCGATCGATACGGTGCCGGCCGCCTCATGGGATTGGATGGAACGCAACGTCGCCGCCTACGGGTTGCGCACGTTCCGTGACGTCAACAATGAGCCGTGGCATATCCAACCCGCGGAGATTCCGGCCAGCCGCAATCGGAGAACCGAACCGTGGAAACTCGCCGTGTTCGACCTACCCGACCAACCCCCACCGCCACCGCCTGACCCGATACCCCCGGAGGATGATGTAGTGACAGAGGAAGACATCAAAGCGATCGCCGCAGCAGTCCACCAATATCAGCTTGGTGACGTCGTCAAAGGCGAGATGCGGCCTGCCGGTGACATCATGCGTGAAGGCGCCTTCTACGCCCATCAAGCCGCCAACATCGTTCCTGTCTCGGATGCCGGTGGCGGCACAGTCGACGTGAAGGCGTTAGCGGTCGCTGTCGCCGACGAACTGGCCAAACGTCTAGAGGGTTGATGGCTGCGGCGTCTAGTGGTGGTGGGGAGACACAGAAAGATCCGTCCGGTTGGACGGTTGACACGTTGCGGACATTGCTGCAAGGCCAATTGGACGACATGCGGATCCACCTGCAAACCCAGCTGGGCGACATGCGGTCGATGTTGCAGGAACGGTACGAGACCCAGTCGAAAGCTGTCGACGCCGCGTTCGTAGCTCAACAGGTGGCGATGTCGACAGCGTTGACTGCTGCTGAACGTGCCGTCTCGACCGCGATGCTGGCCGCTGAGAAAGCCGTTGATAAGGCGGAGGATGCCGCGACGAAACGGTTTGAAGCAGTCAACGAGTTCCGTGGTCAACTTGCCGATCAGGCCCAAACGTTTATTCCGCGTGTCGAAGCTGAGCAACGTCTGTCACAGAACGCCGAGAAGATCACTGTGTTGGAAAGCCGGGTTGCCGTCGACATCGCTCACATCAACTCGCGGTTGGATTTGTCGACGGGGGCGGGGGTCGGTATTCAAAAGGCGTGGGCATTCCTCGTCGCAGCCGTAGTCGCTGTAGTTGCCGTCATCACTGTCGCTCTCACCCTCACCCGATAGGAGCATCTGTGAATCCGCAGGAATATTTGAAGGCGATCGTCTCGGCGTTGATCGCCGGACTCGGTGTGCTGGCATCCGGTTTAGAGGATGGGCTCACCGCCCAAGAGATCGTTGCCGCTGTCATCGCTCTACTCGTCGCCTTCGGTGCAACATTCGCGATCCCCAACAAGTCCCCAACAGAACAGGAGAAAGCTCAATGAGTACTGTTGCTGCGATCATGACGGAACCAGATTTTGCCGAGGTGATGTTCCTCGTCGCCTTCATCGTGTTCCTCATCGAAGTTGTCGTCTGCATCGCCCGACCCGCCAACTGGGGATACAGCGGTCTCCTCGTCGCCGTCGGCCTCGCAGCCGTCGCGTTAGGGTTCCTCGCCCTATGACGCTTTGTCGTCTCTGACCCGATGCTGACTTCCGTCTCCACCCAAATGATTGTCGAGCAACGAGCGAAGGGCTGGCCCGACTTCCACCCCGAGGACTACTGCCATCAATGCGGCCGGTCGAACATCCACTCGTGGTACTCCCCGGAATGGGTGCAACTTGCCGGGGACCATGCCGGCATTCTCTGCCCCGTCTGCTTCGCCGCGCTCGACCCATCAGCGATCTGGAAGGTGACCCGCCACATCGAACCCGGCACCGACCGGGTTCAAGGACTCGCCGCGCTACTGCGTGTCGTTTCCGAGGACTCGGAACCCGAGCGCGTGGCGCGCTGCATCCTTGACTATCTCGCATGAACGTGTCCACCGGACACGGCCCGTACCTCTAACCCTTTTTGTCCCACCACCCCTACAAACCGCTCGGACCCTTAGGAGGCCCCCGCTGAGGAGTTGATTGTCCATGCCCCGCCTACGCGTCCTGCTTGCCCCCATCATCTTCGCGTTGGCGGTGATGCCTGCACAAACCGTTACGGCCACGCCGGTTGATACCGGACTTGTCGACTACATCTTCGAGCTGGAGCCTGGTGAGGACGCCGAGTCGTGGGCTGAACGCATCTTCGACGAACTCGACATCCCCGAAGACCGCCTCATCTACACGTATGAGGCGGCGATCAACGGCCTGTGGATGCGGCTCACCCCGGACGAGATCGATGACGCCGAGGATTTGAAGCCGGAAGGCATCTTCAACGGACAAGCCGCTTTCGAGGTGTCTGTGCCGCGGCCGATGGAGATGGAAGGCGGCCACGCCTACGACGGCCCGCAAATCACCTCGACCGGCTATGCCCGTGTCGAAGCCACATCGGGCGACTACAGCGACGTCGATATCGCCATCTTGGATACCGGGGTCGACGCCTTCAATGATGACTTGAACGTCGTCGGCGGGTTCGATTGCACCTTCGAAGGCCATCCCGACGAGTGGGGTATCGATGGATACGGACATGGGTCACACGTCGGCGGGATTGCCGCCGCCCTCGACAATGACCGGTTCGTTGTCGGCCCTGCTGCCGGTGCCCGCATCCATTCGTTCAAAGTACTAGGCGCGGACGGTTCCGGTTCGATGGCCAGTGTCCTGTGTGGTGTCGATCAGGTGGCGAAACAGGCCACCACGATCGAGGTCGCCAACCTCAGTTTGGGCGGTGAGAATCTGCCGTCGGACTGTTACTCGTTGGACAGCCTCCACAACGGGTTCTGCAACACGGCGGCGATGGGTGTCACGTTCGTTGTGTCGGCCGGCAACTCGGCGACCGACGCGATTCATTCGTCGCCAGCTAACTACGGCGAGTCCGTTGTCACCGTTTCATCTTTGGCGGACTTCGATGGGTTGCCTGGTGGCTTGCATGAACAGCCTGGGCCGTGCGCGGTGAACAGTCCGGATGACACCCTGGCCACCTACTCGAACTACGGCAGCCTGATCGATTTCATAGCTCCCGGCACTTGCATCTACTCGACGTTGCCGGGCAACACGGCCGCATCGTTTAGCGGGACCAGCATGGCTGCGCCGCTCACTACCGGGGTTCTCGCCGCCTGGATCTCGCAATGCGGTCGGGATCATGCCGTCGAAGCAGTCACCGCCTGGTCGTTGGATGTGTGGGCCGCCGACGAGACATGGACCGGTGACCACGGCCCCGACCATGAACCATTGATCAGGTTTGGTGCGCCGTGTCCGACACCTGAACAACTCGAGCAATGGGAGGAAGCAACGTGACCCGCAAGTTGAGAACGTGGCCGTATGTCGTTGGAGCCTCTGCCATCGGCATCATGACCTGGGTGGTTCCGACGGCGTTAGCGGAACCCGCGTCGCCGTATCCGGCACCACCGACACCGACGACGATCCCGGTGGCCCGCGGCGAATGTGACGCCGCCGGCGCCAACGGCAATTTAGATGAGGGCGGCGAAGTCGAATCGGTCACCGTGTTCCTGAACTGTCAGGTTGCGACGGAACGCAGCGAACTGTTCACGTGGACGGTGGGTGCCGACGAAGAAGCCGAACTCGTCATCCTTGTCGCCGTCCTCGAACTGTTGGGGATTGTTGACGGTGGTGACGACGAGTTCACCCCACATGACTGAGGACTGGCCGTGGGTGCCCGGTACCCCACCAGACGACGACCCGGAGGACGAAGCAGAGGAGGAATCATGAACGCAACTAAAGGCCCACGCGGCGGACTCGGCGTCTAGAATCTGAGTGTCCCCCGCACCGCGCAAACGGCCGGGGGACTGACCGAACACACTGGAGGTGTCCGATGGCCCCTAACATTACGTCAGAGCGAACCCGGTTCTGGTCCAAGGTCAACCGAACCGGCGAGTGCTGGTTGTGGGCGGCTGCATGTGACCCGAACGGTTACGGGCGGTTCATGCTCAACATCAAACGGACCTGCCTAGCGCACCGGTTCGCATTTGAGCAAATCAATGGCCCTATCCCCGATGGCTTGGTTCTAGATCACCTCTGTCGTAACCCGCCCTGTGTCAACCCGGCACACCTCGAAGCCGTGACACAGCAGCAGAACTCAGTACGTGGTTCATGGAGACTTCGTACGCATTGCCCGCACGGTCATCCCTATGACGACCGAAACACCATCTGGACAAAGAACAGGCACCGTCGGTGCCGTGCTTGTTTCCTTGTCAGCCAAAGAGCCCAATATCACAAACGAAAGGCTTTGAAAAATGCCCCTGAATGATACGATTTTGAACATCGGCAACGCCGCCATGCAGGCGGCGGCGACCCACATGTCGCTTTGCACCGCGCAACCGAACGCGGCAGGGACGACAAACCAAGCGTTGTCGGCCCGTCAGGCGATCACATGGGTGACCGCAGCGAACGGCGACATGATCGCCACCGTCGACCTCGCGTTCACCGGCGGTGCCGCATCCGGCCCGTGCACCCATGCCGGGTTCTGGTCGACAGTCGGATCCGGTTCGCCGCCGACGGGCGGCACCTATTACGGTGACTATCCGCTGACCGGTGACCAAACGTTCAACGCCGCCGGGGAATATACTGTGACGGGAATAAATGTGGTTGGAACTGCGACTTAGCCGTATAAACTCCCTGCATGGAGAAGGTGTGCAGCGTCGAAGGATGCGCCGTTAAGGCAAAGACGCGAGGGTGGTGTCAGAACCATTACATGCAGTTCTGGTATCGCGGGTTCGGCGGTCCCTGTGTGGCAGAAGGGTGTTCCTCGCCCCCGGAGATGGGCGGCCGACACTGCACGGTGCATCGGCCGGTGATCAGCGAGAAGCGCTGCCCTAGGTGTGGCACGGTGAAGTCGGTCAGCGAGTTCGCCCGCAACGTCCGGGCGCGGGATGGGTATCGCTCATGGTGCAAGGCGTGCCACGCGGCGTCGGAGCGTGTGCCGTGTCCGGAGTGTGGTAATCCGAAGGGGCGGCGGGCGCTGCGCTGCGGCAACTGTTCATGGACAAGGAAAGGCCCCGAGAGTGCACGCTGGCGTGGTGGTCGGACGCACACCGAGGAGGGTTACGTGCGTGTCCAGGCTCCCGAGCATCCCGCCGCTACCACACGTGGTTACGTGTCCGAGCATCGCCTGGTCATGGAAGCCAAGCTTGGCCGCTATCTGCTTCCCGATGAGAACGTGCATCACATCAACGGGGTGAAGGACGATAATCGGCCGGAGAATTTGGAGCTTTGGGTGACGAAGCAGCCGAGGGGGCAACGGCCTGAGGATTTGGTGTTGTGGGCGCGGGAGATCCTCGACCGCTACGGGGATTCGCTGAACTCCCTTTAAACCCCTAGAGGGGGTGTGTTGTGACTGCGGCGATCGCCTCATCCTCATTCAACTTTTCGTCTGCGGCCGGTGGCGACGAAACGGTTGTCGTTACCGCCCCGTCTGGTGTGACGACAGGGTCACAAGTTCAACTGTGGATGTTTGCTACCGGTACGGCGACGACGTTGCGGTATCCGGTCGTCACCAACTTTGCGGTCACACATCAAATGTTGATGCCGGGGTCTGGTTACACCGGTTGGTTTGTGATCATGGAGAACACGGCTGACCTGGACGGGGTCGGGTCGTATTCGGTGAACTGGGATCCGTCCGGTGTCGGCACCTTGTTCGTGTTCGCTGTCCGGTTGACCGGGGCAGACGGGTTGGACTGGGGGATCATCGGCTCCTCCCTGTTGAACAGTTCAACGGGGAGCTCGGCGGTTCCGTCGATCCCTGTGTCATCGGACGACGCCTTGGTGGTCACGTTCGGTCAGTTGATGATATTGGCTGGTTCACCGTCGTGGAATGACACGGTGTCTGGGCGTACAGCGATTTCGGCGGCGCCGACGACGGCGGACACGTCGATTTGGTGGGAAGTGCAGACTTCGGCGGGAGACTCGTCCACTCCGACGGTGTCGTTGACGAGTGCGAACACTTGTGACCGGTTCATGTTCTCGTTCGCGATCCGGTCGACCGGTGAGTCCGGGTCAGCGAGGTTGCGGCAAGCCGGTGTCTTAGCGGCGTTTGCGTCGGGGACGACGTTGACGACCGTCATCCCACCGTTGACGCAAACCGGTGACTTGATGTTGCTGGATGTGTGGGCGAACGGTTCCACCACGTTTTCGACACCGACCGGCTGGACGCAGTACGGGACGTTGATCACGTCGACGAACGAATCATCGAACTGGTTTTGGAAAGTCCATGACGGTTCCGAAGCTGACCCTGCTTCCACCACTAGTGCGACGATGTCGTCGACGCTTGGCGGGTACGGTCGGATTCGTTCCTACCGTGACGTAGACACCTCGGGCACCCCGTTTGTTGATGCGACGAACGCCGGGACACCGACGACCAGTGCGACTCCTGCGACGGCGGCGATTGACACGACTGCGGCCGGTCAGTTGGCGGTCGCCATGTATGTCATCGATGATGACAACGGCTGGACGACTGCGGTGCCGACTGGTTGGTCGCCGTGCGGCTGGATGTTGAACTCGGCGACGGGTGGCGACGCCATGTGCGACGCCATCCAAAGGTACATTCCGACCGCAACGACGGTTGCCGCCGTCACGAGGACTCAGTCGGCGGCGGATTATTGGCGGACGATGACGTTGGCGTTGCTGCCGGCACCGGCGTCGGACCCGCCGACCACCGGGGCTGTCACCGGTGCTGTCGACTGGGTTGGATCAATCACTGGGACGAGGACGCCGAAGGGTGCGGTCACCGGCAGCATCGGTTGGGTTGGGTCGGTTACCGGTACGACGGTACGCAGCGGGGCAGTCGCTGGCGCTATCGGTTGGGTTGGCACGGTCACCGGCACGCGAGTCTCCCGTGGTGCGGTCACTGGGGCGCTGTCGTGGTCCGGGACGGTCGATGGTGTCGCCCCACTCGTCGTTCAAGACGGCGCCGTCGTCGGCGCTATCGGCTGGGTCGGGTCGGTCACTGGAACCACTGTTCGGCGAGGTGCCGTCACCGGTGCTGTGTCGTGGGTCGGGACGGTCACCGGAACCACCGTTCGCCGCGGAGCCGTCACCGGCGCAGTGTCGTGGGTCGGCACGGTCACCGGTAAACGGGTGCCGAAAGGGGCGGTCACCGGCGCGGTGTCGTGGGTTGGTGCCGTCACCGGACCAATCTCAGCGGTAGCACCCGATGCGCCGACCGTTGTCCGCCCAGCCGACGCCTTCGGCTACAACTCACAAATCGTCCTCACATGGGTCGCCCCCGTCGATGACGGTGGCGCCACCATCACCTCGTACACGATTGACTGGTCGTCGAACAACGGTGGTGCCTGGACGAACTGGGGAACCGACCCCGCGTCCCCCGTCACCTTGACCGGGCTCACTGTCGGCACCCGATACCTGTTCCGTGTCGCCGCCGTCAACGCCGCCGGCACCGGTGCCTACACCATCTCCGAATGGGGTAGCACTCCGACTGCTGCCACTGCGGCGCTGACACCGCCGACAGGGGTTACGCAAACTGATGCTGGTTGGGGGTTGGCCCGCATCGATCAACGCAGCCCGCCGTCCGGCACCAACTTTCGGCGGGCATGGACCGGTGCCGGTGTCCGCCTCTACAGCATCGATTCCGGTATTCGTGGAACACACGACTGTTTCGACGCCATCGACGTTGTCGCCGGCTA
>Ga0137325_1000438_pt1 | contig 9856 bp, 9 predicted proteins | sample EasRivERMZT469_2_FD_102294 | JGI IMG/M metagenome (GOLD analysis project Ga0137325, IMG submission 102294) | Soil microbial communities from meander-bound floodplain in the East River, Colorado, USA - East River MetaG ERMZT469_2 | ecosystem: Environmental > Terrestrial > Soil > Floodplain ...
AGCGGCCAGGCGCGACGACGACCTGCGCCGCCGGCTCGAAGTAGACCACCCCTCGGCCGTCGCCGAACATGTCGACCGTCGCGACCCAGTCGTGATCGCTCGTGCCGGCCGCCTCGATATTGGCGTTGTGGACCTTCTGCTTGCAGAAGCGTCGCGCCAGATCAACCACCGAGCAGACCTCCGTCGACGACGAGGATTCCGAAGGTCGCGTCTGGCTGGACGCCGCCGATGTGGCGAGCCCCGATCGCGCTCACCAGCCCGAGGTCGACGTCCTGGATCGGGTTCAGGACGGCGCCGTTGATCGTTGCCGGCGATCCGCCGTCCGGATCGACGACGAGCGATCCCTTCCTCTGCGTCTGGTCGTAGCGCACTTCCAGCGTCCCTGCTGGGGACCCTGAAAGTGAAACCTTCCCCTGCAGCGTGAAGACGTGCGACGAGCTGGCGTAGACCAGCCGGGCCTCGTGGATGACGCCACCGGCCTCGAAGTCGACGACGCCGAGGACGAGCGAGCTGTCGCTCAGGTCGCCGTTGCCGCGAATGACGACCCACACGCGTTGGCGAATCGTGATGTCCTGGAAGGCGTAGGTGATCCTGACCCGGTAGCTCCTCGAGCACGACCCCTTGAACCACCGCGCCGATTCCGCCGGCAAGAGATCGTCCGCTGCGCTCGCCAGAGCGGCAGCGCCAACCACAGGCACCAGAAGGTCGCCACGCTGCTCGTAGTCTCCCGCGTTGCGCCACTTCTCTGAGTCGAGAGGATCGCCATCGGCTCCGTCGAACGCGTCGAACGGGTAGCAGTCAGCGATCGTGAACGTTGGCAGCGCGAACGGCTGGCGGATCGAGATGCCGCTCTCGTCGGCGACGATGATGCGCTCGACGCCGCAGTGATCCGTGTATTTGAAGAGCCCGCACACGACGCCGTTGAACTGCTCCTGCAAGCCGCGCACGAGCCCCTTGCGCTTCTCGAGGATGTCCGCCGTGTTGATGACGACGTTCGTGCAGTCCTCCATCTCGCCGCCGATGGTCATGAGGCGGCCCGTCCTGGTCTTCAGACCAGGCCAAGGTCGCCCGTGCGGGCGAAGCGGGAACTCCTTCCAAGTCGTCACGGGTAGTAGTCGAAGAGCGACCCGTAGCGGGTCTGCGGGTAGCTACGCCCGGGAGCGTGATCGAACGGGCCGATCATCTGCGTGTGCCGCGAGTCGGTCTTGCGGTTGTTCTCTCGCCTCAGCGTCTCGAGGCGCGAGTCGGCCTGCTCCCGCATGAGCTGGCCGTTCTGCGCGTCCGTGTCGAGCAGGAGGGCGTCGGCCGCGGCAGCGTAGACCAGCACGTCGATGTGCTCCTGCGGCACAAAAGGGACCTGCTGCGACGGATCGTAGGGGTCGATCATCCTCGATCGGTAGGAGACGCGAACCATCCGGCCTCCACCGTTGGGGAAGAAGCGGATGCGCAGCCGGTCGTTCGGTCCGCGCGGCAGCTTCATCCACATGCGCGGCTGCCCTCTCTGGTTTCTCGAGTAGGGACCCTCCATGCGCACGAACTCGTCGCGTCGAACCTCGGAGATTGGCTGCTCGCCGAGACCCTCCGGCCAGATCGCATGGATCGAGCCGCACTCCTCCGGCAGGTCGTATTCCCCATCCTCGTTGCTGAGCTCGATGACTCGATCCCTGTCGAGCCAGTCCCAGTAGCCCTCGTCGCGGATGATCTGCCGCTCGGCCTCGTAGACGAAGTCGAGGTAGGTCGCCAGCTTGGTCTGGCCGTCCACGGTCGCGTTGTAGCGCGCGTCGCCGTTCTTCTCGACGAGCGTCAAGACCCGGCTCGCCACCCGCTCGTAGGTCCATCGGTTGTCCGGCGCGCTCACGCGCGACGGCGCGATGTCCTTGACCGTCTCCGCCTCGAAGAGCTGGACCATCATCACCGGCAGCGCCGCGAGCCCGAACGGGCTCGAGCCGTCCGGCTGGCTCGCCAGCGTCGCGCTGATGAACTCGAAGCCAGGCACGCCGACGACCCCCCACACCGGATGCTGACGATCTGTGTAGGAGAGCAGCGGCATGTCGCGCGAGCGGTCGTTCTGGTAGGCGTCGAGCAGAATCTCGCCGTCGGTCCGGCGGATGCGGAGCCTCGTCTCCTGCACGAAGCCGCGGTAGGCCGGCGGATCTGTCGAGTCGGAGGCCTGCGACGGGTCGACGTTGAGGTCGGCGATCGCCAGCGTCACGCTAGCCAAGACCTTCGCGCCGTCCGGCTCGGTCGGCGTCGTCGGACCCGAGATGCCCGGCGGGATGCCACGCGGCGAGAGCTTGATGAGCTTCAGGACCGGCGCCGAGCCATCCCTCGGGCAGGTGATGCGCAGGCCGTAACCCTGGTCGTAGCACGCCGGCTGCTCGTTGGTCCCGAGATCGACCAGGAGCGGATCCTTGGTCATCCGAACGAGACACGTGATCGACGGATCCTTGCTCGCCAGCGACATGAGCTCGTCGATGTCGAGGAAGTTCGGCACGCTTCCCAGGTGCAGCCAGACGACGCGAACGCTCTGGTCTGGACCATCGAGCTCCTGCTCGGTGTAGAGGACCTGCGTCTTCTCGCTCGTCGTCCCGAGGAAGCCGGAGTCGCTGCCGTCCGGCGAGACAGGCACGGCCGCTTCGTCGAAGAGCGCGGCGGCGCCGCACGGGATCGTGTAGCTCGACCCGAGCTCGCCATCGACTCGGTCGAAGCGGTCTCTGAAGTGCGCGGTGCTCATTGGATCTTGCAGCCCTTGTGCTTGTTGCGGTTGGAAGCGTCCTTCCAGTAGTCGCGATCCCCCGTCTGCTTGATCTTGCCGTGGTAGAGCTCCGGCGGGATCGAGTGCGTGAGCTGCATGCCGCTCTTGCGCCCCGACCTGGCCTCCTTCGCCTTCTTGCGCTTCGTCGCGATGTCGGCTGCGTAGGCCTCCTCACGTCGCCTAGCGGCAGCGGGAGTCATGCCGAAGGGGCTCTTCGACACCCGATACTGCGGCGGGACGTTGTCCGGATCGTCGCTGATGATCGTCTCGAAGCTCGTGGACATCGTGCGCCGCGCCGTGCCCTTGCAGCTCGGGCAGCCTCGCGGAGTGCCGAGCGGCGGCGCTTCAGCGAACGAGTAGCTGATCTCCTGCACGTAGCCGCACTCGTCACACTCGAACTCGTAAGTCGGCATCACACCCTCCGGGTGGCCGTGGGGCACTTCCTTCAACCGCTCTTGCTGACGACCGGCTTCTCCGTCTTGAAGCCGCACCGCGCACAGGTGAGTCGAAGGAACTTCGGCTCCCTGTGCGCGATGAGCGTTGCTTGCCTGCACTTGGGGCAGGTCCGTCCCATGGGCTAGGTCTGCGTGATGTCCTGCGGGCCGCAGCCCGGCACGCCTTCGCAGAGCCCTTCGATGAGGCCGATGGCGTTGGGAGCCAAGACCTCGAGGGTTCCCTCCCACTCGATCATGCCCTTGCTCGAGGAGCCGAGCTTCGCGAGCTCGACGGCGAGCACGGGCCGCAGGACCGCGATGCGGACCTTGTCCGACTCGGCGACCGCGATGGACGTCTGCGGCTGGTAGCGGTGCAGCAGCAGGCGCTGGGTGCCGAAGTCGGTCTGGACGTAGTCGACAGAGCCGATGACGGTCTTGTCGTTGACGTCGATGTTGTAGCGAACGTTGCTGTTCGGGTTCAGCACGAAGTTGCTGAAGGCCCGCTTCTGCTTGGAGTTCATCCACATGGTGTCGGGCATGGCGCCCTTCTCCCACATGCGCTCCAGGTGCGCGGCAACGATGCACTCGTCGAGGCAGTCGTCTGGCGAGCTGCCTCCCACGGTCGTGACGGTTCCCCGCTCGAGCTCCTCGAGATCCAAGGTCGTCTGGCAGGTCGGATCCGTCGCCATGGCGTAGGCGCGGAAGCCGTCCATCTTGCGCGGCGTCACGCCGGCGCTGTTGCCCTGCGTGAACTGGAGCTGCCGCTCGCTGTGCCAGATCGCGAACTCGATCCACCGCGCCAGCTCCATCGCAGCCTTGCGAAGCTGGTAGGCGTATTCGTCGCGAACTCCGGCGGTCAGGATGTCTCTCTGCGTGTCCGAGACATCGAACGTGTTGCGGATGATGTGCGTGAGGTTGCACAGTCGCTTCCGCGGCACGAGAGGATCGAACGTCGCGTCCGAGCCTTCGGCCTGAGCCCGCACGTCGGCGTTTCCGTTGGCCGGATCGCCAAAGCTCGCGAGCGAGTCGACGAGCCAGTCGTGCTGGATGTTCTTCGCCGGGACCTTCTCGAACTCCGAGAGCCCGAGCGTGTCCATCGGCGAGATGTTGGTGATGACGTCGATGAGGTCTTCGCGGTTACCTCCACCGACGTCGAAGGAGTTGAGGACTCCTGTCGATGCTACGAAAGGCAAATCTGTCTCCGTTGAAGGGGTGAACCCTCCAGCGGTCAGACCATGCCGAGTCGCCGAGCCAGGTGATCCGCGGTGAGCCGTCGATGCTTGGCCCTGTCGGCAGGGTTCCTCGACCGCGCCAGCTCGTGCAGAGCACGAGCGTCGTTGCGGAGGTTCTCTTCCGGGTCAGGGGGCTTCGGCGGCCCGCCCATCGTTTCCAGCGCTCTCGATCCGGGTCCGGTGACTGCTGAAGGGACCGGAGTCGGCCTCTGTCGCATCACCAGCTCTTCGTCGGTCGCAACAGCCCTGAATGCTTGCTCGACGGTGCAGGCCCGGTTCTGCTCGAGAAAGCTCTCGATCAGGTCGCCGTGAACCTGCACGTCGAACATGGGGTAGCGCCCCGCCAGGTCTCGCATGTCTCGATGCCGCCTGTCGAGCGCGCTGTCCCGCAAGTGAGGAACGACAACGTCGAGGACTTCCTTCTTCGTCCGATCGGCGATCTCGAGCATGCGCGCCTCCGACAGAATGCGGTCGCGTTCGTCGGGGTCGAGCTGCTCCAGGTGCTGCCGAAGGAACTCGTTGTGCTTCGATTCGAGCGCTTGAAGGCGCGCGCCCATGGACTCCCGCTCGGTGCGAAGAGTGCCCTCCAGCTCTGCGGCGCGCTTCCGCTCGTCCCTCAGTTGAGTCGTCAGCTCTCGGAATCTGTCTTGGACCGATTGTGGTGCTGGCTCTTGCCCTTGAAGCTCTTGAGGCTGCTGCCCTTGCGGTGGCACCGGAACCGGTTCCGTCATGATGTCCTGCGCCCTCGTCGGGCGAGGCTGAGAGGCGGCGGCTTGCGCGGCGGCTCGATCGAGCTCCATGCGCGCGTAGCTCCCCTCGGGCGGAAGCGGTTGCGGTAGTCTGCCATCGGGTCCGACTTGGACCTGGGTTCCTGGCAGCCCCATCTGCTGCTTCAGTTGCAATGCGGCAGAATCTGCTCTCCGGTTGAACTCTTGACTGTCTTGCGGTTGCTGCTGCTGAGGCATTTCCCTCATCGGCCGGCGGTGAACCCGGCCCCTCCACCCATGCGGTGACGAACCCGCTTGCGTCTGGCGCGGGGATTGGTGAAGGGCGTCCCGTCAGCCCTCGGACGCTACTTCGGCAGCTTGACCGTGTGCGTCCACCACTTCGTTTGCTCCGGCGAGGAGCCGTTACAGATCGACTGGTAGTCCACGACTAGCCAGGCCCCGATCCGTGCAGGACGTTGCCGCCCCAGCCGGAGCCAGCGTCCTTGTAGTGGTAGTTGGGACCGTCCGCGGCGTTCGCCGGGGACCTCGTCTTGCTCGCCACCGATGCCTCGGTGGCGGCCAGACCCGACTCACGGCGGATCGCCTTCACCATGTCGCCCGTGTGCGGGCTCGCGCCGCCCATCTGCTCGTTGTTGCTCATGATCTCCAGAGTCCTCCGGAAGGGTCGATTCTTTCTTCCTCGCCAACCTTGACGGTGGAGAGGCGCCATTGATTCTTAGCCTCTTCCAGCTCTCGCGCAAGATGCTCCTTCTGCTCCCTGGCAGACGTGAGCAGGCGGAGCTGCTCGTCAAGCGCCGCGGCGCGCTGGAGCGCCTCCGTGTCGTTCTTGTCCATCGCCGAGCGTAGGTAGCCGTCACGCAGCTTCTCGACGGCGCCTCGGTAGTTCTGCATCGGCCCCGAGTTGGAGAGCTGCTCGACGGCTTCGCAGATCGCGATCTTGGTCTCGATCTCGCGGATGAGCGTCCGCATTTCGACCAGAAGAGCATTCTCCTCCTGGCGATACGCGGACAGGACTCTCCCCTGCTGGGTCACGAAGCCCCCTGGTTCGGCGAGTTGAAGCCGGCCTCGCTCTTGACCGCGTTGCTCTCGTTCTCAGGCATGCCGGACTCGCGCCGGTGCTTCGGGGAGCCCGGCTCCTGGCCACCGCCCTCGGCGAAGCCTCGCCCGCCGGACTCTCCGCCCTGCCCCTGCACTGCCCGGATCTGCTCGGCCATGGCGATCGCGCGCTCGCTCTGCTCGACCTCCCGGGCAAGCCTGATGCCGTGATCGGCCGCGTGAGCCCGCATCTCGCCCGCCTTGGCCGGGTGATTCAGCTCCAGCTCGCGGAAGGCATCGCTACCGAGGAACTCCTGGTGCATCGTGAAGTGCCTCAGGTGGTTGTCCTCGTCGCGAACCGGCGCGACCTCCAGGTGCAGCCAGAGCTCGTGCTCTTCGATCGCGCTGAAGAGACGCTTGTCCTCGGGCGGCAGCTCGAGAAGCTCTCCGACGTCGTGGAAGCCGAAGCTGTCCTGCATGATCTTGGCGAGCAGATTCACAACCTTGATCGACTGGCGGCCCGTCATCTGGTTGACGGCCGGAGCTCGGTCGAGCAGGTTGATGAGCTGCTGCGTCATCACTCGCTGAGTCGACAGCCGAGGCCCCGCCAGCGTGACCACGAGGAACCGCCCGACGAGATCCTCGGGCGTGATCGTGAAGCGGTCCCGGAAGCGTAGGCCGCTGGGTCCCACGAGGCGGATGGCCTTCGGCTTGTCGATGAACTGCTGATTGTTCCAGGTCATCTGCTCGAGCATCGGCTCGGTGATCTCGCCGTCCCAGGTGATGATCCCGCCGAGCAAGCGCAGGTTGCTCTCGTTGACGTCGGACTGCACCGCGGTCGCCGTCGCGCCGCTCTTCTGGCTGCTCTGACCGAGATTCGGCTCGGTGATTCCCGTCGTCTCTCGACACTCGTTCGTGAGGAAGTTGAGCGACTGAATCAGGACGTCCGACGTCTTCGGCATGAACAACGGCTTCACAGCGTCAGCGCTGCGCGCCCGGATGATCGTTCCAGGTCCGGCACGCCACTGCCCGTCCGGGATGTTGGCGCTGTCCTCGGCGATGAGCGGCGGGCAGCTCTCGATGTCGACCTGTCGCATGAAGAGAGAGAGCTTCAGGTCCTTCGCCAAGCTCAGCCGGCCGATCGGCTCGATCGCGCCGATGCCGTAGAACTCCTCGCTGAGCGGCGTGTAGCGGCTCGCCTGGTAGGGGATCTTGCCGTGCCAGTAGGGGTGCCGCTGAGCGACGACGCAGATGCAGAGACCCTCGGGATCGATGATGACGAGGTTCGTGAGCTCCTCGCCCTCATCGTCGTCGAGATCGAACGGCCCCCACCAGTCGAACACTGGCCAGTGCGCGATGTGCGGCGAGTCGAGAGCGCTGCGCGAGTCGAAGACGCCGTAGGCGAATGCCTTGGCCGCCTTGAACTCGTCATCGAAGGCCATCGAGTCGCGGGTGCCTGGGCTGTCTTTCAGCTTGTCGAGATTCTTCCAGAGCCGCAGCTCACCCATCCTCCTGATGCGCGGCGCGTTCCACATCGTTCGGTCCGCGCACCATTCAGCGCCAGGAATGCCGTTGGCGTGAGGCGGGACGAAGAAGTCCCACAAGCTGATCGGCAGAGCGAAGTTGCCGTCGAAGTAGACCTCATCGCGTCTGACCTTCGTCAGCTCTCGCCGCGTCGTGCCTGGCACCTTGCCGGGCACGGTGCGCGCCTTGCGGTAGGTCATCTTGCGAATGTCCTGCCGCCAGTAGAGCTTCTGCACGACGGTTCCGTAGATCGCCCGATCGCGCAGCATCTGGTAGGAGAGCTGTTGGTAGGCCATCTCGCGATGCTGAGACAGGCACATCGCCTGCTGGTTCATCGCGTTGCTGTCGTCGGACTCTTCGAGGCCTTCGAGCTTGTAGGGCGGATACTGGCCGAAGAGCTGGTTGTGCTGTCGAGGAACGACGTTCTCGACCGTCTTGTAGGGCTCCGGGCTGTGAAGGATCTGCCCGTAGACTCGCTGCGTCAGAAGAGAGTTGGTGCGGTAGGCCTGATAGAGCCGCAAGAACTTCCCGCGCAGATACTCGTTCGTGTTCCTGACGCTCTGAATGCAAGCCCTGACGACCTGCCCGGCCCCTTCAGCGATCTTCGGGTTGTCCGCCTTGTTCTCTGGCAGCGCCTCGTTGATGAGGCGTGCTTCCGTCTCGACGTCGCGCTGATCGGGAAGCGTGTAGCCCTCGTAGATCGGCTTCGTGCCGGATCGCGCCTCGACCGTTCCGAGGCCCTTGCCGGCAGAGCCGTATTCGGGGCTGATCGAGAAGCCGCCGCCCCGCATCGCCCCCAAGTTCCCGCGATCTGTTGGCATTCCCCTCCTACGCCCACGCCGGTCGGCTCTCCGCGGCCGGCGGAGTTACGGTGTTACCTGCCGCGGAGAGCTTCTCGGTCTCGAGGACATCGTAGATCGGCCCGCTCCAGCCAGGCAAGAGCCGAACACGGCCAGGCCAGGTCTTCTCGACCCACGAGAGCCAGTGCAGCGGGCGCACCGGAAGCTCCGTGCGCCACTTCGCGCCGCTGCCGAGCCGCGTCACCGGGTTCGTCGGACCGAACTCGTAGCCGCCATGCTTCTGCAGCGTGAAAGCGAGGAGGAAGATCGGATCCGCCCCCATGATGAAGCCCCACTGGATGGCGTAGCAGACGCTGTTGCCTCCAGGATGGAAGAGCTCTTGCGGCGAAGACGGCATGAACGGTGGCTCGAGGTTCCGCTCGAAGTAGCCGTCGGGCATGCGGCGACCGCCCGAGAGCTTCTTCACGCGGAACGTCGCGAGCGAGTAGCCGTAGCTCTTGCCGACGAGCCGGATCGCCGCGTTCGGCGACTTCTGCGAGTAGGGACCTGGCGCGAAGATCCCGGCGTTGGCTAGGGCAACCACGCTGGGCGAAAGCTGAGCGAGCCGTCCCGACTCGGTCTTCCAGACTGGCCCATCTGCGACCTGCCAAAAGCTGGGTCGAAGCGTGCGAAGGCTCCAGTTGGTGCCCAGGACAGGCTTTCCCCTCGCTCGTTGAAGTCCTGCGGAGTCAGCCAGTCCAGGGGCTCCCCCAACGACGTAAAGCGGTTGACCTCGGAGGACGCCAACAAGCCAGCTCGAATCAGGACTTCCGCTGCTCGGTGCCTGTATGTGTGCAGACTCGAAACTTGCTGCTTGCATTGATGTCCGATCGCCTCCGCTTCAGCGAGATTCTCGAGATAGTAGAGGACCAGCTCGAGGAAGTGATCCGGGTCCTCGGCTCGCGGCGCGCTCGGGAACATGCGCGCCAGCTCGAAGCGCGTCGAGTCGCTGACGACGAGACAGCCAGCCGCGGCCATCTCGAAGAACCTCGGGTTCACGTGCTGGGCCGGCAGGTTGAGGTCGTTCCAGAAGCCGGTGCCCCACTTCAGCGGCGCCTTGACCTCCTGCTCGTAGCCAGCCGGGACTAAGTGCTTCTTCTGTCGCACGCGACGAGTGAAGCACTCCTGGCTCATCGACGGGTCGCGGTGGATGTTCAGCCCGATCTTGGTGCCGGCGTAGAGCTGAGGATACTTGTCGATGCCCACCCAGCCGGGCTCACCCTTCCTCGTCGTCTTCCAGTAGAGGATCTTCGCGCCAGGGACGTGCCGCTCGATCGTTCGCAAGAACGGCGTGCGAGGAGTGAGCGTC
>Ga0137325_1000442_pt1 | contig 9834 bp, 6 predicted proteins | sample EasRivERMZT469_2_FD_102294 | JGI IMG/M metagenome (GOLD analysis project Ga0137325, IMG submission 102294) | Soil microbial communities from meander-bound floodplain in the East River, Colorado, USA - East River MetaG ERMZT469_2 | ecosystem: Environmental > Terrestrial > Soil > Floodplain ...
ATGGACCTAGTAAATAGTTTCTCATTCACGCGAAAGTCGCCTAGATTCGACCCCAGCTTGATTGGTGGGATGATCCGCAGGCGTCGATTCGGGAGAAGGACGTAAGACACTCTACGGACACCCCGGCAGCGCCGCCGCATTCCTCCCCTGCAGCACACCATTCATCGACGTCCGCCCCGCTCGCCGCTGCCCCTGGTGGTTCACGGCAGCGAGATAGTACCGCGCGTCCCCTGGCGCAGGGTCGGGGAGCGGATCAGGCACGGCCAGCTGTTCCCCGGGAACCGGAGGCCGACCTGCTGGCACGGTGCACTCGAGCGGCGTCGCCTGCGAGAGGTCCGACGCCGTGCGCACGTCGCCGTGGTAGACGCTGAACGAGTCGGCACCGACGAGACCCTCCGGACGGACGGGGACGTTGAAGCTCAGGGTCGAGGGGGGCTGGTAGGAGAGCTCTATATCGTACAGGCTCGGAAGCCCAGAGATCCGAATGGTTCCAACGCGATGAATGCGGGACCCGCATAGGCTCTCTTCGCAGTACCCGTTCACCTCCAGCAGAAGTTCACCGTTCGTCAAGTCGATACTCCAGGACCTCGCTGCGTGAATCTGCTTGTCGGTGTATGACCGCCCATAGCGTCTCTCAACGATCGTGGCGATCACTTCGTCGTTTACTGTTCCTCGCCGGCGTCTCTGTATCTCCCAATTGAATCCACCAGCTACTCCTCTCCAGAAAACACCGTACCGGTCGCCGATGGCGTCGTAGCCAATCCAGTCAACGTTCGATTGAGGGCTGATTTCGGAGCAACTGAGGGAGAGAAGGCTCTCCTGGGATACTCCACAAACCGCAGAGAAGTCCTCCTCCCATACCATGCTGGCCGTGAGTGACGGCCGGAGGACGGTCACTTCATCGAGCATCGACCATTGGCACAGTGACGTTCCGACTGCTGCCAGCATCGCGGCCGTGAACACGATGGATGTGCGAATCGGACGCATGACAAGTCCCTCCGTTGTAACGCTTCCCGCATCTCGGCCCGATCTGGACGGTCAGTCATCCAATCCGCGGTGCGCCGTAGCTTCTTCATCCACCCACCCCTCTTCTTCCCAGCTCATGCCCTTTCGTCCTGGCACCTTTCTCGTCGGTCCAGCCGCGTAGTTGCGGCAACTCTTCGGGCCGTAGCAGAACGTCTCGCGTCGATACCGGCGCTGTGACGGATTCCACTGGTCGATAATCATCTCGACGGCCATCTCGCACCCCCAGATGCAGGAGTAGCATTTCGACGAGTAGGTCACAGCGGCGAGTCGCCGGTGACCCCGCTGCCGGTAGACCTCGAGCGTTGGCGGGATGCCTAGGAACGGTGGCGCCTCGGAAGTGGGCATCTCGACGCGGTGCTCGATGCGAAGGCCGCTGGCTTTGTAGAACTGTGCCGTCTCCAGGTCAGGGTCCTCGACGTGCGCGGCCGTTCCGGTGACTACATCACCCACCCGGAACTGGTGCTTCTCATGTGCTGCCTTGCCCACAGCAACGGAGAACTCTCGGGGCTCCTCGTTCACGGTTCCCGAGAACCGCATCGAATAGCCAAGGTAGCTGTGGCTGCGCTGGTCGAAGCTTCGCATGAGCCGAATGCGCGGTTGGATCGAAAGCAGAGCACCCCGCCACTCCACCTTGTCGGACTCTTGGCGGTCCGCGCCAGGTGCCCGCTGACGTGCGAGTCTCTTCTGCGGCAACGTACTACCCTCCCATTCTCCTCGCCGCCGCGATCGCCGCCCGGATCCCCTTCGCAGCCCGCACGCGCTTGACCTTCGCCCGCTGACGCGGCTTCAGCCCACGCAGCGTCCCCATGTAGCGGCCCTGGAGCTTGAGGGCGGCGCGCTGCTTCGCGGTGAAGCGCGGCTTGCGGCGGGACGCCGAGGCACGTGTCGACTGCTTCACCAGGGCAGGGGCAATCCGTGAGAACGACGCGGAGAGTTGACGGAACGACGTGCGGATCGTGCGGAGTTCGCGGGTAAGTGTGGCGACGTCGGACATTCAATGACCTCCGGGAAGTTATAAATACGAGGGGGACAGAATATCACGGAGCAGGCTAATCGCCCTCCAGCTTCCTGAGATTCTCTTCCGCCTCCTTCATCCCCGGCTCCAACTCCAGCGCCCGCTGCCAGTCTGCCCGTGCTCCATCCATGTCGCCCAGCCGCGCCTTCGCGATCGCACGGTAATTCTGTTTCGAAAGAAGGCGACTCACAGTCTCTTTCTAAAAGCACCGTCAGATGGAACCGCACGCGAGTTGAAGACAAGAGGATCATGCAGGTGTGTCGGGTGACCATCCAGAGGCGCCGCTCGCAACCAGAAAATCAAGCTCGGCAGAACATTTCGCTTGTCGCCGATAGAGAAAGGGGGTATGAAGTTGCACAGTATGTAAAGAACATTCCTCCTGGCGCCCGAGGCACGCCACCTACCTAATTGGGCACGACGAAGCGCGCGTCGCAACCGCGCGTCACTCCTCCGCAAGCGCGCGGACCGGTTGCGCTACATGTGCGTGTAGCACCTCACGGGAAACCGGAGCCGGCGCTCCCACAACAGAGCCGAACGGTATCGGCATCCACAATCGCCTGAAGGGTCTTCGCATCGACCGTCACATGATTTTGTATGTGAAGGTCAGCGAGATCAGGCGCTGCTTGGATCGGTTCGCGACCTGCAGCACAGCATCAGGCATACTGGCTGCAGGGACGAACGCCGGCTCAAGCTCTTCGCGAGGCTCTCGGCGTCGAAGAGTTGCCGGCGTTCACAGGGGAGGAGACAACCGGAGAGAATGCTGCTGCGTGATGAAGAACTCGGGGACCGGGTGTCGGGGAATTACTGTACTTGTACAGCAATTCCACGTACGAGTGCAGCCAATTCCCACGGATGACTTAATCGCGGGCGATGCCTCACACTGCCTAGGATGTGACCGCATGAGAAGACCGGGGTGACCAGTTCATATCAGGGACATCGCTCTCGGAGGAGCAAGGAGCAGGCCTGTGAACAGGATCAGAACGATGCTCTTGGTTGCACTATTTGCTTCGTGGGTTCCGGCCTGGGCGCAACAGACCGTCTGTTACGTTCGCGAAGATGGGCATGACGAATCGTGCGACGGAACGGCGGATGCTGGTGTTGGTGCTGCACCTAATTGTGCCTTCTACCGAGTGAGCAAGGCCGAATCAACGTGTATAGCGGCGGGCAGCAACATAAGAATCAGGGGCGATGCTGACGGCAGCTGGTACGAGTCTGAGCGGCTTACTTTCAGTGAAAGCGGGACATCGGCAAGTCCGATTGTGGTCGAAGGCTATGGTGTTACGCAACCACACATCGGAGGCCAGTACACTCTATACACGAATTCTCCGTCATGGACCTACAACGAAACCGATGACACGTGGTATATCGGATACTCGAAGGGACCCGTGGCGGCAGCATATCTACTCACATCGAGACCCTATGAACATGAGCGTGTCGGTCTAGTGGTTTACCTGGACTATGGCGATCTGAAAGCAGATCCGAACGGACTATACGTACCGGGTGGGGACTATTACATCGGACCCGGTGTACATTACAATGCAACAGAGGCTCGACTGTACATCAGACTCAAGCGTACACCTCAAGTAACCCAGTATGAGGCAAACTACGTCAGCCTGGGTCTTGGGGATTCCAGTGATCCCAATGGGTACCAGATCTTGATCGCCAACGGTGTCAGCGGCAATGATAACTACTCCGTCCGCACAGCCGGCAATTACTTCACGTTCAGGAACCTGTCAATTGAGCCCGGGTTCTTCACCTTCAATATCGCGTGTCCAGGTAGCCCCCCGACCCCACCTGCGAAAGGCATCAGGCTCGAAAACAACACAATATGGTCGGGAAACGACGGTGCTATTCGGTCCACGTGTGCAAGCGAAGGAATCACCTTGGTGGGAAATGAAATTCGAGCTGACGTTCCATACTGGATCTCCTGGGGTGATTGCAAGAACGAGATCGGAGAGAAGGGGCCATGCTTCCCCGATTTCGGCGGCTGGCGATTCGCCCTGATACGACCTGGTAACGGAGAAAGCAGTACGGGAAGAGGTTGGCTGATAGAGCACAATATCATCTCAGGTGGTCATGATGGCTACGTGACAATGGGTGGTGAGGGCAGTGATCCGAACAACAATGACCCCAATACCAAGATGACAATTCGATACAACGTATTCGAGGGGTTTGCAGACGATCCCTTCGAAATCGAGCGTCGCGGGGTCCGGCGCCATGATATCCATGGGAATCTGATAGCTAACAGTCTCAATTGCCTTGCTGTGGGTCAAATGACCAGCGACCCGAACGGATATGGGCCATTCTACTATCACTCAAACACGTGCGTCCTACTTCGAGAGCCATATATCAACCGGTGCAAGCAAGCCGACTGCTCGGATGTAACGACCTGCGATGAGGAAGCCGCCGATCCGAATGACAGGTGCCAAGGTGACGAGGGGAATGGTCCTCGAGAGTACGGGCATTTCGTTGCATTCAAACTGCACAAACCCACTGATGGTGCACCCAGTGCAGGCGTGCATCTCTACAACAATACGATCGTCATGACTGATAGCTACCCAAGCGACGGCATGAAGCATCTTGGAGATGGAGCCGGCGACAGCATGGTGGGAGCGCAGATCTTCAACAACATTCTCATAAAGATGAACCAACGTGTCGGCCAAGAGGCATACCACACCGACCCGAATTTCGTGGACTACAACTTGTATTGGAAAATGCACAATGACAGTGCGGCATTGCTGGATACGCACTTGACAGTTGCGGGACTTTACGGCGAGACGGGGCAGGAGCAATACGGTCTCGGAGATGCAAATAGTATTGGAACGAACCCAGTCATCAGGAACCTCGAGGGGTTCGGATGTTTCAACCAACAGATTGCCCTGCCATCGGGAGGAGGAGGAAGCCAGTGTGATGGTGTGGTGGATCGCACTGCGACACTGTGGAAGATTCGGGCAGGCTCGGAATATTGGAGTCCGGCAATGTTCGTCCCTGACCCTGACGCTAACAGTCCTGTATGTGACGTCGGGAGAGGCTCAGTTCCGAGCGGGTTCCCGACAGGTCCAGCCATAGAAGGCATCGCGTTTGCTAGTAACACAATTGGAGCAATTCCTTGTGGTGTGAGTGCTGCAAATTGGAATGTGTTCCCCTTCAATGCGATCTGGACCACAAACGAGCTGGCGAGCGGAATTGCCCCCGTCGGAGAGATCACGTCGCCCACAACATCGAGCACGACTATTGGTCATGGCGAATCGGTCAACTTCTGCGGGTCAAAGTACGATACGGACGGAGGTCCTCCCTTCACGTATGTGTGGGAACTAACCAGTGGCTCACAGTGTCCTTCGATTCCGGGGAACCTCTGCCCCGGTAGCATCGCCTTCCCGCATCCAGGAACTTGCGTGTACTCGTTCAAGGTCACCGATCGCTGGGGCCTTCAGAACTCATCCCCCCAGCAGCGAACGATCGTGGTCCAAAGCGGGGGTGGCGGCGGGTGCCAGGACTGCAATCGATGCATCTGTGAGCAATGGTAGGCTTGCTGAAGTTACTGATCCGACCCCCTAAGCCAGGTTGCGGTTCAGAGCTTCTGCGTGATCTTTATAGAAATACGACTCTGAGGACCGCACCTTGGCTGGGGGGTTGGATCAGGCTACCACGAACAAAGGAACAGGCGTATAATGAGTTGTTGGCGGCGGGCATTTGACCTGCGGTTGTTAGGCAGCGACGAGGATGTTAACCCTGAGGAATAGAGAGTGGATCCTGGTCTTGGCCTTGTTGGTTCCGGTTGGGCATTACTATAACAGTACCCTTGAATCGTCTTTGGTTGGCCACAACGAGTCAAGGGCGTCTGCCTCGCGAGGCATGGGGCCGCGTGCGACGCATCCAGGATGCCCTCCCTTGGGCCAAGACGTATTCACGATCTCGGAACTCCAGTGGCGCTCGAGTGACTTGGGGAGTGCTGGATACATCATCGACGCGCCAGGATATTACCTCCTCTCGCAGGATCTGACGGTTCCTTCAACCGACTTTGGAATCCTGATTCTCGCGGAAAGCGTAACTCTTGACCTGGGTGGGCATACAATCCTCGACGCCGCAGCGCAGTCGATTCTGATTCGCGTTGCTAGCGCAATCCCTCGTACGACGATCCGCAATGGGATAGTTCGCGGCGGCAGCGCTGGAATCGTTGCCACGGGATCAGTCAGTACCCTGAGAGGGTCGCTAACGATCGACAACGTGACGGTACTAGGTGCAGAAGGGCAAACAACGGACGCGATTGTTGTCAGCGATGTCTCTAGGGTATGGATTCTCTCAAGTTCTATAGGGGCCTGCCAACGAGGCGTATCCCTGTCGGGCGTCAGGATGTACCACATTGAGCACAATCGGATTGTCTCTTCGGACGTTGGAATCGAGGCAAGACTCCGTCAGCCCTCAAGTGTAGCGATGGGCGAAATCCGTAATAACTCTATTCACGCGGAAAGATCTGTTTGGATTGGCACTCCTGGCTTCGTCGAAGGCAACAGTATCGCGGGTTCGATGACTGTCTCCTCAGAAGGGGCTATTGTCACTGGCAATCGGGTAGCCGCGGTGAATAGCGCGTATGCCATGGAGCTCGACGGGTGGTACAACCTTGTTGACCGGAACATTCTTGCCGGGGGAACGGCATCGACGATCGGAGTCCTCGGCGAAGCGAACCGAGTCGCACAGAACCGGATCTTCAACAATGTAACGGGCTCTCACGTCCTAGGCGATCGAAATATCATCGAAGGCAACACAATCAGGGGCGCGTTGTCCTGCGGCATCGAACTCGGAGATCTGGCCGCCGAGAACGTCGTTCGGGACAATAGTGTGCCAGCGACGGCCACGTCGACGTGCGGCCAGTCAAATCCAGTGATGGACAACGGAATGATAGAAGAGATCTTTAGACCGACTGTTGTCGCCGAGCTCGGCCCGTTATACGGGCGAGGGCGGGAGATCCCTCGTACGAGGCCGACGTGTCCGCCGAGTGACGTTGTAATGATCTCAGACGTCAGTCCTGTGCAGGTGGGATCCCCTGCCCTAGTGATAGATCGATCAGGCTACTATGTGATCACAGAGGATCTACTCCTTCCTTACAGGAGTACTGGTATTCACATAGAAGCAGACGATGTGACCCTCGATCTCGCTGGTCACACAATAACGTGTGAGCTGTGTGACCGCATACTAAGTATTGATTCAGGACATACCATTGAAATCCGCAATGGCGAGTTGCGCGGTGGATACTTCAGCACCTTGACTGCTCGAGGAACGGCGTCGCTTGTCATCGATTCAGTAACCGTTGAGTGCTCACATCCAGCAGACTGCGGTCCATTGCACCTCTTTGAGATTGGCCGCGTGGAGTTGTTGAAATCTCAGGTGATAAGCCCGGAGTTCGGGATCAGTATGGGAGCTGAGACAGGTCGTATCTTTGGCACCGAGATGATTTCAGGAGGGGGTGCACTTGCTGCCGAGTTTCGATTCGGCGCGACAATAGAGCGTAATCTCATACATGGGGGGCAGTACGCTGCGGACCTATTAGGTGACAACGTCATCCAAGAGAACGTCATCGGTGGCGGATTCCGAGGTGGTGGCATTACGCTTCACTCCGGGAAGAGTCGGGTTGTGGCTAACATCATTGATGGAGGCGGCAATTCGGCTCTTGTGACCGTTGGTGATGAGACGATCATCGAACGCAACCTGATGAAGAGTGGTGGGATTGTAGTGGCGTCGAACTCTAACGAGATCAACAGAAATCTTGTCTATGATTTTCCGCTGTCGCAGTACGGGGAGGCTATTGAGATTCGCGGTGGTGATAACACCCTCGACGGGAACCTGGTGTTTCATGAGGTGTGCGGGATCGACTTTGTGAGCTCAGACGAGCAGCCGTACCGGAACAACGTTGTGTTTGGAGCGTCGGAGGGTGTTTGCGGAGCGCCCAACTTCGACGAAGGCGGAAATATTGTTCCCGCGTCCACCTGCGGTAATGGAGTTCGCGGTGGGGGTGAGGTCTGCGATGGTCTCGACCGTGGTGGACTTGGATGCCAGTCATTTGGCTATGCAAGCGGCGGCCTGACATGTAACGCAGAATGCGATGGATTCGCTTTCTCGGGGTGCCTGCCAGGGACGTGTGGTAATGGAATCCATGAGGGTGATGAGTGGTGCGACGGCGACGAACTTGGAAGCCGTACGACCTGCCTTTTGTTCTATGGATTCGATTCGGGTGAGCTTCGCTGCGGCTCGACGTGCGACTACGACCTTACGGGTTGTGAGTTGACATGCGGGAACGGGATAAGGCGAGGATCCGAGGTGTGTGATGGAGGAGATTTCGGGGGACAGACGTGTGAGGGCTTAGGGTTTCAAGGGGGCACGCTTGGGTGTGCATCTACATGCGACGCGTTCGACACCTCCTCATGCACGATGTTCTGAGCTAACAGGCTGTTGACCAAGTGATGTTGAATTGTGTTCCCTTTGGTCCATGCGAGCGCGACGCCGTTCGAGGCCCTGTGACTAAGCGCAGTACCGGTCGGTTCGATTGCCCTGCGGGGTCTAGCGAGTCTCGAACTGGAGTGTGGGTTCGACATCTCCTTCTACGGCGAGGAGCATGAACAAGATGACTAACCGGTCTGTCATGGAGATTGGCGCACCGGCGCACCGCGTCTTTTGACACAAACGCGATATGCGCTGCGCGTTCGCTCCGGCAGCCAAGCGGCAGTTCCGGGCCGTTCTGGACGCGGATGGGGCAGAACAGCGGCATGATTTGGGGCCTTTTTTGCACCTCCCGCCCCCTCTGCAGGTGACCTGCGGTTCACCTGACTCCCTGCAAACACGCGACTTACGCGATCGGACCTGACTCGGCAGGACGCGGCATTCTCCCGAAATGGCGATTTCGATGCCCATTACGGGGCCATTTTCGGTGGTCGGATGCCCATTACAGGGCCCTTTCCGGAGGGGCGATGCCCATTAAACGGCACCAGCGAGGGAGGCCATGCCCATTAACGGGGGGTTTGGTGAAGGCCGATGCCCATTACCGGCACCCGATCGGAGGTCCGGTGGCCGAGGGCTTACCAGCCGTTCCCGATCGTGAGGAACTGCACCCAGGGCCCCTCGAACTGCTTTTGTCGGGCTGCGGCCAGACAGTCGTAGGTGAAAGCCATCGAGAAGTGGTTCTCGCCGGTCTTGACGTAGCGGTAGGCCTGGGCTCCTGTCTCATCATCCTCGATGAGTTGCTTGGCGTCGGCGGCGAGGTGCCGGGCAAACTCCTCCACAAGTCGGCTCCTGCGAGGCAGCACGCGCCGCCCATCGCGGATCATGCGGCGCGAGTAGTCCAGAGCTTCTGTGCGGTTCATCTGGACGGTCAGCTCTTGGATGTCCCACTTGTCGGCGCCCTTCTGGTGCTCGTTGAAGAAGTTCATGAAGACCAGGCCGTGATGCCGCTGGGTGAACGAGCGCGTGGCGTGGATGTCGGGCATGCCGTCGATCACGCAGATCTGGACCTTGAATCGCTTCATCAGGACGTCGAGCTCGGCGTAGTCGTGGTGCACGCCGAGGTGGACGATCTGGCGCTTGTTGGTGTCCTTGATCTTGCGGGAGATGACGACGTGATGGACCCGGCCCGTGTCGATCCCCATCGTGCAGGCTTGGTCTGAGGACTCAAGCAACCCCGCCTCGCCGCACAGCGCCAGCACGGTGGCCATGTCGACCCGATTGGCGGTATCCGCCCAGGGGATGCCGATCTTGAGGTTGTAGAACCTCTCGGGGTAGCGGGCCTTTCTGTACTCGCGCAG
>Ga0137325_1000447_pt1 | contig 9789 bp, 22 predicted proteins | sample EasRivERMZT469_2_FD_102294 | JGI IMG/M metagenome (GOLD analysis project Ga0137325, IMG submission 102294) | Soil microbial communities from meander-bound floodplain in the East River, Colorado, USA - East River MetaG ERMZT469_2 | ecosystem: Environmental > Terrestrial > Soil > Floodplain ...
GCCTCGGTTCTGCTCCTTTCCGCACCGTACGCAGACCAGCACGCCGATACCATCGACCATGCGCTCGAATGCCCAGACGTGGCCGCGGAATAGGCAGACGAGGCGGCGGCGGTTCACTCTGGCTTGCCCGGAGCGGTCCACGGCACTTCTATTTGCCCCTCGATTTCGACGTTGGAGTTAACGAACTCGACGGTTACGATTGGCGCTTTCCCGCCTTCAACACGCACAGAAAACGCGCGGACATTCTCTAGCTCATGCCCGTCCATTTCTACAGTTCCCCGGCCAAATTGAGTAGCCTTGACCTTAAAGGTTGTCATTTGTCGCATGTAGCGCTCCTCGGCACGTCGGCCAGTGTCGCCGTCCAGCCGTTGCAGCCACTTCTTTCCATAAGCTGCAAATCTAGATCCAGCGATTCCATCTCTGTCAACAGCTCCCGCACCAGCGCGCACCACTCGCCCTTGCTGGCGTTCGACTCCATAGCCATCAGGCGCTCGGCTCGCTGGCGCAATGTCTCAGCCATGCTTTTTCCTCGGATCGCTCATCGTCTTCCCGCCAATGCGCCTGAGCTGCCGGCGCCACCTGCGCGGATCTACGCGGCCATTCCTTACCGTTGCGTTCAGCTCGCTAACCAGCGGATTTATGACGAGCTGCCGGATCAATGCACGCGCCACATCCTCTCGCACGCGCAGTGCAATGCCCTTGATACTCGCCACGTCATCTAGTAGCTCGTCGCTCATAGGATCTTATCGATTAAGTTTGAGACGACGTGGAATGCGTCAGACGCCTTTTTAAATTCCTCGCCCAAATAATAGAACTTTACCTTGTCTCCACGCTTGAATGGCTCTTGTGATTCTTCAAACAGACTCGTGCATGCATCACACCGCTCTTGCAACTCTTTCATGAGACGACTAACTATCGTGCTGTATCCAATTACCGCACCGAAGATGACGCCACACACGAAGATTAGAAACTCTGTCATGCGGCCCTCGTCCGATACTCGCAAATGTCGCGAGCCGTCCACTTCGAGCATCCGACTTCCTGCCCGATGCGACTGAACGTCCAGCCGTAGCGTTGCCGCAAGTGGCGCATGTGCGCAACGATGTCATCGGAGAGTTTTGCGCGATGATGCGATTCGCCGACGCGATAGCCGAGATGATTCCGTCGAAAGCTCACAGAATATTCCCCCATCGCATCCCCTTCCCGATAGTGATCGGCGTCGCCATCGCATACGGCCGCGTCGGGTCGGCCCGTGAGGCAGCCGGGGCTGCCAGCACGCACTTAGCGAACACGATCTCCCGCTTCGATCTGCCCGTCGCGCGGATGCAGGCTCGACGCAGCAGGCCCAGGTCTTGAAGCACACGAACGACGTAACGGACACGACGATACGATTGCGACAGCGCAGCCACGAGCTCCAGCACAGTCATACCGTCAGGCGAGCGCGCGAGCATCTCGAGAACAGGGGCGCTTAGGTCAGATCGGCGCCGCATCAGCATGACACCTCAAAGTCAGCGCAACGCTCATACGCCACGCGAAATCCACTGGCATTACGATGCCCGCCGCCGCCGTATTTCTTGGCAATTTCCGACACGTCCAGACCGTCGTCGGTTGACCGCAGACTGAATACGCGGCCCGTCGGCGTGTCCCAATAGCATGCTGCGAACGGCTCACCATTGGCGAGCAGATGCCCCGCGTCAGACGTGAGCGTGTATGGCAGATTCGCGACCGGCACGTTGTATCCACCTATCACCATGCGCCGAGTGACGACCTTCGTCATCTCGTTGATGTCCTTGAAGTGCTTCCGTTCGATCGCCTCGCCTTCCTTCGCCAAGTCGGCCGGGTCGGCCATCATCAGTCGGTCCCACACATCGAAGTCGTATGGATAGCTGAAGATGTTCGCTTGAATCTCCCGCGTCTTCGGCATTGCAAAGCGCCACAGGTCGCGATCTTCTACGTGAAGTAAAACAGGCGGGGCGTGCTCGGCCTGATTGAAGTAATCCCATGTGATCGTCGCGCCCGAGCGGTTCATGTCGAACTCAGTATGAACGTTAGCGGGAAGGTCTTTCAGATCCGCCTCGGCCGTCTTGTGATGGTCCAGGATCGTGATGTGCTTTGCTCGTTCTGCCATCTCGATCAGTACCGGCCGCTTGTAGGAGAAGTCTACGAGCCACACGTCACGGCCCGTTACATCTGGCGGCGCGTCCTGGTAGACGCCTGCGTGAAAATCCACGTCGGGCCCGAACGCGCGGCGAATGACCCAAGCCGACGTGAAGCCATCGGCGCAGTTGCCGTGATATATGCACAATGGTTTCATACTCTCTCCTGTTCCTTCATCGCATCACTTCCCCTCCATCGCGGCGTCTACCGCCTCCCGCAGCGTCGGGCGCAAATGCGAGCTCTCGGGGACCCATACCGGATCCTCGACGTGCCGCACCGACCATGACCCGTTGTGGTTCTGGCGGATGACAACGATACCGTCGGCGATAGCGTCGAAGCGTTCAAGGTCAGTCATGCTGTCACTTCATCATCGCGACGGATGGGGACGGCTGGAGGGTCGATCTTGATAAGGCGTTCTGGCACAAATCCTCCGTTCGGTTCATCGCAAACAACCATCGATGTTTCGACTTTGGCGCAGTACACGCAGGCACTTCGGCCGACCCTCAGATCCAGCACACGGAACACGTATCCGATATTCGCCGTGTTCCCGCAGCAAATCTGAGGTTTGACGACCATTACCAGATCGCCTCTGCGGATGGTCTTGTCGGTCACTTCTCGCTCTCCTAAAAGGGAACGGTTAACCCATCGACCGTGAACTGGTCGCGCTCGATGCGAGCGGGTTGCTGGATCGGCGCCAGCGCTTCGGCCGTCAACGCGACGGCAAGCGCGCTCCACTCGTCTCCCTTGATGCCATACAGCGGTCCAGGTGTGCGCTTCGTTCCCACTGCTTTCTCCCGTCCCGGTCCAAACCTGTCGATAAGCGCAGCCCGAATGTTTGCGTCGTTGGCGCGCGTCGTGCCGCAATGGAACTGCTTCACGTCCTTGCGGTAGACGAGACGCACCGTGCCGCCGCGCGACTCCCATGCCTCCATGAACCGGCCGATCCACAGGCACGTGTCGAACACTTCCTTACCGACCGGCATGCCGTAGGAGGCGATCATTTCGATCGCTAGCACTACATCCTCGGCAACATCCCCAGTGGTGCGAAGCAGCTCACGCACCTCTGCGTTTGGCTCCTTCGCGTATAGCTCAGGCACTCCGTCACGCAATTCGCACCATGCGCTCATCGTGTTGCCCGGGTCTATTGCCAGCACTCTCATCACGTCGGCCTGCGCTTAACCAACACCGTTGCGATGTATACTGCCTTCTCTCCAGGCTCCCACGGCCGCGAGCCCCAAAGTTGATTGCCCAGGCTATCCGTGCGCGTCGGGAACCACACCCGTTCTGGCGCGTAACGGTTGTCCATCGGAACGAGTTCGTCGACCATCCTTAGATGTCCTCTCCGAAGAGCAGCGACAGTTGCTCGGCTGAGCGAGACTTTTTCGACACCGTGTCCGTTGCGCGCGCGGCGATAAACTGATTGAGCACACTCGGAATAATGCCGGCCTCGATCGCCACGACCTGAGCGGCATCCTTGTAATCCTGAGCCGCCTCCTGCTTCCGATTGAACAGCCCTTCGAGGTGCCCGATCTTGTCTCGCAATACGCTCAGGTTAATGCCCTGCCCGAGTGCTTTCAGTTGCGTGCGTTCGTCACTCGTCATCGTCGGTGCGTTCATGCTTATCTCCGTTGTTGAAAATAGTGGGCAGTGGGCGGGTCGTCCGCCGGCCCGTAACCTCCGTCTCCGCTGGCTTGTGCGGACCGCACGTCAAGCGATATCCTTCCGGGGTCGGCGTGCCACATCCTGCCGTTTGCTTGCAACCTTCCACGTCGCACATTGACTCTACCGAATCGACCTCCTTGCACTGCGGGCAGCCGTAAAGGGTAGCCTCAGCGTCGAATGGATTAGCGGCTTTCAGGATCGCGTGTTCCGGGCCGATCCAGTAACACTCCTTGCAGCGCCAGTGCCGCTCCGGGCGCCAAATCACAGCTTCACCTTCAGCACGTCAATCTGCCGGTGATCGACCACCTCTATCGGCTTCTCCGCCTTCACCTCCGCCGGCTTCAGCGGACAGTCGGACCGCGGGCACTCCGCCGGCACCTCGCGCACGTCCAGGTCGTCGAGCGGCCGGCGCATCGGACACAGCGAGCGGCGGCAGGTCATGCGCTATTTCTCCCCGTCGTCTCGAGACTCGGCCGGCCCCACTCGATCTCGTGTCCGTTTTCTGTCGCCTTGATCCACACCGGGTCGCCGAAGTGCGCGCGCATGTCGTCAAGGAACGCGGTACATAGCGGCATAGCGGCGCGGCGGTCGTCCCGGGTCATAGCGGTTGTTCCCCGGCTTTCCGGTAGTCGCGAAGTGACTGCACTTTCGGACCCAGCGGCTCGTTGTAGCGGCCCGTCACCCTATCGTAATTCAACGTCACCATACCGATCCGCCCGATGTGTTTGAACCGGACTTTCTGAACGTGGATATCGACCGCTTGTGACCCCTCCGCTTGATCTCTCCATATCGTTATGCAGTTATCCGCCTTGTTCCAGAAATGGGCTGAATCTGCGATGTCGTGCGGCGTCGGCACCGGATACTTGCCATCCTTGTCACGCCGGAGCTTTGCCGGGTGAGCTACGAGCCACAAGTGAACGCCGTACTCCCGGACACGCTCGATGACCGCTGAGAGCGTGGCGCTAACGTATTCCGTCATCGTCTGATGCGCCGGCCGGTAGTGCTCCAGCTGGTTCCACGGATCGACAATGATCCCGGTTTTCCATTGCTGGTTTACCGCCACGCTTGCAACGTGCTCGATGGCTTCGTCCACAATAGAAACGATGTCAGGATAGTTCGGTTTCCCGAAGTGAAACTTTCCGTCCATCCACGTCTCGGCTGCGTCCAGTTCCTCTTCGTCCAGGCGCTCGTTAGGCCCAGGATTGAACGGCTTACCGATGTATTTCTCAATGATCTTCGAGTGATGCAGTTCGAGCGGCCAGTTCTCAGGCGAGTAAATGTAAAAGCGCCACGGCTCCGCTTTCGATAGGTTCACCAGGAGCGCGTCCAGCCATTCCGACTTGCCAGAGTTCGGCGTCCCGGTAAGCAGCGTCCACTGCCCCAGACCAATGCTGTAAAGGCGGTCTACAGAGGGCCATCCGGTAAGCGAGCCACGCGGTAAACCGCCAGAACGATAGAGGAAGAAAACCCGGTCTCGGATCGATGAATGAGGGACTATCATCCAGCCGCCACGCGCTTCGACACAAGCGTCCCGCTCTGGCGATACTTCGGCCAGTCCTGCCTTACGCAATTGCGGAAAGCAGCGTCGAAGTCTTTGTAGCGATAGCCTTTAGCGCGGCATGCGTCATGGAAGGCAGCGACGTAACGATCTACGTCCTCGGGCACACGTAGCCCGAGCTCCCGGCTGAGGTTTTTCACGGTATTGGCGCTTGGCGTCCAGTCGGTAGGCAATTCCCGCTTGGAGCCATTCCCGCGCTTGCGCGGGATATCGACTTCGCATACGCATTCGTCTACGACTACGTCTAGGGGAACAGGTGTTTCCAGTTGTAAACAACCGTTTCCAGGTGGGATTGGGTGTTTCGGTTTGGAACGAGCTTCCCAACGGGTGTCCAGCATCTTGAGATATGGTTTTCCACCCGCTTCGTAGAGAACGATCAGCCCGGCCTTCTCGCACGCAGCGATCCAACGGGAAATGTCGGCCTCTCTCACTCGGTCCACTCTCAGAGGAAACAATGACGCCCGCAACATTGACGGCCTCGCGTCGTACAGTCCGTGGTCGTCCACCTTGCTCATAAGGCGTCGGTAAAACACTTCCGCAGGCGCATCCAGGGCATCGACACGCTCGCTTGAGAGGATGCCCTCTCGTAGAAGTCTGGTTGGCATTTACGCGGTTCTGGCACTCAGAAACACGTCCATAGTCTTGCGGCCCTTAGCGCGATTGTTAACGCTGGATGCGATCTGCATAAACTCGGGCGTTTGCTGGCCAACACGCAGCTTGATCCAGTCCCCAGCCACTAGCGCAGCCCCTGCGCGCGTTCCATCTGCTCGACCAGTTCCCGCGGCCGCGCGGCATGGAGGACTACGAACTCGCGCCACAGGGCTTGCGCTTCCTCCTTCTTTTCGGCTAGTGCAGCTGCCATGAACAGCCGGAACACGCGGGCCTCTGCGTCTGGGCGCGGAAGGCCGAGTTCGGCCGGCTTCATCGCGATTTCCTCGCCAACCCTTCCGCTTCGAGAATCAGCGGCAGCGGGAACAATGGCAGGCTGATCGGATCGCGCCGCGACTCTGCCGCCCTCCCGGTCTGCCCGATGCGCACGAAGAAGCGCGCCGCGGCCGCGCTGGAGCGCCGGTTGCCGAGATCGAGGGAGGGCTGCGTCATGCGGCGAACTCGATACCTAGCTGTTCGTCGTCGCGCTTGCCTTCGTGCGCTGCTTCAACGTTGCGAACGGCCTGACGATAGTAGGATTGCTTCAGCTCGATGCCTATCGCCTTGCGGCCCTGACAGAGCGCACCGTAAACCTCGGAGCCCACGCCCATGAACGGAGTCAGAACCGTTTCACCGGGGTTGCTCCACAACGTGATGATGCGGTCAATCACGTCGAGCTGTAGCGGATGGACGTGCTTCTCGTCCTCTTCGTCTCGCGCTTCCTTGAACGGAAGCACGCGCCCTAATCGGATGTCGTCCCAGAAAGCCGAGGCATACTGTCGCCAGATCCAATGCGAATAGCGGTTCTCGATCTGATTTCCGGTCCAGCCGCGGTAGGCCAGAATGTCATGCGGAGGACGACGTTCGCCGGCGTAGTCCATGAGTCCAGTAGGATGCGTGATAGGTACTTGGTTCGCCCCGTCACGGCGGAACACGAGCAGCCAGTCGGCAGACGCTACAGAACACCTAGACGAGTCATCTACGATGGATTTGTGCGTTAGATTCTTTGCCATTGTCCGGTTGCGCACACCGAGCGGCTCTTTCCAGATCGCATAGCGCGCGATGTATTTCCATCCTTCTCTTTCGTGAAGGCGGATGATGTCTCCGGGGAAGTCGATCAGGTAATCCGTGCCGCTGTTCCCGCTCGGGATATCCATGCAATGCACGGCTGTCATCCGACCCGGCATGGAAAGGCGCGCGAGTTCACGAACGAAGAACGCGTAATGTTCGAAAAACTGCGCATAGTCTCGGCAGTTCGACAAATCGCGCTCGCTCGATGAGTAGTGATACAGACCACAGAACGGCGGGGAATAAATGGAAAGGTGTACAGACCCTGACGGCAGCTTCGGCATGACTTCCAAAGCGTCTCCGTTATAGATCGCGTAACGGTCTGTTATTTTTTGGTCTATCACAGCCATGCCGGCACCTTTTCTTGATGATCGAAAATCTGCGTTTTGTTGATTTTTATCGCGTTGTTCATGTGGTCCACCAGAGACGAGAACATGCGATCCGCTTGAGCGGCTTTGCGTTGCAGGTTTTTCATCACGCCGCGCTCGCCTTCGGTCGTTACGATGTCCACCACGACCGGACGCGTCTGACCAAATCGCCAGCAACGTCGGACTCCTTGGTAGTACTGTTCGTAACTGTGACTCGGGAAGAATGTGACGTGCGCGCAGTGCTGCAGGTTCAGGCCCCAAGCCCCTATTTTTGGCTTGGTGACGAGCACTCGGCACTCCCCACGAGAGAACGCGAGGAGCTTTTCTTCTTTGTTCTCGTCTGAATCTTTGCCGCTGACCTGAACCGCATCGGGGATCATCTTTGCGAGCATGTCGCCTTCGTCGTTCAGATGACACCACACGAGAGCCGGCTGTTTGGTGTCTACCACCAGCCGCGCGACACGGTTGCATCGCTCTACGATAGTGCGACGCCGTTCCTCGCGCTGTTCGTCAAGACCTACCGCCGGCAATGCGAAGAGCATCCCATCAGCCAGCGTTTTAGCCTCTACGATGTGTTCCTGCTCGATCAGTCGAGGGAGCATGAAACGACCATCGTCACAGCCTAGATCGGATGGCTTACGAATCGCCCTTGCCCAGGACGCGACCCAGCGCCAGAATCCTTCCTCCGCGTGCCCCTTGAATCGCCACTTTACGATCTCGCCAATGTGTCCGCGACCCATGGCGGAGTTATTGCTATCATTCCGGAAAAAACGATTAAGCATGTCCATTTGCCCGAGTTCGCCCAGCGCCTCTGAGCTTGTCCCGAGTTCTATGTAATCGTTAGGCGCGGCCGTAGCCGTAGCGAGTAATCGGTATGGAAGCTGGCGAGCGAACTCGGTTACCGCCGCGCGCGTACGCCCGTCAAACGACTTGAGGATGCTCGACTCGTCGCACACGAGCCCGACGAAATCCTGCGGATTGAAATAATGCAGCCGTTCGTAATTCGCGATTACTATACCGTCGTGCAGCTCGCCGGAATGCGAGCGGTGCACGTCCGCCTCGACGCCGAACTTCTCGCACTCGGTAATGAACTGGTGCCCGACCGCGAGCGGCGTCAGTAGCAGCACGCGCCCGCCGGTCTTGCGCACGACGTTTTCCGCCCAGACTATTTCCTGGATCGACTTGCCGAGCCCGCAATCTTCGAATAGCGCACAGCGGCCTTTACGCACCGCCCACTCGACAAGCAGCTTCTGGAAATCGAAAAGGAAGTCGGGCATGTAAACCGGATCGAATCCAGACTCACCGCCGCAGTGCGTTTTCTGCTGTAAAAACTCGATGTAGTCGCGTGCGCTCACACCAGCACCGCCGTAAGAAGCGCTAGCAGGAGCGCGACGGCTGCGGCGATCGGCAGCAGGGGATATCCGAACTGGTCGGGGCGCGGGCGGCGGTGCTGCTGGTGCAAGCGCAGGAACATTCGGTCGTTCATGCCTGCTGTCCTTTCGGCCCCGACGGTGCGGGGCGGGTGCTACCGCTCGATACGTTGTTCCTTGCCGGTCTCTCCCGGCTGTCACGCCTTACATTCGTGGCGTTCCGTGATGCCTCAAACCAATCTCATATATATGAAGTCAGTAGTGATCCGCATTTCAGCGGGTCCGCACTAGGCTTGCGGAAAGCCTGCGTTCACATAATCCAGTTCCTCCTGTGCTATCCGGTTCTCTTCGGCTGGAACCGTTACGCCTTGATGTTCCCACGCTACCACTCGATACGTGTTGTTAGGCTGTCATGCGCTTGCGCGGATTTGAAACACCGATGAATAGAGCCCTACGTCTCGCCGGCGATTACATCCGCTGCACACCGGTTGTACATCCAATGGATTAGCGTAATCACGGTGATCATATCCAGCGGCTGGCCTTCCGCAATCAACACACTTGAGCGTATTGGCTTTTGGTAGTTTTTCCATCTGGATAGCTTTTCGGACCATATACCTAGTCGTCCTTCGTGCCCGCAGTGCCATGGTCCAGCATTTTGTGCAGTACCGTGCGTTGCCATGCATCAGTGCGATACATGTTCCGCAAACCGCACACAGTCTCATACCGTTGCCGCTCCAGCAGCCTTCGCCCTGAAGTAGTTCGCCAGCCTCCGGACGGTGCTATAGCGCGGGTCGGGCGTCTGCCCTCCCTTGATTTTCGCAATCGTCCCAGCCGGAACACCCGTCTCGCCCTCAAGTTGCTGTAAATCCGGGTAGTTATAGGCTTCGAGCTCTTTTTTGACTAACGTTAGATCGTCCATAGAGTCGTCATGCTATACCGAAATCGAAACCCGTTGCAAATA
>Ga0137325_1000466_pt1 | contig 9581 bp, 6 predicted proteins | sample EasRivERMZT469_2_FD_102294 | JGI IMG/M metagenome (GOLD analysis project Ga0137325, IMG submission 102294) | Soil microbial communities from meander-bound floodplain in the East River, Colorado, USA - East River MetaG ERMZT469_2 | ecosystem: Environmental > Terrestrial > Soil > Floodplain ...
CCGACATCGCGGACAAGAGACGCCCCCATCCCGTCATCGCCGCGCCGCAGGCCCTGGCGCACAACCTCGCGTCGCTCGGTGCGGCGATGCGCGCTGTCGGGGAGCTCGAGCGCATCGACGCGGTGGGCCTGCGTACGGCCTCCGAGCTCGGGGACAAGGCGGTCGACGAGCTCTACCGACAGACGGTGGCGCTGCTCAACTTCACGTCCGTCCCCAGCGAGGAGTTCGGCAGGCAGCAGGCGTTCAACATCCTCCCCTCGGCCGGCGTCCCCAAGAGCCTCGCCCGCGGGACGGAGGATCGCCTGGCTTCGGAGACGCGCCGGCTGCTGGGCCTCGGGGCGGAGCGCGTCGCGATCGACACGGCGTTTGTCCCCTTGTTCCACGGGCACGCCTGTCACGCCGCCTTCGCGTTCACGGCGGAGGTCGCGAGGGGCGCGGTGCGCGAGAGGCTGGAGCAGGCACGTGGCGTGCGCGTGATCGAAGATCCGGCGTCCTTCTCGCCGGTGGAGCTGGTGGGCGAGACCGACATCGCCGTTCTTCTGACCGAGCCATCGAGCGGTTCGACGCGGCGCATCGCCCTCTGGTCCTTCTGCGACAATCTGAAGGGGGGCGCCGCGCTCAATGCGGTCCGCATCGCCGAGAGGGTCGTCGACATGAAGCGCGCGGAGATCCCCTCATGAGTTCGCGGCCGGACTCCGCCGCGCGCGCGACGCGCGCGACGCGCGCGACGCTCGCGCTGCTCGCGCTCGGGCTGTCCTGCGCGGCGGCTGCCGCGCAGGACCTGGTGCGGTCGGAAGACGCGATCGTGGCCCTGTTCAGCCTTCAGACCGAGTTCACGGTGGATGTGAAGGTGCTCGCGCGCCTCGAGGAACGCTACGACCGCCACCGTCAGGATCGATCGGCTGCGACACAGCGCATGTCCGGCATCTACGCCGAGATGGAACGCCTGTTCGACGCGTACCGCGCGGCGCGGCGCGGCGGGGGGCGGGCCGAGAATGGCAGCGACCCTTCCGATCCCCGGGAGATCCCGAGGCTCGAGCAGCTCATCGAGGAGAAGGAGCTCGAGCTCATGGGAGCGGAGAGAACCCTCACGGCGGTGCAGGACGAGGGGCGCCGGCTGCGCGAGCAGATCCGGGACAAGCAGGAGCAGATGGCGATCCTCCTGCAGCAGATCGAGAGCCTGCGCGCCAGCCTGCCCACGCAGCGCGAATCGGTGACGGGCATCTGGGACGTCACTCTCCTTCCCGGCGGGGAGAAGGGGGTCTTCGCGCTCTTCCAGTCGGGCACCGTCGTCAGCGGGCAGTACGTGCTGGACGGCCCGTTCCGCGGGAGCCTCGACGGAACCTTGATCGACCGCAGGCTTCTGTTGCAGCGCATCGACGAGCGCCTCGGGCGATCGATGGATCTCTCCGGGTTCCTCTCTCCCGATGGACAGGCATTGCGGGGGACGTGGGAGAACTACGACCTTGCGAACGGCCAGACCCGGACCGGGTCATGGGCCGCGAGACGGCGCCAGGCCCGCGCCGCACCCGAGGGAGGGGAAGCGCCCCCGGCCCCGGGCGAAGGCGGCTCCTGAGGATGGCGCTCGAGACGATTCTCTCGCGTCGCTGGGAGTTCATGCTCGCCGCGCGCTATCTGTCCACGCGCCGCAAGCAGGCCTTCATCACCATCATCACGACCATCTCGACGCTCGGCGTGGCCGTCGGCGTCGCCGCGCTCATCATCGGGCTGTCGCTTGCGACCGGCATCCACCAGGAGATCCAGGGCCGTATTCTTGGCGCCAACGCCCATATCACGGTCTTCGCCCCTCCCGGCGAAGACGGGATCCACGACTACGAGGGTCTCCAGGAGATCATCCGCGGTGTGGACGGGGTGGTCGCCACCGCCCCCGTGCTGTTCGACAAGGGGCTGATCATCTCGGAGTCGAGCGATTCCGGGACGGCGATCTTCCTCAAGGGGATCGATCCTGAGGCGGAATCGCGTGTCTGCGATGTCGGGGGGCAGTTCATCGCGGGGAAGATCGAGGACCTCGTGCGTGGCGCCGACGACGCGCTCGATCCCATCGCGCTGGGCCGCGAGCTCGCCAGGTCGCTGGGAGCGGCTCCGGGCGACCGGGTGCGGGTCATCGTTCCCCACGTCCGCCTCGCGCCGTGGGGGGTGCAGCCGCGCGGCAGCGTCTTCCGCGTGGGCGGGATCGTCGATTCGGGCTTCTACGACTATGACTCGTCGTGGGCGTGGGTGGCGCGCGACGGAGCGCGCCGCCTCTTCGGTGCCGCCGACGTGGCCAGCGTGATCGAGGTGCGCGTGGCCGATCTCGACGATATAGATGCCGTCAAGGGGGCGGTCGAGGATGCGGTCGGGGACGCCTATCCGGTGACGGACATGATGGCCATGAACCGCACGTTCTTCGCCGCTCTGAGGACCGAGAAGCTCCTGACGTTCCTGGTCATCGGTCTGGTCGTGATGGTGGCCGCGCTGAACATCGTATCGACGCTGATCCTCATGGTGATGGAGAAGGTGCGCGACATCGGCACCCTCGTCGCGATGGGAGCCACGCCGCGCGGCATCATGCAGGTCTTCATGGTCCAGGGAGTGATGATCGGGATGACGGGGACGCTGCTGGGGTGCGCCATCGGCCTGACCGCCGCGTGGTCCCTCAATCGCTGGAAAGTCCTGCCCCTCCCCGCCGAGGTCTATTTCATCCCCTACGTTCCTTTCGTCATCAGGCCCCTGGATTTTGCGCTCGTCGCGCTGACCGCCCTGGTCGTCTCCTTTCTCGCGACCCTCTACCCGGCGTGGAAGGCGTCTCATCTCGACCCGGTCGAGGCGCTCCGCTATGAGTGACCTGATCCTGGTGAAGGGGCTGGCGCGCTCCTACCGGAGCGGGGATCGGACGATCAACGTGCTGCGCGGGCTCGACCTGGCCGTCGGGCGCGGGGAAATGATCGCCGTGGTCGGAGAATCGGGCGCGGGAAAGAGCACGCTGCTCCACCTGCTCGGGGCGCTTGATCGACCGGACGGCGGTTCCTACCTTTTCGAGGGAACGGAGGTTCTCGGCAGGTCCACGGAGGCCCTGGCCGCGTTCCGCAACACGCGGATCGGCTTCGTCTTCCAGTTCCATCACCTGCTGCCGGAGTTCAGCGCTCTGGAGAACGCGATGATCGCAGGACTGATCGGCAGGATGCCATCGGCCGCGGCGCGGCAGAAGGCGCTGGGGTTGCTGGACGATCTCGGCGTGGCGGAGCGCGCGGGGCATCTCCCCTCGCAGATGTCAGGCGGCGAGCAGCAGCGCGTCGCGATCGCGCGCGCCCTGATGACGGCCGGTTCGCTCCTGCTCGCCGATGAGCCGACGGGGAACCTCGATGCGGGGACCGCAGCGCGGGTGTTCGAGGTGCTGCGGCGTGTACAGCGCGCCAGGGGCGTCTCGGTGGTCATGGCGACCCACAACGAGCGCCTTGCGCGGGATTGTGACAGGATGCTCCTGCTGCGCGAGGGCATTCTCGTACCGGTGGAGGCGGCGTCCGATCCCCCCCGGCAGGAAATGGTCCGGCCATGACGCTAGAATAAGGGCCGGGTCGAGGTCGCGGGTCGTGTCCCGGCAACAGTCATGCCCGCATCGGGACGGCGGGGACGGGATGGAGCGCCGGACGGCGGCGCCCGACGCGACGACCGGTCGCCAGGAGACCAGGGGATGTACGAGAAATTCACAGAGAAGGCCAAGCGCGTCCTCTTCCTCGCGCGCTACGAAGCCAGCCAGATGGGCAGCAGGGTCATCGGGACCGAGCACCTGCTGCTCGGCCTGCTGAAAGAGGGCGAGGAGATCACGCGCGAGCTGTTCCAGCGCTCCAACATCCCCATCGACATGCTGCGCGCCGAGCTCGAAGAGATCGGCCCGTCCCGCGAGAAGATCTCCACCTCCGTGGAGATTCCCTTCTCCGACCAGACCAAGAAGGCCCTCACCTGCGCCGAGGAGGAGGCCAACCGCCTGCTCCACTCCTACGTGGGCACGGAGCACCTCCTGCTGGGGCTGCTGCGCGTGGAGGACTCTGCCGCGGCCCGCGTGCTCCAGGAGAAGGGGATGGAGCTCTACGCCGTGCGCGAGGACACCGCGGCCATCCTCAAGAAGCGCGGGGTTCCCAAGAAGAAGCGCGAAACGCCGTTCCTCAACGAGTTCTCCCAGGACCTGTCCGCCGTCGCCGAGAGCGGGATGTTCGATCCGCTGATCGGACGGGAGGGGGAGCTGGAGCGCGTCGTGCAGATCCTCTCGCGGCGCCGGAAGAACAACCCCGTCCTGCTGGGAGAGCCCGGCGTCGGGAAGACCGCCATCGTGGAGGGGCTGGCTCAGAGGATCGTCGAGGGGAACGTCCCGCCGTCGCTGGTGGACAAGCGCATCCTCGCACTCGATCTGTCGCTGGTGGTCGCCGGCACGAAATACCGCGGCCAGTTCGAAGAAAGGCTCAAGGGGATCATCGGCGAGCTGACGGGCGCCGAGGACATCATCATCTTCATCGACGAGATCCATTCGCTGATCGGGGCGGGCTCGGCCGAGGGCTCCCTCGACGCGGCCAACATCCTCAAGCCGGCCCTGTCGCGTGGCGAGGTGCAGTGCATCGGCGCCACCACACCACGCGACTATCACAAGTACATCGAGAAAGATCGCGCGCTGGTCCGGCGTTTCCAGGCCATCCGTGTCGTGCCGCCGACGGAATCCGAGACGATCGACATCCTCCGCGGCATCAAGGACCGGTACGAGCGCTTCCACCAGGTCCGCTATGCGGACGAAGCGCTGCTGAGCGCCGTCTATCTCTCGAACCGGTACATCACGGATCGCTTCCTCCCCGACAAGGCGATCGATGTAATCGACGAGGCGGGAGCGCGGGTCAAACTGAAGAAGCGCGCCTCCTACATCGAGGTCAAGCAGGTCGAGGTGCGCCTCAAGGAGGCGACCCGCAACATGAAGCGCGCCCTCGCGCGCAAGGACTTCGAGCGCGCCGTGCGCTTCCACGATGAGGAGATGACCCTCAGGCGCCAGTTCGAGGACCTGCGGCGCAAGGCCGAGGACGAGGGGCAGATGATCCTCGAGGTCGACAAGTCCGACATCGAGGACGTCATCTCGCGGTGGACGGGGATCCCGCTCTCCACGGTCGAGAAGGAGGAGATGGAGAAGCTGATGAAGATGGAAGGCTTCCTCCACGAGCGCATCGTGGGGCAGGAGGCGGCGATCTCGGCCCTCGCCCGTGCCATCCGCCGCTCCCGCGCCGGGCTCAAGAGCCCGATGCGCCCGATGGGCTCGTTCATTTTCCTCGGACCGACCGGTGTCGGCAAGACGGAGGTGGCGCGCACCCTGGCGGCCTTCCTCTTCGGGAACGAGACGGCGCTCGTCCGGTTCGACATGTCGGAGTACATGGAGAAGCACGCCATCGCGAAGATGATCGGCTCCCCACCGGGGTACGTGGGGCACGAGGAAGGGGGGCAGCTCACCGAGCGGATCAAGCGCAAGCCCTACAGCGTCATCCTGCTCGATGAGATCGAGAAGGCGCATCCCGACGTGCTCAACATCCTCCTCCAGGTGTTCGAGGATGGCCAGCTCACGGACGCCTACGGCGACGTCGTGGACTTCAAGAACACCCTCGTGATCATGACGTCCAACATCGGCTCCAGCTCCATCGATTCGGATCGGCGCCCCGGCTTCCTCATCAAGGATGACCCGAAGCAGGTCGGGCGGAATCGTGAGATGGTCATGCAGGAGCTGAAGAAGACGCTGAGCCCCGAGTTCCTCAACCGGATCGACGAGATCATCGTCTTCGACCCGCTGCTCGACGAGGAGCTGCTGAGCATCTGCCGCCTCATGGTCGACCGGCTCAACGAGACGCTTTCAGGACGAAGTCTCAAGATCACTCTCACCGAAGAGGCCTGCCAATGGCTGCTGAAGGCCACGGCCGATGAGCGCTCCTACGGCGCGCGGCCGCTGCGGCGGGCCATCCAGCGGCACATCGAGGATGTCCTTTCCGAGGACCTCATCCAGGGCAAGTACCCGGGTTGCGGTCACGTCGAGGTGTATCGCGAGGGGGATCGGCTGGCCTTCCGCGAGGCCTCCGAGCTGACGCGAACCACCTGAGGAATCCGCTGTCCATGGTTTCAATCCTTGCCCGCGGGCCGGCCGCGTTCCTCGGCTCGTGCGTCCTGCTGGGTCTCCTGTGCGCCCCGCGTGCGTACGCCGCGGACACCACCATCCAGCGCATCCTGATCGAAGGGAACGAGCGGATTTCCGACGAGGCGGTCCTGCACCTCCTGACCATCAAGATCGGGGACCCCTACGACGAGGTGACGCTCCGCGAGGAGTTCAAGCGCATCTGGGCGCGGGGCCTCTTCCGCGACCTGTCGATCGAATCCCGAGCCGTGGAGGGGGGCGTGGCGGTCATCGTCCACGTGCAAGAGAAGGAGATCGTCACCTCCATGCGCTATGACGAGTCCAAGATCGTCTCCGAGACGCAGATCGAGGACTTCCTGGAGCAGCGTGGGGCGCTCGTGTCCATCGGCGAGCCGGTGGATCTCGGCGTGATCAAGAAGGCGGAGGAGGGGATCAAGGGCCTGCTGAATCAGAAGGGGTTCCTCGACGCCGAGGTGCATGGGGAGACCCGCGATCTGGGGAACGGGAATGTCGAGGTCTTCTACGACATCATCGAAGGATCGATGACCCGCATCAAGAAGATCGACTTCGTCGGGAACACGGTCTTCAAGGACCGAGAGCTGAAGAAGGCGCTCAAGCTCACGAAAGAGAAGGGGATGTTCACGAGGATGGGGCAGAAGGACGTCTACCATCCGCTCAAGTACGACACGGACGTCCGGGAGGTCGAATCCATGTACGCCAATCGGGGCTACATCGACATCGATCTCCCGCCGCCCAAGGTCTCCATTGTCGAGATGGAGATCAAGGAGAAGCCGGGGAAGTCGCGCACCTGGGTCAATATCGAGCAGCGCGTCGTCGAGGGGACGCAGTACCGGGTGGGGAAGATCGCGATCGAAGGCAACACGGTCTTCACCACCGAAGAGCTGACGCGTCTCCTCCCCCTGATCCCCGGCCAGATCCTGGGAGAGGCGAACATCAAGCTCGGGCTGGCCCGCATCGACGAGACCTATGGCCGGCGCGGCTACTTCTACGTCTCCACGAACCGTCTGCTGACGCGGCATCCCGATGGGACGGCCGATGTCACCGTCAAGATCAACGAGGATCAGCAGTACCATCTCGATCGCATCGATTTCGCCGGGAACCTCTCCACGCGCGACTTCGTGCTGCGCCGCGAGATGCAGGTCGACGAGGGGGAGCTGTTCGATCTCACGAAGTTCCGCATCGGATTGCGGCGCATCACGCAGCTGGGCTATTTCGAGCTGCGCGGCGAGCCGGAGATCACGCCGGTGCCCGGCCAGAACATGCTGAAGGTGAACGTCAAGGGGATCGAGCCGCGACGCTCCGAGCTGCAGCTCGGCGGCGGCTATTCCGGCGTGGACGGAGGCTTCTTCGCCGCGTCCTACCAGACCAGGAACTTCATGGGCCGGGGGAACCTCGTCACACTGAACGGTCAGGTCGGCTCGATCGCCAGCCGGTACGTGATCAGCCTCACGGAGCCCTACCTGTTTGGAAGGCCGGTCACGGCGGGCTTCTCGATCTTCAAGCGCAACCAGGACTACTCGGGATACGAGACCAGCGGCACGGGCGGCAGCGTCACGGTCGGCCGGCGCTTCAGGAACTTCCACAGCGTCAACACGCTCTTCCTGCACGAGAACACCGATTTCAATCCGCAGGACGGGATCTCCAGCAGCGCCACCATCAACAGCATCCGTCCGTTATACGTGTTCGACACCCGCAACAGCTTCGTCCGTCCGACGCGCGGCACGCAGTTCCTCGTCTCCACGGAGTACGCCGGTGGGGCGCTCGGCGGGGACACGTCGTTCCTCAAGCCTTTCGCGGAGTACCAGTTCTTCAAGTCGATGATCAAGAACCACTACCTTGCGCTGCACCTGGAGGCCGGATACGTCACCGCGATCGGCGACAACTTCCTCCCGACCTACGAGCGTTTCTTCCTGGGCGGTGAGCGCAGCATGAGGAATTTCGGGACGCAGACCGTCGGGCCCACGGGATTCGTCTGCAACTTCGGGTTGAACGAGGCGGTCCAGGACCTCGAAGACTGCCCCCCGCCCCCGCGCGGACTGAGTCACAACCGGAGCTCCCTCGGTTTCAGCAGCGAATCCGTGGGGGGGAACCGCGAGCTGCTCCTCAATCTGGAATACGTGGTGCCGCTGTCCGAGCCGATCGACTTCCTCGCGTACCTCGACGCGGGGAACGCCTTCGCCGAATGGGAGTCGATCACGCTCGATCGCATCCGCGGCGACTTCGGATTCGAGCTGCGATTCTTCCTCCCCGTGTTCGGCGCGCCGCTGCGACTGATCTGGGGGCAGACCTTCAACGTCACGGGCCAGGAGGACACCAAGCAGTTCCTCTTCTCTATCGGGCGGACCTTCTAGAGACCCGGGGCGGGGCCCGCTCCACGAGAGGCCGGACGCGCTAGAATCCCGGCGGTGACCGCCGCGAGCGGTCCACCGTCATGAACGCTGTCACGAATCACTGCGTCACCGCGTGCCCCGGGATGGTCCCGCCAGGGGCGCGGTGCTGGAGGAGCTCAAACGTGAGAAGGAACGTCATCGCATTGCTGGGCATCATCGTCATCGGTGGAAGTCTTTCCGGGGGGCTCATGGCGCAGACCGCGCCGGCGGCGCGCCTCGGTGTGGTGGATCAGGATCGGATCCTGAACGAGAGCGATGAGGGGAAGCGGCTCAGGACGGATCTCGAGAAGATGCGCGAGGGGAAGGCCACGCAGCTCGAGACGATCGAGGGGGAGCTGAAGGACCTGCAGACCCAGCTCCTGAACGCGCAGCTCAGCCTCAGCAACGAGAAGCGCGCGGAGATCTCGCGCCAGCTCAAGCGCAAGCGCGTCGAGTACGAGCGGCTCAACGACGACGCGGCGGAGGAGTTCCAGGAGGCCGCCAATCGGGCCCAGGGACGCCTCGTCAGGATGTTCCGGGAGCTCATCAAGCAGTACGGGGCCGAGAAGGGGTACACGGCGATTTTCGAGGCGAACACCCTCTACTTTGCCGCGGACACGATCGACATCACCAACGATCTCCTGACCCGCTTCAACGCCTACACGAAAAACGTCGGCGGACCATGACGGGCAGGACGCGGGGATGACCGCCTCTGAGGGCCGTTCTCTCGCGGAGCTGGCGCGGCTCCTCGGGGGGGAGGTCCTGGGCGATGCCACGCTGATCGTGACCGATGTGGCTCCGCTCGATACGGCGGGTCCGTCCGACCTCAGCTTCCTCGCTAATCCCTCGTACCTGCAACGCGCCCGAGAGAGCCGGGCGGGGGCCGTGCTTGCCGGCCCGGGGATCGATCTCGGCGGGAGGACGGCGCTGGTCGTTCCGGATCCCTACCTCGCGCTTGCGGTCGTGCTGGAGCTCTACCACCCCAGCCCGCCGATCAAGGCCGGGGTGAGCCGGGAGGCCGTGGTCGGCTTCCAGTGCCA
>Ga0137325_1000474_pt1 | contig 9477 bp, 7 predicted proteins | sample EasRivERMZT469_2_FD_102294 | JGI IMG/M metagenome (GOLD analysis project Ga0137325, IMG submission 102294) | Soil microbial communities from meander-bound floodplain in the East River, Colorado, USA - East River MetaG ERMZT469_2 | ecosystem: Environmental > Terrestrial > Soil > Floodplain ...
CGACTGGCGGCGCCTGCAGTCGCGCTTCCGCGAGAAGGAAACCGCGCGCGCGAAGGTCCTCGACCAGCATCTGCAGCGCAGCGTCCCGTTCGATCTCGACGTGGCGCTCCCCGCGGCGACGGCTCCCGAGCCGGGAGCCACGCGCACCCACGGGGGGAAGATCCTGCAGACGCTGGGAGGGATGGTCCCCTGCCTGGTCGGGGGCGCGGCCGATCTCGTCGAATCGACCAGGACGCACATCGGGTCGTCTCCTTCGGTGACACGGCAGGACTTCACCGGGCGCAACATCCACTTCGGCGTGCGCGAGCACGCGATGGGCGCCGTGGCGAACGGCCTGGCCTACTACGGCGCGTTCATCCCCTTCGCATCGACCTTCCTGATCTTCTCGGACTACATGCGTCCGGCGATGCGGCTGGCCGCCCTGTCCGAGCTGCAGGTGATCTTCGCGTTCACGCACGACAGCGTGTTCCTCGGTGAGGACGGACCCACCCACCAACCCGTCGAGCACCTCGCATCGCTGCGCGCGATGCCGAACATGCACGTCGCGCGCCCCGCGGATGCGCCCGAGACCGCCGCGGCGTGGGCCCATGCCCTGAAGCGGCGCGAGGGGCCGACCTGCATCATTCTCACGCGCCAGAACCTCCCCGCGCTCGAGCGGGAGGCCACGCGTGATATCGCCCGCGGCGGGTACATCCTGCGCGAGGGATCCTCGACTCCTTCCCGCGTGGCGATCGTGGCCACGGGCTCGGAGGTGGCGCCGGCTCTTGCGGCGCGCGACCAGCTCGAGGCGAAAGGGATCGCCACCCGCGTGGTGTCGATGCCGTGCGTGGAGTGCTTCGAGGAGCAGCCGGACGACTATCGTGACCGCGTGGTCCCGCGCGAAGGGGGCGCGACACGACTGGTGGCGGTCGAGGCGGGGGCGACCCATGCCTGGCCGCGCGTGGTGGGGAGATCGGCGCTTCTGATCGGCGTCGACCGCTTCGGCGCGTCGGCTCCCTGGCAGGCGATTGCCGAGAAGCTGGGTTTCACGGGTCCGGCGATCGCAGAGAGGATCGAGACCTGGCTCAGACGCTGATGTCGGGGAGCGGGCCTGGGGCCTCGCCGGTGCCGGCCTGCGCCTCGGGGAGCGGCAGAAGCGAGGCCGCCTCGGCATCCAGCAGCCAGAGGAGCTGGCCGTTCGCGGGGCGGAACGCCTGCGCGCGCGCGTTGTCATCCCCTTCGGCGCCCAGCATGCGCTGCGCCGCAGGCGCGACCGCCTCTCCCGAGGCGAGCACCATCACGAAGCGCGCACTCTGGATGATCTCGGGAGCGGGGCTGGCGCCATCCGGCGTGAGGCTGTCGAGCGCGTCGAGCACGATGAGGTCGAAGCGCACCCCGCGAAGCGCGGCTTGATCGCCGCGCAACGTGTGAATGTTCCCGTCAGGCACCCCGACCTTCGCGAGCAACGCCTGCGCCTGCTGCCTGTCGCCATCGCCGCCGCGGCCGCCGTCGCGGGGCACGCACAGCTCGTCGCTCCAGTAGACGTGGACCGCGGGCCAGACGATCTGGAAGGCCATGTGGTCCTCCGCGAGGACGTCGTACATCCTGCGCGCGGCATCTCCGCCTGCGAGGGCGACGTCGAGGCGGCCGCGCGACCCGAGGGACATCCCCGCGACGCTCACGAACGACTGGGCGGCGTGGCGCGCGAGGTCATCGGCGTCACGGCAGACTTCGATCCGCAGAGGGTCCCGCTTCATGGGCGGGGGCGAGGGCATCGGGCTCATGAGTCGGGCATTCTAGCCGATAGCAGTGCGCGCCCGCCGCACTAGAATAAGGACGGAGGGCCCCATGGTTAACAGACGGCTGGTTCCGGTCCCGGGCGCCGCCCTCCTCCTGTTGTTCCCCCTGTTGACGGCCACCGTGGTCCTGGCCGAAACGCAGCGCAGGCCGGGGAGAATCCTCCCCGATCCCGATGGCTCTGGCGCCGTCGTCCTGCGCGCCGACGGAAACCTGGAGCACGTCGACCTGGCCACGGGACAGGCGAAGGCGCTGCGCGCGTCCGGCGACGGCGCTCAGGCCGCGGACATCGCGCGTCCCGGCAAGGGCTCGGTCGTCTACGCGATCGTGCCGAGCCCGGACGGGAAGAGCACGGCCCTCGCAGCCCACGACGTGAGCGGAGAGGCCGGCCCCAACCTCGACATCAAGGGACGCGGCTATTTCCTCGAGGTCACGGAAGACGGACGCTTCGCCTGCATCGCCGGCACGAAGGCGGGGAGCAAGGACGCGGCCCCCGATCGCTGGATCCTGACCGTCGTGGACATCGCCACCGGCGAAGTGGCCGCGCCGATCGCCATCGGCTTCGTGCCCACGGCGATGGCTCTGCGGGGTCGCGACGGGATTCTGGCCCGTCTCTTCGTCGCCGGGGGCGATCGCATCGCGACCTTCAGCATGGTGCCGCCGCGCCCGTCGTGGTTCTACCGCTCTCCGGGCGCGCATCACGACATCGCGCTGCCCGCCGGATCCGCCGTCGTCTGCCTTCTGCGCGACCGGTCGTTCGCCGTGATCGACCCCGAGGAATGGGGCCGCGACGAAGGACGCGCTCGTTCCAACACCGATGACACGACCGCGATCGTCGAGCTCGATCAGCCCGGCGCGTCGATCGCGATGTCGCCGGACGGCCGCTTCGCTGCGGTCCTGGCGCAGGACGGACTGACGATGGCGCTGATCGATGTCGCCGCGGCGCGGCTCGACCACACCATCGCGCTGGATGGCGCCAGGGATCTCGCCGCGCGCGTCATGGAAGCACCGCAAGACGACGCCGGTGAGCCGCGGCTGCTCCTCGCGTCACGCGAGAGTCGGGGGGCGCCGCCATCCTGGGTGGACGTCCCGGTTCCGGCGCAGCCTGAGCCGGGCGCGATCGCGGCTGTGGCGTCAACCCCGCCGGCGCCCCATCCGCCCGAAGCCGCCCAGCCGCCGCAGCCCGAAGACGCCGGGCGCGACATGACCGGGACACCACCACAGGCCTTCCCGAAAGCCGCGGAAATCGAATCGCTGCTGCCCCTGACGCCAGAGAAGGCGGCCGAGGCAGCGCCGCTTCCTTCCCAGCCCGGGAAGCCGGCAGACGCCGAGCCAGCTCCGTCACCGGTGAAGCCTCAGGCTGAGCCCGCGGCGTCGACACCGGCCGAGAAGCCGGCCGAGGCAGCGCCGCCTCCTTCCCAGCCCGGGAAACCGGCCGACGCCGAGCCGGCGCAGGAAAAGGCGGCCGAGCCCGAACCCGCCGCGCCGCAGAACCCCGCGCAGGCGCACGCTCTCTCCGGACGCGTCAGCGGATCGATCCCTCCTGAGCTTCAGATCCTCCTCTACGGCCCCGACAACATCCTGCGGCTGGGCGGGCGCGCGCCGGTTGCCCCCGATGGCCAGTGGCGGCTCCCGCTGCCGGCGCCCGGCAGGTACCGCGTCGTCGTGTCCGGGGGCTCCGAGCGTCACGTCTTCGCGTCACCCGAGTTCCGGACGATCGTCATCACCGGGAGCGGCGAAGGGATGGGCGAGCTCGATTTCGAGATCCGGTCGTCGCAGTGACGGCGCCTACAGAACAGACGGCGCATGCGGAGCCTCACTCTTGGGCGTGAAGACCATCAGCGTCTCGATCCCGGCCGAAGGAGCGCGCCGCACGATCGCGGCCGCGCTGCGCGAGGAGGCGCAGATCTCCTGGAGCACCGCGAAGGCCCTCATCGCGCAGGGTCTCGTGCGCGTCAACGGCCAGACCGCTGGCAGCGCCTCTGCCCGGCTGAAGACCGGCGACAAGCTCGAAGCGCGGTTCGACCCGCAGACACGCTACCGCGAGAAGAGGGCCGGCGTCCCGGTGGACGGCTACCGCGTCGTGCTGGAGGATCGGCATCTGATTGCCGTGGACAAGGATGCCGGCGTTCTGACAGTCCCCACGCCCAACGATGACGAGGACACGCTCGCCCAGCGGCTGCTCGCGATGTACCGCCGGCGCGGCGTCAAACAGCAGCGTCTCTGGATCGTGCATCGCATCGATCGCTTCACCTCGGGGCTGGTGCTCTTCGCGCGCACGCAGCCCGCGGCCGAGCATCTCGTCGAGCAATTCAGCCAGCGCAGCCCGCAGCGCGAATACCTCGCTCTATGCGAAGGGTCGCCCCAGCCCGCCAGCCGGCGTCTGGTCTCCCGTCTCCAGACCGACACCGGCGGCAAGCGGGTCCGCCTCGCCGCGAAGGGAGCGCCGGCGCGGGAGGCGGTCAGCCACTACGAAGTCATGGAGCGTCTGCCGGGTGCGACGCTCGTGCGCGTGCGCCTCGAGACGGGGCGCCGCAATCAGATCAGAGTGCAGATGGCCGAGATCGGGCACCCGATCCTCGGCGACCGCACGTACGGCCGTCGAAGCGACCTCATCGACCGGCCCGCGCTGCACGCGGCGCGCCTTGGCTTCATCCACCCGGTGACGCAGCGCGACGTCGCTCTGGAGGCGCCCCTCCCCCCCGACTTCGAGAAGACCCTCAAAGATCTGCGCAAGTCGAAGGCCCATTAGATGTCCCGGGTGCTTTTCCTCGATCCATACCACGGTCCGAGCCACGCGGCGCTGTCCACCGCGTACGCGGCGCATTCGCGCCATCAGGTGACGCTGCTTGCACTGCCGCCACGCAAGTGGAAGTGGAGGATGCGCGGCGCGGCGCTGGCCTTCGAGCCCCAGGTGCGCGCGCTCCCCGAGCCACCGGAGGCCCTCGTCACCACCGACATGCTCAACGTCCCGGAGTTCCTCGCGCTGCTGCGCGACGCGCTGCCGCCTCGTCTTCCCGTAGTGACCTATTTCCACGAGAACCAGATCACTTATCCCCTCCCGCGCCGCGACGAGCGCGATTTCCACTTCGGTCTGGCGAACATCCACACCGCCCTGGCATCCGACCTCGTCGTGTTCAACAGCGCGTTCCATCGCGACGAGTTTCTCGCCGCGATCCCGTCGTTGATCGGCCTGATGCCCGACCAGAGACCCGAAGGCCTGGTGGCGAGGGTGGCCGCGCGCAGCCAGGTGCTGGGCGTGCCGGTGGACGTTCCCGATGTCCCCGGACCTCCGCGCGCGCCCGAGAAGCTCATCGCCTGGAACCATCGCTGGGAGGAGGACAAGGATCCGGACGCGTTCTTCGCGGCGATGGAGGCGCTCGACGCCCGCGGTGTCGAGTTCAAGATGGTGGTGCTGGGTCAATCATTCCGCGAACAGCCCGCATGCTTCGCGCGCGCTTCGGCCCGGCTCGCCCACCGCGTTGCCCACTGGGGTTATCTCCCCCATCGAGAGGCCTACCTCGCCATGCTGGCCCGCTGCCGTGTCGTGTCATCGACCGCGAGGAACGAGTGCTACGGCCTAGCGGTGAGGGAAGCCATCGCCGCGGGCTGCTATCCTCTCCTGCCGCACCGGGTCGTCTACCCTGAGCTGGTGGACGGGCGGGCCGAGCACCTCTGGCGGACCCATGAGGAGCTGGTCGCGAGGCTCGCCGATCTGATGGCGGGTCCGGCTCCGCGGGTGGACCCGGCCTTGCGCGCGCGGGCGGCCACCCCCACCTTCTCCCAGGCGGCGCGCAGGCTCGATACGTGGATCGACGAACTCATCAGGTGACGGCGCGCACCGAAGGTGGCAGAATGTCCGGAGTCTCCGGAGTCTCGAGGTGAAGATGTCCAGAAAGCCCCAGCCCAGCGTCACGCCAATCCGCTCCGCGCCGCAGGCCATGCCCGCGCCTCAAGGCCAGGCGGGGATCTCCCACGAGCTGCTCGTCGATCTGTACCGCAAGATGCTGAACGTGTACTACGTGGAGGATCGGGTCAAGACCTTCGTGCGCGCGGGGAAGGTCTCCTTCCATGCGTCCACCAGGGGGCACGAGAAGGTCCAGATCGCGATGAGCTATCTGCTCCAGGCGGGCAAGGACTGGTTCTTCCCCTACTACCGCGAGAAGGCGCTGATGGTCGGGCTGGGGATGCCGCTCAAGGATATCTTCCTGCACATGCTCTCGAAGGCCGATGACCCGTCGGGCGGGGGCCGCAACATGAGCGAGCACTTCTCGTCGCGCGCGCTGCGCGTGGTCTCGCCGACCGCGTGCACCGGGACGCAGTTCCTGCCGGCCGTTGGTCTGGCGCGCGCCATCAAGGCGGAAGGCAAGGACGAGATCGTCTACGTCTCGTCGGGCGAGGGGGCCACGAGCGAAGGCGAGTTCTTCGAGGCGCTCAACTGGGCGGTGCGCGAGCAGCTCCCGGCGCTCTTCCTGATCCAGAACAACGGCTACGCCATCAGCGTGCCTCAGGAGGTGCAGACCGGCTCCGACGTGGAAGACATCTCGCGCGGCTTCCGGATGCGCACGATGCAGATCGACGGCACGCGCTTCACCGACATGTACACCAACCTCAAGCCGCTCATCGCGGAGATGCGCCAGGGGGGCGGGCCCCGTCTCATCGAGGCCCATGTCGTGCGCCTCGACTCGCATTCGTCATCCGACGATCAGAGCAAGTACCGCACGCCTGAGGAGCTCGAGGCGATCGAGAAGCAGGACCCTCTCGCCCACACGGCCGGCGTGCTGCTGAACCGCGGCATCCTGAAGGAGACGGACATCCGCGCCATGCACGAGGAGATCAAGGAGCTGGTGGAGAAGGCGGCGCGTGAGGCCGAGGATGCGGCCGACCCCGACCCCGCCATGGCAACCCGGCATCTCTTCTCCGAGAAGCTCCCGATCAGCCCGTCAGACCCCCAGCGCCCGCTGCGGCCCGTGTCGGAGCAGCCCATCACCATGGTGGAGGCGCTGAATCGCGGCCTCATGGAGGAGATGGAGCGCAACGACAAGATCCTGATGTGGGGCGAGGACGTGGCCGACCCGAAGGGCGGCGTCTTCGGCGTGACGCGCGGACTGGGCAAGCGCTTCCCCGGCCGCGTCATCAACGCGCCGCTGGCGGAAGCGAGCATCGTCGGTGTCGCCCAGGGGCTGGCCATCGCGGGGCAGCGCCCCGTCGTGGAGATCCAGTTCGGCGACTACTCCTTCCCCGCGTACATGCAGATGCGCAACGAAATCCCCACGCTGCGCTGGAGAAGCGGCGGCGTCTGGAGCTGCCCGATGGTCGTGCGCGTCGCGGTGGGCGGCTACATCAGGGGCGGGCCGTTTCATAGCCAGTGCATCGAGGCGCTCTACGCGCACACCCCCGGCTGGTACATCGCCTATCCCTCGAACGCCACCGACGCGAAGGGGCTCATCAAGACGGCGTGCCGGATGGACGACCCCGTGCTCTTCCTCGAGCACAAGGGGCTCTACCGGCAGGTCTACTCCAAGGGACTCGAGCCCGACGCGGATTATCTGCTGGCCTTCGGTGTGGCCCGCATCGCGCGCGAGGGAACGTCGGTGAGCGCGATCACCTGGGGGAGCGGCGTGGTGCGGTGCGAGCGCGCCGCCGAGGCCCTCAAGGATGAAGGGATCTCCGTCGAGGTGATCGACCTGCGCACGATCATCCCCTGGGACCGCGAGGCGGTCCTGAACAGCGTCCGCAAGACCGGCAAGGCGATCGTCGTGCACGAGGCGATCATGACGGGCGGGTTCGGCGGCGAGGTGGCCAGCTTCATCGCTCAGGAGGCCTTCGAGCATCTCGACGGCCCCGTCCGCCGCATCGCGGCGAAGGACTGCCACGTGGCCTACGCGCCCAGCATGGAGGCGGACATCCTCCCCTCCCAGGAGCAGGTCACCCAGGGGATCCGCGAGCTGGCGCAGTACTGAGTTCGCCTACGCGGCCGGCCTGACCGGCTTCGCTAGGCCGCGGGCTTGGCCTGGGCCAGCTCCAGCTCGATCGTGATCCAGACGTCGTCGCTCACGACCAGCCCGCCGCCGTCGAGTGTCTTGCTCCACGACACGCCGAAGTCCTGACGGTTGATCTTCGTGGTGGCCGTCGCGCCTGTCTTCATGTTGCCGCGCGGATCCTTGATCGGCGCCACCGGGCCTTCCACGTCCAGCACCACGGGCTTGGTCACGCCGCGCAGCGTCAGGTCGCCGGTCACTTTCAGACGTCCCTCGCCCGCGGCTTCGACCTTGGTGGACTTGAACGTGATGGTGGGGTGGGTCGCCACGTCGAAGAAGTCGGGGCTCTTGAGATGCTCGTCGCGCCCGCCGTTCTGCGTGTCGATCGACGCGGCATCGATAGTGGCCTCGACGCTCGACTTCGTGGGATCCGCCTGGTCCCACGTCATCTTCCCTGACACCTTGCCGAAGCCGCCGCTGACGGTGGAGATCGACAGGTGCTTCACCTTGAAAGTCGCGCTGGAGTGCGCCGTGTCGATGTCGTAGACGGTCGGCGCGGCGTATCCCATCGTGGGCGCCAGAACGAGGGTTGCCGCCACCGCTGCGAAGGCCGCGGCGTGGATGATGGACCGGATTCCTCTGAATGTGACGTACCTGCGCATGAACTCCTCCGTTGCTGGCCGGCCGGGGCCGGGGAGATTGGGCCTAGGGTTGAGGCGACAGGATAGCGTGGTACGATGCCGGCATGCCACCCGCAGCCGCAGCCTGCTGGCTACTCAAGACCGAGCCGGGAACCTATTCCTGGGAAGATCTGGTGCGCGACAAGCGCACGGCGTGGGACGGGATCAAGAACCCCCTCGCGCTCAAGCATCTGCGATCCGCGTCCCGCGGTGACGAGGTCATCATCTATCACACAGGAAACGAGCGACGGGCGATGGGCTTCGCGCGCATCGTGAAGGCGGCCTACCCCGACCCGAAGCTGGATGACCCGAAACGTCTCGTGGTGGACGTGGAAGCCGCGGAGCCTCTGGCGGCGCCCGTGACACTGGAGCAGATCAAGGGCGACCCGGCGTTCGCCGGGTGGGATCTGCTGCGGCTGTCGCGACTCTCCTTCGTTCCTGTGCCGCTCCCGATGCGGCGCAGGCTGCTGGCTCTGGCGAAGAGTTGAGCTCGGCTTTGGGCGACCGCGCATACACCTGCCCGATGCATCCCGAGGTGCGCTCGACCTCCGCCGGCTCCTGCCCGAAGTGCGGAATGGCGCTGGAGGCCGTCGTCTTTTCGCCGGCAGAGCGGACCTGGACCTGCCCGATGCATCCCGAGGTGCGCTCCGCCTCGCCCGGCTCCTGCCCGAAGTGCGGCATGGCGCTGGAGCCCGCGACCATCGGCCTCGCGGATCTCGCCGCCGCTCCCGAGGATACCGAGCTGACCGACATGACGCGTCGCCTCATCGTCGGGACCGCGCTGGCGGCGCCGGTGTTCGTTCTCTCCATGGCGGAGATGATTCCCGGGGCGGCGCGTCTCATAGAGGCCCTCAGCCGCACGACGTTTCTCTGGATCCAGATGGTCCTTGCGACTCCGGTGGTGCTCTGGAGCGGCTCGCCGTTCTTCCGGCGCGCATGGGACTCGCTGGTGAACCGCAGCCCCAACATGTTCACTCTCATCGCCATGGGAACCGGCGCCGCATGGCTCCACAGCGTCGTCGCGACGCTGTTTCCCGGCA
>Ga0137325_1000475_pt1 | contig 9474 bp, 9 predicted proteins | sample EasRivERMZT469_2_FD_102294 | JGI IMG/M metagenome (GOLD analysis project Ga0137325, IMG submission 102294) | Soil microbial communities from meander-bound floodplain in the East River, Colorado, USA - East River MetaG ERMZT469_2 | ecosystem: Environmental > Terrestrial > Soil > Floodplain ...
CCACGATGGAATATGCTCACAAGACGGGAAAGCGGTCACGAAGTAACTCCGGAAAGCTGGACGCCAGGGCGTTTGAATACCAGAACGTCCGTTGAGCGAAAGCGGGATTTTTTGGATCGTGGAACCCCAGTCAGGCGATGCGGAGGCAGGCGACAACCAACGCCAGGATTTTCAAGGCCATCAACGCAATGGGTGCGGGTTCCAGCATACTGCAGAAAAATTATCTACACGGGCACGCGAAAAAGGCTCCTTTCTTACTGCGGCGAAACGCCGAATCGGGTAAACGACTGCGCATGCAACACCAAGTGCTTCGAGACCAGGAGTGAGAGCATGCGGCCCGCCGCTCAGCCGGCGTCGACTTGCCTTAGATGAGCGAAGAGCCGGCGACTGAATTTCCGGCTCGCGCAAGGGCCGCGTGGGCGCGGCTGATCGGCAATGTCTATGAGGCCGATCCACTGGAGCACCGTAGGTGCAAGGGGCCGATACGGGTCATCGCCTTGCTCGAGGATCCGGGAGTCATCCGGCGCATCTTTGAGCACCTCCGGCTATGGGCGCCGCGGGTCAAGGAAAGGGTTCCCCCATTCGATAACGCGACCCGGCCCCCGGCACGCCAGCCTGCCGCTGTGCAACCATCCGTTTCCGACATCGACTCGCCTGTAGTACGGAAGATACGCCTCGGAGCAGCCAAGTTGCGGGAATTGGCTTGCCACGCGTTGGCGGTTGGAATAGATTGCGCGATAGTTGGTCGACAAATCCGCTCGATGCCCGCTCGGATCGCGGTCCACTCCCGGGGAAGAAGCAGCAGGCATGAATATGAGGACCGTTTTACCGATACGGCTATCTCTTCCGCACTCGCTCCTGGCGCGCGGGCCCAGCGAACCGGTATCAAGGCTGGATTGAATTTCCTGTCTGTGGTTGTGGTGCCGCTGCCTGCATCCGAGGATGTCAGCCTACCGCATCTGTTCGCGCCCGATCGTCTTGAGATCTGGATTTTCATCCTTTCTCGATACAGCACTATGATTAGCGCGTCCGCCAAGCGGCGGGGACAACTCAGTCCTGCGCTTCGCACGGACGGCAAAACGTAGTGCGGGAGCAACAGGAACTAACGTGAGCCACAGTCTCCAAATTCAGGTGTATCGGACTCCGAACGAGATCGAAAGTCTCCGGCCTGCCTGGAAGGATCTGCTTGATAACTCTGCGACCGCAACGATATTTTCCACCTGGGAATGGCTCCTGCCGTGGTGGCATGCTTTCGGCGAGGGACAGGATCTCGTGGTATTGGGATTTTTTGAATCGGACACAAGACTGGTTGCATTAGCTCCGATGTCTCAAACGATGCTGAAAGTGGGGGGCGTGTTGAACCTGCGCCTTCTGCGGCTGCTCGGTGACGGGAGCGGAGATTCCGACAACCTGGACCTGCCGGTAAGACGGGGGTTTGAAACCGAATTCGCCGCTTCGTTCCTCGACTATCTAGATCAACAGGACCTTCAGTGGGATCTGTGCCAGCTGAACACGCTGCCATCTGATTCCGCTGCAGGAAATGCGTTACATAAACTGACGAGGGAAACCGGTTGGACGTTTGTCACCGATAATCAGCCGTGCTCAACGGTTCGGCTGCCGGACAGTTGGGAAAAGTACTTGGACCAGATCTCCAAGAAGGAGAAAGACAAGCTTCGCTATTACTCTCGGCGTATCGAGAAACGCTATCGCCCCCGCTACTACAAGTGCACCCAAGAGAGTGAAATATCACCATGTCTCGATGCCCTTTTTCAGTTGCACCGGAAGCGATGGCAACTGCGAGGGAAGGCAGGTGTGTTTGCCACGTCGGCTCGCCGACAATTCTATGAACAAGTGACGCGAAATTTCCTGGCACGGAACTGGCTCGAATTCTGGCTACTCGATCTGGATGGAAAGACTGTGGCAGCCCAATTTGCGTTTCGTCACCGGAATCGAGTATTTGCATTGCAGGAAGGGTTTGATCCGGCATATTCCGGTGAAAGTGTGGGTTTTGTATTGAGGGGTTATGCCCTGCAACAATTGATCGCCGAGGGGGCTACCCACTATGATTTTCTTGCCGGGAAAAGTGAAAGCAAAGATCGGTGGACCGCGGAGGTTCTTTCCTATACGAATCTCCACTTTGCCAGGCGCTTCAGTCGCGGCGGTGCCTATCTGCGCTTTGTGAATGGCGCTGCTGCAGGCAAGGAATGGCTTCGTGCTCATGTACCTCCCGCCATTTGGTCAGCACTGCACTGGCTCAATGTCAGGTTCCGGCGGAACCAAGACATACCATCACAATCCTCAACGGACTGAAAACCTCTCCAAGGAAGCCTGTCTGTAACGGCCGCAGCTAGATTCCGGAGGACTGCCGACACCGACCAAATGCACGATGCATTCAGAATGACGGCCGCTGGCCATCGACAAATTCCCAGGCCCATCAACCCGCGACGGCATCGAGCAACCTCGCCAGCTCGATGGTCCTAGATCTGCGAGAGGCCGCGACGACTGCTGCCTCTGCCGCCACCGGCGCACGCTGCTGCCGCAGCAGATCGAGGAAGCGCACCAGCAGCCGCGTGATCTCTTCCTGTGAATCGAGCCGCGCTATGGTGTCGATGTCCGCGTTTCTCAGCACCGCTGCGGTGTCCCCGGCGGGGTCCGTCAACGCGAGTATGGGGCGCCTCGCGCGCAGGTACTCGTAAAGCTTCGCGGGCACCTGGTGATTGCAGATGGCCGCCTGGAGCAGCAGCAGCCCGTCGGCGGCGAGCATCTCGGCGAGCGCTGCCCGGTAGGGTAACGCCGGCTCGAGCGTGACAATACCGTCGATACCATAATGCGCGATAAGCTCCCGCAGAAATTCGTCGTAACCCGTTGCTCGCAGTACTACCCTCAGCTCGCCGCGCTTTATGCTCCCATTTCCGAACAGCTCGGACAGCGCTGCAAAAAAGAGCCGCGGGTCGCGATAGGAAGGGTACACGGCGCCACTGTGTACGAGCACCAGCGGTCCGTGACCTGAACGCCCAGGATCCCCTGACCGCTCCGCCTCAGCGAAAGACGGTTCGTCATAGCCGTTCTCTATGATCGAGAGGCGTGACTTCAGTATGTTCGGATAGCGCTCTGCGTAGAGCCGTAACGTCCCTGGCGTGGTAAACACTGCCCGCTCACAATGTTTCAAAGTCTGGTACTCGATCCATTCGACGGTCCGGCGCTCAAGCAGATTGTCCGGATAGTCCGCCTCTGACATCGGGTCGCGAAAATCAGCTATCCAACGGATGCCGGTAAGGCGGTGCATCGTGTAGGCGATAAGATGAGCGGTCGCGATCGGGTAGGTGGACCAGAGGGCGTCTGGTTTCAGCGTCCTTATCAGCGACAGCCCCGCCGGAACCGCGCCCAGCCACCACGTCCACCACCGGTCGGGAAGCGCCAGCCACTGCGGATACACACCCCGCAGCGAAAGGTGCCTGGCAGTATCGAGCGCGAAAGCGCGTCGCACATGCAGTTGCGGCGGTATCTCGGCCAGACTTGCCGTTGACACGCCGGAATATGCGCGTGGGTGGGCGGTCAAGACCGCGGGCTCCCAGTTGAAATCCGGCAGGTATTGCGCAAATCGAAGCGTACGATGGATACCGCTGCTCACGTTTAGTGGCGGAAAGTGAAAAGCCACCATCAACACCCGCTTCACCATGATCGCACGCACACCGTGGTCCGCGCGGCGCTCGCCAGGGGCGCGCAGGTTTTAAGCCGCAGAACGCGCGTCATTGGGACGTATCACACGTTTCACGCGCTAGAGCAATCGTTCAACTGCAAACGCCAGGCGCAGCTTCTGAAGTGAAAACCAAACCATATTCACGTCTACCGTGCCACGACTTGCTTGCATCGCGGCGCCCCCGCCAGGAAGTCGTAGATGCAATTGTCCGTCCTGAGGTCATACATGATTGCCAGGTAGCGACATACCAGCCCTGGCCTATTCGATAGCGGCTGCTCTAGAAGTTTCGACTGATACGCTCTGACTGCCAGATTTCTCATAGGCCTTGATGGATCGCCGGATCGGCTGGCGCGTGTTTTCTCTAGCAACGTTAAACTGTCTGGCCCATGTCGCTCAATTACCCGCGGGCGCCGTCACTTCGATTACCGGGACCGTCCGTGGCGAAAATGACAGGGAGCAAAACGGAGCCACGTCCGCAATCAGCAATTCGATCGAACCCGCACCCAGATAGATCATGGTATGCATCACCCTCATGCCCAGCCGCCCATGAGCCTTCAGCGACGCCAGATTGAATGCCGATACGCGGCTGCAAGTCCACGCCACGCCGCGTTCCCGAAGATAGCTGTTGCACTGATCCCATAGCTTGGCAAAAGCAAGGCCCAGTCGCTCATCAGGGGCGATCCACATGTCGAAATCCCAGGCGGTTCGATCAGGCGACTGCGGTGCAAATTCACAGCGATGGACCATTTCCCGGTACGGAGATCGCGTAATCCAAAGATGCCCGATTATTCGATCCCGGCGGGTTGCCAGGAAACATCGCGCTCCCCCGGAAAACCGCCGGACGATCTCGTCGCGCGGCCGCGGCAATTGTGAGATCAGCGGGTGATCGTGGTCGATCTGCAGAACCTCGATATCCTTGCCCCGATTCGCTGGCAATAGTCTCTGTTCGGTGATCGGCTGTGCGACAACGTAATACTTTGCGATCGAAAAAAAAGGACAGAATCGGCGCAACACTTCAGCAAAAGCGAACATTGTTCCGGTGATCCAGCCGAGATCGGCAATGACCGATTTTAGCCGGCCAAAGCTATGCATCGCGAAACCGCGGTTCAGTCGCACCAATCACACGAATCCCAGTTTTTCCATAGGTCACTTTGGAGAAACTCAAATCACGAATGCAACTTCTGCTCGATGAAGGCGGTCAGGCTACCGAGAGTGGAAAAAGTCTCTGCGGTAATTTCATCGTCGGCAACCGAGATCCCGAAATGCTCCTCCAATGCGCCTATTACGCCGACCACCGCCATTGAATCCAATTCCGGAATGCTGCCTAGCAGAGAAGTTGAACTGTCCCATTTCTCGGCGCGGAAACCAACCTGAAGTACGTCAGCCAGCACCTTTTTCACATCGCTGGCGGTTGACATTGACTGCTCCCGATTACATTAACAGTGCACGTATTTTATGCGTATTGATCCGCAATGCAATCCTACCCAGCGCCAGGTCAAGACCGGTGGCCGGGTACAACTCCCACCTCACAGCGTTCATTCGAGAAATAGACCAGACCATGGTAGTGGGTTTCGGGGAATTCCGATGGCACATCTGGCAAAAGTTACGTAACATCCCACCCTTCGAACATCTGCACCGAAGCAATACCAATGGTCCACATACTGCACGAACAGATACTTGAATGTGCGGTGCGCACGCCAAACGCGCGAGGATTAATTTACCATACGCAGCAATATGATATCGCGCATCTTGAAAACGAAACCGCCGTTGCCGGCGGGCTAGGCGGTCTTTGTCCAGGTCGTGGCAAACGTATTGCGGCATAAATGGAATAACGGTCCGAGACCGTGATCGCGATGTTCAATGCCTCCGCAGCGGGCAGGGTGTTCGCGCCGCACAGAATGCTGGCAGTGACGACAAACCAGGGCCGCAAGGCAATCAAGCAGGCATATAGACACGCTTTGCCTATTCTGCAGAGCTAGCCGGACAATTGAAGCGGTAACGATGCTTTCACGATATTCAGGCGCGCTTTGGTATTTGATTCCGCTGTTCGTTTTGTCCACGATTTGGGTCCCGGAGTTTTCACACTATTACGTTCCGGGCGCCCGGGTAGCTGACGATGTTGTCATGCGATCCCGTGCCGCACCGGCAGATTCGGTCCTTCACGAGCTGGAGGACATGCGCTTTTGGGGTCCAACGGGATTCGGGAGTGATCGAGAATTGATTGCCGCAGCCGAACACCTGCTCAAGGGCGAGTTCAAACTTCCCGACCGCGTTCCCTGGAAGTTAACCATTCCGTTTTCCGCCAGGGACCTCAACACGGCACCCGAACCATTGCAGTTTTCCGGCATGATCGTCCCTGAAATCCTGCTGGATGCGCACGTGCTAACGGGCAAACAGGAGTTCTTCTCCATGGCGAGAGATGTCATCACAGGACTTGCCAGACATGAAAGCGCAGCGTGGCTACCGGATGGTTCCCTCTGGGACGACCACGCGATTGCGGCGAGAATTTCTGTCCTTATCAAGTTCTGGCGCCTGTACCGGATGCGGCCCGATTTCGATCCCGACCTTGCCCGGCTCGTGCTGCAGCTGCTGACGCGGAGCGGCCAGATGCTGGCCAAGCCATCCCATTACACGTTCCGTACCAATCACGGAGTAATGCAAAATGTGGGGTTGCTGCACTTGTGCATCGCTTTCCCCGAAATTCCCGGAGTACAGGACTGGTGTAACACGGCACTTGATCGCCTTTCCGAACAAATGAGATTTTTCATAAATGTGGAGGGCGTGGTTCTCGAGCACTCGGCCGGCTACCAGGCGTTCGGGATGGAATTGCTCGGCATGAGCCTACGATGCTTGACGCTGCTGGACCGTAAGATACCCCTCGACTGGGCAGACAAGTACTGGAAGGCCCGCGCCTATTACGGCAACTTGCGCCGTCCGGACGGTACCTTGCCGATTTATGGGGATACCGGAAGTGGTGTTAGCGATCCACTCGCGGCGGCGCCCGATGCAACCGGCCGCATCGCTACCTTGCGGCGCGCTCGAGATTGGCGCCCCGACAGGTCGTTCAGTCTGTTCCCCATAGCCGGGCACGCGTTATGGTGGAGAGGTCTGGAAAAATGGCCGGACGTGGGTGATCTAACGCAAACGGTAGTTACATGGGCAAACTTTCCGGGTCACGGACACAAGCTCGCCGACGAGATGAGCATCGTGTTGTGGAGTGGCGGTCAATCATGGGTAACAAACACGGGCTACTGGCCGTACGGGGTTTGGGGCAGGGAACACGCCGTAGGGTGGGAAGGAGCGAATGCACCACATTTATCTGGAGAATCCAGGAACAGCGCGAGGACGGCCGAGCTTCTCGGTTACGGAGACAATGGGCGGGTGACGGTACTTGATCTTCGCCGGCAGGGTCCCGCCGGCTATGCGGCGCGCCGGCAGCTCGTGCAACTCGGCTCCGAACTATGGCTGGTACTCGACCAGATACAGGACAAGACGCCAAGGAGAAGTATTACCCTGTGGACAGTTGACCCCACGCTCGCGGTCGTCCAAGAGCCTTCTGAAAACGCGTATCGCCTAAAATCCCGAGGTAATGGCGCGATCATGTCAGCTCATTTCCTGGCCTCGGAGGGGACCGAAATCAAGACTTTCAGTGGGAGCCGGCTGCCTTTTGCGGGTTGGGTGGTGACCGGACAGCCAACGCCCGCGACCGCTATCAGGATCGAGCAGCCGTCGAAGAATTCCTGGGCGTTGGCGCTCTGGTTACCGGAGAAAGGAGGCGACGCCGGCGCCGTTTCCGCGCCACCGCAGATGCTGGAATGGATAAGTAGTGACCGGTGGAAGCTGAGTATTCCATTGCGTCGAGGAGATGTCGTTCTCCAGCGCATTGATAGTGAGGTCCTTGTACGGGAGAGCGCTGGAGCACAGGATATAGTGCGCGTCACATTGGCCGGCACGCCCGACATTTCCGCAGAGAGAGCTGTCATCAAGTCTGCGTTCGAGGCGGTCGAGATTCAGTTCAAAAAAAGGTACCGGGATCTATATCGCTATCGGCTCAAGGTCACCTTGCTCCTCCTCGCGATATTTGCAATTCAGGAAGTCGCCGTCTGCTTTCTCTTGCGAAATGTGATGCGAAAACACCTGTTTGCCCTGAGAATGGCTCTGAGTTCCGCCTGGTTGATCATGGGCGCATGGGTCGTCTTCGTGTATCTGGAGAGTTGACATCCATCGCGAAAATAATTCAACGCCGTGGCGACCAGTCGTTGGCCGCGCAAGAATGCAAAGTAGACCAAAGATCCGATTCCAGAGAATAAACATCCATGCTCGATCTGCTTCACGATCTGCTACTCCAAAACGCTGACAAAAACTCCCATCAAGATGCGCTTGTCTATCAGGACGTGCGACTTGATTACCAGGCGCTCTCGGAGCAGGTGCTCGCTTTTGCTGCGGGACTCCTTCGCCAAGGATTGGGTCGCGCGGAACGAGTTGCGGTCTATCTCGAAAAGCGCCCCGAGACTGTGATCGCACTATTTGGCGCTGCTGCAGCGGGCGGCGTTTTCGTTCCGGTTAACCCGCTGCTCAAACCTGACCAGGTCGCCTACATCCTAAAGGACTGCAACGTACGCATTCTGGTGACCTCCGCCGAGCGGTTAACGTTCCTCGGACCAGTGCTGTCCGAATGCCACGATCTGCACGCGGTCGTCGTCGTGGGCACGGCTGAAAGGACCGCCGCAAGCGATGGACCGGACATCGTGGCGTGGGGCGAGGCGCTTTCACGCGCCAGCAACAAGCAGCCGTACCGAGTGATTGACACTGACATGACTGCGATCCTATACACCTCTGGCAGCACCGGAAAACCCAAGGGGGTTGTGTTGTCCCACCGTAACATGGTCGCTGGGGCGAAAAGCGTAGCGCAATATCTCGAAAACCATCCTGGCGACCGGATTCTATCGGCGCTGCCGCTCAGTTTCGACGCCGGCTTCAGCCAACTCACCACCGCTTTTCATGCCGGCGCCTGCGTAACGCTGATCAACTATCTGCTCCCACGCGATATCATCACTGCAGTCGAGCGGGAGCGCATTACAGGGCTCACTGCCGTGCCGCCGCTGTGGATACAGCTCGCGCAGATCACGTGGCCGGAAACCACGCGGAACAGTTTGCGTTATATCGCCAATACCGGCGGCCGGATGCCGAAAGCAACACTTGATGCACTGCGCTCGGCGCTGCCGAAATCGCTTGTGTTCCTGATGTACGGTTTGACCGAGTCATTCCGCTCCACTTACCTGCCGCCCGCGGAGCTGGATCGCCGCCCCGATTCGATCGGCAAGGCGATTCCAAATGCCGAAGTGCTGGTGGTGCGAGAGAACGGCACGCCCTGTGCGCCGGGCGAGCCGGGCGAGCTGGTGCATCGCGGCGCCCTGGTTTCGCTCGGTTACTGGAACGATCCGGAGAAGACCGCGGAACGCTTCAAGCCGGCCCCGGGCCAGCCGGAAGGCCTAACTATGCCGGAGATCGCGGTGTGGTCGGGCGACACCGTACGCAAGGACGAAGACGGTTTCCTCTATTTCATCAGCCGCCGCGACGAGATGATCAAGACCTCGGGTTATCGCGTTAGCCCCACTGAAATCGAGGAAGTGATATACGCAATCGGGCTGGTCGGCGAGGCCGCTGCGTTTGGGATTCCCCACCCGGTGCTTGGGCACGCGATCGTTGTGGTCGTGACGGCGCGCGACGGCGCGCGGCTCGATCCCGACGAACTTCTCGCGCAGTGCCGGCAG
>Ga0137325_1000477_pt1 | contig 9471 bp, 10 predicted proteins | sample EasRivERMZT469_2_FD_102294 | JGI IMG/M metagenome (GOLD analysis project Ga0137325, IMG submission 102294) | Soil microbial communities from meander-bound floodplain in the East River, Colorado, USA - East River MetaG ERMZT469_2 | ecosystem: Environmental > Terrestrial > Soil > Floodplain ...
ATCGTTGTATCGGTCATACATATATTTGTAGCCGGAATCCATGACACCATAAGAAGTAGAAGGCATGGCATCACGTGCCGTGGCACAGTCCTGAGCCTCAAATCCGACATTATCAACAACAGTTGGAAGATCAGGCGAGCACAGGACGATACAGTCCTTGCGTCTTTCCGCAATGTTTTGGATCAACCAAGTTGCCAGACCGGTATTTGAATTGACCGGTATACCCCGAGCCTTACCAGTAATAATCAAAGAAATATCAACATCTTCGGCGGAAATAAACTCACTGTATCCGTTGATCAATACTCCCAAATCAACATCTTGCTCATTTTCCCCATCATCTCCAAACTGGAATCTGATGTTGAGTGGAGCCGTTCCAGTTGCTGACTTGATAAATTCCGCCGTGGCAGAATCGGCTGTGGTACGATCATGAGTCCACCAAATATAAGGAGACTTCTGATTGATGACATTTTTTATATAGTTGGTGGTGTTGTTCAGGTTCTTGGCATCAGTGGCACGTGAGATGTGTCGATATACTTCCAAAACTGCTCCAGGATCACCAGTGAATTTTCCACCTTCATCAACCACAACCACATGCAATTCGTCATTGGCGGCGGTGTTACCAAAAGTATAAACATAATCGGACTGTCCTGGTTCATCTTGACACAAGTTATAAAATTCCCAGAATCTGTCCAGAGTTTCAGTTTGAACGTTGGCATGTAACCGATATTCATCTTCACACTCAATAATGAATGAATACACATTGGATGTTGACACCAAAGTTGGATTAATTTCACCGATTGCAGTGACTTTCATGAACTGGAATCCAATTGAGGTATTTCCAGTCTCAATCAAATCTCCCAAGGTCAAAGAAGCCTGAGCCGCTCCGGCAATGACGTTTGCAGAGGTGACCGAGTTGGCTTCGGCGGTGTTTGCCGGAGTGACAGTAACAGTCAAATTAGCCGAACCGACATTTGCCGTGACATATGTGGCTGTGGCATTGATAAGAGTATTTCCTGTCGGAGAAAGGTCAGTGTTTGAGGCAAATTGAGTGGCGGCATCACAAATGGCAATTCGCAATGAATTGCCCATGGAACCCGGATAACGCGCCATGAATAGAATTGAAGGATCAAAGCTACCATCCTTGACGGTGTAGTCATGCGGATTTAAGACAACCTGATTTTGCCATTCAATAGTATAATCAAGAACTTCCTGAGCTACGGCCGAATACATAATGTTGCTTCGGAAAATCATGTTAACAGCATTGACGTTGGCGGTTGGAGCGGCACTCAGAGTCACACTAGAGGCATTAACATCAGTGACAAAGACTCCCCCTTCTTGATCAGGGTTTAAGGATAGATTGTTACTGTAGAACACTTTCATTCCAACAGTGATGTTATTGGTGTTATCCAACTGAACTTTATTATTACCGGTCTGGAATGCGACGTTACCAACCGTGCCGTTACCCCAGGTTTCCACAGTGTCTCCATTGGATGCTCCGGCTCGAACAACATACACAAATCCACCATAGGCCAAGAAACTTGAGACTGTGAACCAAGATTCACCATTGAAGTTTGTTGGAGGACCAAATCGACTCACCAAGTCTGCTTCAGAACCAAGCAAAATTCTTGTTAGGACTGGACCCCAACGAAACACTCCCGAGTAAGCAGCCGGAGTGGCTGCAATGGCGGGCACCGTAGTTGTAAGATCGAATTCCCTTATCTGAATTCCTGGACTGACCAAAAATGTAATTTTACACCTCCCGCCCAAATGGGGCTGCTTAGAATTTTATGTTGCAAATATTTATTGATTTGGGTTGCTTACCGTGTTACTCTCAGATACCTAAATATTATAACTCTCGGATAGAGGAAAAATAACTTGTATTGTACGTATCTTACAGTCTATTCCGGGCAATAAACTCCCCCCGTTTTATCTCGGTAAAACGTCTCTTGAGCGAATTAAGTTTATCTAAAACAGGAAAATCTTTAGGACCTTGTTCTGATGAAAGGAGAACCGCAATTAGTCAAGCCAAAAAAGGAAAATCCAATGGTCGTAAAGGACGTATACACAGTGAAGAAACTAAAGAAAAGATGCGCCAAAGAGCATTAACATATACACATGGAATTCATGCTCTTTCCTATGAAGAAAAAGCAATCAGTGCTCGTAGAGCCAATACTATTTTGAAACAAAAACTACAGAACCCAGCCTACAAGAAACTTCATACTCAAAAGATTCGTTACGGTAAATTAAAAAAACGTTTTGATAAAATCGTGCTTTCTCAAACCCACTTTGTTGATTTTTAGAAATTCTTCGGGTAGTCCTCGTCATCCGGGTCCATCATCAACCATTTATGAAACACATCCTTGTTGTGTGGTTGTAGATGGGCAGGTATCGGAGGTGGTTCCGACCAAAAACCAAACGGAACCAATTCATCCTCAATGGCTTTGATATTGCGGTCTCGTAACTGTGACAGGGTGTTGATATTGGTGATTTCAGAAAAGTAATTTTGGTCTGATAACCATGAAAACACCACCAGAGCCATGACCAAATCATCATGACAGCCTTCCTCGGCCTCAAACTTGGTTTTGCCTTCCTCACGTGAGAAGGTCGCCATTTCCATGATTGTATTATAATCATTGATGATCAGTTGATTGGATTCAACCAACAATTTCAGAAGTGAGCATCCAGTGGCTCGAACAGTGACAGTCATCTTGATGCCACGATCAATGTTTGTGCCGCCTTTGGTCGAAATTTTTTTGCCTCGACTACCCGCCGATTCGGTTGACAACAGATTTTCATAATCATAGGTATCATATAGTATATCTGAAATCTGGGGACCCAGAGATTCATATTCAACAAGAACAGCGGCATTGTTATAAGACTTGGCGGTGTTGTAAAGTATCTGAGCAAATTCATGTGGTCCGATCAGATTGGAACGATACACACAGACCTGAACATATGGCATGGTCGTCACATCGATAACATGAAACGTCGAGTAGTCCAGTCCTTTGCCTTCGGAAACATCCACCGTCACGGCATATTGATGTTTTTCTTCTTTATCAACATATTTGTAGAGTCCTTCTTTTTCATAGATTGGATTGGCATAGGACTGCATCAATTCTTTTAGTTTCCAACCGGCAATCAGTGTGCCAGAAGAACCCATGAATTCACATTCGTATTCCTGGGCAAACTTATCCATATCATTATTAAGTTCTTTCAGAGCCTCACTTTTCCATTTTTCATCTCGTCCCGGCACTTGACTCCAATGCACCATAATTGGATAGAATCCGTTGGGGTCCTTGGCTCCAGGCTGGGCATTCATCCAGGTTTTATAGAAATGATTTAATCCTTTTGGAGTTGATATTTGCACCATCTTGGTGGTCTGACCCGATGAAATGGTCGGGATAACCGACTGAGAAAATTCATCCCAATGCTCGATGTGGGCGGTCTCGTCGATACACAGAAGGTTGAATGTATATCCTCGGACGGTATCGGATGCGGTACTTTCCGCCACGGCACGACTGCCATTTTCCAATTCAATTGAGCCTTTGTTCCAGCCTCCATACATGATGCCTTGTTGAATAAACAACGGCAAATGCATATAGGCCAATCTCAGCTTGGCAAAGATTTCTCGGGCAGTCTCTCCCTTGTTGGCAAGCAAACCGGCCGTCACGTTTTCATGAAACAAAATGAACCAAAGAATGTAACCAATCAAGGCCGTGCTTTTTCCGGACTGTCGAGCCATGGTCATGATGACACGTCGATTGCCGTTGATGGCCGTTATCATTTCTCGCTGATAGCCACGCAGTTTGAATGCAATCAAGCCCTGATCGACATGAACAATCTTCATGTAGGTTTCGATGAAATAGATTGGGTCGTCGGTACACTTTTTATATTCTTGAACAGACTCTTCGGTCCATTCAATCTTGATACCGGCTTTTTTCAGATGAGGATTATTAAGATAACCTCGGAAATTTAAGAGAATGGGAGTCTTAATCATTATCAGTCGTCATCATCATCGTTAATATAATCATCATTTCGGTCTTTATGGCGTTGCTGAATCCATTGTTTGAAACCTTGTTTCTTGATGTGTGGAATGTCATTATTTTTTACAAATCCTGTTAAAGAATTGTGGACCCATTCATCACGACCAACTCCAACTCTATCGGCCAGATTTCCATGCATCATGTCATTGGCATCGACCGTCCAGACCTTATCTTTATGCATCAAGTATCTTAATGTTTTATATTCACTTTTTTTGGTTTGGTTTTCGACGGCATCAGCCTGGGGATTTCGAAGCACTCGGGCTCCCAGAAATTTTGCATTTTCTTTTGATTGAATCTGTTGTAGGTCACGGATTCTTGATCGTATATTATCTTTAATATCTTCTTTTAATAGTGGTGTAACATGATAATAATATTTTTCAGCTTCATGAACTTCTTTGTTGTTTTTGAGCCATATTTTCCAAGGATATTTATTTTTATCTATTCTTCGTTCATCAGGCATTAAATTGCCTTGAGGGGTTTTACTGACAATAAATCTTCTATGATGTAAAGGTTCATAGTTGTCACCCCAATCATTACGGGCCGGTAAAGTTAATGCAACATCATGATGAAAGGCTTGTTCGGCTGGCCACACCCACCAATCAGGACCGTCTCTTAAAATTCGGGCTTCTTTAAACTTTGATGTGTTGATGACACGCATGAACCCGGCATGACCGGGATTTTTCACCAAGTTGAGTTTACCACCATACTTTTCATTTAAGGGGATAATCTCTCGTAGTCGTTTCATCAGAGCGTCTTGTATTTTCTCATTGGGTCCAAAGGCTCCATCTGTCGCACCGTAAAGAAGTCATCACACAACTCGGAATGCATGACTTCCTGGGGCAAATAACCATATCCTTGGTCTCCCCATTTGGGTCCCCACGAATTCATAAAGATATAATGGGTTTTGGTGTAGCCCACCCCCAGAACGGCATGACCGCCAATGATTTTATCTTGGGCGGTTGGCATCTGGATAACACCAGTTCGAGCCGTTTCATCTCCCATGATGGAAGAATAAAGATTGACACCAAAAACAAATGGAAAACCATCAACTAGACATTGTTTTAATTTTTGTTCTTGCCGATCAATTCGCATATAGATTTTGACCATGTTCTGGACGGCAACTCTGAAGCATTCCTCAGATGGCTGTGCAAACATATTGGCATCTGTGAAAGGAAACATTTCCTCTGGACAGACCCCCCAATTGGCCATGACTTTCATAGATGATCGAATCATTGCCCCATCATCTAACTCGACATGTCCTTCAAGTTTGCGTTCTATCCAATACAAAAACAATCGAGATGGTATCACCAATGGCATCCCGACTTTCTTGTTGACAATTCTTTCCAGGGACACGGCGGCCTGAGCCGTACATGAACTTGTCGTGCTCTGGTTATACATCCAATCTATGACAGGACGTTGAAAATCAAATTCCGGAGGTAGTGGTACAGGTTGCGAGACACTGTACATTTTGTCTCGATGATCCTTGCCGCTCCATCTCAAGCCTGTGCCGTATATTTTTTCCATAGTATTATTTTTCCTCTGGTGGTGTTATTAATTTTGCTACTTCAAAATGCATTCCATCCAATCGACTGTTGTAGTGTCCCCCCCAAAAGAAACCAAACATGTTGGCAATGGGGACCAACTTTCGGACACTGCCTTTTTCTTTGACTTGGGCAGGCTTGTCTCCCAACATATTCCATTCATAATTTATATCAAAGGCACTTCCAAAAGCATGATTGCTCAAATGTGTGCCGCCTCGAACAAACCGTGGCACAAATGAACCACTAAATGTCAGAATAAGAGAAATCAGGTCGGCTTGTTCCCATGCTGCAAACATGTCTTGAAGTTGCTGGGCCGCCAATCGATGAAACCACATTCCATCCGGAACGGTATATAATGACAAGGGATCATATAATTTTTCTTGATCATCATTGTGTATTGTCAGTTGAGGGATTGGCACCCAGACAATATTGTCGGTGTCCCAACCCCCAAGTATTTTGATGTGTTCCTTGTTATCCGGCAAGGGATCGGGTTTAAAATCAAAATGTCCAAATATTTTTTCTCGTTCATCATTGGTGACCAGGGGCGAGAAATCTGGCTTGGGAGGAAAGTGTATCATATTTTTTAAAATGCCTTCCAGTCTACTATTGTAAATGTTGCGGTGCCGCCTGTTACAAATAGTCCATGTCCGGCAAAATCACCTCCCCCAAACACCATGCCGACATTTGCTACATTAGAACAAGATTGTTGAAAGTCGGCAGGAACAGTATTTCCTTTTTTGCCGTATACTGATCCCCATTTAGAAGGATCGTTGATAAGAGCGACAATAGTATTGGTGCCTGCCTTTAGTTCTTGTCTAAGGTCTCCGGCAAACCAACGTCCAAACTCGCTAGTAAAGCCATCTCCGGGACGTTGGAAATAAAGAGTCACTGTTCCTCCTCCTGATCCGGTACTATTAGGTCCGGTATGCCAATCAAACACTGGATCACCGGTCACATCAATTCTATATGTCAATTCAAGTCCATGAGTTAAGGCTCCACTATAACCTTTGACCAGATAGTGGGCTCCATCCGCAGGAGGGAAAGTAAATACATTTCCCGAGATACTGGAATTGGGAGAATACTGAAAAGTCCAATTTGGACCTACTGGATTTGCTAATATAACTATTGGAGCGGTTGTTTTACCAAAACCAAATAGTCTCTTAAACCAATCTATAATCGCCTGAAAGAAATTGCTCATTTTTTGTTATCTACCTCCTTTAAAAGTTTTAATAACTCAGTGGAACTACCCACAAACAAATTGTTTGTGATTTCCTGTTTATCATTGCGTTCCATTTGTTCAATGTCTCGAATGGATTTTTGCAAGGTCAGTAACTCCTTATTGGCCGTGACCATCGTAGACATGAATGTGGCCAGCACTTCAAAGAAACGAGGGTTCTGCGACATGTCGGCCAGTACCGTGACACTCTCAATGGCTTCACTGCCATTGCCGATGATCTTCAACAAGTTCTCTCGGGCAAACTCAAAGTCGGAACGCACTCCGGCTTGCTTGGTAAACTCTTGTTCGTTATTATTCTCTGGCATCGGAATAACACCAAAAGTCTTGGCAATAGGGTCTATCATGTCTTTTTTCCTGCTTTATCTTTTTTTCTCTTTCGTCGTATTTTAAATAAAAATTCATGGGAAATGGGTTTATCATATTCATAATCTTTTGGACCATTTCTCTGAATGGTATTTCTATCTGCTTTTAATGCCTTAAGATCAAGATTATTTTTTTTAACTTTAAAAAGAGTAAATTTTGGTTTAGGTTTAGATGGGTCCCAACGATTAAATGATTTGGCTTCTTTTGGGGTGTCTGCTAAATAAACTTTTTGTCTGGAAAATTTCCATTGTTTGTTTTTAGGTTTAGTTTTCAATCCTTTTTGTTTGATTGACTTAGCGTAATCGACCCGAGTAGCATGATATAGATAATCATCGGGGTTAGTTTTTTCTTTAAGAATTTCCCGTAATTGTTTCATTATTCTTCTGCCAAACTATCTAATGGTCTACCCAAAATATCTCGCGCTCCGGAACCACCCGAACCGGTGAAATCAGTCATGTCATATCCAAATCCATAGTCATCATTTACATCAATCAGATGATAATCAATTGACTCGGTTATATTGGATGTGGGTTGACCGTTAGCAGTCAAGGTAACTTGCCCAATAGTAGTTTGAACTGGGCCACCATCTGAGGTGCTAACAACGTTACCACTGATGAATGAATTCAGGTAGGTAAACTTGATCATCGGCTTGTGTCGAATTGGTCCAAACAAATAACCATGCATGACGAAGTTCAAGGTCCAAATCATCACTCGTCTTTGGGTGTAATCATTGGAATACACATCATCCAGTTTGATGGGCTGTAATACCACCGGAATGTCTCGAATCTCTCCCATCTCGGGAATCAATTCAAGGCTCACAGTCCAATCTGGAGTAAAATACGGAACTATCTGTTCAACAATTTTGGTTCCATCCTCGGTATTTTTAATATAAATGTACAAAGCCATTTGGATGGTACATGGCCAAGGGTTGTATAACGCCTTGAATTTATTTTTATCCAGGGGATCACGTTTGACATTTCGCACCACGGTATTCAGTTTGTTGTCAGGTTCGTATTGAATACCCAACATCTCAAATGACATGGCCGGTAGAATTGTCGAATAGGGATTGTCCAGGTTGGGGTCGTTATTGAGTCGAGACAACATCTTTTCCTTGGCAGAATAGGACAGCGGCACCTTGATATCAGCCGTCACGGTGCCATCCGGGGCGGAACGTTTGATGACAATATCTTTAAAGAAATAACCAAACACCACGACATACTTGCGAAGCAATTGGTGATAAAAAGGATCGCCTCCGAAAACCATTTTTATATTTCCTTGTTGCTTTGATCTGCCCAATCACCAAATGGGTTGACATCGGTCCAATCAATCAAATTATTAGCAATTGTTTCATCTGTGATATTAAACGTATCATCCAAGGGGACAATCTTTGACATTTTATATGCATCGGTGACCAGATAATCTCCTTCGACGGTCATCAATGGAACCCCATCAGTGTCTCGGATGGTGTAGTCCAGAATATTGATTGAACCCCGAGTCTGGATGGCATCGATTTCAGGAATACCGGTGATGAACTTTTCATTGCTATACTCAAATGTCTCACAAGTCATTTTCCAAGTATAGATTTTACCCAAAGGATAATGCATCTCATATTGATCAACATATCGAATCACATAATTCTTTTTGTTGAGAGGATAATAAATAATGTCTCCTTCTTGGGGACGAGTCATACCCGTTTCAGAGCCAATATCTTCATCAAAACGTTGTCGAGATATTGAAAATATTACTTGGTCGTGAATTTCAGGTCCCCCCACTTTGGTAATGATTTCACGGTCTCCTCCAAAGCCAAAGAAATTCTCCAGATACATTTCAATCAGCCATGCATGTTCATAGACTGATGAATCATCAGTTCCATAAATTGGATCAAAGTTACCAAGGGTGCGATGGATGTAGTATACATTCATGCCGTGTATCTGGATGGACTCAATGACTAGTTCATCTAGAATGCGCTGCTCGGAGTTGTTTTCGAGTTGATCAAATAAGAGATTGGTTATCATCCAATGAAATCCGTTACTGGTAGGGAGTATGAATGAATTATTTCATGCTCAATGTCGGCAATTTCTTGTATGGCCTCGTTATAGATTTGTTGTCCGTTGAATACAATGCCTCCGGGCATTTGCATGTTGCCATATTTCTTCAATTGCTCGCCCCATTGTCTTTTTATCAAGGCCGTGGCATACGATAGAAGCCATCTATCACTCCAGGCATGAGTATACACATCGGGGTCAACAATTTGATAGGCTTCGACTAACAGATATTGTCCTTCGGA
>Ga0137325_1000478_pt1 | contig 9467 bp, 6 predicted proteins | sample EasRivERMZT469_2_FD_102294 | JGI IMG/M metagenome (GOLD analysis project Ga0137325, IMG submission 102294) | Soil microbial communities from meander-bound floodplain in the East River, Colorado, USA - East River MetaG ERMZT469_2 | ecosystem: Environmental > Terrestrial > Soil > Floodplain ...
GGCGACCGCAGGAGCGACCCGGCGCACGCTCGACACGGTTTTCATCGATGCGCTCCGCACGCTGCGCGGCTGGGCGCTCGACATCACCGTCCAGTCGAACACCCAGGTGCAGGGAGTCGGCGAGGTGATCGCGGCGGATGACACGATCACGGTTTCGAGCGCGATCCACCACGTCACCGGGACGACGACGATCACTACGATCCTGGTGCCGACGCAGCAGGTTGGCATGTCCGCGATCAGCGCTCCGACAAAGGATCGCGCGACGCCCGCTTTCACGGGGCCGATTTGGCTCTGGGCCGACGACGGCTTTTCCGTAGCCACGGGAGGGAACATCAGTGCCCCAAGAACCTACGCAGCCGGAGAGTCCGCCAACCTCGTCTTCGACGGGAGTAACTGGTCCCCGGTTGGCGGATAAGCTCGGCCCCCCGAAGAGAGTCTACGAGGAGCCCGAGGACAAAGCGGGCGAATGGACGGCTGTTCTCCTGCGACCGTTCGATATCCCGCTCTGGTGGGATCAGCTTGAGCCCGGTGTCAAGAAGGTTCGCGAGAAGTCGAGCCACAGCGGTGCTGTCACATGGAAGCCGGAGGACGTCTACGCCTACCTCCGTGTCGGACAGGCATGGGCCTACATTGCATTGAAGGATGGCAAGTACGCCGGGTTCATGATCGGCGGCAAGGCTCGGCAGGACCCGTTCAGCACGGTCAAAGGAATGCTGATCTGGATCGCCTGGTCGCAGACCCGTGGAGCGATGGAAGGGATCCTGCCCATCATCGAGCAGTGGGCTCGCGATGCCGGGTACACCTACCTGGAGATGAGTTCGTCGCGGGATGGCTGGGAGCGGCGAGCCAAGCAGATCGGCTTCCGGATGCGTGAGCGCACTTACGTCAAGTCGATTCGAGCGAAGGTGCAGTAATGGGTGCGTCTGCTCCGGATAAAGCCACTCAAGTATGGGACTTGGCCGAATGGGTCAAGCCATACAGTCAGCTCCTGTTCGGCCAGGGCATGGACGCGCTCTATGGCGCGTCGTTCGGGATCAACCGGTATCAGGACGCCTCGGGCAAGGAGACTCTCTGGACCGGCAACCCGATCCCCGACTGGGTCAGGGAGAAGTACCCCGACCTGGACATCAAGACGGGCGGCGCTCCCCCGGGCAAGTACGTCGGGCACCAGCTCCTCACGAAGGGGGATCTGGTCGACGAAGTCCCGATGCAGCAGATGCGGAAGGGGGAGTCGTTCAATCCGATCGATCAGCAGATCCGTTCAAACCTTCTCGATGAGCTAGCCGGCGGCAACCCGCTGATCGAGATGATTAACCAGCAGGCTTTGAGCCACATCCAGCCGAGCACGGATCTCGCGAGCAACTACGAGGCGTACATCACGGGCGGTCCGCTGGCTGGCGCCACGCGCACGCAGTACCTCGACGCGCTGACCGGCAACACACAGAAATATGCCGACCAGGCTGCGCTGGAAGCCATGTTCGGCAAAACCGCCAACGCGGGCGACCAGGCGCTCTATCAGATGATGACCGGCGACCGGGGCATGACGCAGGAGCAGATGTACCGCACGCTCGGCGGCCCCGAGGCGACGTATGCGCGCAACGAGACGCAGCGCACGCTCGGCGGACCCGAGGCAGCTCTTGCTCGGAATGAGATCCAGCGATCGATGGGCGGACCGGAGGCGGCGCTCGCCCTGACCGAGATGCAGCGCACGCTGCGCGGCGACTACCTCGATCCCGACACCAGCCCGTGGCTCGACAAGACTTTCCAGAAGGCCGCCGCACTGATGACCGATGAGTACAAGTCGGGCACGCAGCCGGGGATCGCCTCGCAGTTCGCTCGTGGCGGCTCCTTTGGAGGCAGCGCGCATCAGGAGACAGAGGCAGCCGGGCGCTACGGCTACGGTAGGAACCTGGAAGAGCTGGCAACCGACATCTTCGGCCAGGCGAGAGAGCAAGAACGGCAGCGCCAGTCGCAGTTCGCCGGCACCGAGCGGAACCGCATGACGCAGGCGGCGGAGATGCAGCAGCGCGCCATGCTCGAAACGTCGATGCGCGAGCGCGGCTTCACGCAGGACGCGCTCCAGAACCGGCTCAATCAGGAAGGGCAGATTGCTGCCGGTCTGATGACTGCGCGACAAGGGACAGCGGAGGCCGAGCGTCAGGGCTGGCGCACGCTCCTCCAGCAGGAGCGCCAGCTCGGTGGACAGACGTCCCAGCAGGCGCTCGACCGTCTGCTGCAGTGGGGTCAGGTCGCGCCGGAGCTACGCAAGGGAGAGTTCCTCGATTGGGACTACGCGAGGATCATCGGCTCCGAATTGAACGAGCTGGACTGGCGCAACATGGGGATCCTGCAGGAGAACAAGGACAAGCTGTACCAGAACGAGATGGCGAAATTCGAGTGGCCCTTCAGGGCGCTCGAAATCCTGGGCGGCGTCATCGGCGGCGGCATCGGCAACACCGGCACGACTATCACTGCCGGCGGAGGTGGGGGCGGGACCAGCCCCGCCGCCCAGGCTATCGGAACCGGGATCGGCGGCGTGCAGCTCATCAATGCGCTGCTGAACGTCGGAAAGCAGTAAGTCATGGCTGAACCGACACCGCGCGTACCGCTACGTCTTGGGGACCTTCCCAATCCGACCGAGATTTATCGTCGGTACAGGAGAGGGGACTACAGCGGTTACCGCTGGGACCCGGGAACGGGTCGGATCCTGCCTCCGGCAGCGGGCGGAGGCCCGGTCACAACGCCGGTCCCCGGCGAGACGCCCATCACGCCAGACGACAACCTGGGCCAGCCGTATCCTCCTCCCGAGACGCCGGAGGTTCCGATCACCCCGGACGACAACCTGGGGAAGCCTTACCCCGACCCCGAGGACCCCAACAACCCGACCCCGCCGCCGGGCGGGACGCCGAAGCCGCCGCCCGAGACGCCCCCTCCACCGGGGGAGACGCCACAGAAGCCGCCGCCGCAAACGTTGCCGCCGCCAGGCGGAAAGCCGCCGGGCGAGACGCCTCCCGGCCAGACGCCGCCGGGTCTCGATGAGGGCTTCTCCAAAGGATACACGGGGAACCAGCTTGAACCGACCGGCGGCAAATACGTTCCCGAGGTGGAGGAGTCGCCTGGCTACGGGCAGAAGGCGCCGCAGGACGAGATCCGCTGGGGTCAGGTGCTCGGGATCGAGAACGTGGCGCCGGGTGGAACGCCGGGAGCGAAGGTCGGCCCGGTCGGATCGGGCATCAATTGGGGGACGCAAGGCGGGACCTGGCCGGGAGGGTCGAGCGGGACGTGGGGCGGGACCGGGCAGAACGTCGCGCGCCTCACCGATTCGATCTCGGATCCTCGTTATGCGGTGGTCGGTGGTCAAGGCGGCTATGGTCTTGGTCAAGTAGGACCGAGGTACACCGGACCCTACTGGAGAGACGTGCCGAAGGTTCCGGGCACGACGCCGCCCAATCCTTCCAATCCGACCGTCGCGCCGCCGCTGTCACCGTTCAGCCTCAACGGGATCGACGTCAATCTCCCGCCGTGGGTACAGCAAGCGCTCGGCATTCCCGAGGGCGGAGGAGCGAAGCCGCCACCGGGTACGACTCCGCCAGGTGAGACACCGCCTCCGGGCGGGAAGCCGCCGGGCGAGACGCCTCCAGGCGAGACGCCGCCCGGCAAGCAGCCGGGCCAGGAGGTTCCGGGCAAGACGCCGCCGACCGGCGATCCGAATGCTCCTATACCAGGAGCGCCAAATCCGCCGACAACTCCCCCGCCTACGCAGCAGCCTCCGGTCCAGGGTCAGCAGACAACCGGTCAGCCGCAGCACGACTGGGGCGGCCTCCCGCCGATCCAGGCACGTACCGCGCCGCCGGCTGGATTCGTCGATGTGACGAACAATCTCGACCAGTACATGCCCGCTGCGGAGAAGCGCGCTCAGTCGCTGTTCGGACCGTACTGGTCGTCGCCACAGAACATGCAGTATGCGCTGCGCCAGGAGCTTGATTCCAAGGGAGCGTATTCCAAGCGAGTCGACGACTACTTCAATCTCAGGCTCTCCAAACCGAAGTTCAATCTGACCCAGTACGATGCGGGCGGCCAGCCTGTAGATGCGGCTGGCTTGATGAATATGCAGCGCTTCGGTCAAGGCGCAATCCAGCAGTGGGCGCAGCAGAACGGGTACACGCTGCCCGAGGGCTGGCAGAGCTACGCAGCCGGGCAGGACTATGCCGCACCGGGACTTCCGGGCGGCGCCCCTCCAGCTCGGATGCCGGGTGTTCCTGCACCAGGGACGCCGGGAGCGCCGACGACTCCAACGCCGCCGCCGGCCGGGCCGACCTTCGGGTCGACCTATGAGCCCGGCAAGTTCAAGCCGACAGGTAGCCTCTTCAAGCCGCAGCGCGACAAGGTGCTCGCGATGGCGAAGGGCAAGCCGAAGGGCAGTACGTTCACCATGTTCGGCCGGACGTACATGATCAATCAGCATGGTGCGCTGGTGGATACGACCGGCGGCACCACTACCCGTTTGACAGACTGGCAAGGCAACGCAGTCGGAGCGTGGGCGTAGGAGGAAGAAATGCCAATTCGAGGACGAGGGATGTTCCCCACTGCCGCCCCGCCGGTCCCAGGAATGGGCTCCGCAATGGGCGGGACGCAGCCGTCGCCAAGGTCACCGTTGGGAGGTGCGCCGCAGCCCACAGGAGCGCCGCCGGGATCAGCGCAGGGTACGCCAGAGAAACCGTGGCCCGCTCCTCCAGGGACGCACGACAGTCATGGGCACTATCCGACAGAAATCCCGCCGGGCGCCCTCCTGCCAGGCGATCCCAGGCTCAAGGCTGGAGGCAATTTTGGCTGGTCAGGAGGGTTCTACAAGAACGTTACTGCGGATGGGCGGGTTTTCTGGCTGCCCAAGGACGAATCCGATCCGCGTACATGGCCCCGTCAGGGGACCTATCCTGGCAGCGCCCAGGAAGCCGCAGACGAGGCACGGGCGCTTCAAGACCCGATGGCGCAGTATGCCGCGCAGTATTACGGCAAGCCCGCCACATGGGATCTGAAACGCCGCTTCGAGTGGGAGCTGGGTGGCAAGGGTGGTACGGGCACAGGCCGGAAGTGGTCTGCCCAGGCGCAGACCGAGGGCTGGCGACCGATTGACATTTTCAATGACCCCAAGGTTCCGCCCGCTCTTCGGGCGCGGATGCTGGATGTCTGGTCACGGAACATGCAGGGTGCCGATTTGGCGCGGCGGCGGGCTGACGGTACGGCAGATATTACGCCGGGGATACCGGGTAAGACACTAGGTTTCCAGTCTGGACCGCCGCAGGCGTCTTTCGAGGACGACGTGCAGGCACGGTACAAGAAGCAGTGGGAAGACTTCTACGCCGACAAGAAGTGGTACACCGACAAGCAAGGGTGGGGTGATAGTCCCTTTGCTCCGGCGCCGCTCACCAAGAAGCAGCAGCAAGAGCAGCGGCAGCAGGCGACAATAACCGACCGCGATCAGTCCGCAGCCGGGAACCAGCTCAAGGGACAGACAGGCGAGAAGGGCAAGATCATCAAGATCGGTGGGCGCACCTACAAGCTCAATAAGAATGGCGCCTGGGTTGACTGGACCGACCCGAAGAACAGGGAGCGTGTGACGACGAAGGGGGCAAAGAAGAGCCTGTCCGGAAAGAAGAAGAACGACTAGCCAATGACAGGAATCGAAGCAGCCATCCCCGCGATCATTGCAGCGGGGGCGAGCGTCGGCACGAGCGTGGGCGCGGCGGCACCTGTGGTCGCCGCTGCGGCTCCGGTTGCCGCGTCTGCGGTGCCGGCTGCGACCGGCCTTGCTGGAGTGCTTGGAACGATCGGTACAGGGATCGGCACGGCCGCCTCCACGATCGGCTCGGCGCTCGGCGCGGTTCCAGGGCTCGCCGGGACGGGCCTTTCTGCGCTCGGCTCAGCGCTGCCGGAGGCGATCGGGGCGCTGCCGAGCGCGATCGGCGAGGGGCTGACCGGCCTCGCAGGCGCTCTTGAAGGCGGGGCGGAAGGCTTTCTCGGAGGCACGAGCCTGTTTGAGGGGCTAGGCGGCGGCGCGAGCAACGCCTTCGGGCTCGGTGCCGAGCTGCCGTCCGCGTTCTCGTCGGCGCTCCCGGCCGGAGCGGAGCTGGCGCCGGAGGCAGCCGGGCTGTCGTCGACCGGCGAGGCGCTCTTCAGCGCGGTCCCGGGCACCGAGGCAGCGTTCAGCGCGGTGCCGGAAGGCATGTCCACGGCGGTCGCCGGAGGACCATCGAGCGGGCTCAGTGCGGGCGAGACCGCTCAGAGCGTCTTCCAGATGTACGACCTTCTCGGCGGCCAGAAGCAGCAGCAACAGCAGCTCTCGCAGAGCGCACCGGGCGGCGGCGGGGCGAGCTTCACACAGAAGCGACAGTTCGCGCCGATGAGCCAGGCGTATCCGGTCCGCCCATCGGCGACCAGCACGCAACGCAGTAGACGGCGCGGCATATCCGGGCTGCCAGCACTGGGGATGTAATGAAGAACCCATTGGCGGAGCTGGTTGGCGGCGACGAGGAGATCGATCCTTCGTTACTGGAAGCGTTCAATGCGCTGCTTGACAGGAACGACAAGCTCAAGGGCAAGAAGTCGAAGCCTCGCATCATCGGCTCTGAGGATACCAAGCTTCTGAACGAGCTGAGCGGTCCGGAGTGGCGCAAGACGCCCGCTCCGAAGAAAGGCCAGGAGTGGCGTGCGAAGCCGACGTACATCCCGCCCGAGGAGTACAGAGGCTATCCATCCCCAAGCGAGAATCGGCCGAGTCTCATTCCCGATGAGCCGCTCCCGAGCTTCCCGCCCGACGAGCCCCTGCCGAGTTTTCTTCCGAACCCACTCGATCCCTTCGCTGGAAAGGGTCGCGACTATGGCGAGCCCTACCAAGGCTCGGCGAGTTGGTTCAAGCCGCCCCCGCGAGGCTTCGCCGACAGCCCATCGACGCGCCCGCCGCTCATGCCTCTCACGATGGAGGAGAAGGTGCCGGGCGTCCTGATGGCGGACGATGCCATCGCCGATCTGATGGCGGTCCCGCCCGGCAGCGACGAGGCTTCGCCGGTCGGCGAGCTGCTCGCCAAGTACATCCAGCGATCGGCCGGGACCGGGACCGAGCTGCCGAGCGGCGGCGCGAGCGAGGTGCCGGACGATTTCTACCAGAGCCAGGCTCCTCCTGGCTTCATGGATCAGGTAGGTACGCCTCCCGCGCCTCGTCGCGGGCTGGCGGATACCGCAGCACCCCCGCCTCCTGCGGTTGCGCCGCCGCAGGGGGCGCCACCGGCCCCGGCCTCGGGGGGTGCTGCGGCTCCGAACGGACCGCCGCCACCGATCCGGCCCGGCGGCGTCCTGCTACCCGGCATGGGACCGGCGCCGGGCGGCGGCTTTCAGGAGATGCCCGGCCAGCCGCCAGCGCGCGACGGGCTCGGAGCCGGACCGCTCGGACTGGGTGCCGGGCCGGCGATGGATCCGGGGACGCTCCTGTCCGGCATGGGCGAGCTGCCCCCGCCCGAAGCGGGCATGGACATGGGCGAGCCGTCCGCGCGCCCGGAAGGGCCGTTTGTGGGCGGCGGCTTCGCGGGCGGCATGAACGACGCCGGGGAGACCGGCGGAGAGGCCGGCGGCAAGCAGGGACCCGCCGGGTTCCTGGGCAACATCTCCCAGGCGCTCGATCTCAGCTCGCCTTCCGGCCAGGCGCTCTTCACGACGGCCATGGGTCTGATGAGCGGTGAGGGGAAGAACTTCCTCGACGTGGCCGGCCGGGCCGGCGCGGGCGGTCTCGGAGTCTTCTCCCAGGCAAAGCAGAGCCAGGAGCTGTCCGAGCTGCGGGCGCAGCAGCGCAAGGATCAGCGCGCCGACGAGCTGTGGCGGCGCCAGGTCCAGGCGGCCGACTTCCAGCTCCGCAAGGATGAGCTGGGTCACCGGGACGAGCGCGAAGAGGTTCTGGACGAGCGCTACTGGGCGGAGTTCGAACGGCAGACCGGCCGCGACCGCGAGAGCGACACCCGGTACTGGGTGGAGTTCGAACGCCAGACCGGTCGCGATCGGCAGAGCGACGAGCGTTGGGGGATCGAGCAGGATCGCGTGCGGGCGCGCGACGCCGTGGGCGACGAGCGCTACTGGGCGGAGTGGGAGCGCCAGACCGGCCGGGATCGCGAGAGTGACGAGCGCTGGCAGGCCGAGTTCAAGCGCATGACCGGTCGCGACCTTGCAACGGATCGGCGGGAAGCGGCGGCCGAGCGCGCTCGCCGGATGCAGGCGCGGCAGCAGCGCTCGGAGGAGCGCCGCCGCATCGAAGAGCACGGGGACCGTGGCGAGATCAACAAGCTCACGATCGATCGCGCGAAGAAGCTGGCGGCCGACGAGGAGCAGATCACGCCGCACGACCGCAACGTGGAGAAGAAGCGTCTGGAGCGGATGATACCGCTCATCGATGACCCGACCCAGAAGAATGATGCGGAGCTTCTGTACGCCGACGTCGTGAACAAAACGCCGATGACGGTCGGCGAGCTGCGGAAGCGGCGCGCACAGGCGAGCGCCCGCTCGGTGCAAAGGGTGCAGCCGGGAGTGGCCGGCGGATCTCACGAGGCACTGGTCGGCGGAGGCGGAGCGCCGCCCAGCTCCATTCCTTCTCACGCCAGGGGAACAGCTCCGGCCGGCAGCGGGACGCCGAATGTGACCGGCGACGATCTGAAGGCTCGCAGGGAAGCCCGGAGCGCTCAATGACGGCCGACGAGATACTCGATCGGGCGGAAGCGCTACAGATGCGCGACCCGCGTCTATCCGATGACGCTGCGGTCGAGCTGGCGAAGCAGGGCATGCGCGTGCCCGATGTGGTCAGCAGGGTACGGGACTATGAAGGGACTGAGAACGTTGCTTATCGTCCGAAGTTCGCTGGTTCGGGGCCTACGGTTGGCGCGGGCTTTGACCTGGGACAGCATCATCCCGACGAGATCCGGAGCATCCTCGACGGTGTCGTCGACCGGGATCTTATCGAGACGCTGGCTTCCGCCGGAGGGCTCAAGGACGCAGCCGCCGACCAGTGGATTGCAACCGTTGGCAAAGACATCTGGCTTACTCCTGACGAGGAGGAGGCGATCTCGCGCGCGCGAATCGCGAAATCGGAACGTGATGCCGCCGGTCAGCTTGGTGCCCAGGACTGGAACCGCCTCACACCCGAAGCACAAGAGGAGCTGACCGCTGTCCAGCACCTGAAGGGTCACCTCCCGCCCGCGTTCGTAGAGCGGATCAAGGCGGGCGACGCCTCGGCTTTCGACTCACTGGAGCAGCAGGACCGGTACGGGAAGCGCTTCGGCCAGGCGCGCGAGCGCCTGGGTCAGTCGGGCGTCATGCAGGACGCGGAGTCAATCGATAAATACTTCGTCCTCGCGGGCGGCGGCCGGCTCCCCTCCGGAAGTGGCGGAGTCGTTGATCGTCTGGCCGGCTCGCTCGGCGGCGCCTGGGAA
>Ga0137325_1000479_pt1 | contig 9451 bp, 10 predicted proteins | sample EasRivERMZT469_2_FD_102294 | JGI IMG/M metagenome (GOLD analysis project Ga0137325, IMG submission 102294) | Soil microbial communities from meander-bound floodplain in the East River, Colorado, USA - East River MetaG ERMZT469_2 | ecosystem: Environmental > Terrestrial > Soil > Floodplain ...
AGCTGCGCGTCTCGTCGAGCTGACGGATGCGGAGCAGATGCTTGGTGAACGGCTTGCGATCAGCAACGCGCGCGACGGACTGCGAAGCGCCGACCACCGAGAAGCCTTCCTTCTGCAAACCGCGCACGACCTCGATGGTCGGGATCGGCTTGAACTTGTCGGAGCGGCTGTGATGCGCCGTCGTCGCGAACACCGACGGTGCCAGCGCAAACAGTTCATCTTCGGTGAGAGGGCGAGCGGTCCCGTCGAACCGCGCAGTGTTCGTGTAGACGGACATTGTAGTTCTCCTTGTTGGCCGCAGCGGGATCGCTACGGTGAAAGCATCATAGTCCATAATAAATGGATGCGTCAACAGGAATAAAACGCAGCAAAATCAACAACTTACGATGTCGATCGGCAGATTGTATGGAGACGTGCTACAAAATCGGCATTCCTACCCCGTGCAAGGGAGACAGCCATGGCCGACGAAGCGACATATGCCATCGAGTTCAACGCAGCGGAGATCGAGAAGCTGAAGCAAGTCGCGGCGGCGCTGAAGGCCGCAGCGGGGCAGAACCCGGAGTGGAACGAGCTGTCGGACTGGCTCGCCGGTATCGTCAATGAGGACGAAGGCGAGGAGACGCCCGACAAGCCGAAGAAGCTGAAGAAAAAGAAATGAGCGGTGACATCGAACGGATCGACGCTGACGGCCCGACGCAGACACGCGCCACCGTCACGTTCAAGAACTGGGGCGACGAACACGGCTTGATCATCCGCAAGGACAAGCTGGAGCAGGATGCGAAGAATTTCCGGCGCATCGCAAAGTATCTCGGCAATGCTGACCCTGAAGCCGCCACGCTGTCGCAGTGGATGATGTCGCTGGCTGACCAGTTCACCAACGCATCGTGCGGTTACTCCGCGCAGGCGGAGGCCAAGCCGTACGACAAGCCGCCGGAGACGGTGGTGGATGCCGAGATGGCGGAGCAGATGGAAAAGGCGGAGTTCAAGCCGACAGCTTAACGAGGGATGATTGATGGCTGAAACAACCGAGACGCCAGACGTCGGCGTCAGCGACAGCGAGCTGTTCTCAAACGCCACCGCGCCGGAGCCGAAACCGGAAGCGCCACCGCCGCACCCGGAGGTCGAAGGCCGCGACATCCACGGGCGTTTCCGCAAGGCAGAAGAGCAGACGCCGACGCCGCCCGGCGAGCCACCGGCACCGCCGCCACAGCCAACACCGCAGCCGGGACAGCCCCCCGCGCCCGGTGTGCCTCCGCAGCAGCCGCAGCAGGAAGATGCCAACGTCCCGTCGTGGCGGCTGCGCGAGGAGCGCGAGCAGCGCGAGACGCTGGCGCGACAGCTACAGGAGCGCGACCACCTGTTGCGGCAGATGCAGCAGCGCATGGAGCAGTACGAGAGGCCGCAGGCCCCGGCTGAGCTGCCGGACCCGCTGATCGATCCGCAGGGCTACCGGCAGGCGCTGGAGGGCAAGTTCAATTCCGACCTTAGAACCGTTCAGCTTGAGAACAACCTCCAGCTCAACCGGCTGCAGCATGGCGAGGTGTTCGACCACGCCTATCAGGCCTTCATGCAGGCGGCACAGGGTGACCCCGGCTTCGCGCGGCTGATCGTCAACTCGCCAAATCCCGGTTCGGCGATGGTCAACTGGTACCGGCGCGCCGTGACCTTGGCGAAGGTCGGCGACGATCCCGACAAGTACGTCGAGCAGGAGATCGCGCGGCGTCTGGCCGATCCGCAGTTCCTGTCCCGCGCGGTGGAGGCGGCGAGGAGCTACGCCGCCGGTCAGCCGCCGCAGAACGGTGCCGCGCCGCCACGACAGAACAACGTGACGCAGATACCGCCGTCGCTGTCGCGGGTGCCGTCCGGCTCACCGACCGAATACAGCCCCGGCGCGGGAGGCATGCCCAGCGACGAGGAGCTGTTCAGCGAAAGCCTTCCTCCGGCTCGCAAACGCAGATAGAGTAGCCACTCGCCTGCCGGGAGCGACATCCCGGCCCCGCCTGCTCGTCGAGCGATATCGACGGCCTCGCTGACTGACCCGCGATAGAGGTCGGAAACCGAAGCCAGTATCGCATCAACAGATGCCGCGCATCGCGTCGGCGTCACAGCAGGAGGCCATCATGGCCGTCACCTCCGTTCAGGCTAACAATAAGCTGGTTCAATACGTCAAGGACGTGAACCGCGAATACGTTCGCGAGAATGCGTTCTCGCCGTACATGGGCGAGGCGAGCAACTCGATCATCCGCTTGCGGATGGAAACCAAGAAGGGCGGCGAGCAGATCAACATTCCGCTGCTCGCGCGTCTGGTCGGCGCTGGCGTCTCCACCGGCACCCTCGCCGGAGCCGAAGAGGCGCTCGACGACTACGGCTACCGCGTCTGGGTGGACTACGCGCGCAACGCCGTTCGCACCAACAAGTACCAGACCCAGATCGACAGCGCCGACGTGTTCGGCGAAGCCAAGCCATCGCTGTCGGATTGGGGCAAGGAGCTGCAGCGCAACGAGATCATCGCCGCGCTGATGGCACTGCCGGTCGAAGCAGCGCCTGCGGGTCTTGCTTCAGCAGCCGGTCAGCGCGTCAACGGCATCCTGTTCCAGTCGTCGACGGTCGGCAACCGAAACACGTTCAATGCCGACAATGCGGATCGCGTCGTGTTCGGCGCGACCACGGGCAACTACAGCGCCACCTTCCTCACCGCGCTGGACACCATCGATGCCACCGCCGACAAGTTCAACGCTGCGGCGGTGTCGCTGCTCAAGTTCCAAGCCAAGCACGCCAACCCGCGCATCCGGCCCTACATGCTGGAGAACGGGCGCGAGTATTTTGTCTGCTTCGCTGGCGGCCTGCCGTTCCGCGATCTCAAGACCGATCTGAAACAGGTGAACGCCGACGCGCGTGAGCGCAACGTCGATACCAATCCGATCTTCCAAGACGGCGATCTGATGTACGACGGCGTCATCATCCGCGAAATCCCAGAGATCGACGATCTGGTTCGGGTCGGTGGCGTCTGGAACACCATCCTGACCAACACTGGCGCAGTGCTGGTGCATCCGGTGTTCCTGTGCGGCCAGAACGCCGTCTCGATGGCGTGGGGCCAGATGGCGAAGCCGACCTTCCTCAAGGAAGATGACTACCAGTTCAACGTCGGCGCAGGCGTTGAGATGTGCTACGGCGTCGGCAAGACCTTCAAGAAGCATCCGAAGGCAGGCACCGCCCTCAAGCAGTGGGGCGTGGTGACCGGCTTCTACGCGGCATCCGCGACGTAATTACCGAGACTGACAGCAGACTGCCCTCTCCCGGAAACGGGAGAGGGATTTTCAAAACGAGGGAACACGATGACAAAGCTGATGGCGACATGGCTTGGCGAGGACGAGGCGTATTTTGAGATCATCACCGACCGGGACGGCAACGAAATCAAGCGACCGGTGCCGGGGCCGTCGTTCACCTACTGGGGTCACGTCCGGTTCGACAAGGACAAGGCGGTGCTGATCGATCCCGACAGCGCGAGGGGCGCGGAGGAGCGGCTGGTGCTGGATCAGATCGTGAAGAAAACGCCCAACATGAAGAAGCGGTTCAGGGTCGAGCCGGTCATGGAAAAGCAGGAAGGGGTGAGGCGTGGCGACATACGGGACGCGCGATGACCTGATCCGGTCCTGCCTCGACGAGCTGAAGGTGACGTCCTACGGGACGCCGCCGTCGGCGGAGGAACACGCAGCCGTCGACGAGCGGCTCGACGGCATCCTGATGGAGTTGTCGGCGCGCAACGTCGTCACCGTCACCAACACAGAGCAGATACCGACCGAATTGATCGTGGCGCTGGGGCAGGCGGTGGCGCGGCAGCTCGGCTCGCGGTTCAGCGTGACGGTGGAGGAGATGGAGCGGATGTTCGGGCCGGAGGCCCATCCATTTTCGCCGGAGAACCGGCTGCGCTCGATCAACCGCGCAGCGCCGGTCGGCGCTCCGGTGCAGCCGGATTATTTCTGATGAAGATCGAGTTCCCAACGTCATCCAATCCCGGCACGGTGCCGCAGGAGGGCGACGGGCGTCTGATCAACGCGATGGTGGAAAAGACCGGCGACCTGATCAAGTGGATCAGGCAACCGGGCGTCACCGAGTGGGCGACGTCAGCCGAGGTCAACTTTCGCGGCATGGCGATCTCGCAGTCCAACGTGGTCTACATCGCGCACACCGAAATCCTGAACCGGATCGACAGCTCGGCGGGTGGGCCGCTGCAGCTGGTCGGCACATTGCCCGGCACCGGCAAGGTGCGGTTCGCCTTCAACCAGAACGTCACGCCCGATCAGGTCGCGGTGGCTCCGCCGAATGGCGCATTCACCTTCACGACGTCGTCGGTCAGCGCCTATCCCGACGTCGATCTGCCCGGCACCGTGCTAGACGTCTGCTTCGGCATCGGGTTCTTCTTCTTCGTCACCGGAGCGGGGCGCTGCTACTCGTCCGGCATCAACGTCACCACCATCGATCCGGCGCATTTCGTGACGGCGGAGGCGAAGCCGGACGGACTGCTGCGCTGCCTTTATTTCAACGACCAGCTCTACCTTCTCGGCCCCGACAGCATCGAGGTGTGGGGCAAGCCGATCAACCCGGCGCTGTTCCCGCTCAACCGCGTCACCGTGATCCCGCGCGGCATCGCGGGGCCTGACTGCGTGACGGGAACGGAGAACGGCATCGATCTCGGCCTGATCATCGTGTCGAAGAACGATCAGGTGATGCGGATCAACGGCTACACGCCGGAGCGCATCTCGACACCGGACGTCGAGCGAGACATCGCCGAGGTGACCGACAAGACCACCATCGAGATGACGTCGTTCGTCAGCGAAGGCCACATGATGGTCAAGGTGCGTTCGCCGACGTGGTGCTGGCTGTACGATCTCACCACGCAGTGCTGGGTCGAGCGGCAGTCTTATTTGTCGCCGACGTCTCGCGCGCTGCAGGCGCTGTCGGCCTACGGGTTCTGGATCGTCGGCGACAAGGACAGCGGCAACGTCGGCAAGATCAATGCGAAGGATTTCACCGAGTACGGTCAGCCGCTGATCTGGGAGTGCTGGAGCAGGCGGCCTGAGCCGTTCCCGTACCGCGCCGTGATCGGCCCGGCGTATTTCGATTTCGTTCCGGGGCAGGGTCAGGCGCTGGGCCTCGATCCGATCCAACGCAGGCCGCGCGTCAACATCGCGTGGAGCGACGACGGCGGCCTGTCGTTCGTGCCGTTCCGCATCGCGGAGCTGAACCGGCAGGCGGTGACGTCGCCCATGTCGGCGAAGGTTCACCTGACCGGATCGACCGGCGCTTACGGGCGCATCTGGAAGGTGCGGATCAGCGACCCGGTCTACATCTCGATGCGTGGCGGCGACATGCCGAAGCTGGCGCGAAGGGCGGTGGCGTGATGCCGACGACGTCTCCGGTCATCCCGCCCATGCCGCCGCCGCAAGTGCCGCTGATCGACCCGGTGACCGGACTGATGGCGAAGGTGTGGTTTGAGTATTTCCGGGCGCTCGATCAGACGCTGCGCCGGGTTCGTGCCGAAATACCGTGAGGTGAAGCATGGGTTTATTCAGCGATCTGTTCTCCAACAAACCGGCGAAGGACGCCGCGCTGTACAGCAGCCTTGGCCGACAGGCCGGGCTGACGCAGGCGACTGGGACGCTGCAGGGCGGCTACGGCGAGGCCTCGCAGTACCTCGACCAAATCCCCGGCTACCTCGACAGCGCCAAGGGCTATCTCGAAAGCGCCAAGCAGCCGCTGTCCGACGCCAGCGCGAGGTTCGATCCGCTGGCGAGGACGTCGGGTCAGGGGTTCGATGCCTACGCGCAGCTGTACGGCATCGGCGGCGGCGATCCGACGGCGGCGGTTCGGGCGCAGCCCGGCTACCAGTTCTCGCAGAGCGAGGGCGCGGAGCAGGCCAAGCGCAACGCCGCCTCGATGGGGATGCTGTCGTCAGGCAACGCGATGCAGTCGGTGTTCGACCGTGGCGCGAACATCGCCGACACCAAGTGGCAGCAATACGCCGAGGGGCTGAAGCCGTTCCTCTCGCTCGCGCCACAGATCGCCGGGGCGCAGGGCGGCTACGACGTCGCCAGAAGCGGATTGGAGGCGCAGAAGGGCGGCTACGAGGCGCAGAAGGGCGGCGTTGCCACCCAGCAGGCTGGCCTCGAAACAGAACTAGCCAAGGTGCTGGCGCAGTACCAGACCGGCACCGCGAACGCCAACTCCGACGCGATGGCGAGTGCGGAGCTGGCGCGCGGCGCAGCGGCGAAGAATGCGTTCGACGCCATCATGGGCGGCGCGAAGCTGGCAGTCGGCGCGTTCACTGGCGGCGCTGGCGGCGGCGCGTCACCGGCTGGCAATTTTATGAATATGTTCAAGTAAGGGGTGACGCATGGCCGTCGCAACGAATTGGGGTCCACCCAGCATCGCCGGTTCGATCAACGAGGGCGTCGATAGCATCCTTGGCGGCATTCAAGACTACCGGCTCGGCCAAGAGCTGCAGAACATGCCGAAAACGGCGGATGGCAGTCCCGATTTTCAGGCGATGGCGCTGCGGTTGATGCGGAGCAATCCGGCGGCGGCGCAGCGCATGATGGCGATGGAGGAGATGCGGCAGCGGCGCAGCTATCAGGATCGCTACCTCGCCAATCAGGAGCGGCAGACCGACATCGCTGCCGACAAAAGCACCAACATTCAGGCCGAGGGAAAGATTTTCCACATTGGCCCCAACGGGCAGCTCAAGGGAACGACCGACGTCGAGACTGGCGCGTTCACTCCAGCTGGCGGCGCAGCTGCAGCGCAGCCAGCGGCACCGCGCGAGCCGCCGCCTGAAGCAATCGAGCTGCTGAAGAAGGAGCCGCATCGCGCGGCCCAGTTTGAGAAACACTACGGTTTGCCGCCGGGTTCGTCGCAGCAATATCTCGGCGGCGGCCAGCCAGTTCCTGCGGCACCGGCACCGGCTGCTGCAGCGCCAGCTCCGGTCGCTGCTGCTCCGGCTCAAGCGCAGGCTGTGCCTCCGTCCATGAGGCGCATGCCGGGTGAAAGCTATTCGGCATGGAAGGCGCGCGAGAAGAAGATGGCGGAGGAGCGCGGCACCATCGACAACCCGGAGCTGAAGAAAGCCGACGACGCGATCCAATCGGGGCGCAACACGCTGACCACAATCGGAGAGATGGTCGAGCTGAACAAGTCAGCGTTCCATGGGCCGCTGGCGCAGCAGCGTGGGCATCTTGCGTCGTTGACCGGGATCGGCGGCAAGCAAGCCGGTGCCGATACCGTGGTGTTGCAGAACAAGATCACGGGCGGCGCGCTGGAGCAGCTCCGCGCCACGTTCGGCGGCAACCCGACCGAAGGCGAGCGAGCGATCCTGCTGCAAGTGCAGGGGTCGGTCGGTCAGGCGGCGGATGTCAGGGCGAGAATTTTCAAGGATGCCGCCGATCTGGTTCGTCGCCGCATCAAATACAATCAGAAATATGCCAACGCTGTTCGATCCGGCAATCTGCAGCTGATGCCTGATTACACCGACAACACGCCAGTGGACTGAAATGGCCGACCCGCTTCGCATCACGGTGCCGTCGCCAACAGCGGATGTAAATCCGTTCGCTGCGTTCGATCCAGCGCCGGAGCGGTACAGCGATCCCGTCGAGATCGATCCGCGTTCGCGCGACCTTGTGATCCGCACGATTTTCGGGGAAGCCGCAGACAAGGATGAACCCGGTCGCGCCGCTGTTGCCGCCGTGATCCGCAACCGCATCGCGTCAGGGCGCTACGGTCAGGGCGCTGAAGGTGTGATCCGAAAGCCGTGGGCATTCGAGCCGTGGCATCGCCCCGACGCACGGGCGCGGATGCTGGGGCTGCGCGAGGACGATCCGAATTATCAATCCATCGCGCAGATCGTAGACAACATTCTCAGCGGCACGGTGAAAGACCCGACGCAGGGTGCCACGCATTTCTACGCGCCACGGGCGCAGGCGCAGCTTGGACGCAATGCCCCGGCGTGGGCGCAGGGCAAGCCGCTCGCCAACATCGGAGGACATCTTTTCTACGCACCGGATGAGCCGCGCGGGGGTTCCTCGTCCCCTCCGGCTAATCGGGGCGGGGCGGTTGCTGCCCTACCTTCGGTCGCTGCCCCGCCATCGGTTTCGCCTGACGACAGGGTCATGCTGGCGTCGTTGTCACAGGCGCAGAACAAAGCGACGGACAATCCGTTCGCCGCCATTGACGCGAGAAAGACGCAGCCGGTCGCGCCGCCACCGCAGGCCAACGTGGTGCCGAAGCAGCCGCTGCCGCCAGACGTGAAGCCGCCCATGTCGCAGAGCGAGGCGTTCGGGCAGGGCGCGTGGCAGGGCGTGACATTCGGCTGGGGCGACGAGCTGCAGGGCCTCTCCGCCGCGCTGGCGACCATCCCCGGCGGCGGCAATGCGTCCGACTTGATGAAGCTGGCGTGGGGGACGTATTCGCAGAACCCTAGCGACGTGACGGCGCAGGCCTTCAACAACGCCGTCGCGGAAGCGCGCCGGACGCTGGAGGAGGCCAAGAAACACTACCCCGGTACCGTGCTGGGCGGCGAGGTGGCAGGCGGTGCCATCGTACCGTTGCCCGGCGGCCCCCTGACCGGCGCGGGTCGCAGCGTGGCGGCGCGGGTCGGCAGCGGCGCTCTGCAGGGCAGCATCGCAGGCGGCATCACGGGGGCAGGATCGGCGGAGGGCGACATCTCGCAACGGGCTGGTCCGGCAGCGATTGGCGCTGGCGTTGGCGGCGTCGTCGGCGGAGGGGTTGGCGCGGTGGGACCAGCCATCGCCAACTACATTGGCCGCGCGATCTATGGTCTGGCCGCGCCGCAGCGGCAGGCGCAGGCGCAGCTGGCGCGAACCGCAACGCAGGCCGTCGGCACACCGGAGCGGGTGCTGCGGCATCAGATGACGCCGGACACGGTGGTGGCCGACGTGCTCGGCGAGCCGGGGCGGGTGCTGGCGCGAGGCGTCAAGAACATCGATCCCGCCGCCGCCTCTGTCCTGCAGGAGCCGCTGGAGCGACGAGCAGCCGGACAGTACCGGCGGCTGCTGGATTTCCTTGAAAGCAAGTTCGGGCCGCTCGGCGACAACGAGATGACGAAGCTGGCCGTCAGGGCGGAGCAGGCGCAAGTCACCACGCCAATGTATCAGGGCGTGATGCAACAATTCCCAAGCGGCGTGATGCCGGTGCGGCTGGTCAATCTGATCGATCAGCACCCGACGTTGCGAAGCGCGGCGGAGGATGCGCTGCGTATCGTGCAGGAGAATGCAGCCGTGCAGCGGCGTCCAGTGCCGGGCGTGGACAGTCTTGAGTTCTGGGATCAGGTCAAAAGGAACATCCAAGGCAAGATCGATTTCTCGGTGACGCAACCCGGAACTGCAACATCTGGTGAGCAGAGGTCGCTGAAGGAATTGCAGCGCGTCATCATCAACGA